>Ga0207689_10004895_pt1 | contig 12079 bp, 11 predicted proteins | sample KBSMisM52_FD_184312 | JGI IMG/M metagenome (GOLD analysis project Ga0207689, IMG submission 184312) | Miscanthus rhizosphere microbial communities from Kellogg Biological Station, Michigan, USA - KBS Miscanthus M5-2 (SPAdes) (version 2) | ecosystem: Host-associated > Plants > Roots >... | reverse complement strand
CCGGGTCCACCATCAAAGTTCATCTCGTACACGACAACATCACGCGCGAGTTGTCGCTTGAGGACTATGTGCTGGGCGTGATGCGCGCCGAGGGAACGATGGAATCAGAGCCGGAAGCCCTGAAGGCCCTGGCGATTTCAATCAGAACTTTCGCGTTGAAAAACGTCGGCAGACATGCGAAGGACGGCTACGACTTTTGTTCGACGACGCACTGTCAGCGATTTGTGGGGGCGCCTGCATCTGTGCAGGCAGAGAGCGCGCCTTCTGCTCACGATCAGTTCGGGATAGTCGATGCGGCCCGCGCGACCGAAGGGCAGGTGCTTCTGGACGCGCGTGGACAACTTATCGATTCATACTTCGGCGCGTCATGCGGTGGAGAGACCGCCAGCATCGCGACGCTGTGGGGCGCCGCGCCAGTGCAATATCTCCAGGGCGAACGCGATGAATTTTGCGCATCAGGTCCACATGCTCATTGGACCGATCAAATTTCACGTGCCGATCTGTTGCGCGCCCTCCAAACCGATTCCCGCACCGACGTCGGACATCGACTCGATCAGATCGTAGTCAGCAAGCACGATGATTCTGGTCGCGCCGAGTTCATTACCATCGCAGGCGAGCAACAGAAGGTCGTGCGTGGGTGGGATTTCAAACTCATCGTTGGCCGTACGCTCGGATGGAACATCTTGAAGAGTTCGCGTTTTGAGGTATCGCGGAACGGATCGAGTTTCGTCTTTCGCGGCAGCGGTTTCGGTCACGGTCTGGGACTCTGTCAGGAAGGCGCGCATGTGATGGCCACCCGCGGCGCGAACTACCAAAGGATTTTGGAGAAGTATTTTCCGGGAACGCGCGTCGGGAGAAACACGGGGACATCGGGACAGGTCGGTACGGACACGGGGACGCGGGGACGGGGAGACGCGGAGAACGTTGATGTCAGTGCGCGATGGCAGCCAGACTTGTTAATCGCTTCCCCGCATGTCTCTATCTCCGCGTCCCCGCTTCCCCGCGTCTCCGCGTCTCGTTTTATCACCATCTCGTCCGAACACTTCCGCGTCACATATCCCGCTGACATCGATCGTCGCGACGCGAATCAAGTTCTGACGATTCTCGAAAGTGCACGCGCGGATTACTTGCGGCGTGCCGGACATTCAGCCGGTCCCGCACTGCTCGATATTCGAATCAATGAATCGACAGGCGACTTCACTGGCCGTACGGGCCAGCCATGGTGGGCGGCGGCAGCGACAAAAGGAAACCGGATTGAGTTGCAGCCGGTCGCAATCCTGAAACGCCGCGGCGTGTTGAATACGACGCTCAAGCACGAACTCGCGCATGTCATTATCGATCTCGTGAGTCATAATCGCGCGCAGCGTTGGCTGGAAGAAGGCTTCGCAATCTATTTGGCCGGCGAAGGTGCGTCGTATTCACACGGCAGTCGCGGAATGCTTAGCGAAGAAGAATTGGAAAAGCGACTCGAACATCCGACTTCACAAGCCGGCATGCGCGCGGCCTACGCTGATGCTTATTTGAAAGTGAAAGAGATGATTCGAAATGGCGGCGAAGCGAGTGTGTGGAAGAAGCTTGCGGCTCAGTAAGTTTCAGCACGGAGGACACTGAGGAGGATCAGGAGCAGACTTATCTTTGAAGTACTCTGATTGAGGTTTGATTTTCCGGTGTTTCGAAATCTTATTTTTCTATCGCTCATAGCTGCGTATGCCATCGGCACGCACTCGCCTTCGACACTGACAGCAGACACGTGTCGTACTCGTTCAGACCTGGTTGGCAGATGTTTCGTCGTGCACGGACGGCTATCGGTTTACAACGGCACACCAAGCATTCGGCTGTGGCCCATCGGCACGAAACGACTGCTGGGAGTGCTCGACCCGAAGGACATCTCGGCAGAACCCGGCCGCAATACGATTCCGCCCGCCGTCGAAAGCAAGCTCGATTTCGATAAAGACGTTTTCGGCGACTTTGTAGTGTGTCCACTTACCCGTTCGCGGCCGGGAAGAATGCAAACCGTCTGTATTGAATCTGGCAAGAACTTGGCGGTTCGCACGCACAAATGATTTCGAACAAACACATCTTTTGGGTTTATTTGGTTTGATTTTCTCAGTGTCCTCTGTGGTTGATCCTACTTGCGACTCACAAATGAATTATCTTTGATCCAAAATCTCCAGGGCTTCTTCACCCAGCTTTCGGCATAGTCAATTCCAATTCTCGGCCCGCGCGCGATGTGACGCGCCGAAATCGAAACTCCTTCTTCCAGCCAGACGCGGTCGCCTAAAAGATCAGCTTTATCCAACTTTCGATCAATTCCGAGGGCGATACACAGACGGCCCGGGCCACTTGTCCATTCATATTCTGACCTTCCGGTGCGGCGCCGCTTGATGATGTCGAGTCCTTCCGCCGGCTCAAGCGCGCGGATGAGCACGGCGTGCGGTGTGTTCTCAACGTTCGTGACCACATTGAACTGGTTGTACATGCCATAAACAAAGTAAACGTAGGCGGTGCCGCCGATGTCATACATCGTCTTAGTGCGATTGGTGCGGCGGCCACCGTAAGCGTGTGACGCGCGATCTTCCGGGCCGCGATACGCTTCCGTTTCGACAATGATGCCTGAGACCCGCTTGCCGTTCTTGTTTGGAACTACGAGTTTCTTTCCGAGCAGGTCGCGGGCTACTGCGAGAACGTCGGAGCGTGTATAGAATTCGCGAGGAAGCTTGTTATCCACAGATTACGCAGATTACACAGATTAGAAACAAAAATCAGCCACGAAAAGGGACAAGAAGCACAAAACAAAAAGCCGAACGGCCAACGCGCCAAAAGACTTTCGGCTTCTGTTCGCTTTGTGCCTCTTGTGCTTTTTTGTGGCTATCTCATTTGATCTACGGATGATTCTCTTCACCGCATTCGCCACAACATCACAACCGTAATCACCAACCCAATCACCACAATCGCGCGGCGAATCACCGTCTGCCCGACGCGTTGCGCAGTCGTCGCTCCGATGTAACCGCCGAATAAGGCAGCGACAGCCATCAAGAGCGATCGCGGCCACGAGACGAGATGCGAAATTGAAAACGCAACCACCGCGATGCTGTTGATGCAGATGCCGAGGAAATTCTTGATGCCGTTCGCACGATGTATGTCATGCAAACCGAGCAAGCCCATCGCCGCCAGCATCCAAATGCCATTTCCCGCACCAAAGTAGCCACCGTACATTGCTGAGAAGAACTGGACGATGATCGCAATCGTCCACCAACTCTTCTGCGAGCCGGAAGTTGGCGACGGGACGCGCAGCCAACGATTGACCGGAGCTTGTAGCATGAACAAAATCGTCGCGAACAGAATCAGAAACGGTACGAGTCTCGCGAAGGTCGGCGATGGCGTGACGATGAGTAGCCACGCGCCAACTCCTCCACCAACGAGACTTACCGCGCCCAGTCGCATCAAGATTAAAGAGCTGTCGGTCACCTCGCGCCGGTAACCGAACAAACCGCCGAATAGACCGGGCCAAAGCGCGACCGTACTTGTCGCATTTGAGACTTTCGGATCGAGTCCGAGCCAAATGAGGAGAGGAAATACCAGCAACATCCCGCCACCGGCTATCGAATTGATCATGCCCGCCACAAAAGCCGCGGCGAACATTAAGAGGCCGTGGAGGAGAGACATGGCCGACAGTGTAAGGGGCAAAGGGGAAAGGGCAAAAGGGAAACTATTCCTTCTCTGGCACTCAGTGTCTCCGTGGTTGAGAGTCTCGGTAAGGTCGCACACCACAGAGTCACGGAGGCTTCACTGAGGCACAGAGAAAGCGCACTTACAGATGCTAGAATCCCAATCATGAAAGCCGTCAAGATCATTTCCTTCGGCGGCGTCGAAGGCCTGGAAGTGGTCCAGGCGTCCGACGCGCCGGAACCAACTGGGGATCGAGTGCGCGTCCGAGTGCGCGCGGCCGGCTTGAATCGCGCAGACATTTTGCAGCGACTCGGCCGCTATCCCGCGCCGCCGGGCTATCCGGAGGACATTCCGGGGATGGAATTCGCGGGCGAAGTTGAAAGCACGGGCGAAGACGCGCGTCCGTGGAAAGTCGGTGATCGAGTCTTCGGCATCACTGGTGGCGGCGCACACGCGGAGTACGTTACCGCTCCCGCATCGACCCTCGCCCGTATTCCGGACAATCTTAATTGGGTCGAGGCGGCTTCCATCCCCGAAGTTTTCATGACAGCTCACGACGCGCTCTTCACTCAATGCAGACTGCAGATGGGCGAGCGCGTGCTGATTCACGCCGCAGGCTCGGGCGTCGGCACGGCCGCGAGTCAACTCGTGAAGGCTGCGGGCGCAGTCGCGTACGGCACTTCGCGCACACTTGAGAAGCTGCAACGAGCGAAGGAGTTCGGGTTGTCAGAATCAATCGCCCTCGGAGACGATCCGTCCGTGTTCGCCGGCGCCGTCGAGAAATGGACAAACGGCGCCGGAGTCAATGTAGTCCTCGACCTCGTCGGGGCAGCGTATCTGAAACCGAATCTCGCTGCGCTGGCGAACCGCGGTCGTCTAATTTTCGTCGGTACCACGAGCGGTTCGAAAGCTGAAATCGATTATGGAATCGTGATGCGTAAAAGATTGCGCTTGATGGGCACTTCGCTGCGCACGCGTTCAACCGAAGAGAAAGCCACCGCGACGCGCCTGTTCGCGCAGCACGTTGTGCCGTTGTTGGCGAACGGAACGGTCCGACCTGTGCTGGATTCAGTTTTCAGGGTTGAGGGAGTGCGCGAGGCGCATAAACGAATTGAATCGGATGAAAGTTTTGGAAAAGTCGTCCTGACGATCGACTAAACTCGATCGCCCGCGCCTATAAGATCCCTTGTCTCCGCCGCCGGCGCAATCGGCGCTGCTGCTTCATTCGTCACGATGCACAGACCGTGCCGTCCTTCACTGGCCAGCTTGTGCACCAGGCGGCGCGCCTCCTCGTGCGTCAAGTGCGTCGCCTCGCAACCTCGCTCGCTGAGAACGGCCCACGATTCAGTTTGCAGATTACTAATCATCGATTTTCCCGAAGTTCCCTCTCCCTCTGTGAGAGGGACTTACTTCCCTCTAAAATCCGCTTTGCGTTTCTCGAGAAACGCTTTCACGCCTTCGTCTTTGTCTTCGCTCGAGAAGCACAGCGCGAATAGATCAACTTCGCGGCGCAGTCCTTCGTCCAAATTCGATCGCGACGCGAGCTTCACCCCCTCTTTCGCCAAACGCAACGCGATTGGGCTTTTCTCAGCGATGCGGTTGGCAACCTCCATCGTCTTCGCTTCGAGTTGATCCGCCGGCACCACCTGGTTCACAAGTCCGCAGCGAAACGCTTCCTGCGCATTGATGATTTCGCCGGTGAGGATCATTTCCATCGCTTTGCCTTCCCCAATCAATCGCGGCAGACGCTGCGTGCCGCCGCCACCCGGTATGATGCCCAGATTTATCTCCGGTTGCCCGAACGATGCGTTGTCGCTGGCGATGCGAATGTCGCAGGCAAGCGCCAACTCGCAGCCGCCGCCGAGACAGTAGCCGTTTACCATCGCAATGACCGGCTTCGGGAATGTATCGATCGCATTGAACAGTCCCCGTTCAAGCATGATGGCGCGCTGCTGTAGCGCCGTGCGCCCGGCGAACTCGGCAATGTCGGCGCCCGCGATGAAAGCTTTGTCACCAGCACCCGTAAAGATGACGACGCGGATCGAATCGTCATCGCGCAGCTCATCGAGAATCGCGGCCCCTTCTGCCCGCGTTTGAATGTTCAGCGCGTTTCGCTTTTCAGGCCGATTTATGGTGATGATGGCGACACGGTCGCGGCGCTCGACCACAATGGTCTCGTAGTTTTGACTCACTCCTGACGGCTCCTGTTTCGGTTGTTTAGTTGAGGAAAGTAAACCACAAAGGCGGGTAAAAGACTATTTTCCATTCATCATTTCTCATTTGTCATTTGCCGACTAATGAGGCACGAGGGACAGAAGAACGCGTCGGTGTATTTAGGCGCAGTCCGACGCATTAAGAATGACAAATGAGAGATGTCAAATCACAAGTGGAAAATGATCTTTAGGTAGAACTCGCGGACTCGTCACTTGCGGCACTAGCTTGTTCGTCGGCGACCCAGGCGACAAACAGGCGCATCCAGTTTTCGGAAGGCTCGACGATCTGAACGCCAACACGCGCAGTGCCGTAAATGGCCGGCGAGATACGCACGACAGTCGCCGTCGCTTCGGTGGGTGAATTGTCGGGCTTGTGCGCGCGAATGTATAGATGTTCGCCGATGCTCACCTTTTGATTCAGATGAAATAAAGCGCCGGAGGTCGAGATGTCATCAGTCTCCGTCGGCTCGCTCCAGGCAGCGCCGTCTTCGGCACGGCCAGACACGACAATCGGCAGTCGCAAAGCCATCCGAAGAGCAAATCGTCTTTCTTCGTTCTGGTATGGGGTGCTCATTACGGTTGCCATTCGCGTGTCGGGTCGCGGTTAGCTTTCAATTAAAAGGGTCAACTAGTATACGCTCGCTGTGCCTGTTCCGGCTCGTTCCATTTATAGAAGCCTTCGCCCGTCTTCTTGCCAAGTTTTCCTTCGTTCACCATGCGGCGAAGTATTTCTGGCGGACGGAACGTTTCCGATTTAAGTGCGTGATGCAGATATTCTGCAATACTCAACCGAACATCCAACCCGACCATGTCCGTCAACTTCAGTGGTCCAACCGGGTGGTTGTAGCCAAGCTCCATCGCTTTATCGATGTCACCGGCGCTGGCGACGCCCTGTTCGACCATGCGCATGGCTTCCAGTCCAAGCGTCACACCGAGACGACTGGACGCGAATCCCGGGACATCGCGGACGACGATCGGCTCCTTCTTCATTCGTGCGGCGACCGCGCGAACGGTGGCGGTCGTTTCATTTGAAGTCTCGCCGCCAATAACGATCTCAACCAGACGCATGAGGTGAACCGGATTGAAGAAATGCATTCCGATTACCTTTGCCGGCCGCGCTGAAGCTTTGGCGATTTCAGTAATGGAAAGCGATGAAGTATTTGTGGCGAAGAGGCAATCACTGCCGACCAGCGCCTCGGTTTCGCGTAATAGATTCTGTTTCAACTCGAGTTTTTCCGGCGCGGCTTCAATTACGAGATCGCTATCGCCAATCGCAGCGATGTCAGTTGTCACGCGAATGCGCTGAAGCGTCTGCTCTCGTTCGGCTTCAGTGACTTTCCCAACTTGCACGCCTTTCGACAAGTTTCGCACGACGGCCTGCAATCCGCGCTGGATTGCGGCGTCATCTATATCACGCATCACGACGTCGTACCCTGCGGCAGCGGCTACCTGGGCGATGCCGTGGCCCATAGTGCCCGCGCCGAGCACACTGATGCGCTCGATTGGGCGTGTCGCAGCCGTCTTGTTGTCTTGATCCGAGTTTCTGCTCAACGTATCTCTCGACGCGTTCGAACCAAAGGTGGATGCCAATGCAGACCACGATGTGGCTCGGGCCTGGCTGGTTCGACTAACTCGTGCACCACTAGTTATACTACACGCGTAACGCAAAACGCCAACAGTTTTCCAGGAAACATTGTGTCAGAACCCGGAGCGATAGCGACGGGATCGAGAGGCTTCTCGAGTGTTTGGCGCACCTTTCAATCGCTCGCTATGGCGCGTGGTTTTGCGAAAAGGAGACCCTGAATTGCCCACAGAAGAAATCCGTCGACAAGTAGTGATCATTGGCTCAGGACCGGCGGGTCTGACCGCTGCGATTTACAGTGCGCGCGCTAACTTGCAACCGCTATTGATCGACGCTCCGGCAGACACTGAAAAGCAAACCACGCCCGGTGGCCAACTTATGATCACAACCGAAGTCGAGAACTATCCCGGCTTCGCCGAAGGCGTACAAGGCCCTGACTTGATGTTGGAATTTCGCAAACAAGCAGAGCGCTTTGGCACCGAGTTTCTCGAAGAATGGATCACGAAAGTCGATCTCAGCGAACGTCCGTTCAAACTGTACAGCGACAATAAAGTCGTGAAAGCTGAGACGCTGATCATCGCGTCGGGCGCTTCGGCGAAATGGTTGGGAATTCCTGGTGAAGCGAAAACGCCGAACGGTTTCGGCGGCAACGGCGTGTCGGCGTGCGCGACGTGCGACGGCCCGTTGCCCGCGTTTCGCAACAAGCACCTGGTCGTAGTCGGTGGCGGCGACACCGCGATGGAAGAAGCGACGTTCCTGACCCGTTATGCGAAGCGCGTTTTTGTCGTTCATCGGCGAAACAAATTGCGCGCCTCGAAGATCATGCAGGACAAAGCGTTTCGCAACGATAAGATTGAATTCATCTGGGACACGGCCGTTGAGCGGATCCTGGGCACCGACGAGCAGGGCGTAACCGGCGTCCACTTGCGAAATATCGAAACTGGACAAGAGCGTACTTTCGATTGCGAGGGAGTCTTCATCGCCATCGGCCACAAACCGAACACGGATCTTTTCAAAGGCCAAATTGAAATGGACAATGTTGGCTACATCAAAACATCCCATCGTTCGACCGCGACGAACATTCCGGGCGTCTTTGCCTGTGGTGACGTGCAGGATTCGGTCTACCGACAAGCGGTTACTGCGGCCGGGACGGGTTGCATGGCCGCGATCGATGCGGAACGCTATCTCGATCATCTGCCGGTTGAGATGCCGGCCGGCGATGAGATCACGATTGAGGGCGAACATATCACGGCCGATCGTCGTGAGATCATTTTGCCCAGCGGTGAAGTAGTGCCTAACGAGCCGGAACAGCCGATCTTCGAAGATTGTCCATAAGATCCATGGGGCGCCACGCTAATCACAATTGAACAGAGCACCGTCAATTCCAACGGTATGCAATATGCCACTCACGACCACCTCGGCTCGCCGCGAGTAATCACCAACTCATCGGCCACTGTCGTGAGTCGTCACGACTACTTCCGTTAAGCAAGGCCCTCTTTGCGGGAAAGGTGGAAGGACTACGGCGCAACGCTACAGCACCGGTGACGGAGTGAGGCCTAACGTGTGATTAGCAACGGCGAGTTAATGTTGTAGCGCAACAGTTTCGCGGCCTTCCCGCTGATGTGAAAGACAAACTGTTCCGCTCCTCGCCCTTCGCTGAAATCTACGTCGTAAGACAATGTTGCCGTAGTTCCCATCGGCGTTGTGTTAACGCCCCATCCGGACGACTTCGCATCCTTTACAGTTCCGAGTTTCCGCTGGACAGCCTGTAACAGTTCCACCCACTCTTTCTCGCTGGTGACGTTCTTGAACTGATCGTCTGTCTCTTGATAGATGTCTGAGAACTTGCCCGCGTTATATTGATCATGAAACCTCTTGACCGCGGTTTCGGCGACTTCCCTGCCTTTCGTCAGTGAACATGAACTCGCTCCCGCGATCAACATCGCGAACAGGACGGCCCAGCGAAGTCGCAACCAAATGGGTGTCATGGGTTCTGGTCTTTCCTCACAGCAACACAATCGAATCATCTTTCGGACGCCGCGACGGCCCGGGTTCCGGTCTGATTTCAGGAGAGATTTCTTCGACGTACGGCCGGTCTAACGACACATCTCGTACATTCGGACAAAAATCACAGTAGTAACCCAACTGCTGTTTGCGATCTTCACAATCGTTGCAGTCAAGCACTTGTCCGGTCTGCATCAGCACCTCAAGCAACGGCACCAGCCGTCGGCCACGCTTTGTCAATTCGTACTCGACTCTGCGCGGCAGACCGCCATAGTCAACGCGAACGATGAGTTCGTCCTGTTCCATTTCTTTGAGGCGGCCCATCAAGGTGCGGCTGCTGATGGGATGAAGTTCTTCGAGGAGTTCAGTCGTGCGTTTGGGACGTGCAAAAAGCTCGCGGACAACGAGCAGCGTCCACTTATCGCCGATCAATTGCAGCGCGCCGGCGATTGGGCAACCATCAATTTTGCGTCGTCGCACTCGGAGGATTCCCGCTTTCGCGGCAAAGCTTATCACAATCGCGCCGCGGGGTTTCCGCCGAATATGCCCCTGGGATCAATTTCTTGAAATCGTCGGGCCTTTGCACCACAATGCGTTAGCTGTTCACGCGCGTCGCGTTCGCTTAACTGAGTGCAACTTTCCGGGCCGAACATCCAGAACATGATCGGCAAAACCATCTCGCACTATCGCGTCGTCGAAAAACTCGGTGAAGGCGGCATGGGCGTGGTCTATGTCGCCGAGGACACACTGCTCGGCCGGCGCGTCGCGATCAAGATGCTCACGATCAAGCCGGGTCAGGACGAGCATCACTTCCGCACCAGATTTTTGCGCGAGGCGCGCGCCGTTTCCGCTCTGTCGCATCCGAACATCGCGACGATTCACGATTACGGCGAGACTAAAAGCGGCCAACCATACATCGTCATGGAGTTGGTCAAAGGTGAGACGCTTGGCGATCTGATGGCAAACGGTTCACTAACGATCCCGCGTGCGTTACAAATCATTCAGCAGGTGGCCGAAGCGTTGGCAGAGGCGCATCGCAACGGCGTCGTGCATCGCGATATCAAACCGTCGAACGTGGCTGTTGACCATCGCGGTGAGGTGAAGGTCCTCGACTTCGGACTCGCGAAACAACTGAACGTTGAACCGAAGGACACGACGGACCCTGAGCGACAAACATTGCTGACGTCACAGACGCAGGAAGGCGTGATCGTCGGCACGCCTTTGTATCTATCGCCGGAGCAGGCGCTTGGCGCAGAGATCGATGCGCGCAGCGACATCTTCGCGGTCGGCTCGTTGCTCTACGAATGCGTGGCCGGCCGTCCCGCGTTCGACGGCGACACCCGGATGGAAATCTGCACGAAAGTAATTCGCGACGATCCCGTCAGGCCTTCAAAACTTAATCCCGATGTCCCTGATGCGGTAGATCGCATCACGATGAAGGCGTTGGCGAAGCAACCGGCGGAGCGTTATCAAACGGCGAGTGAACTGGTCGCTGACTTAGACACTGCTTTGTCCGCGTCCGGCATTGCTTCTCGCGCAGTGCCACGCATTACCTTACACGACGATGGAAACCGGCCCACGGGCGCTTTAGCAACGCTTTCCGACATTTTTCGCCGCCCGCGAATTTCGGTTGGCTACGTCATCGCAGGCATCGCGTTCGTTCTGGTCGCTGGATTGGTCATTTGGTACGCGACGCGGCCGAAACCTTATGACCCGAAGCCCGAAGCAAAACGCTTGTACGATCAGGCTGTCGATGCTCTGCGGCAGGGAGCTTTTTTCAAATCAAGCAAGATCCTGCAACAGGCGGTGTTGGATGACGATCGATTTGCGCTGGCCCATGCACGCCTCGCCGAAGCCGATATGGAGTTGGACAACTCTGACGATGCTAAGGACCAACTGATTCGGGCAAACGATCTCGCAAAAAACATCGCGATGCCAGAAGTCGACACGATTCGCTTACAAGCCATTACCGATACGGTCAAACGCGATTTCGCCGCAGCCGCGAGTGATTATCAACAGATTGTCGGCAGGGTTTCGCGAAACGAGCAGGCATACGCCCTGGTCGACCTGGGACGTGCTTACGAAAAGAACGAACAGTGGGAAAAGGCGATCGAGACTTATCAACAAGCGTCACATCTGGATTCGCATTACGCCGCCGCGTTTCTGCGGCTCGGTGTCGCGCTGCAGCACAATCAGAAATTTGGGGAAGCGGCGGCCGCGCTCGATCAAGCCCACAACATCTTTCGTATCTCAAACGAAGTCGAAGGAATGACTGAGGCGATGTTTCAACGCGGCATCCTGCTGGTGAAGCAGGGCAAAGTTGCCGACGGCGAGGCCGAATTCCAGCAGGCTTTGCAACGATCCCAAGCACTCGAGAACACTGAACAGCGAATCAGAATTCTGCAACAGTTGAGTTACACGTATGCGCTGGCGGGAAACGTCGCAAAGTCGCGCGGGTCGAACGGATGCGCGACGACGCCGTAGGGTTTGCCCGCGTACAGCGGCGCGAACGCACGCGCGACCGTCATCACGATGTATCTGCTGCCGAACCTTAATCTGCGGCTGCGGCCGTCGATCCTCGCGATGCGGCCCGGCACGCGCGTCGTCTCGC
>Ga0207689_10004894_pt1 | contig 12079 bp, 9 predicted proteins | sample KBSMisM52_FD_184312 | JGI IMG/M metagenome (GOLD analysis project Ga0207689, IMG submission 184312) | Miscanthus rhizosphere microbial communities from Kellogg Biological Station, Michigan, USA - KBS Miscanthus M5-2 (SPAdes) (version 2) | ecosystem: Host-associated > Plants > Roots > Rhizosphere... | reverse complement strand
CAGAAAAACAGGATTTTCGTGTTTCCTAAAGGCTAACAGCTTATAGCCAACAGCTTCTCCCCTACATAAATTCCTTAATATCCTGCATCAGCCGCAATGCGATATTATTGGCAGTGGTTTCGAAATTACTTTCGGCGTAGATACGTATAATGGGTTCTGTATTGGAAGTACGCAGGTGTACCCAGTCATTATCGAATTCAATTTTTAAACCGTCTTCTGTGTTAACGGGTTGCTTTTTATACTTGGTTTGTATTTTCTCAAATATGGCCGGCACGTTAATACCTTTTTCCAGTTCTATCTTATTTTTCGAAATAAAATAATCCGGGTAGCGGGCCCTGAAAGATTTCAGCCCGTTTTTGTGTTGTGCCAGGGCACTTAAAAATAAACCAATACCTATCAATGCATCCCTGCCATAATGCAGGTCGGGTACAATAATACCGCCATTGCCTTCGCCACCAATTACGGCATTGCTCTCCTTCATTTTTTTCACCACGTTTACTTCACCTACTGCCGAAGGAAAATACTGGCCGCCATGTTTCAGGGTAATGTCCTTTAATGCTTTTGTAGAAGACATATTGGAAACGGTATTGCCTTTTCTTTTTCCCAGCACATAATCGGCCACTGCCACCAGCGTGTATTCTTCGCCAAACATGCTGCCATCTTCACAAACAAAACAAAGCCTGTCAACATCGGGGTCTGTAGCAATGCCAAAAGAAGCGTTCTGTTTTTTTACCTCAGAGCTCAGGGCCGATAAATTTTCCGGAAGCGGTTCAGGATTGTGCGCAAACTTTCCATTTATCTCTCCGTTTAATACAATTACATCTTCTACACCCAATGCCTTTAAAAGCGGTGGTAAAAAAAGCGCACCGGTAGAATTGATAACATCGATTACTACCTTGTAATTTTTTAATTTAATAAGTGCGGCATCTACCAGGGGATAATTAATCACCGCATCAATATGTTTTTGAAGCGTATGGGTGTTGATTAAGCATTGCCCCATTTTATCTACGCCGGCAAAAACAAAGTCGCCCCTGGAAGCCAGTTGTAAAATAGCCGCTCCATCTTCTGCGCTTATAAATTCCCCGTCTTTATTTAATAATTTTAATGCATTCCATTCTTTGGGATTATGACTGGCCGTAATGATGATTCCACCGTCTGCCTGTTCCCATACAACTGCCAGTTCAACGGTAGGTGTGGTAGAAAGCCCCAGATCCACCACGTTAATCCCAAGCGCCAGCAAAGTATTTATTACAAGGCTGCTTACCATATCGCCGCTGATGCGTCCGTCGCGGCCGATCACTACTTTTTTTCCGTTATGCTGTTTAGAAAGCCAGGTGCCGTATGCTGCGGCAAATTTTACTATGTCGGGAGGGGTTAAATTCTCATTGCTGTAGCCGCCAATGGTTCCGCGAATGCCTGATATGCTCTTGATTAATGCCACCGTTTAATAAGGTTTACTTGAACTGCGAAAATAAGGGTTTATTAAGAAGGTCCGGATGGCTAATCAAAGATTTGGAGGAAACTTATTCATATAAAGATAAAATAATAATTTTTCATTTAAAATACTTTAAACGGGGTAGTTCTTTATTAAATTATTCACATTTATAAACCGGCCGATTCTGCTGTATTCAGTGTTTCCCAGCTACTTTTGATGAAATTTCTGGTATGGCCCCTACCGCAGAATGGTTTAAAGAATGGTTTAACACTGATTATTATCATCAGTTGTATTCCGACAGGGATGAAGTTGAAGCTGCCCGCTTTATTGATTTGCTGCTGACCCGCCTGCAATTGCCTGCAAATGCCTTGCTGGCAGATATTGCCTGCGGAAGAGGGCGCCATTCAAAAATACTGGCCGCCAAAGGTTTTGATGTAACCGGCATCGATCTTTCGCCGGAAAACATAGCATTTGCAAAACAGTTTGAAACAGAAAACCTTCATTTTTACCAGCACGATATGCGCCTGCCATTCTGGGTAAATTATTTTAACTGCGCCTTTAATTTTTTTACCAGTTTTGGCTATTTCAGAACAGAACGCGAACATTACAATGCCATCCGCACCATTTCCAATTCCCTGCAACCGGGTGGTCTGCTGGTGCTGGACTATCTGAATGTTCATTATGCCGAAGACCATTTTACAGACAAGGCTGAAAAAAACATAGATGGTGTCAGCTATCACATCACCAAATGGCACGATGAGACACATTTCTACAAAAAAATTGTTATAGATGACAAAGCAGCCGCAGCCCCGCTTGTATTTACTGAAAAAGTAGCCAAATTTTCTTTGGGCGACTTTAATGACATGTTCGCCTATCATCACATGCAGATACAGGAGGTATATGGCAATTACGCTTTGGGCAATTACGATGTAAAAAAATCGCCCCGGCTTGTTATCATTGGCAGGAAAATGACGAAGTAGCTGATGACATGACCGGTTGAGGGATTAACCGGCAGCATTTTCACCGGCAGTCTATAACTTCTTTTTATTATGCAGCAGCATATAACGGGCTGTTTCATATAACGCTTCCGCATATGCGCGGTTTACTGCCGTGAGGGAGTCCTTTTTGTCTGTACCGGCAGTTGCATTAAAATCGGCCCATACCATTTTTTCCTGGCTGCCCTGCTGGTTACGCGTATAATACCATGGTCCGTTAATAACGCCTATATCTTTGTTATTGGCATCATAAATAAAAGCCAGGTTGCTTTTGCCGCTGTCTGCTGCAAATTGTTTTACCAGGTCGCGGCCAAAACCGGTATTGGTATAGTTGATATTTGCCAGGCCGGCAAGCGTAGGCAATACATCTACCTGCGATGCTACGCAATGCAGCCGCCTCGCTGCCAGTAATTTTGGCGCATAAAATAATAAAGGCACATGGTTTCTCGTCAGGCCGTCATCACTCCATGATGGTGGAAACATATTGCCGGCATTTCCATTAATGCCATGATCGCCTACAAACATGAAAATAGTGTTATCGAAATATTTCTCCTTCCTGGCGGCTTCAATAAAAGTTTGGTAACAAAAATCAGTGAAGCGGAATGCATTCAGTTCTTCATTATTGTCAAAACCATATTTTTTTAAACTATCGGCCGGCACGCTTATCTTTTTAAATTCTTTTAAATCTTCTTCCGGTATGGTGTAAGGCCGGTGGTTATCGGCTGTTTGTATTACCGCAAAAAAAGGTTTGGCCGCTTGTCTTAAAATATTGTTGGCTTCTTTAAAAAGGTTTCTGTCGCTGATGCCCCATACATCAACTTTGGAGGCCTTGTAATCCTGCTCTTCATAAATGCGAAGATCCTTAATATTATTGGCCAGCAGTCCCCTGATATTTGCCCAACTGGTACTTCCGCCCAAAAAATAATATTTATCGTACCCGTTAAAATCATTGATAATGGTATGCTGATCTACCATGGCCGGGTTGCGGCTGGCGGTCTTATTCAATTCTACATCCTGTATACCCGTTATACTTGCCCACACGCCACGTGCTGTGCCAAATGACGGTGTAAAGCAATTATCAAAAAACAGACCTTGCCTGCACAATTCATTAAAATATGGCGTGGTATTAAGCGGGTTGCCCCACATAGAACTTTTATAGGCGCTGAACGATTCGCAGATAACCATTACGATATTGGGCTGCCCTGAAATGGAATCATTTTTTTTTGCGGTTACCGTTCTTTCAAAACTGAGTAACGAAGAATCTGGTTTTGTTACCCCCAGGTAATTTATTACCAGCGGGTAATCTTTTCTTACTTTGGCAATATTGAAAGAAGATGATCGGAAACTCAGTGAACTAAAAAATGACTGAAAGGGGTTCAGCGCCAGGTTGGCCTGGAAATCGCTGCCCAGATCAAATGCATCGCTCCAGCGAAGCGGATACTGCCCCAGTCTTCCAAAAATACCCAGCGCACAAAGCAAAAAAACCAGTACGCCCCATACAATTCGTTTTGATTTGCCGCCCTTATATACAGTATTGCCTATTCGCCGGTACAGTATACGGATAAGCCACCACAGCATTATAAAAGCCACCAGCATAGCCAGCACTATTCTAATCACCGGGTAAGTTTGCCAGACCATGGTACCCGAAATTTTTGCGTCTTCCAGGAAACTTAGTGCACTGGCATTGAGCCGTTGCAGCAGGTAACGAAAATGCAAAAAATCAAATACGTAAAGCACAATCAATGCAATAAGAAAAATGGATACAATGGAAAACGCCACGGTTTTGCCGGCCTTGCCCGAAAAGGGATCCAGTGCCGGAACGGAACCAAAAATCAACAGCAGCAGGCAAACCACGCCCACTTCACGTGCATCAAAACGAAATCCCAGCCAGAACGACCTTGCAATGTCCGCACCGTGTAAACCGGCCGGCGCGAAATAACCATATACCGCTATCCTAAGTACGAACATCAGTACAAAAAAGAATAAAGCCATTGCAACTATGAAGCGTATAAGACGGGGAATACTTTGCATACATGTAAAATCTGCTGCAAAATAGTTTAAAATCAACACTCAACTTTACTGATTACTTTTGCAGCATGTTTTTTTTACAGGCAAGCGCCGGCTGGTTCTCGGGTATTGAGCCTTTTGACAGGAAATTATTCTTTCTTGTTAACAATAATATGGCAAATGGTTTTTTCGATACCGTAATGCCCTTCCTGCGCGAATCGAATTTATGGGTGCCGCTTTACCTGTTTATGCTGGTATTTGCGGTGGTTAACTTTGGCAAACGCGGTCTTTGGTGGATGCTGTTTGCCATTTGCACGGCGGCTGTTTGCGACATGGTAAGCAGCCATCTCATTAAAGATCATATTTTCAGGCTAAGACCCTGCAATAACCCGGCGCTTGCCGGCCAGATAAGGGTGCTGGTGAACTACCGGCCGCAAAGCTCCAGTTTCACTTCTTCGCACGCCGCCAACCATTTTGGCATAGCTATGTTCTTTGTAACCACCCTGCAACCCTATACTTCGTCATGGATCAGGCTTTTTTTTGTATGGGCTGCCATCGTATGCTTTTCGCAGGTATATGTTGGTGTGCATTATCCCTTTGATGTAGTGAGCGGGGCACTGCTGGGCTGCCTGCTGGGTTATATTATTGCGGTATTTTTCAATAATTACGCAGGATTAATTAGTTTACAAAATAAAAGAGCCTGATGACAGATGTTTTTATACTGCTTGCCCTTATTTTTTTGAATGGTTTATTTGTAATGTCTGAAATAGCGCTGGTATCGGCAAGGAAATCAAGGCTGGAAAACCTGGCATCAAAAGGCGATGCCCATGCAAGGGTGGCCCTTGACCTGGCCAACAATCCCGATTTGTTTTTATCTGCCGCCCAGATAGGTATTACGCTGATTGCTATTTTAACGGGTGTCTATTCCGGCGAAAGATTTGGCGTTTACCTGAAGCCGGTAGTAGAAAAATTCGACCGGCTCAGACCCTATGCCGGCACCATTTCTACCAGCATTATTGTTGTTATTGTAACTTTCCTGTCTATCATATTTGGCGAGTTAATTCCCAAACGGCTCGGTTTGCAAAAAGCCGAACGCCTTGCACGCCTGGTAGCCCGCCCCATGATATTTTTTGCAAGACTCACCCACCCTATTGTGTGGCTGCTCAATAAAACCAGTAATATATTTTTCAGGCTTTTCAATTTAACCGGCACCAAAGATGAAGCCGTAACAGAAGATGAAATTAAAGCTATCATCAGTGAAGGAACAGAGCAGGGCACCATTGACGAGGCAGAACAGGAAATCATTGAACGCGTCTTTCACCTGGGCGATCGCAATATTACTTCGCTGATGACACACCGCAGCGATATTACCTGGTTTGAATTAAACGATAACGAAGACGCGATAAGAGATAAAATTGACAAGGAACCTCATTCTGTGTATCCAATCTGCGATGGCGATATTGACAATATTAAAGGCATTGTTTCCATTAAGGACCTTTATGTTACCAGCGATGACACCCCTTTCAAAGATATCATGAAACCAGCCCTGTTCGTTCCGGAAAACAACAGCGCTTACCAGGTGCTGGAAAAATTTAAAGAATTGCGCGCGCATTGCTGTTTTGTTGTGGATGAATATGGCAGCATGCTGGGCCTTATTACACTCAATGATATCCTGGAAGCTATTGTGGGCGATATACCGGAACCCAATATGCCCGATTATGAAATTACCGAAAGGGAAGACGGGTCCTTCCTGGTAGACGGGCAAATACCATTTTATGATTTTCTTACCCGTTTTGAAAAAACAGAATGGATGAATGAAGGCGAACATGATTTTGATACGCTGGCCGGTTTTATATTGCATGAACTGGAACATATACCACATACCGGCGAAAAACTTACCTGGCGTATTTTTGATTTTGAGATCATAGATATGGATGCGCAACGCATCGACAAGGTGCTGGTAAAAATAAAAGCAGAACCCAAAGAAGAAGTGGCAGCCTAAGCCTGTTGGTTAATGCCGCAAACAATTACCGTATTAACTTTTTGCTAATAAATATTTCCCATCCTGGTACAGTGTTTGAAAACCATGGTCTGTAATTTTGAATTACAGGTAGTACACCGGTTTTAGTATGGAAAAACACTTATTATCTCACTGTAAAAATACTTTTGAAGTGCTTCTGGCACAATTATAGGAAATAATATCTTTTGTAATCCGTTTTATTAAAAATCCATTTTACCTATGAAAACTGTACCCGGGTTTATTCTCTCAGTATGCACAGCCGCCATTATTTTCGGCAGTTGTAAAAAAGACAACAGTATGTCTCCGGCACTGCTTGCAGACAGCGTTCCGGAAACAGCACCGGCTGTTCAAACTGCAGTTAGTGCTACCGTAAGTTCCCGTATAGGCGGTTTCTACCAGGCATTGCCCGCCCGCTACGATTCAACCACAAAGAAATATCCCCTGCTTGTTTTTTTGCATGGCATAGGCGAATTGGGAAACGGTACTACCGATTTATCACGTGTGCTGGTGAACGCTGTTCCCAAATTATTAAAACAACATACTTTCCCTGCGCAGTTTACTGTGAATGGCACCAGCTATTCATTTATTGTTATCAACCCGCAGTTTAAAGAATGGCCCCAGGCTGCCGATGTAAACGCCATGATAGACTACGCAGTTAGCCATTACCGTGTGGATGAATCAAGAATATATGTTGCCGGTCTTAGTATGGGCGGCGGCGTTACATGGGATTATGCTGTGGCTTATCCCGGCCGTGTAGCCGCCATTGTGCCTATCAGCGGCGCTTCATGGCCAACCAAAGACCAGTTGGCCAATATAGCCAGGGCCAACCTGCCTGTATGGGGTTTTCACAACAATGACGATTCGACTGTAAATGTTAGCTCCACCATCAATAATGTAGCTTATGTAAATTCATTCAGCCCGGTTACAGCGGCGCAAAAAACCATCTGGCCAAGCGGTGGTCATGATGCATGGACCCGCGCCACCAATCCGGCCACCAAAGAATGCAATAGCAAAAATATGTACGAGTGGATGCTGCAATATTCAAGAGACATTAAAAAATAATCTTTTCGTTCCCATAAAAAAATCCTCCTGAACAATACAGGAGGATTTTTTTATGGTATCCTTTTAAATCGCTCCTGCTATTTCGTATGTAACCCCATCTTTTGCAAAAGGAATTGCTTTTTATAAGCTTTGCAGACCAGCACGACCATCATCACCCGGCCTTGTTTATAAAAATACGGACAAAAAAAAAATCCATTCCTGCCCGGAAAAAATCTTCTAAATATTGTTGCCGGCGCAACCATATTTAAAGAATATCTCTCTAATACAAGCAGGTTGTTTATTTCAGATACCATCGTAAAACTGCGTGGTATTATCACAGTTGGTTTCATTGTATTTTTTCCATTTTTCACATTGCCTGTAGCAATTATACCAGGCCCCGGTTATTAATTCCGGAATTAGGTTCCATTAAAGGGAAGGAATATACCCCTTAATAATTGCAGCATGCTGAGAAACAGGTAACTAATCATTGGCATTGCAATTGAAAGAGAAACACAGAGAAATTAACCCAATGAAAAAACAAACCGTAACCCGCAACACCATCGTCTTCGTGCTTTTACCATTGGCTATTTTTGCCCGGTTGGCCGTAAATGGACAGTCGTCTGGCGCCAATATCGGTACTACTGTAATTACCACAGCTACCGTTAGCACTAATGTGGCGATTTCCAAAACAGTTACTGCCTCGTCATCAGATAATGAAGGCCATACAGCGCAGTATGCCGTTGACGGTAACCAGCGCACCCGTTTTTCAACAGCAGCTTCAGATAACCAATGGCTGTCTGTTGACCTGGGCAAAGCTTACCTGTTAACCAGTATCATGTTTTTATGGGATAAATCTTACGGAAAAGATTTTGATATTTTATTTTCAAATACCGGCACTTTTACTGATTTGTACAGCGCCAGCATACAGGTAAGAAATCATGTATTAAATGGCAATGCTATCGCTGCCTTTGATACCCTGCTAACCAGGTCAAATACAGTTGCCCGCTATGTAAAGATACAGGGCATACACAGTGCCGGCGGAAATGGTTATTCACTATGGGAAATGCAGGTTATTGGCGTTACCTCCTCTACCAGTTTATTCCCGGTGTCCGTAACAGGTTTTACAGGTACCCCGGCAAATAATGCCACCCTGCTGGAATGGACAACCATTACAGAATACAGCAATGCCGGGTTTTCCGTTGAACACAGCAATGATGCTGTCAATTTTTCTGAAATAGCCTGGGTTGCCGGCCGCAACGCAGGTACCGTTACAACTCATTATGCATACACAGATAAGCTGGCGGCCACCGGAAAAAATTATTACAGGCTGAAACAGACCTGGCTGGATGGCAAAATAGGCTACTCGCCGGTAATAACGGTTAGCGTTAGTGGAAACAGCAGCGTAAATGCCTATCCTGTACCGGTAAAAGATCATCTTACTATTGAATACAAAGCAAATGCCGGAGAAAGCATCAGTATTGCGTTGTTTAACACAGGAGGCTTTCCGGTTTATACCTGCAAATTGCCTGCCCAGGGTACACAGCAAACAATGACCATTAACAGAACAACGGCCATGATAGCCGGCGAATATTTTCTTATTGTAACTTCTTCAGACAATAAAAAATACAGCAAAAAAATAGTGTTGCAATAACCATACAAGCTGATTGAAGAAGGCGCTTTTTTACAGCGCCTTTTTTTATGCGTATTGCACAACACATATTCTTAACCAATTTTTAATCTTTGCCTGACTGGTGCCGGCAAGGCCCTTACAACACAAGTGGCATGTTTTTGAATGGTAATAACATTATCCTGCACCTGTTTCTTACTGTTGCCGGCAATAAAATAAATACATTGGATGCACCCGTTCTGGCTAAATTGCAGGGTCTAAAAACCAATTTTATGGCGCTTCTGTTCAAACTACAAAAAATGTTCTTTGCAGTAATTATAATGCAACTGCTGCACCTTTATGGCGAAGCGCAAAGCAAATGGCCAAAGGAAATTCCTGCGCCCGGCGGCGGCAGCATTACGCTGTACGAACCGCAACCGGAGAAATATTCAGGTAACAGCCTGTACGCAAGGGCAGCAGTATCTATCACCAAAAGATCCGGCGAAGAGCCTGTGTTCGGCGTAATGTGGTTCAATGCAACACTTGAATCTGACCCCCAAATGGCTGTAATAAAACAAATGACGGTAGTGCAATCCAAATTTGCAGACAACGATGAAGCCAGTAAAACCTCCCTGAAAAATGCAGTGGAAAAAGAAATACCGGCAATGAATATTCAGTTTGAAATAAACCGTTTGCAAACACTGGCAGCAGCAGAAAAAGAAGAAGCGGGCGCTGATTTAAGAAATGAACCGCCCGAAATACTTTACCGCAACAAGCCCACCACGTTGATTGTGCTTGACGGCGAACCGGTAGAACAACAGGATGAGGATCTTAACATGACAAGGGTGGTGAATTCTCCCTACCTTATTGTTAAAAACCCCGATGACAGGAAATATTATTTATACGGTGGTAGCTTCTGGTATAGCTCGCCCAATGTAAAAAGCGGCTGGATAAATGTAAAAAATCTTCCTGCTAAAATAAAAAGCATAGATGCTGTTATGAAACAGGAGGAAAAGAAAGATACAGCGCAAAAAGATCAGACCAAATTTACTTCCACTACCGATATCCTGGTAAGCACGGTGCCCGCCGAGCTTATTCAAACAGAGGGCAACCCCACCTACCAGGCAGTAGAAGGATCAACGCTGTTATATGTAAACAACTCGCTCGATGAAATCTTCAAAGACGTAGAGAGCCAGAAAAATTATATACTCATTGCCGGGCGCTGGTACAGCAGCGCATCGTTGAATGGACCCTGGGCGTATATAGCGCCAGATGCGTTGCCTGCTGCTTTTGGCAATATTCCGGCAGGTTCAGAAAAAGATGGCGTGCTGGCCAATGTAGCCGGCACAGATGAAGCCAATGAAGCCATGATTGATGCCAGGGTGCCTCAAACAGCCAAGGTTGACCGCAATACGGCTACCTGTGAAGTTAGCTATGATGGCGATCCCAGATTTGTTCCGATAGAGAATACCAATTTGTCACTGGCAGAAAACAGCAGCCTTACCGTGATGCTGGCACCCAATAACCAGTATTATGCACTGGAAAACGGTATCTGGTTTATCAGCAGCAGCGCCAACGGGCCCTGGCGGGTGGCCAATGAACGCCCTTCGGATGTAGAAAAGATTCCGGCAAGCAACAGCGCTTATAATGCACGATATGTGTACGTGTATCAAACCACCCCCCAATATGTATACGTTGGCTATACACCCGGCTATATGGGCAATTATATCTGCGGACACACCGTAGTTTGGGGCACAGGCTGGCACTACCGGCCCTGGTATGGCAGGCGTTACTGGCCGCGTCCTTATACCTGGGGCTTTGGCATGCATTACAATCCATGGGCCGGGTGGAGCATCAGCTTTGGCCTTGGATTTAATAATGCGTGGTACCGTTACCGTAATGCCCATGTATGGGGCTGCGGCTGGTTTGGTCCGCCCAGGTACAGGCCGCCCTACAGGCCCTGGGGATGGAATGGCGGATATTATGGCAACCGGCCGGTTAATAACAGGCCCATTGTGAGGCCGAATGTTACCTACAACCGCCCTGCCAACTGGAACAGGCCACAGCCAGTAAGACCACAAAGACCGGTTAATATGTACGACAGAAGAAGAGATGTTGTGGTAACCAGGGATATTATACAAAGACCCGTAACACGACCTGTTGGAAGACCAGGTGGTGACAATAACAATCGCCCCGGACAGGGAGACAACAATATTGGCCGGCCGGTTACAAGGCCAATAATAAACCCTGGAGATAATGGTAACAGGCCGGGCAGACCTGGAGACAACAACGGCGGACAGCCCACAACAAGACCTGTTACCAGGCCAGTAACCAGCCCGGGAGATAACGGCAACCGCCCGGGCAGACCCGGAGACAATAACAATGGCGGACAGCCCGTAACGAGGCCCATTATAAGGCCGGGCAATGACAGGCCAACCACAAGACCTATTTTGCCTCCCGGCGACCATCAGAATCGCCCCACGCGTCCTATAACGCAGCCAGTAACGCCACCGGCAGACAATAACCGCCCTGCGGCAAGACCTACCAGGCCAATTACCCAACCCGATAATAACAGACCGGCGCCGCGGCCTGTAAACCGCCCCTTGCCACAACAGCCCGCCAATAGCAACAGACCAGCACAAAGACCTTTTACAAGACCGGCAAGGCAGCCAGATAATAACCAGAACAGGCCTGTGGCAAAACCAGGTGGAAGGGATAGAAAAGAAAATTAATGAAAAACAAAAAAAGCCTGCTGCAGGATTGTACATGCTGCAGCAGGCTTTTTGCTATGCGGTAATGCAAAATTATTATAACTGGCAACTACCCTTTACCGTTATACTATATCAGGATGGCCTGCATTGTTTGCAGAAAGAAGCAGCCAGCCGATCAGTTATCAGCTTTTTTCTTCCCATACCTGCAGTAAATACACAAGGGTCTGCATGCTTTTTTGCATATCCTGCACGCTTACATATTCG
>Ga0207689_10004891_pt1 | contig 12081 bp, 8 predicted proteins | sample KBSMisM52_FD_184312 | JGI IMG/M metagenome (GOLD analysis project Ga0207689, IMG submission 184312) | Miscanthus rhizosphere microbial communities from Kellogg Biological Station, Michigan, USA - KBS Miscanthus M5-2 (SPAdes) (version 2) | ecosystem: Host-associated > Plants > Roots > Rhizosphere... | reverse complement strand
ATCACGGGAGTATGTTCCAGCAAAAGCACAACATCTCCAATCCTGCCCTCTTTGCGCAACTCCACCAAGCGCTGCTGCAGACGCAGTCCGGTAGCGTAGTCAATCGCCCCCAGATGAAGTATCGAAATCATTTTCATAAATTCACTGCGCAAACAATCGTTCAGCCCCAACGAACAAATCTCGCAGGGCGCGAATCACCCACCGAATCAACACAATGATAATCCCCAAACAGACCGCCACAATAGCCGCCGCCCAGTATGGATGTTTAGATGCAAACCAAACCAGAAAGACGACAAATGCATCCTCGGCCAAACTGAGCGCGGAGTTGGACGCCGGCTCCGGCGAAGGAGTTACCATCGCCCGGGCTGCGATTTTCCCGCCATGTGCTGCCAACGCGATCGCTCCTCCAGTGGTAGCGGCACTCATCTGTTCCCAGAGGGGCAAGTTTGCGGTGGCGTGATAGGCGAGGAAGGCAGCCACAGGAACGCGCACAAATGTGTGCAAGGCATTCCAGACGAGGTCAAAAGCCGGAATCTTGTCGGCAAAAAACTCCACCACGAAAAGCACGCCACAAATAGCAATCACATACCAACTGGTGACTAGTTCCAAAGCGGGCGGCAAAGTCAAAACATTAAATCGTGCTAGCAATCCTAAAGCCACAATCGTCGCATAAACGTTCAACCCGGCAGCAAAGCTGATGGCAACCAGCAACGCCGTCAATTCATGAGAATCGAACTTCATAGCCTGGGCTTATTACAGCATGTAGGTCACACACTTTTAAACCGGCACTGAGCGATTTGACAGTTTTCACCCGTCCTTTCCAAAACTAGAACTGGTTCGGTTCTCAACTCGTTGGCAGGGAGGCAATATGGGAATCTTTTCTTGGATTATCTTCGGCCTGATCGCAGGTCTGCTCGCTAAAGCCATCATGCCCGGCAAAGACCCCGGGGGCTGGATCGTGACCATACTATTGGGGATCGGCGGAGCCATTATTGGAGGTTTTGTCGCCACATTGTTGGGCTTCGGAAATGTTTCCGGATTCAATCTCTACAGCTTTCTGATCGCCATCCTGGGATCTTTGATCCTGCTGTGGCTTTACCGCATGTTCAAGCGAACGGCTTAGGTTCCAAAACTCAAGCTCGTTCACACTGCGGACAACCGAATATCAGGCGTTAATCGCCATTCCATATACGCTATTCGAGGCGTCCAGCATAGCCTCGGCCAGCGTCGGATGAGCGTGGATCGTCCAGATCAAATCTTCCACAGTAGCTTCCAGCTCTATCGCAGCCACCGCTTCGGCAATCAATTCAGTCGCCTGCGGCCCGATGATATGCACACCAAGAATTTCACCGTAGTCGGCATCGGAAACAATCTTAATGAATCCTTCATGCTGACCAACGATGGAAGCACGCGAGTTCGCTGTGAACGGGAACTTGCCGATCTTAACGTTGTAGCCCGCCTCTTCCGCCTTTACTTGAGTCAGACCCACGCTGCCGATTTCAGGGTGGCAATAGGTGCAATTGGGAATGTGCTCAGGATTGATGGGCTTGCCCTGCTTGCCGGCAATCTTGGTGACGGCGACAATTCCTTCCATCGCGCCAACGTGCGCCAGCTGCGGTGTTCCTAAAACGATGTCACCGATGGCGTAAATACCCGGCTCAGCCGTCTGCATCCAGCTATCTGTCTTAATAAAACTGCGATCTGGTTTGATCTTGGTAGTTTCAAGACCGATATTTTCCGTGCGCGGCTTGCGGCCCACAGCGATCAGGATTTTTTCGGCATCTATCTTCTCCTGCTTGCCATTGACCGTGATGGTGCAAGTAATCCCCGATTTCGTCTGCTCCACCTTCTCAACTTTTGCGCCAGTATGGAACGCAATCCCGCGCTTGCGATAGACGCGCGCGAGCTCTTTGGAAATTTCCTCATCTTCTATCGGAACCAGTCGCGGCAACATCTCGACAATCGTCACCTCAGTCCCGAAAGACTTGAAAATTGAAGCAAACTCCACACCGACTGCCCCTGCACCAACAATCACCAGCGACTTGGGAACTTCCTTCAAAGACAGAATTTCGATATTGGTGAGAATCTTGTCCCCAGCCTCGAGCCCAGGAATCATCCGCGCCTCGGAACCCGTACTCAGAATCACGTTCTTAGCTTTAATCGGACTGGATTTCCCATTGTGGGTGACATCCACGGTAAACACACCCGACTTCGCCCCGCCGTTCAGCTTGCCGTATCCGCGTACGGTTTCCACCTTGTGCTTTTTCATCAGAAACTCAAGACCCTTGGCATGCTTGGCGACAATTTTCGCCTTGCGTTCCTGCACCGCAGCCCAATTCAGCTTGCGGGCATCCACACCCTCGATGCCATACTCTTTGGCTTCCTTCAGATGGTCCCAAAGCTCGGCATTAAATAACAGAGCCTTGGTCGGGATACAGCCCACATGTAGGCATGTCCCGCCGAGAACATTGTCTTTCTCAATCAGCGCAGTTTTTAGCCCGTACTGCCCGGCACGGATCGCAGCCGTATACCCAGATGGCCCGCTCCCGATGATGGCCACGTCATAAATGGTTTCTGGCAAAGAAGTGCTCCTCACTTATAAGACAGATGATGGTCGACAAACATTTGATTCTAGACCAGCATTAGAGAATGACCAAGCGCAGCAAGCTCAACGAATTCACCCTTTGGTCATTCTGAGCGAAGCAGGAGAAGTCCCCCCAAGCGGACTTCCTGCGCAAAAAAGCATTCTCTCTGCAGACGCTTAGCGGGGCAACTCAGCGGGGGATTGCCCATGCGATGGGATTTGCCGAGTTCACTTCTTAATTCAGGGAACCAAAGCACCAGACACATCGTAACTTTATTCAGCACGGGATCGTTTGGCGTCCCGCACATAAGGAGGGGTTCATGCATCTGCTCGGAGTGTTCTTGTTTCCATTGTTCGGCTTCGGATGCGCGATGTATTTCTTGCCATCTCTGATCGCGGCCCTCCGCAATAAAAAAGATGTGCTGACGATTATGCTGGTGAATTTCCTATTGGGCTGGAGCGTAATTGGCTGGATCGTCTGCCTAGTGTGGGCGCTGAAGGCAGATCAGGTCGTGTACGCACGGCACTAAGCGTTCTATGCAACTGTAGTCGCAAAAGCGCGCTCAACAAATCCAGCCACCCGATGCTTCGCTGTTCAAGTAGACACTAGCTTAAAGATCAGAATTCGGTCTTTATCCCAGCAGCCGCGCGACTTCCTTCGCATAATAGGTCAGGATAGTCCCCGCCCCGGCCCGCCGGATCGACACCAGCGACTCCATCATCACCCGCTCGCGGTCAATCCAGTTGTTACGTGCCGCCGCCTCAATCATCGCGTACTCACCCGAAACCTGATACGCCGCCAGCGGTAAGTCAAACCGTTCCCGCGCCGCCGCGATCACGTCCAGATACGGCATCGCCGGCTTGACCATAATCATGTCCGCGCCTTCTTCGATGTCGAGCTCAATCTCGCGCATAGCCTCTCGGATATTGGCGCCATCCATCTGATAAGACCGCCGGTCGCCAAACTGCGGAGTCGAATCCGCAGCCTCGCGGAACGGGCCGTAGAAGCCGGAAGCAAACTTGGCCGCATAAGAAAGGATAGGAGTATTGATCAGCCCAGCTGCATCGAGCCCTTTGCGGATGGCAGCCACCCGGCCATCCATCATGTCCGAAGGAGCAATGACGTCCACGCCAGCGCGCGCGAGCGAAACTGAAACCTTGGCCAAAATTTCTAAAGTCGCATCGTTGACGATCTCATATTCCGGCTGCGCCGACTGAATCAGTTTGGCTGCAGCCTCATCGATCGCCTTCATCTTGTCGTCGGGCTTGACTGCAACCACAGAGTTCCGCGCCGCCGCTCCCAAAGACTGCGGCTGATGCGAAGCCTGCACAACCCCGCAGTGCCCATGAGACATGTACTCGCAAAGACAAACATCGCCAACCACGGTCAGCTTGGGAACTTCCCGCTTAATCGCCCGAGCCGCCCTCTGCACAATCCCCTCATCTGCCCAAGCCCCGGTAGCAACCTCGTCTTTTTTCTCCGGCAGACCAAACAAAATAATCCCGCCCAGCCCAAGCGACTGAGCTTCGCGCGCTTCTTTTACCACCTCATCCACCGAGAGGTTGAACACTCCTGGCATAGAGCGCACTTCCTTACGCACTGCTTCGCCGGGGCACACAAATAGTGGATAGACAAAATTCTCCGGCGAAAGCCGCGTCTCCCGGACCAGCGAGCGAAGTTGTTCATTTTGGCGGAGCCGGCGTAGCCGGGTCACAGGAAAAGACATAAAAACTCCCAGTCTTCTACCCAAATCTTAACAGAGCAGGCTTCACCGGTTCGCGTAGCACTTTAGTAACTATGGGTTCCACAGAGTTCTCGATGTACCCCCCGCACCGTCACTAAAATGTTATGTCAATGCCTCCCAAGTCCTTAAGGTGGATTATTCCAAGTGCAGCGCTACTACTGACTTACGCGGCGCTTCCAGCAATCTTTCATAGGGGCAGCATTGTTCTCACCGCAGCCGGCGACGTAACAACCCTAGGCTTATACCTGTGGGCAACCGCAGTCGCTTGCATGAATGCTAGACGGCATCGCGAGACCCGAGCCTTCTGGGGATTTATGGCCGCCGGGTGCTCCATCTGGGCAGTCAACATGAGCATGTGGGTATATGTTGAAGTCCTGCTCAGACGTGAAATACCAGATCCTTTTGTGGGAGACATCGTTCTATTTCTTCACGTCGTGCCATTCATCGCCGCAGTAGCGCTTCGCCCCCATCAGTCAAAGTCGGAAAACGACAAGCTTCACCTTGGGACTTTGAGTTTTTTCATGCTGTTGATCTGGTGGATGTTCCTATATGCCTTTGTAGTCTTCCCGGACGAATATGTTGTTCTCAACAAGGACATCTACACTCACAACTATGACCGTCTGTACGCGCTAGAAAGTTTTGTTCTTCTTGGGGTACTAGGCTATTTCATCTTCAAGACCAAAGGCACATGGCGAAAATTCTACAGTTGCTTATTCGCCGGGTGGGCTTTGTATACAGTCACTTCGATCTTCCTCAACATGGCTATCATTGGTGACACTTACTACACAGGTAGCCTGTATGACGTTCCCTTATTAGCAGCAACCCTGCTTTTGGTATGGACTTTCACGCAAGCGCCCAAGTGGAACCTGAAGCCTGAGCCGATCGAAGCTCCGAGTTTGCGCTGGAGCCGACTTCCAACACGGCTGGCGATGCTGGCCATGCTCTCTGCGCCAATGATGGGAATGTGGGTACTGTTTTGGGATCCAGTCCCAAAACGCAACCATTTCCGACTCTACGTCACATTCGTGACCCTCCTTGTCTTAGGGTTCTTCCTTTTTCTGCGGCAATCATTGCTCGATAGCGAACTGTTGCGACTGCTAGCGGAATCGCAAAAGCGTCTGGAGAACCTCGAGCGGGTTCAAAACAAACTCATCCAACGGGAAAAACTGGCATCGCTCGGTCAATTGGCCGCAGGAGTCGCGCACGAAATCAATAATCCACTGGCCGCCATTCTCGGCTATGCGGAACTGTTGACCAATGCAGATGTTCACTCAGAACAAAAGGCAATGGTCGGGAAAATTGCCCAGCAAGCGCGCCGCACTCGTGACTTGGTTTCGCGCTTGGCGAATTTTGCCAATCAGTCCCCCGCCGAAAAAAGCTTGGTGGACATTGGCATCCTGTTGCGAAGAGCCATTCAAATAGAAACTTTGCGCATGCAGGATGAAAAGATCAAAGTTTCCATGGAGATGGATCCGGATTTACCTAAGGTTTTTGGCAGCGACAGCCAATTAGTGCAGTGCTTTATACAAATCACCAGCAATGCACGAGACGCACTGGTCGAAGCCGGCGGCGGCACGCTTTCTGTGCACGCTTATAAAAATACCCATGAAGTCGTAATCGAATTCTCTGATACGGGCGCCGGAATGTCAGAACCCGACCGTGTGTTTGACCCCTTCTACACCACCAAAGCCGTCGGCAAGGGTGCAGGCTTAGGGTTAAGCGCTACTTATGGAATCATGCAAGACCATGGTGGCCAGATCACATGTGAAAACCGGCCCGAGGGCGGGGCCATATTTGTGCTGCGCTTTCCTGTGGCGAAAGCTGGGCTGCGCGCCGACGTAGAACTCATGAATACCTACTTGCATTGATCCCCACCGATATCGCCGGCGTCGGTCCGGTTCTTGTAACATGAATCGGAAGTGACTCAGCTAGCTCAAACCAGTGCTCGAGTACTCGAGTTCGAATCTCTGCTGGAAATGCTCCATGGATATGCGTCCTCTCCACTGGGCCATGCACGAATTCAACTATTGGTTCCGTCTGCCGATCGCACCTGGATCGAAAATCAACATCAGCTCACCGTCGAAATTCGCGAGTTCCGCCGGGTCGGAGGAAGATTTGAGTTCACTGGCCTGCAAGACGTTTCGACGTCGCTAGCCAAATCCCGAATCACTGGCGCAGTCCTCGAAATCGAAGAGATCCGCAACCTAATCCTGGTCGTAGAACGTGCCCAACAGTGGCACGCCATCATCAACAATCCCCCGGCCGCCATGCGCTCGGAGTGGAAAGCAGTAAATCAGCTTTCCTCAGGCATCCCCGATTTCTCTGAATTCCTGCGCGCCATCCGCAACAAGATTCTCCCCGACGGCACGCTCGACGACCATGCCTCTGCCGAACTCACTCGCATCCGCCGTGAAACGGAAAGACAAAAACGCCAGATTCAGCAATCGCTGCAAGGCTACCTACGCCGCCTTTCCGAAAAAGACTCACTACAAGATGAACTGATCACCATCCGGGGCGAGCGCTTTGTAATCCCGGTAAAAGTCGAACAAAAACGCCGCGTGCAGGGAGTCGTCCACGGTGCCAGTTCCAGCGGACAGACGGTGTACGTCGAACCCCTGGAAACCATCGAGCAGAACAACGAACTGGTCCGCCTGCTGGATGAAGAGCAAGCCGAGATCCACCGCATTTTGCTAGAGATGACAAGAAAAATCGGCGAGCAGTCCCATGAAATCCAAACCGCATCCGAGGTGCTGGCTGAACTAGATCTGCAATTTGCCAAAGCGCATTTCGCGGAAGATTACAACTGTGTCCGGGCAACCATAGTTGAAAACCAAGAGGAACGTCGTGACAGCCACCCTCGGCTGTCAGCGAGCGGAGTTCGCTTACTTCTTCACAAAGCCCGCCACCCATTGCTGGAGCGCAACCTAAAAGCAAAAGGCGCAACCCCAGTCCCAATTTCCATCGAACTGGAAGGCCCACGCCGAGAACTGATCATCACCGGCCCCAACACCGGGGGCAAAACCGTCTCCCTGAAAACCGTAGGTCTGCTCGCCCTGATGGCTCAATCCGGCATCCCGGTCCCGGCCGACCGCGCCGACATGCCCATGTTCGACGCCGTTTTGGCCGACATCGGAGACTCTCAGTCCATCGAACAAAATCTCTCCACATTTTCCGCGCACGTCACCAACATCGATTTCATCTCCCGCACCGCTACCTCACAATCGCTGGTGTTGCTAGACGAATTGGGCTCCGCTACCGACCCCGAGGAAGGAGCAGCCCTGGCCGTAGCCATCGCTACACACTTCCACGAAATCAGTTGTATGACGGTCATCTCGACTCACCACACGTCGCTGAAGGTTTACGGAGCCAACACCGCGGGAGTGATCAACGCCTCTGTAGGATTCAACGAGTCCAGCTTGCAGCCGACCTACGAGTTGAAGATCGGAGTTCCCGGAGCCTCGGCCGGAATCAATATTGCGCAACGCCTGGGCCTGAATCCGACGATCATCCAAGGCGCCCGCGCCCGCATCGGAACCCAAGCCCGAGATGTAGGCGAATTCCTGGATCGCCTGCACGCACAATTACGAGAAGCCGAATCCGAGCGCTTGAAACTAAAAACCCGCGAAGAAGAATTGGCGAAAGAAAAAGCGCACTTGGCCGCCGAGGGCCGCAAAGAGCAGCAGGCAAAAGTCAAAGAACTGGAAAAGAAGTTGGACACCCTGCTCCGCGACTTCGAATACCACGCCCGCGAAGCAGTCAGCGCCATCCAGGACCGTGCCGCGGCACAAAAGCTTTCGAAAGACGCCGAGCGCCGCATCGCCAAACTCCGCCGCGAATTCAGCCAGCAATTCGACTCGACGGTAGTGGCCCACTCCACCGGCGCCGACCAAGGCGACCCCAACGCCCAGCCGCAAATCGTCAAACAGGTCTCCGAAGGAGACACGGTCAAACTGAAATCCGTAGGAAGACCAGCGGTGGTCTCCCGACGTCTCGATGACAATCATTTCGAAGTAGAAGTCGGGGTGATGAAGATGCGCATCCATCGCGAAGACATCGCCGAGGTCATTACACGTGCCTCAGATTCTCCGGTCAAAGCAGCACGTGCGCGCGGCATTTCCGTTTCACTGAATACAGAAAATGAAAATGTACCGTCGGAAATAAACGTGATCGGACGAACGGTTGATGACGCGACTCAAGAAGTCGAAAAGTTTGTAGATCGAGCTTTTCTTGCAGGTCTGACTCGCATCCGAGTGGTTCACGGCAGCGGCATGGGCATTTTGCGTAAAGCCTTAAGGCAGTTTCTGCAAAAGCACCCTCATGTGGAGTCGGTCGCGGAGCCACCACAAAATGAGGGTGGGGGTGGCGCCACAGTCATTGAACTGAGGACATAAGTTCCAACGATCGCGGGCACAGCACGTATAGAACGGATGGCATAAATCCCAATTTCCGAATCCTCTCGACGCGGATTGTGACGCTCGTCCCATCCAACGTCCCGTGCCTCGGTCAGTCTGAGCGGGCAGTGCCACGCGATTCGCGCGACAAGCGCGGTGAACAAACTCTGCCCGTAACTAAGTTTTCCTCCATCTCCAACCATATAAGCCAACCTTCCACAGCTTCTCCACAGCAATTCACATCCGCTATATTCACATCAGCGCTTCGATACCCGACAATAACCAAACTCCATGGCCAACCCCGGCGACTTCGCATACACCGTCAAGCAGCAGGCAGACATCGTCCGCATCGTCGGTGACTACATCAAGCTTAAGAAGGCCGGAGCACAAAATTATTCGGGGCTGTGTCCGTTCCATGGCGAGAAAACGGCGTCATTTTCGGTGCATGCCACCAAGCAGTTCTACCACTGCTTCGGCTGCGGAGTTTCCGGCGATGTTTTCAGCTTCGTACAAAAAATCGAAAACATCACTTTCCCCGAAGCCGTTCGCGTCGTCGCGGAGAAACTGGGCATCGCGGTACCCAAAGTCAGCTACAGCAGCCCGGCTGAGGCGAAGGAAGCCAAGCTGCGTACGATATTGCTCGACGTCCACGAACGGGCCTGCACATTCTTTCAGGAATGCCTACGACGCCCGGAGGGAGCGAACGCCCGCGAATATCTCGCTGGACGGGGATTGGATGAGGAAATTCTCAAATCTTTCCGCATTGGGTTTGCTCCAGACTCCGGATTTTCGTTACGCGATCGGTTAAAGTGTGAATTCGACGAAGAAGTGCTGCGTGAGAGTGGATTATTTTCCTGGAAACAACAGGAATCGGAAAAACAAGCAGCAGGACCAACCGCCAGCGATCCGCGGCCAGCGACCGCCTCCATGTATTCGAAATTTCGTAATCGAGTCATGTTTCCCATCGCGAACGAAACTGGACGCGTCATCGCCTTCACTGCCCGCACTCTCTCCACCGACGAAAAAGCCGGTCCGAAATATCTGAACTCACCGGAAACCGCCATCTACTCGAAATCGCGGGTGCTATTCAACCTCGACCACGCCAAGGAAGCCATCCGCAAGCTCGACTACGCGATCCTGGTGGAAGGCCAAATGGACTGCATCTCGGTCTTCGCCGGCGGATTTCAAAATGTAATCGCCAGCTCGGGCACGGCGTTCACTGAGCTGCAAGCCAAGCTGCTCGGACGCTTCAGCAAAAACGTAGTCGTCAACTTCGATCCCGACACCGCCGGAGCCAAAGCCACCGAGCGCACCCTCGGCCTGCTCGTCGAAGAGGAATTTCAAATCAAAGTCCTGACGCTGGAATCCGGCTTCGACCCTGACCTCTACATCCGCCGCAAAGGCAAGGACACCTACGCGGAAGCTCTGCGCAACTCGCAGCGTTACTTCAGCTACCTGATCGAGCGTGCCCGCACTCAATTTCCGGTCCGCAGTGCCGAAGGCAAGGTGAAGGCAGTGAATTATTTGCTGCCGCACATCCAGCAGATCCCCAGCCGCATCGTGCGCGACGAACTTGCTGGAGAGATCGCGCAAAAGCTGGGCATCGATTCCGGCGTTTTGCGGCAGGAGCTGAAACACGCGGCGACACACCGCGGCAGCAAAACTGTCCAGACAAAAGCAGAAGCCCAAATCACCGACGCTGAGCGAATCCTGATTCGCGCCCTGGCCTCCTCCACAGAAATCCAAACCACAGAACAACACATCTCCTCCCGCGAAGGCGCAGAAGAGGAATTCGATCCCTGCCGCCAAGCCCACTACATCCTGCAAAGCGAGCGGCTGCACGAAGGCCTCTCCACCGAATCGTTGGCCGAAGCCCTGCTTAATGCCGGCCCGGAAGCTGCCGATGTAATGACGTTGCCGCAGTCGGAATCAGAACGCAACCTGCTAGCCGCGGTTCTTTTAAAAGACGACGAAGAGCTATCCGCCGAGCGCCTGGAAGGCGCGGTCCGGGCCCTGAGAAGAATCCATCTCCGCCGCAGACTCGACCAAGTCCAGCAGGAACTGCAAAATACGCGCAATTTAGCGTCGGACCGCATGCGCGACCTGCTGCAGGAAAAAACGCGCTTGAAGCGCTCGCTCATGGATCCCAGTCTCCAGGAGTTGCCGCCGACCGGCGCAGCTTGAAACGAAAAAGGCTTACAGATCATCTAAATCATTAACGGGCAGGGATATAGGGCGCGGCCGCCGGCACCAAAAAGACGCTTTCATGTAGTTGAAACATGACGCTTTATGCTAAACTCTTAAGGTTTGTGTCGTTTCGCGGACCCCGCGACTCCACGCTCCCAATCGTAAAAAACAGTTAACCGTCCTATTCGTAGGACGATAGAGGGTAATTCTTGGCTCTAGACGACAAGTACGACGATATTAAAAAGCTGATCGAGACAGGGAAAGAAAAAGGCTACCTTACCTATGACCAGGTAAATGATCTCATCCCGCAGGATGTGCAAAGTCCCGAAGACCTCGACGATCTGCTGACCACTATCGGTACGCAAGGTATCGATGTGCTGGAGGGGCCCAAGCTGCCCTCTTCTGCCGCACTCGATAAAAAATTCGATGATGAAGAAGCCGGGGAAGACGTAGAACTCGATCTAACCCCCGGCACGCTGGAAAAAACCAATGACCCCGTCCGCATGTATCTGCGCGAGATGGGAACTGTGCCTTTGCTTACACGCGAAGGCGAAGTGGAAATTGCAAAGCGTATCGAACGCGGGCAGCTTCGCGTTCTCAAGGCGCTTTCGCGGTCTCCAATTGTCATCAACGAACTGCTCTCTTTGGGCGAGGACTTGAAAAAACAAGTCCGCTCCATCAAGGAAGTGGTCACGTTCGATGAAGAAGAGATCACCGAGGACATTCTCGACAACCGGCGGAAAGAATTCACCGGAAAAATTGACGAACTAGCCAAGGCATACAAAAAAGCCGGACAGCTGCAGGAAAAATTCGTCAACGTCTCGCAGAAGAAGCGTCCCAAGGACCACCGCCGCGCCCGCCGTGCACTGGCCCGCGGAGTGGTGAAGGTCTCGCAGTGTGTACGCAATCTCGGCTTCACCAATAACGAGCGCAAGCGCTTAATCGAACGTGTCAACAAGACCGTCGACGGCATGCTGGTGGAGCCGGACAGCATCTACCTCATCCCGCCGCGCAAGGAGATGATCATCTCCGGCGGGAAGCTGCTGCTCACCGACAAGGATCCCGAGCGCGGCCTGACGCTGCCCATCGATCAGTTCCTGCGCTCGCTGGCCAACGATCTCGGACCGCAGGCGATCGGCGTGGTGCTCTCGGGCACCGGCAGCGACGGTTCGCG
>Ga0207689_10004890_pt1 | contig 12082 bp, 12 predicted proteins | sample KBSMisM52_FD_184312 | JGI IMG/M metagenome (GOLD analysis project Ga0207689, IMG submission 184312) | Miscanthus rhizosphere microbial communities from Kellogg Biological Station, Michigan, USA - KBS Miscanthus M5-2 (SPAdes) (version 2) | ecosystem: Host-associated > Plants > Roots >... | reverse complement strand
TTGCCACCGGCGGCAATGTATTCGCCGGCCATCAGCCACTCGCTGATCGTCGCGCTCATGCCGCGCTTCAGGATCACCGGCGTCGATACCTGGCCCACGGCCTTCAGCAGATCGAAGTTCTGCATGTTGCGCGTGCCGATCTGGATCACGTCGACGCCGTGCTTGAGGAATTCGTCGAGCATCCGCGCATCCATGAGCTCGGTGACCACCGGCAGCTTGCAGCTTGCCGCCGCATCCTTGAGGAGCTTCAGGCCCTCGATGCCCTTGCCCTGGAACGCATACGGCGATGTGCGCGGCTTGAACGCGCCGCCGCGCATCAGTCGCGCTCCCCCGGCGCGAGCCCCCTCGGCCGCGGCGTGCATCTGCGGATGCGTTTCGACAGAGCACGGGCCTGCAATCACCTGCACTGTCTTGCCGCCGATCGGCACGCCGCCGGCATCGACGACCGTGTTCGCCTTGTGCCATTCGCGCGCGACGAGCTTGTACGGTTTCAGGATGTGCATCGATTTCTCGACGCCCTCCATCGACTCGAACATCTCGGGGTCGAGCTTGCGCTCGTCCCCGACGGCGCCGATCAGCGTGCGCTCAGTACCGCGCGAGACGTGCACGTCCAGTCCCTTGGCCCGGATCTTCGCTTCCACGGCGGCCACCGCGGCCTCCGTCGCTTCCCTTTCCATCACGATGATCATCGTCGTCGCTCCAACAGTAAATCGGGCGTCCCTCCGCGGAACGCCCGATCGTCAAGGCCGTCGCCCTCGCGTGTCGCCCCGCCTAGCGCGGCGGTCCGCGCCATTTCTCTATCTCGCGTTCGATCGCCTCGGCAATGTAGGCGCGCAAGATTCCTCCGACGTGCGCGTTGATGGCCGAGACCATCTCGGCGCTGGCCCGATCCACGATCGGCTGCAGCTTCTCGGTCAACTGGTCGCGCAACCGCGTCTCGGTGAAGATGTCGATCCGCTGCAACACCTGCATGCGAATCTCGTCGGCGAGCGCCTCCCAGCGCGCCCAGTCGTCGGCCGTGCCACCCGGCGTTGGCGCAGCGGCGATGGGAGCGGCGTTCTGTGACGTCTGCTCGGCGACTGGAGCGGCGTGCGGCGCGATGGGCTCGGCAGCGGACCCCGGTTTCGACGGTGCTGCCTCGGCGATGGGAGCGACGTTGGGCGCCGACACGGCGGCAATGATGGGCTTTGCGACGGCGGCGAGCGGCGGGCGAGCGCGCTCGACAGTCGCTGTGCCATTGCGGGCTCCGGTGGCAACGCTCGTCGCGATGGAATCCGGGCCGCGCCCGACGACGGAGAGCTCGCCGTGGCCGTAATGCAGCCAACCGGACGATTCGTCGAGGTCCTCCGGCAACTCGACAATCGATTCGATCTCGATCTCCTCGACCGCTTCGGTGAGTTCGGGAACGTCGTCGAGGATCGTGGGTGCACCGGCGGTCGCCGGAGGTGGGGGCATGGCGGGCACCGCGACCTGGGCCGCGACTTGTCCCGGACCAACGGCCGGAGCCAGCGCGACCATCGCGACCATGTCCGTGAGCTCGGGGATCTCCGTATCGACCACAGCCGACCGGTTGCGGCGCATCAGCGCGTCGGCCTGCTCCAAAAGCTCGCGCGCGGAAGCCACGCTATGCTCGCTCGGCGAGATTGAACGAACGGATCTCGTAGCCGCGCGCCTTGTAGAACTTCCAGCGTTCCCGCCCGGACGCGACATCTGCTTCGTCGAGGCTCACGATCTCCGCCAGGCGCTCGAACCTGGAAAAGAATGGCGGCGGCAGCGCATGCAGGTTGACGAGCACGGCGGCCGGCCCCTCGTGGTCGAGCGCATGGTCGACAACGATCGGAGTCTCCGGCGCCAGCGGGCTCCGCAGCTGGCAATGAGGCAGGAATCCCGTCGCGGGCCAGAGCCAGAGGAACCGCCCGAATTCTTCGGTGGCGCGCGCGTCGACGGTCAACACGCGCACGGTTCCATTCTGGGCCCACGCCTTGGCGACAAGCTTCGAGGCGACCTCGAAGCGGTCGGCGCAGTGGGTGTAGAAATCGATCGTGGTCATCGGCCCTTCGAAAGGCTCACGCGCTCGCCTCCTGCGCGAGAAGCCACGTCGTGAGGAGCGGCACCGGACGCCCGGTCGCGCCCTTCATCTTCCCCTCCTTCCAGGCCACCCCGGCAATGTCGAGATGCGCCCAGTCGAATTTCTTGGCGAAACGCGACAGGAAGCACGCCGCGGTGATGCTGCCGCCGGCGCGGCTACCGACGTTCGCGAAGTCCGCGAAATTGCTGTCGAGCGCCTCCTGGTAGTCGTCCCACAGCGGCATCTGCCAGGCACGGTCGTAAGCCTCGTCGCCCGCCGCCAGCAGATTGCGCGCGAGCGTGTCGTTGTTGCTGAACATGCCGCACGCGACGTGCCCGAGGCTGACGACAATGGCGCCGGTCAGGGTGGCGATGTCGACGACGGCTTCCGGTTCGTAACGCTCGGCATAGGTGAGCGCATCGCAAAGGATGAGCCGGCCCTCGGCGTCAGTATTGAGGATCTCGATCGTCTGCCCCGACATGCTCGTCACGACGTCGCCCGGCTTGGTCGCGCGGCCGGACGGCATGTTCTCGCATGCGGCCACGAGGCCGATCACGTTCACCTTCGCCTTGAGTTCCGCCACCGAGCGCAGCACCCCGAACACGCTGGCGGCGCCGCACATGTCGAATTTCATCTGGTCCATGTCATGGGCAGGCTTGATCGAGATGCCGCCGCTGTCGAACGTGATGCCCTTGCCCACCAGCACGACGGGCTTCTGCTTCCTCGGGCTGCCTCGATATTCGAACACGATGAACCGGGGCGGCTCCTCGCTGCCGTTGGTGACCGACAGGAACGAGCCCATTCCGAGCGCCTCGATCTCCTTCCGCTCGAGCACGGTGGCCTTGATGTCAGGGAACTCCGCGGCCAGCGCGAGCGCCCGCTCGCCCAGATATTTCGGCGTGCACACGTTGCCGGGAAGGTTGCCCAGATCTCGCGCGAGATCCATGCCGTGCGCGATGGCGAGCCCGCGCGCCGCGGCCACTTCGCCGGCGGTCAGGTCCGAGCGCTGCGGCACCGAGAGCGTCAGCTTGCGCAACGGCCGGCGCACCTCCGACTTTTCGCTTTTCATCTGGTCGAAGCGGTAGACCGCCTCCATGGCGACCACGACGGCGTGCTCGATCCGCCACGCCACTTCGCGCCGCTTCACCTTCTCCTCGGTGATGTAGACGACGGCCTCGTACGAGCCCGTTTCGTTCAGGAGCTTGACCACCGACTTGATCGCCGAGCGGAACTCCTTGTCCCGGAAGTCCCTTTCCTTGCCGAGGCCAAGCAGGAGGACGCGATCGGCGAGCGTCCCGCGCACGTTGTGCAGAAGCAGCGTTGCACCGAGTTTGCCCTCCATGTCGCCGCGGCGGATGATTTCGCTCACATATCCGTTCGATGCCCGGTCGATCAACTCCGCCGACAAGGAAAGCTTGCGGTTATCGAAGACGCCGACGACGACGCAGGCGCTGCGCTGTTTTTCAGGACTGCCGCTTTTTATGGTAAATTCCATTGCCGTCCCTGCCTCCAACTGTTGGGTTTCTTTGTCGTAGCGCGGAATAGACCGCATTATTGGCAAAACGGCCCAAAAAAGTCAAAATTCTCCCGGCGTCATGATCTTCCGGCGCAGTCTGGTGCGAGAAATGACGGTCACCGCCGTCGGCCTCTTCACCGTCCTGCTGGGAATTCTGTTCACCAATCTCGTGCTGCGCCTCCTCGCTCTGGCGGCGGGCGGCACCGTCGCGCCCGACGGCCTCTTGGCGTTGCTTGGCTTCAACGCGCTGTTTTATTTCAATATTCTTGTCTCCGTGACGGTCTTCGTGACGGTGCTCCTGACGCTCGTGCGCTGGTATCGCGACAGCGAGATGATCGTCTGGTTCTCCTCGGGCATCGGGCTCGCGGACTGCCTGCGCCCCATCCTTTGGTTCGCAACACCCTTTTTCATCGCGATCGTCGTGTTGTCGCTGTTTCTTTCGCCTTGGGCGATGCAGCGCAAACTCGAATACGAGCGCCAGCTCGAGTCGCGCGACGAGATCGCGCTCATTACTCCGGGACTGTTCCGGGAATTCCGGCGCGCCAATCTGGTGGTTTTCGTGGAGAGCATCAATACGCTCGACGGAACCATCCGCAACGTCTTCCTGCACTCGGTCGAAGACGGCAAGGACGCGACGACGGTCGCGCGGTCGGGCTCGTTACAGGTGGCCGCCAACGGCGACCGCTTCATCGTGCTGGACGACGGGCGTCGCTACGAGGGCAAGCCCGGATCCACCGAATATCGCATCGTCGAGTTCGGCCGGCTCGGGCGCCGGATCGAGCCGGCGGAGTTGCGCGCGCTGCCGTCGTCGACCAAGGCGATCCCCACCGCCGCGCTGCTTGCGCTCGACGGGCCGCTCGAGCGCGCCGAGCTCTTCTGGCGGATCTCGATTCCCATCGCCTCGATCGTGCTGACGCTGCTCGCCGTCCCCCTTGCCTACGTCAACCCGCGGATCGGGACGTCCTTCAACCTCATCGCCGCCGTGTTCATGTACATGCTCTACAGCAACACCCTCAACATCGTGCAGAGCTTCATCGCGCAGGGCAAGCTCGGTTTCCTGCCGGGACTCTTCATTCCGCACGTGATCGCCATCGGCCTCGTGCTCCTTCTCTACGGCCACCAGCTGTCGCTGTTCGGGCTGTTCAACCGCTGGCAACGGGCGAAGGCAACCGCCGGATGAAAACGCTCATCCGCTACATCGGCCGCGAGGTGCTCACCTCGATCCTGCTCATCTTCAGCGCGCTCGTGGCGCTGTTCGCCTTCTTCGACCTGATCCACGAACTCGGCGACGTGGGACGCGGCGGCTACACGATCACGACGGCGCTGCTGTTCGTGGCATTGCAGCTTCCTTCGCGGATGTACGAGCTCTTTCCCGTGGCGACGCTGATCGGCACGCTGTTCGCGCTGGCCCAGCTCGTGTCGAGCTCCGAATACACTGTGATGCGCGTATCCGGCGCCTCGCTGCTGCAGGTGGGGTGGGCGCTGATGCGCATCGGCATCCCGCTGTCGATCGTGACCTTTCTCGCCGGCGAGTTCGTCGCCCCGCAGGCCGCCCTTCTGTCGCAGCAGGTTCGCGCGCAGGCAATGGGCGACACGTCGCGGGTCGTCGCCCAGCAGTTCAAGTCGGGATTCTGGTTCAAGCAGGACCAGACATTCGTCAACATCAGGAGCGTGCTTTCCGATCTCTCGATCGCGGGCATCAGCATCTACGAGTTCGATCGCGATTTCCGGCTGAAAACCATGCGGACTGCCGAATCGGGAACGTTCACCGGCAACGGCCACTGGCGGCTCAAGTCCGTGCGCAACACCGACGTGGCCTTGACCGGCGCCAACGTGCAGGACACCGACACCTACATGTGGGACACGGTGCTGCGCCCTTCCCTCTTGACGGTGTACCAGGTGGCCCCGGAAAAGCTCGAGCTCAACACGCTGTGGGAGAACATGCGGCTCCTCGGCGCCAACACCCAGAAGACGACGCGCTTCGAGATCGCCTTCTGGAACAAGGTGTTCTATCCGGCGGCCGTGCTGGTCATGATGATCGTGGCGTTGCCGTTTTCGTACTTCCAGAGACGCCAGGGCGGCGTCGGCTTTCGCATCTTCGCGGGCACGATGCTCGGGCTCACCTTTTTCCTGATCGGCCGGCTCTTTTCCAACCTCGGCGTCCTCAACGACTGGCCGGCGCTATTTTCCGCGGCGTTCCCGCTCGCGGTCTTCGTCGCGCTCACCGTTTCCATGCTCTGGTGGCTCGAGCGGCGCTAGACGGCGTCAAGCGATCGGTCGCGTGCCTCTTCCTCGCGGATCCCACCGGCCACAAGGCGAAAAAAATCCCGGCGTCTTGCCGGGATTTTTTCGGGCTCGCTCAAGCCGATCGCAAACCGCGTGCTTCGGACACGGCGGCCGTAAAAAACCCGCTTACTCCGCGACGGGCACGATGCTCGCGAACTTCCTCTTTTCCTTGCCCTTGGTCGCGAACTGGACCTTGCCGTCGACGAGCGCGAAGAGCGTGTGGTCCTTTCCCATCCCGACGTTGACGCCCGGGTGAATCCGCGTTCCGCGCTGACGCATGATGATCGTGCCGGCATTGATGAGCTCGCCGGCATACGACTTGACGCCGAGACGCTTCGATTCCGAATCGCGGCCGTTGCGCGAGCTGCCGCCCGCCTTTTTGTGTGCCATGGTGTCTAAGCTCCGTTAGCCGACGATGCTGTCGATCTTGAGTTCGGTGTAGTTCTGGCGATGGCCCTGATGCTTCTGGTAGTGCTTGCGGCGGCGCATCTTGAAGATCTCGACCTTTTCGCCGCGGCCATGGCTCACGACCGTCGCGTTGACCGTGGCGCCGGCGACCGTGGGCTGGCCCAAGCGGACGTTCTCGCCTTCACCGACCATCAACACCTGGTCGAGCACGACTTGCGCACCGACGTCCGCGGTCATCTGCTCGACCTTGAGTTTTTCGCCCGGGGTTATCCGGTATTGCTTGCCGCCTGTTTTTACGACCGCGTACATGGCGCTGCTCCGCTGGTTTATGCCCGTCATGGGCTTGCCGCTGACTTTACATTTGCTGACGTTTGCCGCGCGCCGCCGCCAGTTCCAGGCGACCACCGCGGAAAGCCTTATATTTTAGTCGGTTAGGGGTTGGCCTGTCAAAGGGCCGAGCCTTGCCGCCTGAAGGGCGGCCGATAGACGGCGCCGCGGGGCGATGGAACCGGGCCCGGAACGGCAAAGGCCTCGGCCGAGGGTGGCGAAGGTCCCAGCCCAACGGCGCTGCTCGATGGTAGTGGTCACTCTCATCGTTTCTCACGCGCCACCCCGGAATCGGCTGCAACACCGGTCGGTTACAATTCCGGGCGCCTGCCGCATCCTCGCCTGTTTTCGCCGGGATGCCCAGAAGGTCCGCCGTCCCTGCGAGTCGCCCCGTGCCATCCCAGTACTTCAAAACGCTGCTTGCACCGGAAATGGCGGAGGTCGACCGCGTCCTCCGGGCAAGCCTCGACTCCGATGTCGCGTTGATCCGGCAGGTCGCCGACTACATCATCGGCGGCGGCGGCAAGCGGCTGCGGCCGGCGCTCGTGCTCCTGTCGGCACGCGCCTGCGGATACGAAGGTCCGCACCGCTACACGCTCGCCGCGGTCGTCGAGATGATTCACACGGCGACGCTGTTGCACGACGACGTCGTCGACGATTCGAAGCTTCGGCGAGGCCACGCGACCGCCAACGCGACGTTCGGCAACGCCGCTTCGGTGCTGGTGGGCGACTTCCTCTACTCCCGCGCCTTCCAGCTCATGGTTAGCGTCGGTTCGATGAGGGTCCTGGAAATCCTGGCGCAGGCGACCAACGTCATCGCCGAGGGCGAGGTTCTGCAGCTCATGAACACGCACAACGTCGATCTGGACGAGGCCGCCTACCTGCAAGTGATCCAGCGCAAGACCGCAAAACTGTTCGAAGCGGCCGGCCAGCTTGGGGCTGTGCTGGGCGGCGCCGACCCGGAGCGCGAAGCGGCGCTCGCTCGCTACGGAATGCACCTCGGTACATCCTTCCAGCTGATCGACGACGTGCTGGACTACATGGGTGACCGCAGCGTCATCGGCAAGAACCTCGGGGCCGACCTGTCCGAAGGGAAGATGACGCTGCCGCTCATACGCGCGGCGGCCGTGGGCACCGCCGCCGAAGCCGCGCTCATTCGGACGGCGATTGCCACAGGCGGCGCCTCGGATTTCACGCCCGTCATGGACGTGCTGGATCGCACCGGCGCGCTCGACTACGCCCGGGACCGCGCGGTCGCCGAGAGTGAAGCGGGCGCGGCCGCACTCGCGTCGCTCCCGCCATCGCCGCACAAGGAAAACCTGCTAGAATTAGCGTCTTTTGCGGCACGGCGCACGTACTGAAACCGGGCATCGAGGGGTTTCCACGCGGTTTCCCGTACGCGACCGCCGCAAGATGCTGCTCCCGCGTTTCAAGCCTTTTCCCGCCGCGGGGGAGATCAGAAAGAGCAAGCCGGTCATTCGGGGTGTAGCTTAGCCTGGTAGAGCGCTACGTTCGGGACGTAGAGGTCGGAGGTTCAAATCCTCTCACCCCGACCAATGAGACCGCAGACGCCTCGGGCGTCCAATCGATTCTGGCCCCGGGGGCGTCAACTCATTTCGCCCGGGACGTCCAGTCGAGTCGGCGTCAGTCGAATTCCGGCGCGGCCGAAATCCGCCACTCCAGCGGACACGTCGTCGCGACGTCGGGGACGCCCCAATCGACGGCTTCGTCCCACTCATCCGCGTCCCGCAAGGACAGCGCGTCCACCCTGGCATTGAGCGCCGAAAGTTCACGCTCCCCGAAGCTCCTGGTCGTCGTCGTCGTTACGTTCATGTCGTTCTCCAATGAGGTCGGTCGTGCTGTGAACGAACAATAGTCGGAGCGACGGGGCCATTCCATACAAGCTGATCCGATAGTGTTGTAGTCCTCGCGGCGAAATGTCGTAGGATGAATCCGACGAGCGCTCAGTTACCTCAGGTCGCTTGTCGGCGGCAGCATCGGCAGCTTGAGGCCGTTTTTCCGGGCGACGTCGATCGCCGTCGCATAGCCTGCATCGGCATGGCGCATGACGCCCGTCGCCGGATCGTTCCACAACACGCGCGCGATGCGCTTCGCCGCCGCGTCCGTGCCATCGCAGACGATGACGACCCCCGCGTGCTGCGAGTAGCCCATGCCAACGCCGCCGCCGTGGTGGAACGACACCCACGTCGCGCCGGCGGCAGTGTTGAGCAGCAGGTTGAGCAGAGGCCAGTCCGACACCGCGTCGGAGCCGTCGGCCATCGCTTCCGTCTCGCGGTTCGGGCTCGCGACGGAACCGGTGTCGAGGTGATCGCGACCGATGACGATCGGCGCCTTCAGCTCGCCGGTCTTCACCATCTCGTTGAATGCGAGGCCAGCCAGGTGCCGCTCGCCTAATCCGAGCCAGCAGATGCGCGCCGGGAGGCCCTGGAAAGCGATGCGCTCCCTCGCCATGCCGAGCCAGCGGCGAACGTGCGCATTGTCGGGGAAGAGTTCGGCCACCTTGCGGTCGGTCCTGTAGATGTCTTCGGGATCCCCGGACAGGGCGACCCAGCGGAACGGCCCCTTGCCTTCGCAGAAGAGCGGCCGGATGTACGCCGGCACGAACCCGGGAAACGCGAACGCATCGCTGACGCCCTCGTCGTGCGCGACTTGACGAATGTTGTTGCCATAGTCGAACGTCGGGATGCCTTGCCGCTCGAACGCGAGCATCGCGTTCACGTGAGCGACGATCGATTGTTTCGCAGCGGCAGTCACCGACGCGTGCTGGGCAGGGTCGTTCTGCGCAGCCTTCCAGCGCTCGACGCTCCAGCCCGCGGGCAGATAGCCGTAGACGAGATCGTGCGCGGACGTCTGGTCGGTGACCATGTCCGGCCGCACTCCGCGTCGAACAAGCTCCGGCAGAATCTCCGCGGCATTGCCGAGGAGCCCGACGGAGAGCGGACGCTTCGCGGCACGCGCGTCGTCGATGATCGCCAGCGCCTCGTCGAGATCCTTCGCCTGGCGGTCGAGATAGCGCGTGGCGAGCCGCATCTCGATGCGGCTCTGCTGGCATTCGACAGCGAGCATCGACGCGCCCGCCATCGTCGCCGCCAGCGGCTGCGCGCCGCCCATCCCGCCGAGCCCCGCAGTGAGGATCCAGCGGTCGGCGAGTTGTCCGCCGTAATGCTGGCGCCCCGCCTCGGCGAAAGTCTCGTACGTGCCCTGCACGATGCCCTGGCTGCCGATGTAGATCCACGAGCCGGCCGTCATCTGGCCGTACATCATCAGGCCCTTGCGGTCGAGCTCGTTGAAGTGCTCCCAGGTGGCCCACTTGGGCACCAGGTTGGAATTGGCCAGCAGCACGCGCGGTGCGTCGGCGTGGGTGCGGAACACGCCCACCGGCTTGCCCGACTGGATCAGCAGCGTCTCGTCTTCCTTCAGCTTGCGCAGCGAATCGAGGATCGCGTCGAAGCAGTCCCAGTTGCGCGCGGCCTTGCCGATACCCCCATAGACGACCAGCGCGTCGGGGTTCTCGGCCACCTCCGGATCGAGGTTGTTCTGGATCATCCGGTAGGCCGCCTCGATCAGCCAGTTGCGGCAGGTGATATCGGACCCGCGCGGCGCGCGCACCGGGCGCGGCAGCGACGTCGTGGCGGGGGGAAGCTTGGTCATGTCGTTCACGGGACTTCTCCGGGAGGATGCTCGCCGCATACCTCAAACAGGGTATGGCCGGCGCGCCGGGCGTGTCGCGTGCCCCGGTTTCGGTGCGAATCCGCACACGGAGGGCAGCATCGGTACGGGTCGTACTCTACTTGTCTAGACAACCTTGTGCAAGTAGGATCGCCCCATGCCGTCGCCCACCCGTTCCCGCCTCCGCACGTCACCCGCCCACTCCGTCGCCCAGGCGCCGCGCGCCTCGCAGGACGCCCTCGCCGGCGGCGGCCCCGTGGGCGTCGGCACTCAGCGCTCGACGCCGCAACCGCCCTACGCGCGTGTCAAGCAATACCTGAAGGACGCGCTGGAGGCGGGCCGCTGGTCGCCCGGCGCGCAGATGCCGTCCGAGGCCGAACTCGTGGCGCAGTTCGGCGTCAGCCGCATGACGGTGCACCGTGCGCTGCGCGAGCTGCAGGACGCCGGCCTGATCACGCGCCTGCAGGGCGTGGGCACCTTCGCGGCGCAGCTCAACCGCGTGTCGTCCACGCTGACGATCAACGACATCCAGGAAGAGATCCGGCGTCGCGGCCATCGCCACGATGCGAGCGTGCACATCCAGCGCGCGGAAGCCGCGCCGCCCGCGCTCGCGCAGCGGCTGGGGCTGGACGCGGGCGCCACCGTGTTCCACACGCTGATCGTGCACCACGAGCACGGCGTGCCGCTGCAGTGCGAGGATCGCTACGTCAACCCGGCCTGCGCGCCCGGCTACCTCGACGTCGACTTCACGCAGATGACGCCCACGCACTACTTGCTGGACGTCGCGCCGCTGTGGGAGGCGCACGTGGCCATCGAGTCGGCGCTGCCCACTGCGCAGGAAGCGCGCCTGCTGGGCATCCAGCGCACCGACCCGTGCCTGATCGTCGTGCGCGGCACCGTCAGCCGCGGCGTGCCCGTCACGCTCGCGCGCCTGGTGCATCCGGGCTCGCGCTACACGCTCGAGAGCCAGTTCCGGCCATGATCGTCGTGCAGACGTCCAGCGCGGCGCCGGTGCCGTGGAAGAACGGCGGCGGCGTCACCCGCGAGCTGCTGCGCCTGCCCGCGGACGGCGGCGACGACTGGACGCTTCGCATCAGCGTGGCCGACATCGCCGCCGACGGTCCGTTCTCGCCGTTTCCCGGCGTCACGCGCTGGTTCGCGGTGCTCGAGGGCGCGGGCGTGCGCCTGGACTTCCCCGACCGCGCACTCGATGTGCGGCGCGGCGACGCCCCGCTGCGCTTCGACGGCGCCGACGCCCCCCGCTGCGCGCTGCTGGCCGGCGCCACGCGCGACTTGAACGTGATGGTGCGCCATGCGCGCGCCGAGTCGCTGGTCACCGCCGCCAGCTTCCTGGACGAGGCCGAGCCCGGCACCAGCCCCGGCTTCGGCTTCTTCGCGCTGCAGCCGCTCGCGCTGCACGGCGCGGGCGCCCTGCCGGTGGAGATCCCCGCGCTGTCGCTCGCGTGGTGCGAGACGCCGTTCGACGCCTCGCATGCCTGGTGGGTCGAGCCGCTGGCGGGCGCGACGCAGGAACATGCCCTGCCCGGCTACTGGATCCGACTGCTGCCCCACGCGCGATGACCGACCTGCTGAAGTCCCTCGAGCCGGGCCTGCCCGCCCAGCCCGTGACCGCCGCGCCGTCGCCCGCGCGCCGCGTGTGGCGAAACGCGCGCCTGGCGACGCTGGCCGACCCCGCGGGCTGGGGCCTGGTCGAACGCGGCGCGATCGTCGCCGAGGGCGCGCGCATCGCCTGGATCGGGCCCGAGTCCGAGCTGCCCGCGCTCGGC
>Ga0207689_10004881_pt1 | contig 12092 bp, 6 predicted proteins | sample KBSMisM52_FD_184312 | JGI IMG/M metagenome (GOLD analysis project Ga0207689, IMG submission 184312) | Miscanthus rhizosphere microbial communities from Kellogg Biological Station, Michigan, USA - KBS Miscanthus M5-2 (SPAdes) (version 2) | ecosystem: Host-associated > Plants > Roots > Rhizosphere... | reverse complement strand
CAGGTGCGCCATTTACATCAAAACTTTGTTTACCCGATGTAACAAACCAGCGATAAGCCCCATCTTTCCTTCTCAGTTTAAATTCAACATTATATTCAACACCGGCAGCTATTGCATCTGTTATAATCTTTCCGGTTTGTTGCCGCTGATCGGGATGCACAGCAGTTAGCCAGCCTAAGCCAGCCGAATCTTTTTCCGCCATACCTGTATAGTCATGCCATTGATTATTCTGGTATGTAAAACATTCATCCTTACCAGACATAAATAACATGGCCGGCATATTATCCGCCATCCTGCGCAGATAAAATTCATTCTCTTCTGTTTTCCGTCTCGCATTCACTTGTGCTGTTACATCCACTACTGTTACTAATATGCCGGATATTGATTTATTATCCGGTTCAAACAATGGAGAATACTCAAAATCCAGGTAGTATTCATGATATTCTCCTTTACCTGCACGCACAATTACTTTTGCTTCCCGTTCTGCATGCGGCCTGTGAGTTTGGTAAACTTCTTTCAGCAAGACCGGGAATCGCTGATCTTTTAATTCGGGAAATACATCCAGCAATTTCTTTCCCTGTACTTCATGCAGGCTACGCTGCCAGATATTTTTTAAAAGGGTGTCGTTGGCAATATCAATAATAAACTCTTCTCCACGGAAAATAGTCATGGCTATCGGAGATCGCATCACCAGGTTTCGAAACTGTCTTTCACTCTCTGTCAATGCATGTTTTGCCTTCACTGCAGAAGTTACCTCATAAGCAACCACGATCACTCCGTTTATTTTTCCATCTTCTTTTTTTAACGGCTGGTAAACAAAATTAAACCACGCATCTTCTTTCTTTCCTTCACGAACAACCGAAGCTTTGAAATCATTTCCATAATAAGGTTCACCCGTAGCAAGCACATTGCGTAAAAGATTTTCTACTTCCTGTCCTTTCAATTCAGGAACTGTTTCAAACAATGATCTTCCTATAAACTCATCTTTTGTTCTCCCGGCTAGTCTCAGAAATGTCTCATTTGCAATTTCTGCCATGAATTCGGAGCCGCTGAATATAGCAACACCGGCAGGCATCTGCATAATAATACTGTAAATGTTTTGAAGACCACGAGAAGAGAGGTTTCCTTCCATTTGTTTTACGGCGTCATTTTGAAACGATTGAGCAGATCGGGTATCTGAATTCATCGGATAAGAGTGTATAGGTGGTTAAGTAAGCAGGACTTACTTCCATATTTATTAAGGAAAACCATACCATTCTCTCCACCTTAAAAATCACCCCTCAAATTAGCAAAACCGTTCTTTACGGGGAATATTTTCCCCGGTTTCTTTTTGAAAACCTGATTTACCAAAGCGTATAAACACTGGCAGAGAATTTTATCAACATATCTATAAAATAAAACGATATGAGAAGCATACTTTATCTGATAGCGGTTGTTCTTATAATAGGATGGTTGCTTGGAGTATTTGTTTATAGCCTGGGTGGCTTAATTCATATACTCATCGTATTGGCTGTACTATCACTGTTACTCGGCCTCATTCGCAGAGGCACAGACGTTTAAAAATATAACATCAATGGCAAAGTACTCAAAGAAAGCACAGCAGAAAGTAAAGAAAGTGATGGAGGAAATGAAAGAAGGCAAATTAAAGAGTGGAAGAAGTAATAAAAAAGTAACAAGCAGAAAACAGGCAATAGCAATAGGGCTTTCAGAAGCACGTAAGGCAGGCGCTAAGGTACCCAGGAAATCGTCCGGAAAAAAAACTGCCCGTTCATCCGGGAAGAAGAAAAGTGCGAAATGATAACTTGAATTGCAAACGGTCTATCTGCAATTCAAAACAATGGTTGATAATGGCAGCTTTTGTGAAAGCGGAAACAGATGTTTCCGCTTTTTATTTCTCATAGGTTGAGCACGATATTTTCATACAGACAATGAAAAATAACCTGTGGCTAAAACAATTTATCTTGCGACTGGCAGATGAGAGGGCAATCTCCAAAAATAAAAAGAAGTATAGGCGGGCGTTTACTGCGGATTGCGCTGAAAACGATCCTGTTTTTGCTGCTATTTCTTATACTTATTGTTTTATTGATACAGACAGAACCCGTTCAGAATTTCATCCGGGGCAAGGCGGTTACATGGCTTCAAAATAAACTTAAAACCCGGGTAGACGTAGGAAGAGTTTACATTGATTTCCCAAAAAATATCGTACTGGAAAATATTTACCTGGAAGATCTGACTAAAGACACGTTATTTTCCGGGGGCAAGGTTAAAGCGGACATTTCTCTTTTAAAATTAATAAAAGGGAATGTTGAAATCAATGATGTATGGCTCGATAATATAACGGCGAAAGTTAAACGTAATCTTCCCGACACCGTTTTTAATTTTCAATTTATTATTGATGCCTTCGTATCCAAAGACAAGGCACCGGCGCCGGAAGTAAAAGACACAGCCAATAACTTTTCAATCAACGGGATTACACTTAATAAAATAAGGCTTGTATATAAAGACACGGTAACCGGCAATGATGCAGAAGCAATGATCGGCCATTTTGAAACGAGGCTTGGTACATTTGATTTGACCCATATGCGGTTTGACGTGTCGCGGTTTAACCTGTCGGATTTTACAGTAAAAGTTTACCAGTCAAAACCATTGGTTCAGTCCGAACCCGAATCAAAAGATATAGCGGATGCAAAAGAACCCATCCGGCTTCAATTGAATGTAAAAGAAGTTTCATTAGAAAAGATAAACATAGACTACCGTAATGATGTCTCTGCTTTTTATACCCGTATTGATTTACAAAAATTAGTAGTATACCCTGATAAAATTGATTTAGCCAACCGCGCTATTGACATAGATGATTTTTTAATGCAGGGAGCTGATGCCGCGATTAAACTCGGTAAAACAAAGCAGGCAAAAATCGTAGAAAAAGAAACAAAACAGGAAGTAAAAAGCCAGGCGGAAGCCGGATGGAAAATTACTGCCGCCTCTTTAAAGCTGGATCATAACAATCTGAAGTTCGATAATGACAATTCAACACCGGTAAAAAAGGGAATCGACTATGCACACCTGGACGCAAAAGATGTAACAATTCACATGGATAAATTTTTTCTTAGCGGAGATTCTGTATCGGGAAACTTAACAGAAGCCTCTTTAACAGAAAAAAGCGGCCTCGATTTACAAAAATTACAAACGGATTTTGCATATGGCAGTAAAGGGGCATCATTGAAAAAGTTATATCTGCAAACACCGGGCACAGAATTGCAACATGAGGCAGTTATCCGGTATGCCTCTCTTGAATCATTACAGAAAGATTTTAAAAATACGGAACTGGATATTGTTTTACAGAAAAGTAAAGTACGGGTAAAAGACATTTTATTGTTCGTACCGTCCCTGAGTTCTCAATCCGCGCTTTCAAATCCCAATGCTACATTATATATCAACAGCAATATACATGGACGCATCGTGGATTTAAAATTGAATGAATTGCAGTTGTCAGGCCTGAATGATACAAAAGTGGATATGACAGGTACTTTGAAAGGTCTTCCTGATATAAATACGTTGAATGCTGATCTTATAATTCGTTCATTACAAAGTTCAAAAAAAGATATCCTTGCTTTTGTACCTGCTTCCTCCATCCCGGAGAATATTGCAATACCTGACAAATTCAGCCTTAGCGGAAATATAAAAGGAAGTAAAGAAAACTTTATAACTAAACTTCTTTTACAGACGAATATGGGAGAAGCGGCTATTTATGCAAACGGAAAAAATATTACGGATAAATTAAAAGCTTCTTATGATGCACGTATTGAAACAAAACAACTTGACCTTGGAGCCATATTGAAGAAAACAGATTTATTGGGGCCTGTTACCGCTGTTTTCACTGTTAAAGGAACGGGCATCGATAAAACAACGGCGAATGCCACCTTAGATGGGATAATACAATCCGCCCTGATTAAACAATATACCTATCATAATCTTTCGTTGAATGGCTCAATTGCAAATCAGCAGGTAAAAGTTAAAGCAGGCATCACCGACCCGAATATAGATGTTCAATTGGATGCTTCCGCTGATTTGTCTGCTGCCTATCCTTCTGTACAATTACATACAATCATTGATAGCATAAAGACATTGCCTCTTCATTTTACTTCGGATGAAATAGTATATCATGGAAAGATTGATGCGAATTTCCCCGTCACAAATCCCGATAGCCTCGAAGGGACGTTGGATATAACGAATTCGTTGCTTATAAAATCCAACCAAAGGATAACATTGGATACCATACAGATTGCTGCAGGCCATACTGACAGCGGGCAATTTATTAATCTAAGCAGCGATGTAGCGCATGCAGTTTTACAGGGTCGTTATAAAATAACGGAACTTGGGAATATTTTCCAGCGGTCAATTGAACCCTATTTTTCTGTAAATAAAAGTGACTCGGGGAAAATAAAAGAGCCCTACGATTTTACGCTGAATGCAAAGTTGTTGAACAAACCGGTTTTGAAAACCTTTCTGCCCGGTCTGAATAAAATGGATTCTGTTACATTCACCAGTCATTTCTCCGGTAACAATGGATGGAACGCAGACCTGACCGCACCTGCAATAGATTTTAATGAAAATAAAATCCGCGATCTTGAAATACATGCCGGTACCGGAGCAGATGTGCTGGCTGTAAAAGCAAACGTAAAACAATTAACCAGCGGAACCAGCATTGCGCTCTTTAATACAACAGTTGATGCTTCTATCAAAGACAATAAAATTGATTTTGGAATAAACATTCATGATAAAGCGGATAAAGAAAAGTATAACCTGAAAGGACTCTTTGAACAACCCTCAAATGACGTTTATGCTTTCTCCTTAAAACCGGATAGCCTTTTATTAAACTATGACAAATGGAATATTTCGCCGGATAATAAAATTGAAATTGGCGCAGATTACATTACCGCGACAAATTTCAACCTGGATAAAAGCGGGCAGCATCTTGGAATAAACAGTACTGCAACGTCAGCCGGCTCACCACTTGAAGTCAGTTTTACAAATTTCAAACTAGAAACTCTTACTGGCTTTATACAACCAGACTCAACATTGGTGGGTGGTACGCTAAATGGAAAAGCTGTTGTCAGCGGTTTACCTAAATCATTTGTTTTTACCAGTGACCTCACTGTAAATGACCTGAATGTGAAAAAGGATACCGTAGGTAATTTAAAAATGCTGGTCAACAATAAAGTTGCTGACACCTATAATGCAGACATCACTTTAAGCGGCAGGGGAAATGACGTACAGATCAGCGGTAACTATTATGCAAAACAGGCGGATAACAATTTTGATTTGGTATTAGACCTGAAGCAACTTCCTTTAACTACAGTGCAGGCCTTATCAGAAGGCGCTATCCGTGATGCATCAGGATCAGTGAATGGAAAGTTTGCAGTAAAAGGAAATATCAAACAACCGAAAGTAAATGGCGACCTCAATTTTGTGCAGGCAGCTTTTAACCCTTCTCAACTGAACAGCCGTTTTGTTATTGACAATGAAAAATTACAGGTAACTGAAGACGGCATTTCGTTTAACCAGTTTTCAATACAGGATTCAAGCGGAAATAAACTGACATTGAATGGAAAAGCTGCAACGACAAATTTCACCAATTACAATTTTGATTTTACAATCCGGGCCAATAATTTCCAGGCATTAAGTAGTACAAAGAAAGATAACAAATTATTTTACGGTCAATTATTCTTTAATACTAACCTCAATGTAAAAGGCACAGAAAAAGCGCCGGCGATAGATGGAAGACTTACTGTTAATGAAAAAACCAAATTGACTGTCGTGTTGCCACAGGAAGATCCTGGCGTGGCAGACAGGAATGGGGTTGTTGTTTTTGTGGACAAAGATGCGCCGGCAACTGATTCATTATTTCTGAAAAATTATGATTCATTAAATACTTCCTCCTTTAAAGGCATGGATGTATCTGTAAACGTAGACATAAAAAAAGAAGCAGACCTTACGCTGATAGTAGATGAAGGTAGTGGTGATTTTCTGAATGTGCATGGTGAAGCTTTATTAACGACCGGTATTGATCCTTCCGGTAAAATAACAATGGCGGGTTCCTATGAGTTGGAAGATGGCGCGTACCAGCTTACATTTAATTTGCTGCGGCGCAAATTCAATATTCAGAAAGGAAGTAAAATAGTGTGGGGTGGCGAACCCACCAAAGCCGATGTAAGCATTACCGCCGCCTATGAAGTGAGCACACCGCCGCTTGATCTTGTAAAAAATCAATTGGGTGATATATCAGACAATAACCGTAATACTTATCTGCAAAAATTACCCTTCCAGGTTTTTCTGAAGATGACAGGGAAATTATTGCAGCCGCGGATCAGTTTTGATATTGTACTACCGGAAAATAAAGAATACAATGTATCACCTGATATAGTCAGTAATGTAAGAACAAAACTGGAGATGCTCCGCCAGGATGAAGGCGAATTAAATAAACAGGTTTTCGCGCTGTTATTATTAAACCGTTTCGTTGGAGAAAATCCATTCAATTCGAGCACAGGCACCAACGCCGGTACCCTTGTAAGACAGAGTGCAAGTAAATTATTAACAGAGCAATTGAACAGGCTGGCCGAAAATCTTGTAGAAGGTGTAGACCTGAATTTTGATGTACAATCTTCCGATGATTATACTACCGGCGAACGAAAGGACAGAACAGATTTAAATGTTGGCCTTTCTAAAAAATTACTGAATGATCGTTTAACCGTAACTGTTGGCAGCAACTTTGAATTGGAAGGCCCGCAAAACTCCAACCAGAATAGCAGCAATATCGCAGGCAATGTCGCACTCAATTACCGCCTTAGTAAAGACGGACGCTATGTTCTCAGGGCATACCGCAAAAACGAATACCAGGGTGTATTAGATGGATACGTTGTTGAAACGGGCGTTGGGTTTATCATTACGCTTGATTACAATAAGTTTCGTGAAATTTTCCGGAAGAAAAAACAACGAACACGGCGCAATCCCGATGATCAGAATAAAAAACCGGCTGATAATACGTCACAAACAAAACCTACAGGCGATACGACACCCTAATGAAAATATCATTCACCCATATCATTCTTTTTCTCATCGTACTGTTTGTTGCATCATGCAGTCCATCCCGTTACTTACCTGATGGCGACACATTGTATACCGGCGCCAATGCAAAAATTACAGACAAACAGGTCAGCAATAAACAACGTAAAAATATAGCATCGGACCTCGAAGCAATGACCCGCCCCAAACCCAATAAAAAAATACTGGGCATCCGGCTTAAACTTTGGCTGTATAGTATTGGCGGCCGCTCATCAAAAGAAAGATCATTAGGCGGTTGGTTCCGGAGAAAATTCGGAGAACCGCCTGTACTGGCAAGCGATGTGAATACGGATTATAATATAAAAGTGCTGCAAAGCACATTGCAAAACCGCGGCTTTTTCCAGGCAATGGTAGATGGTGATACGGTAACCAAAGCAAGAAAAACAGCGGCAAATTATACGGTTCAGACAGGACCCTTATACCATATCAATGAAATTCATTTCAGCCATGATAGTTCCGTGCTTACCAAAACAATTTTAGAAGATTCAGCAAAAACATTGCTGAAGAAAAAAAATACTTTTGATTTACTGATAATAAAAACGGAGCGGGAAAGAATTGACGCCAACCTTAAAGAAAAAGGATTTTATTACTTCAATCCTGATTTTCTCATAATAGAAGCAGATAGTACAATTGGCAACCATCTCGTAAATCTTTATATCAAAACAAAACCGGAAACGCCCGAACAGGCGAGAATACCTTACCGGATAAACGATATATACATCTTTACCAATTTCAGGATCAACTCCGCTGCGATAGATACCCTGAAAAAGAATGCAACATTTTATAAAGGGTATTATTTAGTTGATCCGAAAAAACAATACAAGCCAAAATTGTTTGAAAAGACAATTCTGTTTAAACCCGGCGAAGTGTATAACCGGACGGATCATAATATTGCTATTAACCGTTTTGTAAACCTGGGGCTTTTTAAATTTGTAAAAAACCGTTTTGAACCAGCACGAACTGATTCACCAAAATTGAATACATACTACTATCTTACTCCCTTTCCTAAAAAATCAATCCGGGCTGAAGTAAATGCCAGTACCAAATCAAATAACCTTACCGGTTCATCTGTTTCACTCGGCTGGAGAAACCGGAACACGTTTAAAGCCGGTGAATTATTATCTATTGACCTTACAGGTGGCCTGGAATATCAATATAGCTCAACATTCAAAGGGTATAATACATACAGGGCAGGCATTGAAACCAATCTTGTATTTCCCCGTTTTGTAATTCCTTTTGTTAATCTGAATACAAAAGGAGGTTTTGTTCCAAAAACAAATATTCTCCTGGGTTACGATCTTTTAACGAAAAACAAATTATATACACTGAATTCTTTCCGCATGACCTATGGCTACAACTGGCAGGAGGATGTAAAGAGAGAACATCAACTGAACCCCATCGCGATCACCTATGTGCAACCTATCAACGTTACACAAGAATATGATTCGAGTGCCCGCGATAATCCGGCCCTGCAAAAAGCCATCGAAAAGCAATTCATTCTCGGGTCAACCTATAATTATAATTACAACCAACTCCTGAATAACCGGGTTATGAGTGGCTATTATTTCAATGGCAATATTGATCTTTCAGGAAATATTGCAGGTCTTGTATCCGGCGCCGACGCAAAAGCAGGCAAACCAAAATATATAGCAAATGCACAGTTCTCGCAATACATCCGGTTGGAAGGTGAGTTCAGGTATTACCTGAAAGTATCTTCTTCATCTGTATTAGCCAGCCGCATTATTACCGGCGTTGGTTTTCCTTATGGCAATTCAACCTCTTTACCATTTATCAAGCAATTCTTTTCCGGAGGGAATAACAGTATACGTGCATTCCGAAGCCGCTCCGTCGGGCCTGGTACATATAAATCCAATGATACGTTGAATTTTTTACCGGATCAGTCAGGAGATATAAAACTTGAATTAAATACAGAATTAAGGGCGAAATTATTCAGTATTGTGCATGGAGCCATTTTTATAGACGCCGGCAATACATGGTTGTATAATGAGGATCCCGGCAAACCCGGCGGAAAATTCAGCAATCAATTCTTAAAAGAATTAGCCGTTGGTACAGGAGTTGGTTTGCGTTTTGATGTAACATTTCTTGTATTGCGACTGGATGTTGCTTTTCCATTGCGCAAACCTTATTTGCCTGATGGACAGCGATGGGTTATTAACCAGGTAAACTTTGGTGACCCGGATTGGCGGAAGGAGAATATAATTTATAATATCGCGATCGGGTATCCATTCTAAATTAAATTCTATGGCAACAAAATTGAAATTAGAGGCGCCCTGGGAAGAAGTGAAGGAAATGATAAAAGAAAACAATATCAACCTGACTGATGAGGATCTGGTATACGAACCCGGCAAAGAAGATGAACTATTGAAATCTTTGGCCGATAAAATGCACAGAACCCCTGACCAGGTAAAAATATTAATTGAAAGCCTTTCGTCAAATAAGGGAAGAGCATCATAGAAGCAGCTCATTTTTTGATACCGGCATTTGTATTTCACGGCATCTTTTTTAATCGCATTAACCGACAAACTCTTTCTAAACCTCGCAATTTCCCCTGGTGGTAAAACAAAATCCAATCATTACCAGTACATGGTTATTATATAAACGTTCTGCAATTTCTTGCAAATTTGATGGCACGATTTTTTACATAACTACAGCAGACAAGAACGCGGATTTCGCCGGTTACTTCTGTAGCTGGCTTTTTTTTTAAAATGCCTTCAGGATAAAGCTAAGAGGTGAGGATATTTTTCAATTTCTTCGCCAATAGTCCGGCTCAGGTTGTCAGTTTCATTTGCCGGATGGCTAACCCATCGAAAATGGCTCTCTTTTTCGCAGTAAACCCTCTTAACACGAAGTATTTCATCCTTATTCAAATCAGGATGTTGGTATCTGATCAGGAAAATGATCTCGTTATTAACGACCAACCTTGCAATGCAGCCTGTCAACTTTTTACCATCTTCGGTAAAATGAATAGTGTCGTTGTTAATAATAAGTCTTGTCATAATATTATTATGCGCAACCAATTTTAGTAAAAAGAACAAGGATTTATCCGAAAGAGGAGTTGAATGGCAAGCTGTTCCCTAAATTAAAAAAAAGCACTGATCGTAAAATAAAATGTGGATAAATATCAACGATTTTTCGCCCAACTGTGGAATGAAGGCGACGACAGTTTAATTTTAATATAAATTCAGGCAGGCATACGCCCGGCAGCCCTATGAAATTCCTACTTCGTAATGGCGTTCCGGTATCTCAACATCAAAAAAACCTTTCTTTAATAACCTGTCCTTGAAATCTACCTGTACATTATATTCTCCATGTACAAGAAAAAGTTTCTTTACCAATCTATTTTCCTGGTGGGCCAGCCACTGACTTAAATCTTCATAATCACCATGGGCACTCATGCTGCGGATAGCGCCTATTTCTGCATTCACTTCATGCTTCACCCCATAAATAGAGACTTCTTTTGCGCCTGCCATTAACCGGCCACCCAGTGAACGAGGTTCGCAGTAACCAGTTAATAAAATAGTATTGCGGCTGTTTTCAATATTGTTACTGATGTGATGCTTTACCCTTCCGGCATCAGCCATACCGCTTGCAGAAATAATTACAAAAGGGTCGTTACGGAAATTGAGCATCTTTGATTGTTCAACGGTCTTTATATACTTTAACCCGGTAAACATAAATGGATCCTTATCCGTTTGCAGTATCTTCTGTATTGTTTTATTAAAATATTGCGGGTATTTTTTTACTACCTCGGTCGCTTCAATACTCAATGGGCTATCTACAAAATAATCAAGCGGCGGAAGCTGGTTTTCTAATTCCAACTGATTCAATGCATATAATATTTCCTGTGTGCGGCCTACACTGAATGCCGGCATTATCAGTTTCCCTTTTTTTTGTAAACAGGCTTTCCGGATCCATTGCAGCAACATATCAGGAGTTGTAACACTCATCTCGTGGAGACTGTTTCCATACGTTGATTCCATAATAATGTAATCGGCCTGGGGAAAATCCTGCGGTGATTTTAAAATTACATCCCGGTAGCGGCCAACATCTCCGCTGAAAGTTAAAGCCGTTTGTTTTCCATCTTCCTGCATACGCAAATGAACGCAAGCACTTCCGATAATATGGCCTGCATCCGTAAACATAGTTTTCACACCATCTGTTACATCGAACCACGTACCATATTCCACTTCCGCAAACAGCGCCAAACAATTTTTTGCATCTTCAATTGTATATAACGGTTGCAGGTAGGGTAATCCATCTGCTGCCCGTTTCTTATTGCTGAACTTTATATCATCTTCCTGTATCTCTGCCGAATCTTCCAGCAATATTGCTGTCAGCTCCCTTGTTGCCGGTGTGCAAAATATCTTTCCCCGGAAACCTTCCTTATATAATTTAGGAATAAGCCCGGAGTGATCTATATGTGCGTGAGAAAGGATCATTACATCTACAGAGGCGGCGTCGAAACCAAATTGCCTGTTAAAAGTATCCGTATCAGGTCCCAATCCCTGGAACATACCACAATCCAGTAAAATTTTTTTCCCATTTTTTAACGTAATCAAATGTTTGGAACCTGTAACGGTACGGGCCGCGCCGTGAAATGCTATTTTCATATTGACAATTTGTAATAAAGGTGTAATATAAATTTTTCAAAAGAGATAAAAAGGTAAAAATTGGAATTGCCCGGATCATTATTTTTTTTATAAACTCTTTAGTTTTTGCAGTGAGTCTGTATTTATAACGTGGCTACGCTTCTTTATTTTCCGGAAATAAACCATTTACACAGTATTTATCAAATAACCCTGGTAAAGGTCGCATTATTTTTTCTTTACTTTAAAAGACCACGTGATTAAAAACCTGGCTATGGTTTCTCCTTCTTTATTGAAGCCAACGGTAGTTGCTTTAAAGACCAGCCCTTCGCCGCTTTTAACAGATTTTGCAATCGTATCTCT
>Ga0207689_10004880_pt1 | contig 12093 bp, 9 predicted proteins | sample KBSMisM52_FD_184312 | JGI IMG/M metagenome (GOLD analysis project Ga0207689, IMG submission 184312) | Miscanthus rhizosphere microbial communities from Kellogg Biological Station, Michigan, USA - KBS Miscanthus M5-2 (SPAdes) (version 2) | ecosystem: Host-associated > Plants > Roots > Rhizosphere... | reverse complement strand
CCCGGCAGACCTGCTTCCGCGGTTGTCGGTATTTCGGGCAGCATGGGCGAGCGATGGGTGTCCGCCAGCGCCAGGATCTTCACCCTTCCGTCGCGGAACGGCGGTCCGCCCGCCGCGAGGTTGCCGAAGAAGACATCGACGTGACCGCCGATCATGTCGTTGAGCACCAGATTCTCGCCGCGGTAGGGCACGTGCACCATGCGGGTATCGGTCATGCCCTGAAACATCATGCCGGTCAGATGCGGGGTCGCGCCGTTCCCCTGGCTGCCGAATGTCACCTTGCCCGGATTTGCCTTGACGTAGTCGATCAGCTCCTTGAGCGAATTTACCGGCAGCTCCTTGCGCACGATCACGACGTTCGGTACCGAGCCGACCACGGTGATCGGCACGAATTCCTGCGGCTTGTAGGAGAGCTGCTTGTACAGGCTCTGGTTGACCGCGAGCGGTCCCGGCGGGCTGAGCAACAGCGTGTAGCCGTCGCCCTCCGACTGGTAGGCGAGCTCGGCGCCGATATTGCCGCCGGCGCCGGTCTTGTTCTCGATGACGATCGACTGTGCCCACCTGGTCTGCAGTTTTTCCCCGACGATGCGCGCCAGCACGTCGTTGATGCCGCCGCCAGGGAAGGGCACGATGAATTTCACGGTGCGGGTGGGAAATGTCCCTTGCGCGCCGGCAAAGCTCGGCGCGAGCGCCGCGAGGAGTCCAACCGCACACGCCGCCAGGGTTCTTTTCATCGTCGCCTCCCAACAATTCGCCGCAGGCATCGCTCCGTGCTCGCGCCGAGACGTGAACGCGCGCCCTGATCAGGGCTGGTAGCGTCCACCGAATGCCGGCTGGCTCTGGCCCAGTCCGGGAAGCTCCCACACGCCGGCGCCGCCCGGATTCTTGTCGGCGCTGATATTGGCATTGATGAGATACGGCCGGCGCGCCCGGATCGCGGTTCGCAATGCGTCCGAAAGATCACCGGCGCGGTCGACGTTCACTCCCTCGACGCCGGCCGAGCGCGCCATCGCGGCAAAGTCGGGATTGTATGGTGCGCCGGTCTCGGGATGGCGGAAGTCGGTCGCCAGCTCGCGGCCGCCGAGATAGCCGCGCTGCAATCCGCGGATCGAGGCATAGGCGAAATTATTCCACACCACCCACACGACAGGCAGATTGTACTCCACCGCGGTGCCGAGCACGCTCGCATGCATGAAGAAGGCGCCGTCGCCGCAAACCGAAACGCAGGGGCGGTCGGGAGCGGCAAACTGGGCCCCCAATACGCCGGCCACGCCGAAGCCCATCGGACCGAACCCCATGGAGCCGATGAGCGAATCGGGCCGCCGCGGATTGCAGAACTGGATGAGCCAGTTGTGGTGGACGCCGATGTCGCTCACCAGGATGGCGTCCTCGGGCAGCGCGCGGTCGATCTCGTACGCGGCCCGTTGCGGATGGATCGGCGTCGCATCATCGGCAAAGCCCGGCGCGATGAACGCGTTCCATTGCTTGCGATAGCCGTCGATGGTGCCGAGCCAGTTCGCGCGTGCCGGCGTCTCGCTCACGTCCCGGCGCGAGTCGATTTCCGCCAGCAGCTGGCGCAGGAATGTGCGCACGTCCGCCATCAGCCCGAGCGCCACCGGATAGTTGCGGGCAATCTCATCCGGATCGATGTCGACGTGGATGAGCCGGGTCGGCGGGATCGTGAAGGAATAGCCCGGCAGCCAGGAACTCGACGTGCGGTCGTCGAAGCGCACGCCGAGCGCGAGCAGCACGTCGGCCGTGCGAGCGGCGTGATTGGCCTGATACGGACCGTTGCGGGCGACGAGACCGAGCGCCAGCGGATGCTGGGAATCGATGGCGCCGGTGCCGCTCGCCGACCAGGCGACCGGAATGCGCAGCCGTTCCGCGAGCCGCAGCAGGTCGGCCGCGGCGCCACCATATTTGACGCCCTGGCCGACCAGGATGACCGGTCGTTCCGCCGCGACCAGCATGTCGAGCGCCTTGCTGACGCCTTCGGGATCGGCGCCGCAGCGCGACGAGATGTTGGCGTTCCATTCCTCCGGCTTCGGAGTTTCCTCCGCCGCCGCCTCCTTGAAGATATCGAACGGAACGTCGAGCACGACCGGGCCGGGCCGCCCGGTCACCATGGTCTTCCACGCCTGCCGGATCGCCAGCGGCACCATGTCGCCGCGCGTGGGCTGGAACACGCGCTTGCAGTAGGCGCGCACGGTGGAGGGAAAGTCGGCCTGGTAGTGCCGGTAGAGCTCTTGAAACGCACCGCGGTTGAATTGGCTCGTCGGCACGTTGCCGGTCACCGCGAGGAACGGGACGGAATCGAGATAGGAGTTGGCGAGCGCGATAGGCAGATTGGCCGAGCCCGGACCGCAGGAGGTGAAGGTCGCCGTCGGCCGCCCGCCGACGCGGTAGTACACATCCGCCATGAAGCCGGCGACGGTCTCGTGGTGGACCGAGATGGTCTTGATCTCGTCGGAGCGCTCGTAAAGCGCGTCGATGAAGCCGATATTGCCGTGGCCGCACAGGCCGAAGACGTAAGGCACCTTTTCGCGGACGAGATAGTCGACGATCACCTGACCGCCATCGAGCATGTTCTGGGGCATCGGGTTCCTTCTCGGTTATTCCGGCTTGATATTCGCGTCCTTGACGATCTTCGTATAGACGGCCAGTTCGGATTTCAGGTAGTCGGCCCATTCCCGCGGTTGGGTAGCAAGCGGCTCCATGCCTTGCGAGGCCAGCGTCGAAACGACATCCGGCGCTGCCACGGCCTTCGCGACTTCGTCGCGCAGGCGTTGGGCAATGGCCGGCGGGGCGCCGGCGGGCGCCAGGATTCCAAACCACCCGGACATCTCGTAGCCGGGCACACCAGACTCGAGGATCGTCGGCACGTTGGGCAATACCGGCGAACGCGTGGTGCTGGTGACCGCGAGCGGTGTGACCTTGCCCTCCTTGGCTTGCGCGACCATCACGGGCATTGCATCGAACATGCCATCGATGTGGCCACCGAGGAGATCGTTGAGCGCAGGTCCTGCTCCACGGTAGTTGACGATGGTGATCTTGATCCCGGTCTTTGCCTTCAGCAGCTCGGTCGCAAAATAAAGTGAGCTCCCGGTCCCGCCACCGGCACCGAAGCTGAGCTTGCCGGGATTTGCCTTGGCATTGTTGATCAGCTCGCCCAGCGTCTTGATGCCCAGGCTGTTCTTCACGACCAGGATCAGCGGCCCGGTGGCGACCTGCGTGATGGGCGTCAACTGCGTGAGATCGAACGGGTAGTCCGGATGCAACGGCTGGGTGATCAGCGTGCTGGTCGAAATGAAGAAGAGGGTATGACCATCGGCCGGCGAGGCCGTGAGCTCGCGCAACGCCGGAATGAAATTGCCCCCGACCTTGTTCTCGACGAAGACCGTGGTGCGGAGGTTTTCGCTCATCTTCTGGGCGACCAGGCGCGCCATGACATCGGTGGCGCCGCCGGCCGCCAGCCCGACCAGGAGGCGGATCGGCTTGCCGGAGAAGTCCTGCGCATGGGCCGATCGCGCCGGCGCGGCGAACACGATCGCGCACGCGATGAGAACTAACGCCGTTCGACGTTGCATGGGTTCCTCCCTCGATCTGTTTCTGCACTTTTTCAGTTTTCGGCCAGCAGCGTCGCCATGATGCGCTCACGCGTCAATGGCAAGGCGCGAATGCGTCGGCCGAGCGCCCGCGCCACCGCGTTGCCGATCGCCGCCGCGGTGGGGCCCAGCGACGCTTCGCCCAGCCCTAGCGTCGGCTGATGCGGTGCGTCGATGAAACGGATGTCGATCTCCGGAACCTCGGAGAAGCGCAAGATCGGGTAGCTCTCCCAGTTGTCGGAGGCGACCCGCCCGTCGGCGAAGCGAACGCCTTCCTTGAGGGTCCAGCTCGCCGCCTGGATGATGCCGCCCTCGATCTGGTTCGCCGCGCCATCCGGATTGATCACCAGGCCGGCATCGACGGCCGCCCAGACGCGGGTGAGACGAACCTGCTCGTCGACCTCGACCTCGGCCACGACCGCGGCATAGGCGGCGCGGTTCTTGTAGCGGGCAAAGCCGAAGCCGCGCGCGCGACCATCGCGCGCGGGCGTGCCGAACCAGTTTCCCATCCCGGCCGCGGTCTCGATCACCTGTCGCGCGCGCGGATCGGACATCAGCGAGAGCCGGTAGGCGACCGGATCCTCGCCGGCGATCTCGGCGAGCTCGTCCATGAAGGATTCGATCGCGAACACGTTTGCGAAAGCGCCCAGCCCCCGCAGCGAGGAGGTGCGCACCGGGACATCGGGGAGGAGATGATGCACAAGCTTGTGCCGCGGCAGGTCGTAAAGCGCCTGTCCGTTGCGCGTGGCGCCGCCGCCGGCGTCGTCCGCAACGTCGTTGATCTCGGCCGCAGGCGGCGGAGCGTCGGGCAGGGCTTCCGCGCCGAGCAGGTTCGCGCGGCCGTTCATGCCCGGACGCTGGGCGTGGACCGGGCTCCAGATATCGATCGTCCAGTCGGCCGGGCGTGAATTGGCGTCGAGCACCGCGCGCAGCCCGACGACCATGGCCGAGCCCATGGGCGCGGCCGAAAACTCGTCCTCGCGCGTCCATTGCACGCGCACCGTCCGGTCCGGCGTCCGCATCGCGACGAAGGCGGCATCGAACGCCGCGTCATCGGCAGAGTTGTGCCCGTAGCAACCTGAGCCTTGGCGATGCAGCACCGTGACGTTCGCGGCATTCATCCCGAGAGCGTGGGACAGCCATTTGCGCAGCTCGAACACGCCCTGGGAGTGCGTCCAGACCGTCAGCTTGCCACTCTTGTTTTGCGCCAATGCGCACGATGGCCCGATCGAGCCATAGGCGAGGAACGGTCGCGAAAAGCTGGCCTCGACCACGCGGTTTCCCGCCGCAGCGGCCGCTGTGCCCGTTTCCACGATGCGATCCCGCGCGCCCTGGCTGCGAATCCAATCCGGTTCGCCCGCGTCGGCGGGCGGCTTGGCGCCGCCGGTCCACACCGCAAGCTCGCGAGCGGATTGCGCCGCCCGCATCACCGCCACTTCATCATCGGATGTGAATGCAACGAGGTCGCCGGCGCGCAGGATATCGATCGGCGCACCGGCTGCGCACCGCACCGCGGTTTCGTCGAGATCCGTCAGGCACGCACCGGGCCACGGACGGCGCAACATGCGCGCGTGCAGCAGATTGTCCGGTGCGAGGTCATGGATGAAGGCGGCGCCCGCCACCTTGTCGGCGAGATCCAGCCGCGGCAGGCTCTGCCCGACGATGCGGTAGTTCGACGGCGGCTTGGGCGCCGCGTCGGCGGCCGCCGGGCGGGCAAGGTCGATGTCGCGTGCGATCGACCAGTAGTCCTGGCCGACGTGGCGACCCGCGCGCATGAAACGGCCGTCCTCGATGGAGAGAGCCCCGACCGGGCAAGCGAGCCGGTCCGCGACGTGGCGAAGAAAGAGCGTCCGCACCTCGGCGCAGACGAGGCGAATGGAGGCGCCCGAGACCGCGATCGAATTGCTGCCCGAGGTAAAGCCTTCCCGCGGGCTCGTTGGAGTCTCGCCGGAGACCACGCGCAGCCGGGCAGGGGCGACGTCCAGCTCCTCGGCCGCGATCTGCGCCAGGGCGGTGAGGACGCCCTGGCCGATTTCGACCTTGCCGGTCGCAAGCCGCACGCGGCCCGTTTCCTCGAAGCCGATCCAGGTGCCGAGCAGCGGATTGTCCAGCAGGCTCTTCGGCAGATTCTTGGACGGCGCGGTCACGGCAGCGCTCCGATCGAGGCGCCTGCGCGCGCGACCGCTCGCATGATCCGGTTGTGCACGCCGCAACGGCAGAGATGGCGATCGAGCGCTGCGGCGATCTCGCTGCGGCTCGGCCGCGGATTGCGTGCGAGCAGCGCCGCGGCCGAGATCAGGATGCCCGAGAGACAGTAACCGCATTGACCGGCCTGCTCATCGACGAAGGCCTGCTGCAGCGGCGAAAGCGAGCCACCTGATGCAAGCCCTTCAACCGTCGTGACCCGCTTTCCGGCCAGGCTCTCGATCGGACGCGCGCAGGAAAATGAGGGCTCGCCATCGATCAGCACCATGCAGGCGCCGCACTGCTCGGTGCCGCAGCCGAACCGGCTGCCGCGCAGCCCAAGCTCGTTGCGCAACACCGAGAGCAGCGGCGTCGTACCCTCGCTCCGCACATGAGCGGACTTGCCGTTGACGATGAGATCAACGCCGTCGCTCACGCCGGCTCCTTGCTTGCTGCGCGCCGTCTGTCATTCCGGCCTGATCCCATGGCTGTCGATGAACGCCGTCCAGTTCCTGATTTCGTTTTCGAGCTTGGTCCGCAGCACCGGTGCAGGCGCGAAGCCGGGCGTGATGTCGAGCCTGGCCAGGCGCTCGCGCACGCGCGGGTCGGACACGACGCTTGCCACGGCCTGTTCCAGCTTGGTCTTGACGTCGTTCGGCATCCCCTTGGGGCCGAAGACACCAAACCAGAATCCGAGCTCGACTTCCGCAGGCTTCATGCCCGCCTCCGTGAGGGTCGGCACGGCGGGCAGGGCCGGGGACCGGGCGGGGCCGGTCACGCCGAGGGCCTTGATCCGGCGGTCCTCCACCAGGCTCTTGGCAACCTGCACCGAGGCCATCGCCATCGGCACATGCCCGGCGATCACGTCGCCGATCGCCTGGCCGCCGCCTTTGTAGGGAATATGAATGGCTTCCATCCCGACGCCATCCTTGAACACCTCGAAGCTCAGATGCGAGACGCTGCCGACCCCAGCGGATGCGTAGTTCATTTTCTGCGACACCGTGCGCGAGAGCGCGACCAGCTCCGCTACCGTATTCGCGGGCACGTTGGTCGCGACGACCAGGGCGGAGGGAGAACTCGCGACCGCCGCGATTGCGTCGTACTGCGTCAGCGGATCGAAGCTCGAGGTCGCCTTCTTGTGCAGGGCTTGGCTGATGCCGAGCGCGTTCTCGGCGAGCAGCAGCGTGTAGCCGTCCGGCTCAGAGCTGGCGACATGGTTCCACGCCAGATAGCCGTTCGCTCCAGGCCTGTTCTCCACAACGACGGGCTGGCCGAGCGCCTCTTTCAGGTCATTCGAGATCTGGCGCGCCAACGTGTCGGTGGCGCCCCCGGCCACGAAAGCGACGACCAGGCGGATCGGCCGGTCGGGATAGGATGAGGGCGTCTGTGCCGGCGCCGTGGCCGGAGCGGCGAGCAGGACGCACACGACCGACCACGCTCGAAGTGGCTTACGCATTGAGGCCGCCTCCCTGTTGCGTCGCCGTTTGCCGGCTTGCCCACCGCACCGGCGGGAGTCGCCATTGGATCACGCGTGGCCGTCGGCGTCGACGGGTACGCCGCCGGCGTCACATGTTCGCAAGCAACCAGTCGCCGATATAGTCGACGCCGAGCTGGCGATGATCGACCTGGCAGTGTTCGGCGCCGCCTTCCTCCGCGGTGAAGATCTTGATGTGCTTTCGCTTCGAGCCGACGGCCTGGTACAGCTTCTTCGCTTCCGAAAGCGGGACGATCCGGTCGTTCTCGCCGTGCAACACCAGGAACGCGCACTCGATCTGCTGTGCGACGCCCTCGAGCGTGAACTTCTTCGACCATTCGAGCGCGGTCTCGTTGTCGGGCGCGCCCACCACCCAGCGGAACTGGAACAGCGAGGTGGAACTGGTGCGCGGGTCGACCGCGAGCCTGGCTTTGTTGCCGGCCACCCATTCATGGATGCTCCAGTGCATGGCGCCGAACGCAACGGCCGCGGCGTAGCGCTTCTCGAACGCCACAATGCGCGGCGCGTGATAGCCGCCGAAGCTGTAGCCCATGACCGCGACCCGCCCGGGATCCACGTCGCTCCGGGATGCGACGTAGTCGTACGCCGCGGTCCCCGGCACTTCGTAGTCGTAACGGCTGTGGATGTTGCGCAGACGCAACGCTTCCGCCTGCCCCGGCCCGTCGATGGCGAGCGTGTTGATCCCGCGCTTGGCAAAATCGAGAGCCGCGAAGATCACGCTCATTTCCTTGGCGTTGTCCATCCCGTCGAACAACACGACGGTCGGGCGGCGGCCGGTGCCTTTGCCCTGCACGAAATAGGCGGGCAGGCTCGTGTTCTCGTAGGGAACCTCGACGCGCTCGATCTCGGGATGCAGGCGTTCCATGGCCGCGTGATACGCGCGCAATGCCTTGTGATACATCGCCATCTTCTCCGGCCCGGGCGGGATGAAGCGTTCGGCGCTGTAGTAATAGTTGCCCGCGCGCATGTAGTTGTTGCCGGCGGTGATGTGGCGCTGTTCGGCGGCGGCAGTGTCGGCGACGGCAGCGACCCGATCCGCCATCGCAGCCCACTCCTCGCGCCAGACGCGATCGAGATCGGTTTCCCCGGCGCGCGCCTTGAGCCGGCGGGCGATGCGATCGACCTCGTCCATGGCGATCGCACCGTACGGCGCCATCCCCTTGACGATCTGCATGGCGTTGCTCCAGCGCAGATTGCCGGGAAAATGCACGGCCCAGGTGCTGCCGTCGCCGCTCATGCCGGCACCATCGGGATCCTCGGCGGTGGCGCGCTCCTGCATGGTCATTGCCTATTGCCTCCCTGACACATTTTGTTTTCGCCGCGTAGCTTTGACCTTGCGTCCGGCGGGATCAAGGGCGGCCGCGGCCGCAGGCTCCGTCTTGCTTCTCGTGCGCTTGCGTTTATGAAGGGCGCCCGCCTCGCCGAGATTCGACCTGCAGAGGCCGGACGGAGTTCCGCATTTCGCTCGCGCCCGCACGGGCCATCCGTTGCAATCTTCCAAAGGTGGTTCGTGGCCGCGCAGCACGGATTGGACGAGATCACCAAGGCCAAATTCCTGCTCGTGCTCCTCGCCTTTGTCTGGGGCTTGAGCTGGCCGATCATGACGATCGCATTGGCCGAGATGAGTGTGTGGACGCTTCGCTGCCTGGGGTACTCGATCAGCGCGCTGTCCCTGTTTGCGTTGATCCGGCTGCAAGGCCGCAGCGCCGCCATTCCACGCGGCGTGACCTGGCTGCCTATCGTCGCGGCCTGCCTGTTCAACGTCATCGGCTTCGGGGTGTTCAGCTCGTTCGCCCTGCTCACCGCCTCAACCTCGCGGGTGGTGATCGTCAACTATTCCATGCCGGTGTGGGCGAGCCTGATGGCCTGGCTGATCCTCGGCGAGCGCCTGAGCATCAGGGCGGGTGTCGGGCTGCTGTTCTGCGTCAGCGGACTGAGCGTGCTCGTCTATCCGGTGGCGACGGAGCAGTCCGTGGTCGGGCTGCTGCTTGCGCTCTGCTGCGCGCTCAGCTGGGCCGCCGGCACGGTCTACATGAAATGGGCGCGCATTCCGGGCGACCTGCTCGTCATCACGGCCTGGCAGATCGCGCTCGGCGCGGTGGTCTTCGGCGCGGGGCTGCTGGTCTTCCAAGGGATGCCCGCGCCCGCGACTGTGTCGCTCAAGGCGGTGCTGGCGGTGCTTTACAACGGCCTGCTGGGAACCGGTTTCGCCTACATCCTGTGGTTCGCGATCATCGAGCGCCTGCCGACCGCAACCGCCTCGCTCGGTTCGCTCTCGACGCCGGTGGTCGGCGTCATCAGCTCGATGCTGATGCTCGGCGAACGGCCGACGACCGAGGACATGATCGGCTTTGCGCTGATCTTTGCCGCCGCCGCGTGCGTGCTGACGCAGCCGGCGCAGCGGACGGTGGCGCAGGCGCCGTAAGGCTCGCTTCGTTGGCTGGTGCCCGCTCAATCAAGAAACAGCGCCAATCCCACCAGCGCTGCGGCCGCGACCAGCGGCGCACCAACAACCGCCAGCGAACCGCGCAGCCATCCGCGCAAGTGCAGGATCCAGCCGAGCAGGGCGGCGGCGACGAACCAGAGCGGTATCGAGAGGATCGTGAGGGACATCACCCACGCCCATACGTAATGTTCGCTACCGGGGGCGTCGAACGCCATGACAGCCACCGTCAGCGCGCCGGGCGCCGAGACGATCGCGCTCAGGCCGCAAGCGACCGTGAGCACGATGAGAATGGTGCGGTAGACGTTCTTTTCAGTCATCACGGCGACGCGTCCCGAGCGCTTGGCTGGCGGAGGCTCGACCCGGCGTCCAGCGCCCGGGGAAGCGAAGATTTGGACAGACGAGACTTAAGCAGACCAGATTTGGGCAGATAAGTCAGACCCTGGGCAAGGCAGAAGCGGGGCGAGACCGGATAAAACCGAGCAAGCGGACGTAGGGGAGCTCCCGCGGGTTCGGTTATCGACGGAGGGGCTGACTCGACGCAACAGCAGTTGCGAGACGCGTCCGGCGCTATAGGGTTGCTCCTGCTGACAGCAAGGAGCGATGATGGAAGATCGGATTGCCGGCCACTCACCTGCGGAAGCGATCGCGGGCGTTGCGGCGCCTGTGGCGTGGCGCGACCTGCGCGACTGGCTCGATCTGGTCGAAGCCAATGGCCTCCTCAAGCATATCGCGGCGCCGGTCGAACCGGATGAAGAGCTGGGGGCCATCACATTGCTGGCGACCCGGCGCGAGGATGCGCCGGCCCTGCTGTTCGAGCAGCTCGCCGGCGACCGCTCGCAGGCCCGCATCCTGTGCAACATGCTCGGCGCCAGCAAGGAACGCTACGCTCTCGCCGTCGGCCTCGATCCCGGTCTTTCGATCGCCGGCATGATCGCGGCGACGCGCACGGTCATGACGCGGCGCATCGCGCCGGTCCGCGTCGCCAAGGGCGATGCGCCGGTGAACGAGATCGTCCTGACCGGCGACCAGATCGACCTCACCGCTTTTCCGGTCCCGAAGTTCTGGCCCGGCGACGGCGGCCGTTACATCGGCACCGGCGACATCACCCTGACGTCCTCCGCCGACACGGGACGGCTCAATGTCGGGGTCTACCGCCAGATGCTGCAGGGGCCTTCGCGCATCGGACTTTATTGCTCTCCGGGCAAGCATGGCCTGCTCGACCGCGAGGGATGGTGGGCGCGTGGAAAGCCGTGCGAGGTGGTCGCTGCCTACGGCATCGATCCGGTTCTTTTCATGCTGGGCGCGCAGGCCTTCGGAGCCGCTCAATCCGAGCTCGACGTCGCCGGCGGGATGATGGGGCGCCCGGTGGAATTGACCGAGGCCGAGTTTGTCAGCCTGCCGATCCCGGCCCGCGCGGAATTCGTGGTCGAAGGCCTGCTACATCCGGGCGACCTCGCACCCGAAGGCCCGCTCGGCGAGTTCACGGGATACTATGGACGCGAACGTTCGCCGCAGCCGGTCATCGAGGTGAAGGCGGTGCACCATCGGCGGTCGCCGATCTTCACCCATGCCCTGATGGCGAAGTATCCCTCCTGCGAGATCGGCGCCTATTACGCCATCATGCGTTCGGCGCGCATTCTCGACGACCTCGAGCGGATCGGCGTCCCCGGCGTGGTGGCGGCCTACGCGCATCCCGCGGCAGCCTCGGGCTGGGGCATGGTCGTCGTTTCGCTGCAGCAGAAATATGCCGGCCACGCAGCGCAAGTCCTCGCTCTCGCCGCGCAATGCCCGGCCGCGGCCTATTACACCAAATGGGTCATCGCGGTGGACGACGACGTCGACCCGACCGACATGAACGACGTGCTGTGGGCGCTGAGCACGCGCTGTCATCCGGCCGAGGATCTCGATCTGCTGCGCACGACCTGGTCTACCGGGCTCGATCCCAGCCAGTTTCCGCCGGAGGCGCGGCCGTATGGATCGAAGGTCCTGATCAACGCGTGCAAGCCGCACCAGCATCTCAAGCAGTTCCCGCAATCCACCCTGCTGCGCCGCTCCACCTATGACCGGGTGGTCGAACGCTGGCAGGAGCTGGGCTTCTCCGGACCCGCGCCAAGCCTCAACGTATTCCACCAGGACTAACTTGAAGTTCGCGGGTGCTGTCTTCGGTCTGGCTCGCACGACCTAACTTTGATATTCAGTGGACCTGCCGGTTCGAGAACGGGCAAAGTCGCGGGCGTAGTTCAATGGTAGAACGGCAGCTTCCCAAGCTGCATACGAGGGTTCGATTCCCTTCGCCCGCTCCAAGCCTTAGCTTGAAATCGGGGGCCGGTTTTGCAATCGATTTTGCAGGATTTGTTCATTCC
>Ga0207689_10004875_pt1 | contig 12097 bp, 10 predicted proteins | sample KBSMisM52_FD_184312 | JGI IMG/M metagenome (GOLD analysis project Ga0207689, IMG submission 184312) | Miscanthus rhizosphere microbial communities from Kellogg Biological Station, Michigan, USA - KBS Miscanthus M5-2 (SPAdes) (version 2) | ecosystem: Host-associated > Plants > Roots >... | reverse complement strand
CGCCAGGCTGAAATGAGAAGGTGAAGGGATTTCTTAGACCCAACGCCCAGATGGCCCGGTTATCTCCGGTGGTCTGATTGAAAAATGGGTTGTCCGTCGGGATGCCACCGGTAGAGGAGATACGCAGCATCTTCCCCAGGCGAGTTGAGAACGATTGAGCATTACTGCTGTTGGCATTGTCACCAACCGCAACGTAAAGATTGCCGTCATTGCCAAAGTGAATGGCACCGCCGTTGTGGTTTGTAGCCGTACTCAGATCATTTAGATCCATTACGATTGTTTCACTGCCCGCCATTGCCACATCGCCCGCCGCTGTGAAGCGGCTGATGCGGTTGTGCACAGTCGGGGTCGTGGCGGTGTAGTAGATGTAGACCAGTTGATTCGAGACGAAATTTGGATCGAACGCTACCCCCAGTAGCCCGCGCTCGCCTGACGAGTTTACCGTAACCGTTAGGAACGGGGTTGCCAGCAGGGCGCCATTCTTGATGACACGTAGAGTGCCACTCTGTTCGCAGACAAAGACACGGCCGTCCGGCGCAAAGGCCATGGCGGTAGGATTGGTTAACCCGGCTGCTACCAACGAATCAGTGAATCCTGCCGGCACTGTAGCGGCGCGTGTGATGCTGACGCTGCTCGACGCCAGCGCTAAGGTGACGATAAAAAGAACTACGCGGGAAACGAGTTGTCCCGACCGTTGCGAGTCTGGTGATCTCATAGAAGCCTCCACCGCAAGGTTAGCGATCGCGAATTTTTGTTGTCGGGCGCTTTAAGGTTTGTCGGAGTGTTAGGGAACGGGAGAGTGAGGTTGACATGCATGTATTTCAAAAGTTTTTCAGTTCATTTGAATTTTGCCCCGCCACGTTGTTCCCCGAGGGTTCTAGTTACTAATCCTCCCGATTGAAAGCGGAGTCGCCTAAAACCTTTCGGCGTATTAACAGCCGAAAATTGGGCCAGCGGCCCAACACCTTGAGAAAGCGCGTCCTTAGCCAATTCACCAATAAAACTCACCATTTATCGTGAACCGATTTTCTTGACATTAAATCGGAAATCGCGTAAAAAGTCGGGCTTCGACTTTACCTATGGCTTCGTCTTCCCCCTTTCGTACCGCATTTTTCAGGCACTTCATACTTCCGTGAAGACTAGACCCCTGATTCATGCGAAATCCCAGCTTCCAGCATTCTCAATAGTCAAACATCACCTTCTCATGAACTCTAATCTGGACGTAACAAGGAGAATGGAAATGATCATTCGTGACCCCATTATCAAGTTGTTGTTGATAATTTGTTTCACAGTAGCTTTCGCTACGGCTGCCCAGGCCCAATCCAGCCGTACCTGGGTATCTGGCGTCGGCGATGACGTCAACCCGTGCAGCCGCACTGCGCCCTGCAAGACTTTCGCGGGCGCAATTTCAAAAACCGCGGTCAATGGTGAAATCAACTGCCTGGATCCAGGTGGCTTCGGCGCTGTCACCATTAGCAAATCAATCCAAATTGATTGCCACGAGATCTACGCCGGTGTCCTCGAAACCGCAGGATCAAACGGCGTCAATATCAATATCGACAATTTCGCCCAAACGGATACGAGGAGAACGGTACGACTGCGCAACCTCAACTTCAGTGGCGCGGATGTCGGTGCCAGAGGCATCAGCATCACCGGAAGCTCTTTGGGCAACAACGGTGAAGTCTTCGTCGAAGACTGCATGATGGATGGCAATTTCGGCAGCCCCGGAAACGGCATTCGCGACGCCCGCAATGGTGGCGGCCTCTTGAGAGTATCAAACACCACGATCAGGAATATGTCTGGCGCCGGCATTGGCACGGCGGCGGGTTTCCTGTCGGGCACCACCAAGGTCGTTCTCAATAAAGTGCAGATCTACAATTGCGCTTTCGGAGTGGCTATCTCAACTAATACCAAGGCCACGATCTCCGATTCAATTATCAGTGGTAACACTACCGCCGGGATCTTTTCCGAGGACCTTGATGGCGGCGTAATCGCAACCGAGGTAGCTGTTGACCATTGCGTAGTATCGAAAAATGGCACCGGTTTCCAGGCTTCAACCAACAGCACTATTCGTGTTTCCAACACTACTGCCATGAACAACACGACCTTGTTCACTGGAACAGTTTTGTCTTACACGAATAATCAAACTGGAGGAGCGGCATTCGGCGGGACGGTCTTAAAGACCTAGCGCTCGTTTCCACGTTTGTTCGGAAACGATCTCCGCGCAAACTTGAGACCAACACCAAACTTTTAAGGAGGCTTCAAATGAGAAAATTTCGTTTCACAATATTGACTATGGCAGTAATGGCTTTCAGCCTGATGGCATTTTCCAGTGCTCAGGCGCAGAGCCGCACCTGGGTGTCAGGTGTCGGCGACGACCTGAATCCCTGTAGCCGCACGGCGCCATGCAAAACTTTTTCCGGCGCAATTTCCAAAACAGCCACCAACGGCGAGATCAACTGCCTTGATCCCGGCGCCTTCGGTACGGTGACCATCACCAAGTCGATCCAGATCGACTGCCACGAGGTCTTCGCGGGAATCCTCAACAGTGCGACAAATGGCGTCAGCATCGCCTTCGACAGCTTCGCCGGAACCGACACCAGGAAGTCGGTGCGCTTGCGCAATCTCAACTTTTCCGGCTTTGACACTGGAACGCGAGGAATAAGCATCACTGGCGCCGTTGGCGTTACCGGCACGGAAGTCTTCGTCGAAGATTGCCGGATCGATGGCAACTTCGGCAGCCCCGGCAACGGTATTCGCGACGCTCGCTCCGGCGGCGGTTTGCTCATGGTTAACAATACGACGATCCGTAACATGCTGGGCGCCGGCATCGGCACCGCGCCAGCAAACGGTGCGGCCAACCTTAAGGTTGTGCTCAGCAACGTTCGCGTTTCTAATTGCGCCAATGGTGTAGCTGTCTCCACCAACAACAAAGTGACGATCTACGACTCGGTGTTCAACCAAAACTCCAGTGCCGGAATATTCGCCGAGGATTTGGACGCTGGTGGTCAAACCGAAGTAGCGGTTGACAACTGTGTTGTTTCAGACAACGGCACTGGTTTCAACGCCTCCACCAATAGCACCATCCGGGTGTCGAATACTACAGCCATGTACAACACAGCGCTGTTCTCTGGATCTGTGCTTTCGTATGCGAATAATCAGGCCGCAGGAGCTGCGTTCGGAGGGCCGGTCTCACCCAGTTAAAGATCGGTTGTCGCAGCAAAAGAAACACTCCCGCGCGGCTCCGTTTGGAGAAGCGCGGGAGTCGCTTTTAGTGCTAAGGAGCTTGGATGAAATGGAGAAATTATGACCAAACAAAACGCCAGGCAGATCAGCATCACGGCGGCACTGGCAATAGCTGTCGCCATCACAATCATCACCAGTCTCAGCAAAGTCCCGAGCGGTAAGGCCCAGTCGACCACCAACGCTAATCCCGCCAGTCAGGAAGAAAAGCCCTTCGACCAGGCCCAGAAAATTGCTGAGCTAACTAAACAGATTGCCGGTAAAGAGAATCTGCCGGCGGAGCAGGTTTTCAAAAACATTCAAATACTAAAAGGGATCCCGGCCGGGCGCTTGTTGCGCATCATGGAGTTGGGTTACAGCCGTTCACTCGGGGTCAATTGCACGCACTGTCACGTCGTCGATCAATGGGACAAGGACGACAAACCGACGAAACCAATTGCGCGTGAAATGTCAAAGATGGTTCAAACCATCAATAACGATTTGCTTAAGCCGATCAAGAACCTGAAAGGCCCGAATCCGATCATCAATTGCACCACTTGTCACCGCGGCCAGATAAAGCCTGCGCTAAATTTGCCTGAGTCAAAACCGTAAGCAGCGGACAGTGGTGACAAAGAGTTTCGAGTGGCTGGAACAAGTCGATAAAGATTGGCCGGCTGAAGTTTGGCCGACTTCAAACTAAACTGCTCGGCCAGTCGGAGCTGTCAATCAGCTTTCAAGATCCTGCACTGGATAGGACTGCCTGCGTATCACGTGGCGCAGCCTGAGAGGTTCTTCAAACATCTGCTCCAGGCCTCGCATGATCGCATACTTGGGTTCGTCCGCGACGCGCACCGGCAGTTTGGTTTGCTCCCGGAAGAATTCTTCCAGACCGTCAAACTGTGCACCGCCGCCGGTGATGATAATTCCGCGTTCGTAAATGTCCCCGCCCACTTCAGGGGGAAGTTCCGTGAGAGTTTGATTTACTCCTTCAACAATCTTCCGAATAACCTGCAGGGCGACTGGATACAATTCGCCGGCTGTGATCTCAATAGCTCCGGGGCTCCTGGTCATCACGTCAACGCCTTTGATCGTCGCCTCCTCGGCTAACTCGCTCGGAACAGTTGCTGACCCCAGCTCTAATTTAAGACGCTCGGCTGACTGCGGCCCGATAATCAAACCGCGGTGACGACGAACATGATCCACAATGGCGGCGTTAATGTCTTCGCTGCCAATTCGTTCCGCTCGAGCATGAACAATCTCGCCCTTCGCGATGATAGCTACATTGGTAGTGCCGCCTCCGATGTCCACGACGGCTGAAGCGCGGGGGTCGTCTACGCGCACGCCGGCACCAAATGCTGCGGCCAGTCCTTCTTCGATCATCACTACCCGCCCGATGCGCGCATGCTCAGCAGCACTCAGGAACGCCCGCTCTTCAACCTGAGTAATTCCAGATAAGACACTCATCATTGCGCGACGGCTGAAATAGGACTTGCCGCCGCGTGCCTTGCGCACAAAATGCGCCAGCATCAACTTTGTTCTCTCAAAGTCTGCTACCACGCCATCCAGCAACGGAGCTATCACCGTCACATCGCGTGCCTCACGGCCAGACATCTGTTGGGCTTCAATCCCAATCGCTATCACCTCGCCGGTATTGGAATCGACGGCGACCAGCGATGGCTCATCGATCACTATGCCCCGCCCGCGAACAGAAATAATGGTCGCCGCCGAACCCATATCTATGGCCATCGAATCGGAGACCAAATTCCTAAGGGCCTTCATTCCTACGAAGGCCGCAGTCTTGCTCATGAATGACATAAGGAGTTAACGCGAATAAATAACCGTATTCTGTTTGATTTTTGTTTACTCAAAATGGACTCGGATAGCCCCTGACAGAATTGTGGGTACTTGTACTCAGGAAAGCAACTTGCGAGGCTCGCTGTCGCACTGGTCCTCCGGTTCTCGGGCGCAGCGAAATGAGTTTTGGAGCTCGCAAACTACTGCGTGATACACTTCCTCCAAAGTTTTTCAAAGCAATACGCGAGTGCACGAGCACTGGAACCAGGCTCGAAGTTAACTCGCTGAAAAGAGCAGCAAGTGACTAACGACAAACCTATCGGTGTCGGAATTGTCGGCGCAGGCTTTGCGCGATCGACGCAGATTCCGGGCTTTCGTAATTGCAATGACGCGCGCGTGGTGGCCATTACCAGCCGGCGTCGCGAACATGCCGAACAGGTCGCGCATGAGTTCGGCATCGAGCACGTGGCTCAGGATTGGCGAGAGCTCGTCGCTCGTGACGATGTCGATCTGGTGAGCGTCGTTACACCACCATCAACGCACCTGGAAATTACACTCGCCGCGCTCGAACAGGGCAAGGCTGTGCTTTGTGAAAAGCCAATGGCCATGGACGCCGCCGAGGCCTTGCGCATGACTGAACGAGCGCGCGAAGCAGGCGTGCTCGCACTGATCGATCATGAATTGCGATTTCTGACTAGCCGGCAAAAAATGCGCGCGATGTTGCGCAACGGCGAAATCGGAACCGTACGTCACTGCAATTACGTCTTCCGTTCCGACTATCGCGGCGTTTTGGGAAACTGGGACTGGTGGTCGGACGCCGCTATGGGCGGCGGCACGCTGGGCGCGATCGGCTCTCATGCGATTGATTCGTTTCGCTGGTTGTTGGACACAGAAGTCAGCGATGTCTCCTGCATACTTTCTACGCATGTTGCCGAACGTCCCGATAAGACAAGCGGGACAACACGTGCGGTAACTTCAGACGACAGCGTTAGAATGCTGCTTCGCTTTGCCCAGTCACCGCTTACGAAAGGTGCCACTGGCGCTGCCTCTCTTTCGGTGGTTGAATCCGGGAAGCTGCAAAACCAGCTTGAAGTTTATGGCAGTAGTGGGGCGCTGATGGTAGAGGAGACGGGCGAACTCTGGCACTCGCCGGCAGGCGCGGGCTCCTGGCGGCGAGTTGAAGTAGACCAGGGCCAGCTTGCCTCAGGCATGCGGGAGTCAAGTTGGTCGCACGGCTTCACGATCTTTTCCTCAAAGATTATTGAGGCCTTGCGCGAGGGGCGAACCAGTGTTGAAGGCGCAGCTACTTTTGACGATGGCTATCGCGCGCAATTAGTGATGGACGCCGCGCGTGAGTCGAATGTTAGTGGCTGCTTTGTAAGGGTAGGATAGCTTTTTGACCAGGAAGAAACGACTATTTGACATTCGCGAATTCAACTTCGAAGTGCAACAAGGTGATTCTGTCGGATTTCGCCCCAGCGGGGCGAGATGTTTATAGACTGAAGTCATGCTATTAGGCTCGCGCTCCGTAGGAGCGCAACAATTTGGGGCTCTGGGCGGCTGGAAACACATTTCGCTCCTTACGGAGCGAAGACTATTTGAGGATGACCGCTTGTTGCTATAAACATGTCGCTCCTACGGAGCGAAGAGCAGTTGAAAGTTGCACCTCAAACTTGAATCCATGAATGTCAAATGACAAATGGAAAATTTCTTCTTCCGCCGCCCTCCCGTCCAAAAACCTCATTTCTTAGTCGCCTTCTCCGTTCCCGTATTATAACTTCCGTATCCTCCCCACACTCCGTCTAACGTGCCATCCGACTTGATCTCGTAAGCCACAAAGGCGCAACGCGAGCCGCCGATTCCTACCGAGAGTGTATTGCCTTGCTTGATTCCAAAACCCGAAGAGTTGTTACTCCATACAAATGAATAGCCGCTCGCTTTCGGCGTGATTGCCAAAGTGCCGTGGTAACTGCTGCCGTTCGGGTTCTTTCCGGTTATGTTGTAGTCGCCCGCCACATTCGAACCGCTGGTGCGCTCAGCTCTTTCAGTGCCGCGTTCATTCACACCCCAATAGCCCCAGGCGCCGTCCAGGGTGCCATCCGCAAGAATTTGATAACTCACAACGCCGCAGCCTTTGCCGTTCGCGCCCTGAGTGAAAGCAACTGCTACCACGCCGCCGTTAGCTATACCGATGCCGTCGTATTGTGGGCCAGCCTTCCAACGAAACTGGTAAACATCACCACGGCTAATTACTTCAAGTTCGCCTTTGTATGGACTGCCGTTCTCGTTGGTACCGGCGACGGTATACTGACCAGCGATATCAACCGAGGGCGTGGCGGCCGGCGTCGCGTAGTTGTTGTTTCCGGTCGAATTGCTTGTAGACACGCGAGTGCCGGTGCAAGCGATCACGCAAGTAACAAACAGGGCGAGCGCAACCAAGCTGCTTAACCATGACTTTTGTCTCATCGGGGGCTCCCTCTTTCTTCGTTAGACTATGCCGACAAAAACGCTGTGGTGTTCCAGGAATCGCGGGACATACTAATCACCCTGACTTTCTTGTCAACGTTTTTGCTTGTGACTATATTGGGTGCGGAAACACTGACCCGTAAGAGTGTCATTCGGCAATTCAATTTAGAGTCCCACGCTGCAACCCATAATTACGGTGGTTTTCGCTTCGCTTCAACTACCGGCTACTATCAATGAGCCCTCCGGGCTGATCTCAAATGGTCACAAGCAAACAGCAGAACCAGCGATCACCAAAACGTGTTCGCAAGGTTCGTGTTGGAGTTGATACCGGCGGTACCTTCACTGACTTTGTCTTCGAAGCAAACGGCCGTCTGGAAATATTCAAGCTCGCCTCGACCCCCTCAGATCCTTCTCGCGCCATCGCGGCCGGTCTCCAAACCATAGCGGAAAAAACCGGCGTAGCACTCAAGACCCTGGAAGTAGTTCACGGGACAACTGTCGGCACAAATGCTTTGCTCGAACGACGTGGTGCTCGCACGGCACTCATCACCACGCGCGGATTTGAAGATGTGATCGTGATTGGCCGCCAGGCACGTCCTGAACTTTACAACCTCAGCGCTGTAAAGCCGCCGCCGCTGGTAGCCGATAACCTGCGCTTCGGACTAAGGGGGCGAGTAACGGCGTCCGGCGAAATAATAGAAGAGTTGGATGAGAAGTCTCTAACTGCACTGCTTGCCCGCCTCAGAAAAGCGAAGGTCGAGTCAGTCGCAATTTGTCTGCTGTTTTCATTCGTTAACCCTGAGTTTGAAAAACGGATAGCTGAGGCGCTTTCAGTTCTCGCGATACCACTATCCGTATCGCACCAGATCCTTCCTGAGTATCGAGAATTCGAACGCACTTCTACAGTGGCCATTAACGCTTACCTGCAACCCCTCATGGGGAGCTACCTCCAGCGACTAGCTACGAATTCGCGGAGCCTGCGCGTAATGCAATCGTCCGGCGGCAGCATTTCTGCTTTGGTCGCCGCGCGCGAACCGGTACGCACTATTCTTTCCGGGCCGGCTGGTGGAGTGGTGGGCGCGCTGCGTGCCGCACGAGCCGCCGGCTTCGACAAGATCATCACTTTCGATATGGGCGGCACTTCCACCGACGTGGCCCTTTGCGTGCGCGACGGCCTGCGTATGACTAATGAAGCTTCAGTCGCCGGGCTTCCGGTTGCCGTGCCGGTGATGGATATACACACTGTCGGCGCCGGCGGCGGTTCGATCGCCAGAGTGGACGACGGCGGCTCACTGCGAGTGGGACCCGAATCGGCGGGCGCTGATCCTGGCCCAGCCTGCTATGGGCGTTCGTTGCTGCCGACCGTTACTGATGCGCATGTAGTGCTCGGCCATTTTGGCGGCGGCGGCTTGCTTGGCGGCGATTTCAATCTTGATGAAGCGCGTTCGCAAAAGGCCATGGCCCAGCTCGCGAGTGAAATGAGCAAAGTTGCCGGCCGGCAAATCACTGCGGTCGAAGCGGCGCAGGGTGTGCTGGTGGTCGCAAATACAAACATGGAGCGGGCGCTGCGGCGAATATCGGTTGAGCGTGGTTTCGATAGTCGCGATTTTGCTTTGCTCCCGTTCGGAGGCGCCGGCGGGCTTCATGCAGTGGAACTGGCCCAGGCGCTGCGCATTCCCCAAATCATCGTGCCTAATTCTGCGGGTGCACTTTCCGCGATTGGGGTACTTACTGCTGACGTAGTTAAGGACCAGAGCCGGACCACGATGCTCGAAGTTGCGGCCGGAGTTGAAAAGAAACTGGATCAAACTTTCAAAGAGATGGAACGCACTGCCGCGTTGGCTTTGCGCCGTGAAGGTTTTCCGCCGGCGAAACAACGACATGAGCGTTCGCTCGCTATGCGTTACAAGGGTCAGTCGTTTGAATTAGAAATAAAGCAGACCAGCGGAAACATCGCGGCGGAGTTTCACCGCGCGCACCAGGAACGCTACGGCTACGCGCAGGCGGAGAGTGTCGTTGAGGTAGTGAGCGCGCGCGTGCGTTCCTCTGGGATGGTTGAGAAACTTGCCGAACGACGAGCCAGCGCGTCGGGTAAGCCGGGGGTTGTGAAGGCGGGAAAGAGTGTGACCGCATTTCTGAACGGCAAGAAACTGCAGGTTGGGGTTTACGGCCGAACCGATCTGCCGGCTGGCGTGCGTCTTCAGACACCGTGCATTGTTACTGAGTACTCTTCCACCACCTTGATCCCGGAAGAAGTTCGCGCCAGGGTTGATAACCATGGCAATTTGATCATTCAAGTAGCATAAATTCGCAGGTCAGGAACGGGGCTTGCCCCCGCTGATTGTTAAGCGTAAGAACAAGAAATGAAGTCATTCGATCCGACAACGCTGGAAATCTATCGCGCGCTGTACACCTCAGTCGCGGAGGAGATGGGCATTGCGCTCAGGCGGACTGCGTTTTCGCCCAACATCAAAGAGCGCCGCGACTACTCGTGCGCCGTCTTCGACGCCCAGGGCAAGGTCATTGCGCAAGGCGACCACATGCCGGTGCACCTCGGCTCAATGCCGATGGCTGTCGCAGCTGCGTTACGAGAAATTGACTTTCAACCCGGCGACGTCGTTGCCCTCAACGATCCCTTCGCCGGCGGCACGCATTTGCCGGATGTCACCCTCGTCATGCCGGTGGGCAGTAGGCAGTGGGCAGTGGGTAGTAAGGAGAAAGCAAAAGGCAAAAAGCAGAAGGCAGAAAGCTCAACCCCTGCCCACTGTCTTTTCTACGTTGCTAACCGCGCCCATCACGCAGACATCGGCGGCGCTAACCCTGGGTCAATGGGTCTGGCCACGGACATCTATGGCGAGGGCCTGAGTATTCCACCAGTTCGGCTGGTTAGAAACGGCAGACTCGACGAAGACATGATGCGCCTGATCATGGCGAATGTTCGCAGTCACGATGAACGTCGCGGGGATTTTCAGGCGCAGATCGGATCGCTCCGAACCGGCGCCACTCGCTTGCTCGAGATTGTCGAACGGCGCGGTGAGCGGGAAGCAGCTGACTATGCAACGCACCTGATCGAATACTCCGCCCGTCTGATGCGCAATGCGATCGCCTCGATTCCCGATGGCAGTTACGAAGCTGAAGACGCGCTTGATGACGATGGCGTAAGCGATCGCGAAGTCCGCATCAAAGTACGAATCACTATCGCAGGAAAAAAGGCGCTGGTTGATTTCAGCGGCAGCGCGCCTCAAGTCGCCGGGCCGGTAAATGCTGTCGAGGCAATCACGGTGTCCGCCGTTTCGTATGTCTTTCGCTGTTTGCTTGCGGGTGACGTGCCAGCCAGCGCGGGCTTGATTTCGCCAATCGAAGTCGTTGCCCCTGAAGGGTCGGTCGTTAATGCGACTCACCCGGCGGCTGTTGCCGGCGGCAATGTCGAAACTTCGCAACGCATAGTCGACGTCTTGTTCAAAGCTCTGGCCCAGGCCCTACCCAATCGAATTCCGGCCGCGAGCCAGGGAACCATGAACAATCTGACTATCGGTGGGATTGACCCACGGGCCGGTTCCGGCGGACGAGAATTTTCTTACTACGAAACCGTTGCCGGGGGCATGGGCGCGCGGCCTGGCGAAGACGGCATCAGCGCGATTCACACGCATATGACAAACAGTCTGAACACCCCTGCTGAAGCGCTCGAGTATGCGTATCCCTTGCGCGTTCGCGAATACAGAATTCGCAAAGGTTCAGGCGGAAAAGGAAAACGAAACGGTGGCGATGGCGTCATTCGAGAAATTGAAACGTTGGCGCCGGCGCGCATGTCGTTGCTTGCGGACAGACGCAAGCGCGGACCGTATGGATTAGCCGGAGGCGACAATGGCAAGACGGGAACCGCCGCGATCATTCGCGACGGACGCAAGCGCAAGATTGCATCGAAAGGAAGCTGGGAACTGGAAGCCGGCGATCGGGTAAGAATTGAATCGCCCGGTGGTGGTGGCTTACCGTGGGGGATCCCCGGTCCGGCTCGAGGAACTGGGCAAACGCATTCCCGGATTCGACGAGATGCCGGCGTTCGAACTGCAGCCGGAATCCGCGCGGCTGGCGCTGGAGGCCTTTCGCGCGGCTGAGGCCGAGGGCCAGGCAGAGACGGGCCCTGAACCTGGAATGGTCGACTTTGAAGCATCGTTGAGCGCGAAGCTGTCCGAGGTCGCCACGTTGGCGCGACCGGGTCGCTCCATGCCAGCCGACTTTCAGCCTTCCGTCGACGCGGTTCTGTTGGAGGTGAGCAGGTCGGCGCGCCGAGTGGCGACCGTGTCGCGAAGCATTGCGGCGCAAGAGCAGAAGGCCGACGCCATTCAGGCCGCCGAGGCGCAGCGACTCGCGCTGGCTCGACGTGCCGCCGAAGCCGAGGCTGCGCGAGAGGCGCAGGCCAGGCGCGCCGCTGACGCCGAAGCCAGGCGAATCGCCCAGGAGGCGGCAGCGGCCGAAGACAGGCGCATTGCTGAAGAGCTCCGAAGGGTCGAGGCCGAACGAGCCGCCGAAGCACAGCGGGTCGAGCAAGCCAGACGTGCCGCCGAAGCCGAAGCCAGGCGAGTCGCTGAAGAGGCGGCAGCCGTCGAAGCCCGAA
>Ga0207689_10004870_pt1 | contig 12101 bp, 10 predicted proteins | sample KBSMisM52_FD_184312 | JGI IMG/M metagenome (GOLD analysis project Ga0207689, IMG submission 184312) | Miscanthus rhizosphere microbial communities from Kellogg Biological Station, Michigan, USA - KBS Miscanthus M5-2 (SPAdes) (version 2) | ecosystem: Host-associated > Plants > Roots >... | reverse complement strand
GTGTTGCAAATGCACCTGGAGTTGGTGCCCTCGAAGATACAACTAGCGTCATTGCACAAAAACACGAAACGTACAAGCAAGGCCCGGAGGTTCAAATCCGCAAAAACTTCAACGAAACTGCTTTCTTCTTTCCGGATCTCCATACCGACTCAACAGGTGCGATTGAATTTTCCTTCACGATGCCCGAAGCGTTGACGAAATGGAAATTGCAAATGCTGGCTCATACGAAGGACCTTGCTATTGGCTTGTCGACAAAAGAAGTGATCACACAAAAACAATTAATGGTTCAACCAAATGCCCCGAGATTCTTTCGGGAAGGAGACAGGATGGAGTTCAGTGCCAAGATCGTTAACCTCACTGATTCAGAATTTACCGGTCAGTCGCAATTACAATTGTTTGATGCCACCACCAATCAATCCGTGGATGGATGGTTTCAGAATATGTTTCCAAATCAGTACTTCACAGTCGCAGCAGGACAAAGCGAGGTTGTAAGATTTCCAGTACAGGTTCCGTATCTCTTCAACAGGGCCCTAACATGGAGAGTTGTCGCCAGGGCCGGGGCTTTTTCCGATGGCGAAGAAGATGCAATGCCGGTGCTTACCAATAAAACACTGGTAACAGAAACTCTCCCTCTAAACATGAGACGTCCAGGGACAAAAAATTTCACGTTTGACAAACTTTTGAACTCCGGAACTTCTGAAACTCTTCAGAACTACTCTTTTGCCGTTGAATTTACGAGTAATCCTGCCTGGTACGCAGTGCAGGCCCTCCCTTATCTGATGGAATATCCTAACGAATGTGCTGAACAAACCTGGAACCGGTATTACGCCAATTCCCTGGCAAATATGGTCGTCAATTCCTCCCCGCGAATTAAACAGGTATTTGAACAATGGAAGACAAAAGACACATCTGCACTTTTTTCCAATCTTCAAAAAAACCAGGAGCTAAAATCTGTTCTGCTGGAGGAAACTCCATGGGTGATGCAGGCACAGACCGAAGAGCAGCAAAAGAAAAATATTGCTCTGTTGTTCGATATGGTAAAAATGGACAACGACCTGAGTAACTCGTTGGAGAAATTAAAGCAACTTCAGTCAGAAAATGGAGGATTTGCCTGGTTTAAAGAAGGACCAGATGATCGCTACATCACACAATATATTATTACAGGTATCGGTCACCTAAAAAAACTGAAAGCCGTCAGCGTAGGCCAAAATGAAAGATTAAAAGGTATCCTCATCAAGGCTATGCCCTATCTCGACAAAAAGCTGAAGGAGGATTATGATAACCTGATAAAACATAAAACCGACCTGAAAAAGTACTCACCGGGATATTTACAAATACAATATCTCTATTTGCGCAGTTTCTTTCCCGAGTACCCGGTTGAAAAAGCTTCTCAAACATCGTATAACTATTTCAGGAAACAAACGCAGGTATACTGGACAAATCAAAGCAAGTACATGCAGGGAATGATCGCTTTGTCACTGTCAAGAACAGGTGATTCAAAAACTCCAGCTGCCATTTTAAAATCACTGAAAGAAACATCTATCGAAAATGAGGAGTCCGGCATGTATTGGAAAAACGAAAAGGCTGGATGGTTCTGGTACCAGGCTCCTATCGAAACGCAATCGTTGTTGATTGAAGCTTTCGAGGAAGTAAAGACGCAAAATTCTGCATCTCAACAGAAGATGATTGATGATTTGAAAATCTGGCTGCTAAAAAATAAGCAAACAAATAATTGGAAAACAACCAAAGCAACAGCCGAAGCCTGCTACGCTCTTTTATTGCAAGGAACACAATGGTTAGCGAATGAACCACTGGTTGAGATCAAATTCGGGAATACAATTATCTCCAACACTACGACACCTTCAGAAACCGGAACAGGTTACTTCAAAAAAACAATTGAGGGAAACAAGATAGATCCTGCGATGGGAAATATTTCCGTAAACGTCGCCCCTAGCTCCTCTGGAGGGGGGAACAGCAGTCCCAGGAGTTGGGGTGCTGTTTATTGGCAATATTTTGAAGATCTTGATAAGATCACCACATTTTCAACTCCACTTAAGCTCTCAAAAAAATTATTTGTTGAGACAAATACGGATCGTGGGGCCATTTTGAAGCCAGTTATTGAAAACGACGAACTGCAGGTCGGCGCCAAAATAAAAGTAAGAATTGAGTTGCGCGTTGACCGCGACATGGAGTATGTGCATATGAAGGACATGAGGGCAAGTTGTCTTGAACCTTCAAACGTTCTGAGTCAATACAAATGGCAGGATGGATTGGGTTATTATGAAACAACTGGAGATGCAAGTACGAATTTCTTTTTTAGTAATCTACGGAAAGGTACCTATGTTTTCGAGTACCCCCTGTTCGTTACACATGCCGGGAATTTCAGCAATGGGATCACCAGGATTCAATGCATGTATGCCCCAGAATTTAGTTCACATTCAGAAGGGACCAGGATTTCGGTTGCAGAGTAAGATATTCAATGCTCTATTCATTATCACCAAAGTCCTGGTAACGCCTCCCCAATTTGAAAAAATTCTTCTCACCACATAGGATCATAGAAACATAGTTACACATCGATTTCTATGTGACCCTATTGTGGCCTATGTGTCTATGTGGTGAATTCATTGAATTAACAGTATTCAAGTTTTACCGATCATTGAGCATTGAACATTATTTTTGTTTATGCAAGTTGATTACCTGATCGTGGGCCAGGGAATTTCCGGAACTTTTCTTTCCTACTATTTGTTTAAAGAAAACCGAAGCTTCATCGTCATTGATAAGAACGATTCAATTACTCCTTCAAAGGTTTCCGCGGGCATTATCAATCCTGTTACGGGAAGAAGAATGGTGAAGGTGTGGATGGCCAACCAAATTCTTTCCTTTGCCCACGATGCTTATAACGAAATTGGAAATTTTCTTGACATCACCGCGATCTCACAAAAAAATATCATCGACTTCTTTCCAAACGCCCATCAACGTATTGTCTTCTTAGAAAGAATTGAAGAAGGTGAAGAATATTTGAGCTCTTACCCCGAACAAAATCAATTTAACCCGTTCTTTAATTTTGATCTGGGTTGCGGAGAAATTCGACATTCTTATATTTCTCATCTTGATACTTTATTACCTGCATGGAGGCAACAATTGCGAAACAACGGGCAACTGCATGAAGAAGAATTTGAAATTGAGAGCCTGGTGGTTAAAGAACGATCGGTTGAGTACGGAAGTATCATCGCCGAAAAAATTATTTTCTGTGACGGTCTCAGCAGTTTTCAAAACGTTTTTTTCAAAGCACTTCCTTTTGTACCCAACAAAGGTGAAGCGCTGATCGTTGAAATACCTGGTCTTCCCATCCAGCATGTCTATAAGAAGGGTTTTTTATTGGCGCCGCTCGGCGACAAAGAAATTTTTTGGTTAGGCTCCAATTACCAATGGAGTTTTTCAGATGCTAAACCGAGTACCGAATTTTATGACCAGGCTGAGAGACATTTGAACGCCTGGCTCAAGATCCCATTCAAAATTGTAGATCACAAAGCTGCCTTACGTCCAGCAACTTTGGAGCGGAGGCCCTTTGTTGGTTTGCACCCGCAGCAGAGGAATATTGGTATTCTTAACGGCATGGGTACAAAAGGATGTTCGCTAGCTCCCTACTTTGCCTACCAATTCGTAAACCACCTTCTTTACAAAAAAGAGCTCGCACCCGAAGTCGATATAACAAGGTTTTCAAAGGTCCTGTCACGGTGATTTTCCTGAAAAAAGCAAACAGCATCGATGTAGTAGGGAAAGACCAACCTGAAAGCAATTATTATAATTCGGCCTTGATGACTTTATTCTTTGATAGAGGGTCCTGGTTGAGTACGCGGCATAATGAAGTGTAGAGTTCGGGCATGTTTTTTCGCAAGCCCTGCGGATTATCGAAAAATGCTTCCACACTTACTGCCCAAAACTCATGTAAATTACTAAAGGCATAACTGCGCAAATAGCTGTGCCTATTGGTGATCACCTGCGCCAGTATTGGCCCGGTTGTAGTCGAAAAATGCTCATAGTTCATCCGGAAATGGGTATCCATTCCATATTGGGCAAAAAAGTTATTATACAAAAGAGCATGGGCCATTTCATGGACGGCCACGTTTACGTTATCATTTTGCTTCATATAACCGAACAGAAAATGTTTCCAGGATAAATAGATCCCTTCGGGAGCTACGTGGCCCACATAAATTTCTCTGTCATTCTCCATTTGATACGCATCTGCCAGCACATGAATATTGTCAAAGTGTGAAAGAAGATAGTTTTTCAAGCCGAAGGTTACTTGTACAGCTGATGCACTTATAAGTATGGCTGTCTCCTCGCTTTCCTCCATACCTACAAAATGGAATTTTTTGATTGACCTGAAATGATGCGCTCGTTTTACAAAATGCCTTTTGGCGTCGGCGGGCAGCTCGTTATAATATGGAATCAAGCTCCCGATTAAAGAACTGTAGGTATCAAATAAAGAATCGCTAACCGCAACTTCCTGTTCGGCGACCGCAGGAGACTCGTGGCTTTTACTAATTATATATCGGAGCTTTCTAATTAAAGTTCGCATTGGGTCACGGTTCGGGCCTAAAAGTATACATTCCCCTGCCATTTTGCAAGGGCTGGCTTGTTTAATTAATATAACGGCTATTTAATCAAAATCTTATCCTTTGTTAAAGGATCCTGGTTTAAAATATCACAAAGGGTGCCATATAGCTGCGGCAAAGACTCTTTTAACCTTTTTGGGTTCTCGAAAAAGGCCTCTACACTCACAGCCCAAAATTCCTGCATATTGGTGAATGCATAATCACGTAAATAGCTTTGGCGGTTAACCACGGCAGTTGCAAATACAGGACCACTGGCCGAAGAAAATTTAGCAAGATCCGCTTTAAACTTACTATCGACCTCAGCTTCATTGATAAAACTTTCATGTTCAAGTGCATGAGCCATCTCATGAATAGCAACGTTTACATTGTCTTCCGTGTTACCATAGCCTTGTAAAAAATATTTCCATGAGATGAAAATTCCCTCCGGCGAAACGTGCCCCACAAAGATCTCTTTTTCCCCGGTTCGCTGATAGGCGTCAGGCATTACGTAGATGTTTTTGAAAAATGGCAGTTCGTATTTTTCAAGTCCGAAGGTGATCTGAACCGCAGCTGCACTAATAAGGATTGGAATCTCCTTTTTCTCATCCATTCCGATGTAACTAAAGTGTTTGATGCTACGAAAAAGAATTGTTCGTTCTAAAAACCTCTTTTTCCCTGTCTCGGGCAATTCATTAAAATAGGAGATATACTGCCCGATAATGGAACCATATTCTGATTCGATGGCAGCAACTGATGTATCGGGAGAAAAGTTCACAACATAAATATAGCACCCCAAAGCTGTAAAGCAAAACAAGAGGCTTAGTCATTATCTTTGCCGCCGTTGAAGTTTTTTTATAAAGGATAAGGATGATGTACCCAACTGGAGGGGATTCTATTTGGCTTCCGTTGCGTCGCACTCTTCAACGTTTCTGTCCTCTATTGAGGAAATGAAAAAAACTCATAACTCTTAACTCATAACTTTAAATGTATCGTTCTCATACCTGTGGTGAATTAAGGATAAAAAATGCAGGAAGCTCAGTCACTCTTGCTGGGTGGGTACAAACTGTTCGCAAATTTGGAGCTATCACGTTTATAGACCTTCGTGACCGTTATGGCATTACTCAATTGTTATTTGGAGAAGAACTACATCAACAATTGGACGAAAATCCCCTTGGTCGCGAGTTTGTTCTGCAGGCGACTGGTCAAGTCCAGGAAAGGAGCAACAAAAATCTCAATATCCCGACGGGGGAAATTGAGATCGCTGTAGGCTCTTTCAAAATTTTAAATAAGTCTATTGTGCCTCCTTTTACCATCCAGGATGAGACCGATGGAGGCGACGACCTTCGCATGCGATTTCGTTATCTCGACCTTCGCCGCAGTGAAGTCAGGAAAAATCTTGAATTGCGCTACGCTGTAAACCGCGCTGCGCGCAACTATTTGCACCAGCAGGGATTCATGGACATTGAGACTCCTTTCCTGATCAAATCAACCCCCGAAGGTGCAAGGGACTTTGTCGTGCCGTCAAGAATGAACCCCGGGCAATTTTATGCTCTTCCCCAGTCACCACAAACTTTCAAACAGCTTTTAATGGTTAGCGGCTACGACCGTTATTACCAGGTAGTAAAATGCTTTCGCGATGAAGATCTTCGCGCGGATCGCCAGCCCGAATTCACTCAAATAGATTGTGAAATGGCCTTTGTGGAGCAGGAAGATATCCTCAATATGTTCGAGGGAATGATCAAACATATTTTTAAGGAAGTTAAGGGGATTGACTATAGTGAGGCTGTTGAAAGAATGAGTTGGGACGATGCCATGTGGAATTATGGAATTGATAAGCCCGATACAAGGTTTGAAATGCAGGTCACCAACCTTAAATTTCCTGCCACAACATTTCCCGCATACAAACAGTATTTACAAAATTCTCCTTTGAGTGGCGCCACCGGCTTCGCTGTGTTTGACAGTGCGGAAACAGTTGTGGCCATTGCCGTTCCCAACGCGTCAGACTATTCGCGGAAACAGACCGATGAATTGCTCGATTGGGTAAAGCGTCCACAGATTGGCATGGGAGGCTTAGCTTTTCTGAAGGTCAACACCGATGGAACGCATAAAAGTAGTTTTGATAAATTCTTTAACCCGGGTCAGTTAAAATCCCTTGCTGATTTCTGTAAAGGGAAGCCAGGTGATCTCATTTTGATCCTCGCAGGAGCCGAAGAGAGAACAAGAAAAGCGATCAGTGAGTTAAGACTTGAAATGGCAAGGCGCCTGGGATTACGAAAAGCGGATGAGTTTAAATTGCTTTGGGTATTAGACTTTCCATTGTTTGAATATGGCGAAGAAGAAAATCGCTGGAATGCGCGGCATCACCCGTTTACCTCTCCTAAGCCCGCGCATATCGATGTTATGATTGACAACAATCCGGCGATTGAGAATCCTAAAAAATATCTGGAACATCCCTATGCAAACATTAAGGCGAATGCATATGATATGGTATTGAACGGAAATGAGATCGGGGGTGGCTCCATCAGGATCTTTCAAAGGGAATTGCAGGAAAAAATGTTTGCCGCTCTTGGCATGAGCAATGAAGAGGCTCTCCATAAATTTGGATTTTTACTCGGTGCCTTTGAATATGGAGCACCTCCGCACGGTGGCATCGCGTTTGGTTTTGACCGGCTGTGTGCTATCCTTGGCGGCAGCGAAACCATTCGCGACTTTATTGCGTTTCCCAAAAACAACGCAGGTCGTGATGTAATGCTTGATGCACCCTCCGCCATCGATCAAAAGCAATTGGACGAACTGCAAATAAAGTTGGATTCCCAAATTTAAACTGATTAACATATTCGGATCTAGGGTTGCTTCACTGACGTGAGTGTGACCGTTTTTTATTTCCATGAACTTGGATGTATGACCGGAACCGCTGCGCATCATCAACTCCTGACTTCTTACTAACTTCATTATCCATTTAAAAAATTATGACACCATTAGCGGAGAGAATTCGCCCAATGACATTGGACGAACTGATTGGTCAGCAACACCTGACGGGCAAGGGAAGTATCCTTCGTACCGCGATTGAAAATGGAAAAATTCCTTCGATGATACTTTGGGGACCTCCCGGTACAGGAAAGACAACAATCGCACATATCATTGCCAACACGTTGAAAGTTCCATTTTTCCAATTGAGTGCTATCTCATCGGGAGTAAAAGATGTAAGAGAGGTCATTGAGGAAGCAAAAACAAAAACGACCTGCATACTTTTCATTGATGAAATTCATCGTTTCAACAAGGGGCAGCAGGATGCACTGCTGGGGGCTGTTGAAAAAGGCATCATCACATTGATAGGTGCCACAACAGAGAACCCTTCATTTGAAGTGAACAGCGCCCTGCTTAGCCGTTGCCAGGTCTATGTCTTAAAACCATTGAATGAAAAAGACCTGATCCAGCTTTTGCATCATGCCATAAGAAAAGACGATACGCTTCACAAAAAAACGATCGAATTAAAAGAAACAGAAGCTCTCATTAACATCTCTGGAGGCGATGCCAGGAAATTGCTGAATCTTTTGGAATTGGTCGTCGATGCCAAAGGAAATGATGTTGAAATAACAGATGAGATTGTGATGGACGTGGCCCAAAAGAGAATCGCATTGTATGATAAAAAAGGCGAGCAACACTATGATATCATTTCTGCATTTATCAAATCAATGCGTGGCAGTGATCCAAATGCTGCTGTTTACTGGCTGGCCAGGATGATAGAGGGAGGTGAAGATGTAAAATTCATTGCGAGGAGAATGGTGATACTCGCGAGCGAAGATATCGGTAACGCCAATCCAACTGCGTTAGTGATGGCAAATGCAACTTTTGAAGCTGTTAACAAAATCGGTTATCCTGAATCTAGTTTGATATTATCCCAATGTGCTATCTACCTCGCCTCAAGTGCAAAAAGCAACGCAGCCACTGTGGCAATTGGTGATGCGATGAGTGCAGTGAAAGAGCATGGTGATCTTCCTGTTCCTTTGCATATCCGCAATGCACCCACAAGGCTCATGAAAAATCTCGGCTACGGAAAGGACTACCAATACTCACATAGTTATGAAGATAATTTTTCAAACCAGGAATACTTGCCAAAAGAAATTTCAGGAACAAAGTTTTATGATCCGGGTCAAAATCCTAGGGAAGAAGAATTGAGAAAGTTTTTAAAGAATCTTTGGAAAGATAAATATGGATATTAATGCAAAATGTAAAAGCAAAAATGAAAAACTGTTTAACATCAGGCTTTTTACATTTTTAGTTTTTAATTGTTTAAAGAGGGTTGATACAACAAAGGGAAAAACTGCCCATCCATCTTCTCTCCTTTTTTTACAGGCGGCACACCTGCGAGTAATGCATCATTGGAATCGGAAATAACTCCGTCAGCAAAAACGTTGATCACAAATGCTCTCCTTGGTTTATCACTTTTGTTTTCACCCGAGCCATGAAGCGTAAGTGAATGATGAAAGATAGCTTCTCCGGCTTTCACCTCTGCAAACTGCGGGTTTTCAAATTGCTTTCTTTGCTCGTCATTTAAAAATTCCTTTATCCCATGTAATTCACCTGCTATCACAGGCTTTGGAAGCAACCCCCACTTCTGACTGCCCGCAATATATTGAAGACATCCATTTTCTTTCGTTGAATCATCCAATCCGCACCAACATGTGAGGTGAGCCACGGGTGTAGTTCTCGTCCAGTAAGAATAATCCTGGTGCCAGGCCACTACGCCTCCTTTTTTTGCAGGTTTGGAAAATAACTGATCGTGCCAAAAGCGAACAGGCCTGTTTCCCAAAAGCTGGCTCGCTGCAACAAGAAATCTTGGGTTCCACAAAACGTCATGAAATCCCGGTGTTATTCGCCAGGCACCCAACGCATGAAAAAGTATTGTAGTCGGATCGCTGGATTCGTTAGAATGAAATTCATAAAAAAGATTATGACCGGGAAAATTTACATCTGCCAGTTCTGCCAGTTCTTTTTTTAACAGGTCAATTTGGTCCTTGTCCAGCATCTTTACGCCGCTTAAGTATCCGTTCTCATTAAAAAAATTGATCTGATCCGCTGATAACTTATATTGCTCCCATTCTTCTTTTTTTGAGGGCCATCTAAAAATATTACTCGCTAATTCATGAACAGTACTGAGATCCTTAACCGGCATATCAATCATTTCATTAAAATTAATGCTTTTGCAATGCAGAATGTCCCTTTCTTTTAATTTTATCAGAAGATATATATAACCACATGATTAATTGGTCAATTAAAAAATTTGATGATCTCACTCCCAATGAGCTTTATTCTGTACTTCAATTGAGAAACGAAGTTTTCGTTGTAGAACAGAATTGCGTTTTCCAGGATGCAGATAATAAAGACCAGGATTCCCATCATCTCATGGGTTGGGATAATGAAATGCTTGTTGCTTACGCAAGGATCGTCCCTCCGGGAATTGCGTATGACTCTTTTCCGTCGATCGGAAGAGTTGTGACATCACCAAGAATGAGAAAAGCTGGAATTGGAAAGATCCTGATGCAGCAATCAATTGAAGAGCTTCAAAAACTTTTTGGCAAAAGTTCTATAAAACTGGGTGCCCAGCTCTATCTAAAAAAATTTTATGAATCATTTGGTTTTGTCCAGTCAAGCGAAGTATACATGGAGGATGGCATTCCGCATATAGAGATGATAAGAACGACATGAACGCGTAAATCTTCTAAGTAGAAAAACTCAAATCGATTGCACAATAAAAAAAAGGATTGTCGCGGTTTGATTTACCTTTTTTCTTTTCTATTTTTCGCTCGTAAATCCAATAAGAGAAACCAGAAAATCTAGTATCTATGAAGCGAATTGTACCAATCGCACGTCTGATCGCGATCATTCTTATCACTGCTTCCTCATCATTGACGTCGTTTTCACAATCAATCACTATACGCAATAAGGTAGAAGTGGGTCTGGGCCTTGGACCTCTTGTTTTTTTAGGAGACCTGGGAGGCGCTAAGGGATTAGGGAGGACTTTCATTAAAGACATTGATTATCCGTTAATCAAATTGAGCAAAGGGCTTTTTGTGGGCGTGGCACCAACAGAATGGTTGGGTTTCCGACTTGCGGTCAATACTGGCATGTTGGAAGGGGATGACAAGTTGGCCCCGAATAAAGGAGGCGATGAAGTATTCCGTCTTGAACGTAATCTTAATTTCAGGACCAAACTCCTGGAAGGATACGCAGCGGTAGAATTTTATCCTAGCGTCTTTCTCGAACAATACGATGATTTGAAAGGCAAGCTTCGCCCTTATGGAATAATTGGAGTGGGTGTCTATCACTTCAATCCACAAACACAAGACAATAGCGGGAACTGGGTGTCATTACAGCCTTTGCATACAGAAGGACAGGGCTTCCCTGAATATCCAGACAGGAAAGTGTACAAACTTACCCAAATGGAGTTACCCATGGGTTTTGGATTCAAATACTATTTGAAAGAAAATATGTTCATTGGGCTTGAAGTGTTGCACAGAAAATTATTTACGGACTATGTGGATGATGTAAGTACGAATTACATCGACCCGATTTATTTCGACAAATATCTTTCGCCTGCGAATGCCGCATTGGCAAGACAACTCAATTACAGGGGAACTTTTTCATGGGCCGTAACAAGACCAAGTGCTATCGTTGGTGAAAAAAGAGGTGATCCAAAACAAAATGATGCATATTTCTCAACAATTCTGAGGTTAGGTTGGAGATTGAGGGAAATGAGCGGCGCAGAGCGGCAAATGAGATGTCCACTATATTATTAAGAGTCTTCTTAAAATAAAAACGTACCCTTTATGAAACGCAGGCAAATAATGCCAACATTATTACCAACCAAAATTATGTTATCGATCGCTGTGATTTGTTTGTCAGGTTCAAAATTGGAAGCAACTGGCAATACGAATGAGATCTTCATCAGTAAGAAATCTTTTGAAGACGATAAAAAACCAGCAAAAAAAGAAAAATCCTTCAGAAATCAGAATGTAGTAAAAGTGTATCCGGACATCGTCAAAAAGGAGATGCACGTCCTGGCAAAATCAGGCATTGAAAAAGAAATCGAGTTCATGGTTTTTGATATAAATGGCAACATGGTACTGGATTACAAAATGAAGCCGGGCGAAAAGAGAACGATCAATGAACTAAAAAAAGGATCATACATGTATCATGTATTTGCTGAAGATGAATACCTGACCACAGGAAAAATCGTTTTCAGATAAAAGTTCTTTCAAACTCTGTTCCGGTAAAGGCGGAGAGCTTAATAGAATCTGATACCTGGTTGACAAACCTAATCCGTTCTCTATTGGTACCCTCATAGTCTAGTATACGTATTTTATTAAACACTCTCTGCCAAACTTACCGGACACTATTAACAAGGTAGTTCTTTCTTTTCCATAACTAAGAATCCCGTACTGGCGGGGAAATTGGTAAAATCTGGTATCCGTATGAAACCTTTCAGTTGGCTCTGGAAAA
>Ga0207689_10004864_pt1 | contig 12106 bp, 9 predicted proteins | sample KBSMisM52_FD_184312 | JGI IMG/M metagenome (GOLD analysis project Ga0207689, IMG submission 184312) | Miscanthus rhizosphere microbial communities from Kellogg Biological Station, Michigan, USA - KBS Miscanthus M5-2 (SPAdes) (version 2) | ecosystem: Host-associated > Plants > Roots > Rhizosphere... | reverse complement strand
ACCTCAGGCTCGACCGGCTACGACAGCAAGGCCTGGGAAAGCATGACGCATTTCTACGATACGCAGGCCTGGATTCCGAAGAACGTGACCTTCGTGAACAAGGCGGCTTTTGACGCGCTCGACAAGCCGACCCAGGAGGCGATCCTCAAGGCGGCTGCGGTCGCCGAAGAACGCGGCTGGAAGCTCGCGGAAGAAAAGGCCAAGTGGTATCTCGAACAGCTTCAGGCCAACAAGATGAAGGTGCTGCCACCGCCTCCGGCGCTGAAGACAGGCCTGGAGAAAGTCGGCGAGCAGTTGACGGCCGACTGGCTCAAGAAGGCCGGCCCCGATGGTGAAGCCGTAATCGCCGCCTATAAGAAGTAAGACGGTCGTTATTGCACGCCAGTAGCGTCCGGCGCTCGATTGCCGGACGCTGCAATCTGCGCAGAGGCGCTGAAAAATCCCGCTGATCGCGTCAACCGACCGCGTCGAGCGCACGGCGGATGGTTGCAAACACCATCTCGATCTCGTCTTCGGCGATGATCAGCGGCGGCGATAGAACCAGCGTGTCGCCGCTATTGCGAATGAGAACACCATCGTCGAAGCAACGCTTGGCGCATTCCGCGGCGCGCGCCCCCGGGGCACCGTCTCGGGGTGCAAGATCAATCGCCGCCAGCAGGCCGATGTTGCGGATATCGACGACATGCGGAGCGTCTCTGAGGGCGTGGGCCGTCCGCTCCCAGATCGGCGCCAGCCGCCGGCAGCGCGCGAACAGCTCAAGATCACGGTAGACATCGAGTGTCGCCAGCGCCGCTGCGCAGGCCAGCGGATGCGCCGAGTAGGTGTAGCCGTGAAACAATTCGATGACATTGGACGGGCCGGCCATCAGCGCGTCATAGACGGACCGGCTGGCGATCACGCCGCCCATCGGCACCGCACCGTTGGTCATGCCCTTGGCGCAGGTGATCAGATCGGGCGTAACGCCGAATGCCTCGGCGCCGAAGGCGGCACCCAGACGGCCAAAGCCGGTAATCACCTCGTCGAAAATCAGCAGAATGCCGTGGCGATTACAGATCGCCCGCAACTGTTCGAGATAACCGACCGGCGGCGGCAACACGCCACCCGAGCCGGTGACGGGTTCAACGATGACCGCGGCGACCGTCGAGGGATCGTGGATTTGCAGCAGGCTCGTCAATTCGTCGGCCAGATGCGCGCCCCATTGCGGCTGGCCGCGCGAGAATGCCGCGTGTTCGATACTGTGCGTATGCGATAGATGGTCGACCTCCGGCAACAGCGGCCCGAAATCGCGGCGGTGACGTCCGAGTCCGCTGACCGAAAGTCCGCCCCAGCCCATGCCGTGATAGGCCTTGGCGCGGCCGATGAACCGGATGCGCGAACCCTCGCCCCGGGTGCGATGATAGGCGCGCGCGATCTTCAGCGCGGTGTCGACGGCTTCAGAGCCCGAATTGGTGAAGAAGACATGGTCGAGGCCCGTCGGCGCGATCTCCGCAATGCGCCCCGCCAGTTCGAACGCCGCCGGATGGCTCATCTGAAACGAGGAGACGAAGTCGAGCCGTTCGGCCTGTGCCTTGATGGCGTCGACAATGGCGCGCTGTCCATGGCCGGCGTTAACGCACCACAGCCCCGCCATGGCGTCGAGAATGCGCCGCCCGTCCGATGTCACATAATGCATGCCTTCGGCTGCCACGAACAGGCGAGGATCGGCCTTGAACTGACGGTTTGGCGTGAACGGCAGCCAGAATGATTCCAGCGCTTCGCGATCGAGCGGGGCGATTTCACCCGATGTCCTGTGCGGCTTGTTCACGACGCCTTCCTTCCAATCTGCGAGTTGTCGGGGACGACGGCGTGGATGCCGAGTTTGGCCGCCGCATCAAGGTGCTTGCGCATCAGGTTTGCTGCGGTCTCGCGCTCTCCCGCTTCGAGGCAATCGAGAATCTTCATATGTTCGCGGCAGGAAACCACGACCCGCTCGTGGCCGAAGGTCCAGTCATAGTTCGCAAAACGACGTAGCCGGTTCTGCTGCTGGATCGCGACCAGCAGATAGCGGTTATGCGCGCCCGCCACGAGCCCTTCGTGGAACCGCGCATTCATCTCGTAGAGCGCGATGCTCGACGCCTCGTTCCACGGCGTTGCGAGCATGTCGTGATGCCTCTGGCGCATGTCGTCGATCCAGCCGGGCGCAAGTCGATAGCCCGGTTCGAGCAGCGCCGCCGGCTCGATGATCCGGCGAAGGCGATAGCTTTCCGCGCGCGCCGTCGGATCCGAGATGGTCGGCAGAAAGCGCCAGCCATGTCCCGGCTTGCGATGCACGGCGGCGACTTCGCTGAGCCGCACCAGTACCTGCTGCACGGTGGCCCGCGTGACGTTGTAGCGGCGAATGAGATCGCCTTCAGAGACGTCTTCCGCCAGTTTCCCGGCGCGGCGGTCGCGCGCGATCGCCAGAAACAGCCGATCGGCATCGGTCGGCCCCGGCTGCGGTGGTGTCTTGCGGACGGCCCGCGCCGTGTCGGCAACAAAATAGCCGCCGCGCTTGCCTGGCTGCACCAGCCCGCGCCGCGCCAGATGCGCGAGCGCCGCGCGCACCGGCGTGCGCGACACATGCAGCCGCGCCGCAAGTGCGACCTCGCCGAGCCGCGCGCCGGGTTCCAGCCGATCCGAGCTGATGACCGCGAGAATGCCGGCCTGCAGTTCGCTCTGCAGGCGGGACGGCGCAGTTCGGCCCGACAAACTTTTTTGTTTCATGGCATGACAAAATACATTAGGCTTTGCCGATTGCAACCCGAAAGCAGACAGCGCCGATGGTCGAACCGTTCCCCCTGATCGAGATTTCCGGACCGCCCCGCGAGCGCGGCCGCCAATATGGCCAAAAGGCCGCCGAGCGCATTCGCAAGGGAACGTCGCATTACTTCGCGCAATTGAAGGAGCTGTCGCTCGACAGCGCCGGTGTTTCGGCGCTGGTGCGCGACTATCTGCCGGTCATCGAGGCGTTCGAGCCGACCTATGTCGAAGAGATGCATGGCATCTCCGAAGGTGCCGGCGTGCCGTTCGAAGATATCGTGCTGCTCAACGCGCGCACCGAGATCCTTAAATTGGCGGCCCGCCCCGATTTGCGCGCGCGCCTTGCCGGCGAGGACGACCCCGACGGCTGCACCGGCGTCGTCGTATTGCCCAACGCGAGCAAGGCCGGGCGCCTGATCCACGCGCAAAACTGGGACTGGAAGCGCGAATGCGCCGAGACGGCGGTGGTTCTGAAAGTACGCCGCGACGATGGCCCCGACCTGATGACCTTTACCGAGGCCGGCGCGCTCGGCCGCTGCGGCTTCAACGCCGTCGGCATCGCCATCACAGCAAATTATCTGGAATCCGACCGCGACTATCGGCAAGTCGGCGTTCCGCTCGCTTTGATCCGCCGCAAGGTGCTGGAAAGCGAGCATCTCGCGCTCGCCATGCGCAGCGTCTACTGCACGCAGAAATCGGCCGCCAACAACATGATCGTCAGCCATTGCGGGGGCGTTGCGATCGATTTCGAATGCGCGCCCGACGAGACGTTTCAGGTGCATCCGGACCGCGGGCTCCTGGTGCACGCCAATCACTTCGTGAGCCCGGTGGCGCTCGGCAAATTAAAGGACACCGGGATCCTCAACACCCCCGACAGTCTCTATCGCGACGTCCGCGTGCGCGGAATTCTCGAACCGCAGATCGGTGCCATTACGCTCGACGCGGTGAAGGAGGCGCTATTCGACGATTTCGCGACGCCATGGGCGGTGTGCCGGCCGCCGCGACGCAATCTCAGCAACAACCTCAGCGCCACCGTCGCGATGATCCTGATGGAGCCGGAGCGCGGCGTGATGGAAGTCGCTCCCCTGCCCGCGCTCAATCGCCAGTTCACGACTTACACGCTCGACATGGCCCCGGCCGCCCGCAAGAGCGCCGATCCGCAAGCCATCGCCAGGGCCGTGTGATGCGTCAGCACCAGGGTATCGCCGCATTCACGACCATGGCGATGTCCGCCGGCGTGGCGCTTGCGCTGGCCTGGACTTCGGCAGCACCAGCGCTCGCAGCCGGCGGCGTGCTGCGCGCACGCTTCAACGCGGACATCCGCTCGACCGATCCCGGAACCAACCGCGACGCCAACACCGACGGCGTGATGGGACATGTGGTCGAAGGCCTGGTCGCCTTCCGTGAAGATACCTCGATCGGCCCCATGCTGGCGGAAAGCTGGGAGATATCGCCAGACGGTAAGACCTACACATTTCAACTTCGGAAAGGCGTCAAGTTTCATAACGGCGCGGTCATGACCGCCGACGACGTCGTCTGGTCGTTCAAGCGCTGGCTCGATCCCGCGACGCAATGGCGCTGCCTGTCGGAATTCTCCGACAGCGGGATCACCAAAATCGTGGGCGTGGAAGCCACCGATCCGCAGACCGTGGTGATCAGGCTGGAGCGGCCGACGGCACTCCTGCTCGGCACCCTCGCAAGGCCCGACTGCGGCCAGACCGCCATCCTGCACCGCGATTCCCTCACCCCCGATGGCAAGTGGCGCGAACCGGTCGCCACCGGCCCGTTCAAGCTCGGTGAATGGAAGCGCGGCCAGTATGTCGATCTGATCCGCTTCGACGATTATGTCTCGCGCACCGAGCCGCGCGATGGCTATACGGGTGCGAAGAAGGTCGAGGTCGACAAGGTCCGCGTCAACATCATTCCCGACAGCTCCGCCGCCAAGGCCGGACTGCTGAGCGGCTCGCTCGACATCATCAACAGCCTCTCGGTTCCGGAAGTCGAAGAGCTGAAGTCCCACACCGACGTAAAGCTCAGCATTACCCCGGCGCTCGGCCTCACCGGCATCCTGTTGCAGAGCAACGATTCCTTGCTCAAGGACGTCCGCATCCGCCGCGCGCTGGCGCTCTCGCTCGACACCAAGGAAATTGCCGATGTGGTGATGCAGGGCACCGCAAGCGCCAACAACTCCGCGCTGCCTATCGGCAGCCCGTTCCACGGCGCCGTTGAAAAGCAAGGCTACACCCAGGACATCGCGCAGGCCAAAAAGCTGCTCGCCGAGGCCGGCTACAAGGGCCAGCCGATCAAGATGATCGCCAACAAGCGCTACAGCTTCGTGTTCGATTCCGCCGTGCTGGTGCAGGCGATGGCGCAAGCCGTCGGGCTCAAAATCGACATCGAAGTGCTCGACTGGGCGACGCAGCTCGATCGCTACAGCAAGGGCGACTACCAGGCGATGGCCTTCGTCTATTCGGCCCGACTCGATCCCTCCCTCAGTTTCGAGATGCTGACCGGACCGAAGGCGACCCAGCCCCGCAAGGTCTGGGACAATCCTGAAGCCCAGGAGATGCTGCGGCAGTCGATGCTGACCGTCGATACCGCCAAGCGGCAGGCGCTGTTCGATGAGATGCACCGCCGCTTCATCGCCGATGTACCGATGATCGTGCTCTTCAACGGTTCGGAGCTCGCCGCGCACCGCAACAGCGTGAAGGGCTATGCCGGCTGGCTTTATCCGCAGCCGCGCTTCTGGGGTGTAAGCCTGCAATAACGCAGGCGGGTGGGACGATACGGATGTTCGGTTATCTCGTCAGACGGCTTGCGATGACCATCCCGACCTTGTTGCTGGTCGCGATCACCGTATTCGCGCTGGTGCGCCTGATCCCCGGCGATCCGGTGCAGGTGATGCTGGGCGACAGCGCAGATCCCGCGCAGCTGGAGCAACTGCGCCGGCAGATGGGGCTCGATCAATCGATCCCGGTGCAATTCGGCTATTGGCTCGCCAAAGTCGCGGTCGGCGATTTCGGTCACTCGATCACCAACGGGCTCGCCGTGCTGCCCCTGATCCTCGAACGATTCCAGGTCAGCGCGCTGATCGTGCTGGTCGCGGTGACGATCGCCGCCTGCGTGGCGGTGCCGGCCGGGCTGATCGCGGCATGGCGGCAGAATAGCGCGACCGACCTTGCCATCACCGCCGGCGCGACCCTGCTGCTGTCGATTCCAAGCTTCTGGCTTGGGCTGTTGCTGTTGCTGCTGTTCGGCCTGAAACTGAAATGGCTGCCGGTGATCGGCTATGTTCCGTTCAGCGACAATTTCGGTCAGGCCTTGACCTTCATCGTTCTGCCGATCGCGACGCTGGCGATGATCGAGATCGGCGCGCTGACCCGCATGTCACGCGCGAGCTCGATCGAAGTGCTGCGGCTGGAATATGTCACGCATGCGCGGGCCAAGGGCGCGCCGGAATGGCGGGTGTTGGGCCGCCATGTGCTGCCCAATGCCTTTGCGCCGACCTGGACCCTGATCGGTCTCATTCTCGGCCATCTGCTCGGCGGTATCGCCGTCATCGAGACCGTGTTCACGCTGCCTGGGCTCGGCCGGTTGCTGGTCGATTCGATCTTCGCCCGCGACTATCCGGTCGTGCAGGGCTGCCTGTTGTTCACGGCGGTGATTTACGTCGTCGTCAATCTGATCGTCGATCTCTGCTATCCCCTGTTCGATCCCCGGGTGGCCGCCGAATGAAGATGCGTGCCAACACCGCGATCGGCGGCTTCCTGATCGGCATTCTCTTCGCAACGGCCGTGACGGCCGCGTTCTGGACGCCGTTCGATCCGCTCAAGGTCAATCTGCGCGCCCGCCTGCAGCCGCCGTCCGCACTCTACTGGCTCGGCACCGACGAGTTCGGCCGCGACGTGCTCAGCCGCATCATGGCCGGCGCCGCAACCAGCGTGTTCGTCTCCGTATTGACGGTGACATTTGCGGTGATAATCGGCGCCGTCATCGGTGTGATCACAGGCTATCTGCGCGGCTGGACCGACCGCATCATCATGGCCGTGAATGACGCGCTGCTGGCGTTTCCGGGAATCCTGCTGGCGCTGGCAGTCATGATCGTGACCGGCGCCAACAAGTTCGGCATCGTGCTGGCGCTCGGCATCGCCTACATCCCGTCGGTCGTGCGCGTGGTGCGCGGCACCGTGCTGTCGATCCGGGAGCGGGAATATATCGAGGCCTCGCGCGTCATCGGCAACTCCGAACTCTATTCGATGGCGCGACACGTTCTGCCCAACAGCCTCGCGCCCGTCGCTGTCCTTGCAACCAGCATGTTCGGCTGGGTGCTGCTGGCGGAGAGCGCGCTCAGCTTCCTCGGCCTCGGCGTGCCGCCGCCGGCGCCAACCTGGGGCAATCTGCTGGCGGCGAGCCGCCCGTATATGGAGAGCGCCGCCTGGCTCAGCATCGCGCCGGGCATTTGCATCGCGCTGACGCTGCTCGGCATCAACCTGCTCGGCGACTCCCTGCGCGACCGGCTCGACCCGCGGATGGTGCACGGATGACCACACCGCTCCTGAGCGTCGATCATCTCCGCATCGCGGCCGCACGCACCGGCGAAGCCGTCGTCGACGACATTTCATTCGATATCGCACGCGGCGAGTTCCTGGCGGTCGTTGGCGAATCCGGCAGCGGCAAGACGGTCGCGGCGCGCACCGTGCTCGGTCTCCTGCCACCCGGCCTGCGCCGGACCGGCGGACGAATTGTGCTCGACGGCGAAGACCTCGCGACACTCTCCCCCAAGCGGCTGCGCGCCTTGCGCGGGCCCGTTGTCGGCATGGTCTTTCAGGAGCCGATGGTGTCGCTCAACCCCGCCATCAGCGTCGGGGCACAGATGGCCGAAGGCCTCAGCCTGCATATGCGATTATCCAAGAAGGAAATCAGGCAGCGCTGCCTCGACATGCTGGCGCGCGTCCAGATCCGCGATCCCGCGCGCACCTTCGATGCCTATCCGCACGAATTCTCCGGCGGCATGCGGCAACGGATCATGCTGGCCTCAGTGATGCTGCTGCGGCCCAAACTCCTGATCGCCGACGAGCCGACCACCGCGTTGGACACCCTGACCCAGCGCGAAGTGCTTGACCTGATGGTCGGCCTTGCCCGCGACCATGGCACCTCGGTGATGCTGATCACCCATAATCTCGGCCTGGTCGCCCGCTACGCGCAGCGCGCCGTCGTGATGCAAAAGGGCAAGGTGGTCGAAGCCGGCACGACCGAGCAGGTCCTGACCACCCCGCGCGAGGCCTATACGCGCCAGCTGATCGACGCCCTGCCCCGGCGCGCGACCGGGATTGCACGGCTGGCGGTCGGCGAACCGCTGATGAGCGTGCGCGGCCTCAAGGTCGAGTTCGGCGGACGGCGGCAATTTTTCCGGCAACAGCCCGGGCTGCGCGCCGTCGACGGCATCGACCTCGACATTCGCGCCGGCGAGACGGTTGCGGTCGTCGGCGGCAGCGGCTCGGGCAAGACCACACTCGGCCGCGCGATGCTGCGGCTGATCCCTTCCGTCGCGGGACAAATCCGCTTTCGCGGCAAGGAAGTTCCGGAAGCGGCCGATCGGGATTTTCGGCTCTCCTCGCAACTGGTGTTTCAGGATCCCTACTCCTCGCTGGATCCCCGCATGCGCGTCGGCGAGATCGTCGCCGAACCGCTGCGGCATGTCGCTCAGCTGGCGGCCACGGAGCGCACCAGGCGCGTCGAAAAAATGCTGGATGAGGTTGGTCTTGCGAATTTCGCCAACCGCTGGCCGCACGAACTCTCGGGCGGGCAACGCCAGCGCATCGCGATCGCGCGGGCAATCGTGCGCGGCCCGCTGTTCGTCGTCGCGGATGAACCGGTGTCCGCGCTCGACATGACTATCCAGGCGCAGGTGCTGAAGCTGCTGGAACGCCTACAGGCGCAATATGGATTTGCCTGCCTCTTCATCAGCCATGATCTCGCCGCCGTCGAGCAGGTCGCCGACCGCGTCGTGGTGATGCAGGGCGGCCGCATCGTCGAACAGGGATCGCGCGACGACATCTTCGATTCCCCGCAGCACGACTACACCAAGGCGTTGCTTGCCGCGACGCCGATGGTGGATTTTGCCAAGCCCGAAGCGGCGCGTGTGCCCGCGTAGCGTTGGAGAGAGAGCAATGAGGCGCTTTGCCGTTCTTTGTCTTGCGATGCTGGCGGCCGCGACACCGGTCCAGGCCGAGAGCGTGCTCCGCACCATGATCACGACCGATATCCGCGGCCTGATGCCGGGCATCAGTCCCGACGACAACACCGGAACGGTGCTGCAGAATATCTACGAAGGCCTGGTCGCCTGGCGCGCCGACGGCACAGTGGCGCCGATGCTGGCAAAGGACATCGCCATCTCCAAAGATGGGCGAAGCTACACCTTCACCCTGCGCGACGGCGTGACCTTCCATAATGGAGCGCCGCTGACATCGAGCGAAGTCGCATGGACCTGGGCGCGCTTTCTCGATCCTAAGGCCGGCCGGCCGTGCCGCGCCAATTTCGACGGTTCGCGGCAAATCAAGATCGTCGCGGTCGAAACGCCGTCGCCGATGCAGGTGATCTTCCGCCTCGCCGAGCCGAGCGGCGCCTTCCTCAGCATGCTCGCGCGCAGCGACTGTGACGGTACCGGCATCGCCCATCCCGATTCGATTGGCCCGGACGGCGTCTGGAAGGACGCCATCGGAACCGGCCCGTTCAAATTGACCGAGTGGCGCCGGGGCCAGTACGTCGAGCTAGCGCGCTTCCCCGCCTATCATGCGCGCAGCGAGCCGACCGATGGCCTCGCCGGCGCCAAGCTCGCCAAGCTCGATCGCATCCGCCTCACCATCGTACCCGAACCATCGACGGCAAAGGCGGCGATGCAGTCGGGCGAGCTCGATCTGTGGCCGTCGATCGATCCGAAATTCGCGGAGGAGCTGAAGTCCGGTGGCGTCGAGGTCACAGCCGCACCAGTGTCGTCGCTCAATGCGATCGTCATGCAAACCAGCGATCCGCTGCTGAAGGACAAGCGCATCCGTCAGGCCATCGAAGTGGCGCTCGACTACCAGAGCATGGCGGAGTCGCTGACCGATGGCTACGCCAAGCCCAGCACATCGCTGGTTCCACTTTCCAGCCGCTACTACGGGCCGGTGCAGCAGAACGGGCATCGCCATGATCCGGCGCGGGCGAAGAAGCTCTTGGCGGAAGCCGGCTATCAGGGCCAGCCGATCAAGATCACCACCAATTCGCGCTTTGCCGTCATGAACGACGTCGCGGTTCTCATGCAGGCGATGGCACAACAGGTCGGCATCAACATGACCGTCGAGGTGGTCGAGTTTGCCACCCAGCTCAACCGCTATTTCAAGGGCGATTATCAGCTCATGGTGTTCAACTACACGCCTTATCTGGATCCGCTGTTCGGGCTCGACCGTTTCATCGGCGACAAGACCGCGCAGGCCGATCGGGTGTGGGGAAATCCGCAGGCGATTGAGCTCCTGGCGAAGCTCACGCAGACCTCGTCGCCGGAAGCGCGCCAGCCGCTGTTCGACGATTTGCACACATTGTTCATCGAGGATTCGCCGATGGTGGTGTGGAGCTCCGGCGTCAATGTCTCGGCTTACGCCAAGGCGGTCCGCGGATATGCCCCCTGGCCGGGCCGCAAGCCGCGCTTCTGGAACATGGAGGTGGTGCGATGACCTCACTCGCCCAGCGCACCCAGCATGCCTGGCCCGACGGCGCGCGTTGTGTCATCGGCCTTACGCTTGATTTCGACGGCACCTCGCTGGAGCGTGGCCGCGACCAACTGCCCTTTGGGGCGCGCTCGCACGGCCGCTATTCCGCCAAATGCGGCATTCCGCGTTTCGTCGACATGTTCGCGCGCCAGGAAGTGCCGTGGACGTTCTACGTCTCCGGCTACGACGCCGAGGAAAGTCCCGACCTCGTGCGGAGCATTGCGCGTTCCGGGATCGAGATCGGATCGCACGGCTATCTGCACGAAGGCGTCGACCCCGGCGACGCCGAGCCGGAGCTGCTGGAACGCACGCACAAGCTTCTGAGCGACATCACCGGCACCGCACCCAAAGGCTGGCGCTCGCCCTCCGGACACAAGACCGCGCGCACGCTGCACAAGCTGCGCGAGCTCGGTTACGTCTACGATTCCAGCGACAAGGATTTCGACCTGCCCTACCTGCTGCGGTACGGGGGCCAGGAGCACGACAACTATGTCTGCCTTCCCAACAACACCTCAAGCCTCGACGACTTTCCGTTCTATCGCGTCAGCTACACGCCGCCGTCGGAAGTGCTGACGCATTGGATGCAGGAGTTCGACGCGATCTACGCCGAGGGCGGCTACTTCAACCTCACCGTCCATCCTCGCGTCGGTTACGGTTCGGGATCGCCGGCGCGGGTGGCAATCGTCGAGAAACTGATCGAATACATCAAGCGTCATGACGGCGTGCGCTTCGTCGGCATGCTGGAACTGGCGCAATGGTGCCTGAAACGCCCGGCCGACTGGCGGCGGGACTGGAGCGGCCAATGAATGCCCAGATCCGCCCGATCGCGGTGACCGTCAATCTGCAGGGCAAGACCGTCGAACTGCAACAGCTCGGCGAGGACGCGCTGTTCGGCCGCGCCTCCTATGGCAAATATGCCTACGCGGTCGGCTGCGAGCGGCTGTTTGGACTGCTCGACCGGCACGGCATTAAGGCGACGGTGTTCGTCCCTGGCGCGGAAGCCGAAGCCAATCCCGATTACGTGGCCGCCCTCGCCCGCCGCGGCCATGAGATCGCCGCCCACGGTTGGGCGATGGAGGCTATGGACGCACCCGGTATCGACGAACGCGCGCTGATCGAACGCACGCATGCCACGCTGACGCGCATCATCGGTGCGAGCCCGCACGGATTCCGCGCACCGCACGGCAAACTCACCGAGCAGACGTTGGCGCACCTCGCGACGCTCGGCTACCGCTACGATTCAAGCTTCCAGGATGACGACCGGCCCTACCGGCTAGATGCTGACGGCGGCAGTGGCATGATCGAGGTCCCGCAGTCGGAAATCCTGATCGACGCCACGCTCTACGCGCAGCGGCAGACCCACGACCGGATCATGAAGACCTGGCACGAGGAGATCGAGGCCATGCACCGCGAGCGCTGCCTGATCACGCTCACGCTGCATCCGCGCAGCGACTATGGCAGCGCGCGTGCGAGCCGTATCGCGGCGCTCGATCGGCTGCTGACGTGGCTGCGTGGTCTTCCCGGCGTTGCATTCATGCGGTGCGACGAAATCGCGGCGGCGGCCGCTGAGTTTCGTTCGG
>Ga0207689_10004863_pt1 | contig 12108 bp, 14 predicted proteins | sample KBSMisM52_FD_184312 | JGI IMG/M metagenome (GOLD analysis project Ga0207689, IMG submission 184312) | Miscanthus rhizosphere microbial communities from Kellogg Biological Station, Michigan, USA - KBS Miscanthus M5-2 (SPAdes) (version 2) | ecosystem: Host-associated > Plants > Roots >... | reverse complement strand
CTGGCTGGGATAGAGCGGCTTGTATTGCGTGGGCGGTTGCTGCGCGGTTGCGTACGTCGTAACCAGGAGAATCAGGAAGGCGGCGATCGAGAAGCTCGTCAAGCGTTTGTGGGCGATCATGTTCGGCACTCCTCCGTTTCAAGCGTGGACGCACATTATCTTCGAGCCGCCGCCGGTTTGACGGGCCGTGACAGGATTGTGCGCGTTGCCCGGTCGTCACCCTCGCCGCGCTGCCTCGATCGTGTTGCCCGGCTGGTGCGAACATCAACTCATGTTCATTTGGTTGTAGGCACCACCCGCCAAAGCAGCATCGCAGTGCTCCCGTCGATCCAGACGTGCTCGATGATCCAGTGATGGAGTCTCCCGGAGCTGCTGCTCTGGAAGGTCCCACGGATGGCGATGATCCCTGCGCGTCTGTGACGGAGGCTGATCTCGCGGCGCACGTCGGTCGGGAGGGACTCCGCGGCGAGACCGAGGCGAGCGGCGGTGAGGTTCATCAGCCAGATCCAGCCTGATTCATCGCTCACGACCAGCGGCTGATCGATCAGGTCTGCGAGCACTTTCGCGATCGCGCGGGCGCGTGCGAACGCCCGCGCTGCCAGCTCGCCGCGGTCGCGCGCGTCAAGCGCGCCGAGCAGTTGCGCGACGTACGTCTTGACGGTTTCGACGCCGACACCGAGGGAAGCCGCAATTTCTTCATTGCGGGATCCCGTGAGCAAGAGCTGAAGGACCTGGCGCTGGCGGCGGCTGATCGGACGTCGACAGGCGTCGCGAACGCGCAAGGATCTACCTCGGGACACCATGTCCCAAAAGCTCCATCAATAAGGACACTAGAAGGTCCCTCCGCCGGGGGATTTTTTTTGCTGACCCGAGGTCGATATTTCTCGTAGGCCACCTTTAAGTCAACAGGGAAGGGACGTCCGCAAGAGATGGACATCGAAGGACTCGACACACTTCGCAGCCTCACCGCCGGTGAGCGCGCAATCCGTGTCGCGGTCCTCGACGGGCCGGTCGATCTCCAGCATCGTTGTTTCGCGGGCGCGTCGATCGACGTCGTGCCGACGCTCGTCGCGAACGTGCCCGGCGACGATGCCGCTTCGCGTCACGGGACGCAGATCGCCAGCGTGATTTTCGGAAGGCCGTTCGGTATCGCTCCCGGATGTCACGGTCTGATCGTTCCGGTGTTCGCTCCGGGCAGCAAGGGCACGTGGAAGTGCTCCCAACTCGATCTTGCGCGGGCGATCGACCTCGCCCTCGCGCATGGCGCGCACATCATCAACATCAGCGGCGGCGAGATGGCATCGGGGGACGTTGCGGACGACCTCCTCGCGCAGTCTCTTCAGCGATGCGCCGACGCAGGCGTGCTGATCATCGCCGCGGCTGGCAACGACGGCTGCGCGTGTGTACATCTCCCCGCGGCCCACCCCACGGTGCTCGCCGTCGGCGCGATGGATGCCGCCGGGCGACCGCTGCACTTCAGCAACTGGGGCGAGGCGTACAGCCAACAAGGCATCCTCGTTCCCGGCGATGACATCCTCGGTGGGAAACCATTCGGCGGCGAGGAGAGAAGGACCGGCACCAGTTTCGCGGCTGCCGTCATGTCCGGAATCGCGGCGCTACTTCTAAGCCTGCAAAAGAGGCCCGATCCGCTTGGCGTGCGCGCCGCGATTCTCGGCACGGCAAAGCCCTGCGAATCCGGCGACGAGCACTGCCTCGCGGGCCGGCTCGACCTTCCCGCACTCCTGCGCACGATCGCCGGCGACGTGATTCCGTGCCGGCCAGCAACACGGGGTATTTCCATTTCGACGATCAACGAGGAAGAGAAGAAGGAGGAAGACATGGATCAGGAGTCACCGGTCGAAACGGCCGTGGAATCAGTCGACGATCAGGAAACGGATGTTTTACTCGACGAACTGACCGGCGCCGCCATCGGCGCGCGGGACAACGTCGAGCCGTCCGGCTGCGGATGCGGCTCGAGCAATGGGAGTTGTTCGTGCCGGAAAAAGTCCGATTGCGCGTGCGGAAAGAAGTCGCAGTGCACCTGCGGCGCGCCGAAGTCGCTCGGGCGTGGTCTCGTCTATGCGCTCGGCACGATCGGATACGACTTCCGTCACGAAGCGCGCCGCGACTCGTTGTTTCAGGCGAGCCAGCGAAACCTGAGTAATCCCGCCGAGATGCTGGCGTACCTCGAGGAAGCACCGCCGGTTGCCGAAGCCGTTTCATGGACTCTGCAGCTCGATTCGACGATCGCGTACACGATCCGTCCGGTAGGCGCGTACGCGGCCGAGACCTACGCGAGGCTGCGCGAACTGCTCGCCTCGCAGCTCAACGAAGGGGCCGACCGCGTTTCCGTCCCCGGCATCATTCGCGGCGCCGAGAAACTGCTCAGCGGCCAGTCCGTTCCCCGAATCATTCCGGAGCTTCGCGCTATGTACAGTTGGACAACCCCCGCACTCACACGCGCGGTCCTCGGCGAGCAGCCCTCCGACTCCGACGCCGGCGGGCCTTACGCCGAGCAAGCCTCGGCCATCACGAATTTTCTCGACCGCATCTACTACGAGCTGCGCAACTTCGGGATCACGCCGCAGGATCGCGCGCTCAACTTCGCCGCCACGAACGCGTTCCAGGCCAGCTCGGTCTTCCATCAGGCCATCAAGGCCGACCTGCAGCTCGACTGCATCGACGTGGAGCGCAGTCCGACCTGCCGTCCGGGTGCCGACTGCTGGGACGTGAAGCTCGTCTTCTTCAACCCGGCCCACCGCCTCGACCAGGCGCGCCGCATCTACCGGTTCACCATCGACGTCAGCGACGTCGTGCCCGTCAGCATCGGGCGTCTGCGCAGTTGGGACTTGTATTAACGATCAACTACAAATCAAGGAGGAACAAACATGAGACTTCCCAATCAGGTAATTCCAGTCGTCCGTGGCATCCGGGGCTCGAGGCCGGTTGCCAGAATCGCAATGTCCTCGTGGGGCTCGTGCATGATCAGTTGCATTGAGAATTCGTTGAACGTCACCGGTCTCTCCGCATGCGAGAACCTGACCGGTGTCTCGGCCATCGAGTCGTGCGCGTGGAACATCCTCAAGGCCCTGCCCAACATGTCGGAAACAGCGGTCGGCAAAGCAGCGGTGAGCTGCGGAATCTCCTGCACGTTCTGAGTCAGAGACGGACCATGAGACTTCCGCTGCAGGTTCCCTCCATTCAACGCGGGCGCGCCCGGCTGAAGCCGGCCGCCCGCGTCAGCCCGTCGTCGCAGTGGAGTTGCATTGCAGGCTGCGTTGCCAGCCAGTACACGGTGCCCGGTGGTCTCAGCGGCTGCGAAACCACGAATGCGAGCGCGTGGATCAGTTGCATCGTCAACAAGTGGCAGGCGAAGGAGAGCCTCTCCGAGTCGGTCATGTTCCGCGGCATCGCTCAATGCGCGCTCGAATGCATCGCTCACCAATGGCCGCCTCAGTGATGCGTCCACTGCAGCCTTCCCGTTTCCGGGAAGCGCGTGCTCTCCTCGGCTGGCTGGAGCCGGCCGAGGCGCAGCGCGCGCTTTCCCGGGCCTCGGAGAATGGCGTCGATCCGAAGGAGGTGGCCGCTCGCGTCGAACAGGCGCGCCAGGCCGCCGCCGCACGCTCTTCGACCATCAACCCGTCCAGCGTCGTGCTCGAAGCGCCGCCGTCACTCGACGATCACATCGGGAAACTGAGGGAGGACCCGCTCCTCTCCCGGAACTTCGATGACGGCTGGGAGGTACGCATGATCGACCTGACGAAAGTATCGCCTGTACAGGGCTACGTCTTCACCGATCATCCACTGCACGGCGACCTGCAGAACGCACCGTGCGATCCGGCATCGCTCGCCAATCTGACGCTGCCGATCCGTCCCGACCTCGACCTGCCGTTTCAGTATTCGCGCGACCAGCACGCATGGATCTTCACGTCCGACGATTTCAACCTGCGCGAGCTGGGGAACTTTCACACCAGGATCGCGCCAGCCGTCGGCAGCTTCGGTTTTCTCGTGTCACTGGCGCCGTCGGTCATGCGCGTCGTGCTCTGCCGCGATCGTTTCGTTCTTCAGGACGGGACGCATCGCGCGTACGGCCTCCTGCGGCGCGGCGTCAGTCACGCGCCCGTCTTCTTCCGCAAGCGAGGTGAATACCCGCAGGTTGCCGATCGTCCGGCGATGTTGCGCGAGTCCGCTGTCGTCAGCCCGCACCCGCCGTTTCTCACGGACTTCCTGCGCCCGGAGTCTTACACCGTCGTCCCGATACCTCTGGTCAAACGGATGCTGGTCATTCAGGCCACCGAGCTGTCCGTGCTGACTTGATGATTTGAAAGGAGAATCGATGCGAGTTCCAGTTCAAGCCGTTCCCGTCACGAGAACCGTTCGCGGGCTCAAGCCGCGGCGCCGAATCAGCATGGCGTCGTTTGACTCTTGCATGATCCAATGCGTCAACAGCGCGCTCGACACGACAGGCCTTTCCGCGTGCTCGCACCTCACCAGTCTCAGCAAATACCTGAGTTGCGCGCTCGCGTCCCTGGGTGAAGCAAACCAGACTTCGATCGCAATCGCCGAGGCGTCGTGCTTTTTTTCGTGCGCTTTTTGACGCCCGGGCCTGTCATCCCCGCCGCGCGGCCTCGATGGTGGCGACGTCGATTTTCTTCATCGGCATCATCGCTTCGAAGGCGCGCTTTGCCTCGGCGCCACCAGCGGCGAGCGCGTCGGTCAGCACGCGCGGGGTGATCTGCCAGAAGAGGCCCCAGCGGTCTTTGCACCAACCGCATTGGCGTTCCTCCCCGCCGTTGTTGACGATCGCGTTCCAGTAACGGTCCGTCTCTTCCTGATCGTCCGTCGCGATCTGGAAGGAAAAGGCCTCGCTGTGCTTGTACGCCGGGCCGCCGTTGAGGCCGAGACAGGGAATGCCCAGAACGGTGAACTCCACCGTCAGCACATCGCCCTTCTTGCCGCTCGGGTAATCGCTGGGCGCCTCGTGAACAGCGGTCACTTTGCTATCCGGAAAGGTGGCGGCGTAGAAGCGCGCCGCCTCAAGCGCGTCCTTGTCGAACCAGAGACAGATCGTGTTCTTGGGCGTCATGTTCGTGTGCTCCTTGTGCTTCGGGTGTATGCAAGTTCTTGGACAGCCCCGACGGCTGCTAGCGATCACAGCGGTTCTCTGCCTCGCAGCGATCGATCGCGCCTCTCACGCGCCCTCACCTCAAAGAGTACCGAAGAATGGGAACCTCGTGACTTAACTCACAGAAGCCGGGAGTCGCGGAACTTATGTTCCTCAAACCTCAGTCAAAATAGGAGATTCGAATGAAGCGTGTGGCCTCTCTCTCTATCCTTGTGCTTTTGGTTGCGTTCCCCCTCGTCGCACAAACCTCGGCGCAAGGCAGTTTCAATTTCAAAGGACCGGAAGGTCTGCAGACGTTCGACTTCAGCGCACTGGGCGACGAACGCTCCGCGCAGGGCACGTTCACGCTGGCCGGTCCGACGCTCGTCTCGGACGGCGAGCTTGATCAGGAAGACTCCAAGGGACCCGTTCTGGTCAAGGACTTCACGATGAAGGTCTCGGTGGACTGCATGAGCACCGTCGGTACCCGCGTAACGATAGGCGGCATCGTCAGCGATTCGAACGTCCGCTCGATGATCGGGCGTGTGGCGATGCTCACCGTCGAAGACAACGACCTCAACCCGAAGGATCCGACCGATCGCTTCACCTTCGGCTCGTATTGGGAGAAGGACATCACCTGGTTCCCGACCGACCAGGAGGTGAAGGACGACGCCGGCTGGTCCATGTCGTGGTGGGCCACGGACGCGGAGCGGAAGGATGACGTGGGCTACATGATCTCGCGCACGCGCCAGGTCAACTGCCGCGCCTTCCCCGTCGCTACGTACGACCTCGACCCGATCAACGAGGGTCGCATTACCGTCAAATAGCCTTCAGCGATTCGCGGCCGGCGGCTGGGGCTCCCCAGCCGTCGCCTCGTGCTGCGCGCGCGTCTGAGGATGCTGCTCGAAGAAGTGCCACATCTCAGCCGTCGCGTCGAAGTCCATGATCGTCTTGCCGAGGAACCACTCCGGCAATTCGGCGCCGCCGGGCCAGGTGTGGCCGCCGTCGCGCAGCGTGTAGAGCACGACGGTGGCGTCGTTCGCACACCGCTTGTACTCGCGGCGGGTCACACCGTCGCGGATCTCGACGTCCTGCGCATCCGGCGCGCACCGATTCCTGCGCGCCCAATCGGCGCCAAACGGGAGAAACGGCGCAAACTCGGCCGCCATCCAGGAAGTGCCCCCGTGATACGGCGCCACTGGGTCGCGCAGACCATGAATGGCGATCATCGGCACCGGCTGCGTGGACTTGCACCACGATGACGGCAGCAGCAGCGCCGGTCCCACCATTCCGATTGCCGCGAAACGGTCCGGCATCCTGCACGAGAGGGCGAAGCTCATCCCGCCTCCGTTGGAGAGGCCGTTCGCGTAGATGCGCCTCGGGTCGATGTTGTACTGCGCGCGCAACTTGTCGATGAGATCGGCGATGTACCGCGTGTCGCGTTCTCCAGTCTCGTGCCAGACGCGCGGCCCCGGCGTGTCCCGGCCGGCCGGGTAGACGACGATGAACCCCTCGCGATCCGCGAGCTCGTTCCAGAGCGAGAGATCGCGCTGCTGCGCCGGCCATCCACCGGCGCCGTGCAGGCTGAGGACGAGCGACGCCGGTTTCGTGCGGTCGAGAGTGCGCGGAACATGGAGGAGATACTCGCGCCGCTCACCGGACGACACGATCGTCCCGTTGCTTCGGTTCTTCGCATAGAACGACACCGCCTCGGTCACCGCTAGCACCGCGGGAAGCGTCAGGATCAGCATCGCGGTCTTCATCGATGTCGATTCCCCGCCACGGCGAGCGGCGCCGCGGCAAGCCGCACGATGGGAACGACGAGCATCGCCACGAGCAGCAGGAAGTAACGGCGGACGAGAATGTCCGGCAGAATCAGGGCCAGGACGCCATAGACGGCAAAGACGCAGGCATCCCAGGCGATCGCACCGAAAATGAGCTGCGTTCGGGTAAACAAGCCGCGCGCGGCGCCGCGCTGCATCACCCGCATCGCCAGCAGGAGCTTGAGCGCGACGAACACCGCCATCAACCACGGGATCGCGCTCAACGCCACCGCGATCCGGTACCGGCTGTCGAGAATCCAGCCGAGGGCGAGAAAGCCGAGCGTGAGCAGCGCGAGAGTGGCGAAGGCGATCCCTTTCACAGCCCAGTCGCGGCCGCTCATGGCGATATAGAGGCCCTGCACGAGCTGCTTCCACGTCGAGACGATGAGACCGGCGAGAATGAGAAGCCCGAGGATGATCGCGCGCGGGCGGCCCAATGCGCCGTCTACATCGCGAGCGATATTGAGGACCGACTCCGTCGCGTGCGACCCCATTAGCGCGACGGGAACGGCGACGGCAACAATCATCCACGCCGCGAGTGTGCTGAGCAGCGCCGCCTTCCATTTCGCAACGACGAGAGCGCGATCTTCGACTGGACGCGTGGCGACGAATGGCGTGATTCCGTAGGACTCGGAAGCGTTGGCGCTCGATTTCCCCGCCGTCGCCGCGACGAAGATGGCCAGAAACGGCGGGACCAGGAGCGACGCGACGATGATCTCGATGACGATCTGCGGCGTCTGGTGAAACAGAAAGAGAAGTGACAGCCCAACCGGCAGCACGATGGCAACGAGAAGCGGCAGCGATCGGCCGAATTGGCGCCACTCGAACCAGAGTTGCGCGTGCGCCGCGGACCGGAAATCACGATGCGCCGCGGAACGTGTGAACATCGGACCGAAGCGTTCCGCCAAGCCCCAATCGGGCACGTCGCCCCGCCGCGCGCGGCCGACAGCCGATACTGCCGCGGCGTAGGCCAGCGGCACGAACGGCGCGAGCAGGAGCAGCATCGTGCTCTCGCTCGGCTTGCTTTGGAGCGCGGTAAAAACCACGACGTCGATCGACAGTAGCAATCCGATCGAGATCACGATGCGCATTCCGCGAACCGGATAGGGCATCCAGGTCAGTGCCTGCGTCCATGCCAGCAGCGATGACGCGAACAACGCCGGCCAGTACTTCGGCACCTCGACGCCCGAAGGAAAGATGCCCACGATTCTCATGGCGAACCACAGCAGCGTTATCGACACGCAGCCGTACAGCATCGGCCATCCGGCGAGCGCCGCCGAGCGGACGGGAAGCGTGAACAGTCGCGGCGGGTACATCGACTCGCGCGCGGCCAGATCGCCGGAGATGCCGAACGTGAACACCGCCAGCAGATAGAGGAACGTCGCGGCGAGCGGTACGGGGACGAGCAGTGCGAACGTGATGTCATTGAGCCCGGCATGCGTCTGGGTGAGGACCGCGATCCTGATCGCGCCGAGGATGAGGATCGTCGCCAGCAGGGCCATCCATCCCCAGCGATGACGCTGCCGGAACTCCCACGCAATTGCGGCCGCCGGAGTACGCATTGCTAACCGCCGACGTGCTCGACGAAGATCTCGTCCAGCGATGCACCGCCGTGCGCCTCCTTGACCTCTCGCAGCGGCGCGCTCACTACGACCTTCCCCTGCCGGATCATCGTCACGTGATCGGCGACCTGTTCGACCTCCTCCAGGAGATGCGATGAGAACAGCACCGTGCGTCCTTCGCCGGCGATCGTGCGGAGGACAGCGCCGAGGATGTCGCGGCGCACGATGGGATCGAGGCCGGAAGACGGCTCGTCGAGCACCAGCAGCTCCGGCCGGTACGCCAGCGCGATGAGCAAGCCCACACGCGCCTTCTGGCCTTTCGAGAGAGTCTTGACTTTCGCGATGGGATCGAGCCCGAACATCGTGCGCAACTCGCCGGCGTATGCGTCGTCCCAGCCGGGATAGAACGCGCGCGAGTAACGCATCAACTCGCCGACGCGCATCCAGCCGGGAAGATCGTTCTCTTCCGAGAGATAGCCAATGCGCGAGAGCACGCCGGGGGGATCCTTGACCGGATCCCGCCCAAACACCCGCACGCTCCCCTCCTCGGCACGCAGAAGCCCGAGGATGTGTCGAATCAACGTCGTCTTGCCGGCGCCATTCGCGCCGACGAGGCCATACACGCCGCCGCGGGGAATCACCAGGTTGACGGAGGACAGCGCAGCCCGCGCACCGAAACGGCGCGTCAGATCCGAAACCGCGATCACCGGTTCAGCGGCGGCCATTGGATTGTGATGTGACGCAAATGGTACAGCGAGGTGGTCAAAAGCCGCAGGCACCCCTCGCTACCTTCTTCTTGCCGCTATCGCGGCAGCGATATTCATTCGGCTACTATTCATCGCCATGTGGGTGTGCATCATCATGGGTAGCGATTCGGATGCCGAGGTCATGGGGCAGGCTTGTGCGGCGCTCGATGAAATCGGGGTCGCGTACGAGATGAAAGTTGCGTCCGCGCATCGGAGTCCGGAGCGGACGAAGCAGGTCATCACCGATGCCGAGCGCGACGGGGCGGCGGTCTTCATCGCCGGCGCGGGGATGGCGGCGCATCTTCCCGGAGTCGTAGCCTCATTCACCACGAAACCGGTGATCGGCGTCCCGCTCGCCGGCGGCGCGTTGCAGGGCATCGACGCCTTGTTCGCGGTGGTGCAGATGCCTCCGGGGATTCCGGTGGCGACTGTGGCCGTCGGCGGCGCGCGCAACGCCGGCATTCTGGCGGCGCAGATCATCGCTCTGACGGATGCGTCGCTGGCCGCGCGCCTGCGCGAACAGCGCGCGTCGATGGCCGAGGCGGTCGCGCAGAAGTCGAAGAAAGTCGAGAAGTCGACGAGGGGCAAGTAGATTAGTGATTATCGATTAGTGGATTAGTAGATTCGAACCGGGAGCGAGGCCTAATCTACTAATCGACTAATCCACTAATCTACTAATCCCTGATGTCCCACGATCATCACCACCACACCGGCACCGTTTCCCGCAAGCTGATCATTGCTTCGATCGCCACGGCCCTCTTTGTGGCGGTCGAGATCGTGGTGGGCATTCGCGCCAACTCGCTGGCGCTGGTCGGCGACGCGCTGCACAACGTCACCGACACACTGGCGCTGCTGCTGGCGCTGTTCGCGGTGCGTCTGGAGCGCCGGCCGGCCACGAGCGCGAAATCGTACGGATGGCATCGCGCCGGGGTGCTGGCGGCGTTCATCAACTCCGGGGCACTGGCGGCGTTCACCATTTTCCTCTTCGTCGAAGCGGCACAGCGGCTGCGCGCTCCCGCCTCCGTGAACAGCATGGCCATGCTCATCACCGCCGCGGCGGCGCTGCTTCTCAACGGCTCGATCACGCTCTGGCTGCGCGGCCACGGGCACGATCTCAACATCCGCGGCGCCGCGCTTCATATGCTCGGCGATGCTTTGGCCTCGGCCGGCATCATCGCCGCGGCGCTGCTGATTCGCAGCACCGGCGCACTGTTCTGGGATCCGGCGGTCTCGATCGCGATTGGAGTGCTGATCCTCTGGAGCAGCTGGAAGATCCTGCGCGAGGCCATCAACCTGCTGCTCGAAGGAACGCCTTCCGGCATCGATCCGGACGAGGTGACGCGCGCGCTCGCGGCGCTCGACGGCGTCGACGGTGTTCATCACCTTCACATCTGGGCCCTCGGCGCTTCCCGGCCGGCGCTGTCGTGTCATCTGATGGTGGGCGACATCCCAGTGCGATCGACCGGCAATCTGCTGGCGCAGGTCAACGAGTTGCTGGGCCGCGAGTACGGCATCGCGCACACGACCATCCAGTTCGAATTCGCCAGCTGCGACACCGATGACCCGTACTGCGTGCCGTACGAGACGTGAAACGTAGGTCGGACTCTCCAGTCCGACCGGCTGACCCGGGTCTGAAACTCCAGTGACGAGGGGGATTCAAGAGCGGCGGACTGAGAGTCCGACCTACGTGTTACGCCAGATACAGCGCGTCGCCGACGCGAACGAGGCCGGTTTTGATGATGGTGACGTAAACCCCGGCGCAGTTCTCGTTGAGCCTTACCGCGGCCTTGAGCAGGCGCGCATCGACGGCGGCGGTGTCCGGATCGAGATTGAGCATCGCGCAGCGGACGTCGCGCGTGCAGACGGAGACGGCCGGTGCCTCCTCTCCCTCTCCGATGTGGAGCGTCCGCCCAACCCAGGCATCTTCGGGAAACCGCGAGCCGTCTGCGGTCTCGATCAGGAGATTCGGGCGAAAGCGGCGCGCGTCGGCGTCAGCCCCCGCTTCGCTGCTGACGGTGGCGACGGCGTTCGTGGTGATGATGGACAGCGGAGCATCATCGAAGATCCCGTTTTTCAGCTGCATCAATTCGACCGGCGCGCCGTGAGCGGATGAGATCTCCGCGCGCAAGGCATCGCCGTGCAGCTCCAGCTCCTCCCCTTTCGGCGTTCGCACGCGAGACGGAAGCGCATCCTCGGCGTCGCGCAGGGGAACGTAGGTAACCAGCGATGGCAGCCTGCCGGCGGTGAGCCACGGCATCCCGGTCCGAATCCCGGAGCGAACGAAGGCCATTCTCCGATCGCCATCGAGACCGTGCCATCCCAGCTGCGCGGTGGACATCAGTTCCCCAGCCATCGACTTCACGGGATAGCGATAGATGGCGCGCACGCGCCCCACTTCAATCATGGGCTCGATCGTATCGCACCATCAACCGAGCACCGGCTTACTCCGTCAATGGCCCCTCCGCCCGCCCCTCGATGAATTGACAGACGATCGGATTCTTCGAGCTTCGGAACTCCTCGGGTGTCCCCTCTTCGACGATGCAGCCTTGGTAGAGCATGGCCACGCGGTCGGCGATCTTGAAGGCCACTTTCATGTCGTGCGTGATCGTGACCGTGGTGGTGTTCAGGGTCCGGTCCATCTCCACGATCAGCCCGGCGATGACGTCGCTGATCACAGGATCGAGCCCCGTGGTCGGCTCGTCGAACAGCAGGATCTCGGGTTTGAGCGAGATCGCCCGCGCGAATCCGACGCGGCGGCGCATGCCGCCCGAAAGCTCCGATGGCCGCTTTGAGGCAACGCCTTCGAGATGGACCATATCCAGACATTCGTCGACGCGTGCGGCGATCTGTTCCTCGCTGAACTTCGTGTGGCG
>Ga0207689_10004862_pt1 | contig 12108 bp, 7 predicted proteins | sample KBSMisM52_FD_184312 | JGI IMG/M metagenome (GOLD analysis project Ga0207689, IMG submission 184312) | Miscanthus rhizosphere microbial communities from Kellogg Biological Station, Michigan, USA - KBS Miscanthus M5-2 (SPAdes) (version 2) | ecosystem: Host-associated > Plants > Roots > Rhizosphere... | reverse complement strand
AGCCGCGAGCACGATCTGCCGTTCAACATCCATCTGCTGGAGACGAAAACGCAGCGCGTGCTGGGACAGACGCGCTGGGGGAAGTCGCTGATCCGCCATGTGCATGATCTCGGATTTCTCGACGAGCGCGTGATGGCGATCCACGCGATCTGGGTGGACGACGACGATATCGCGCTGCTGGCGGATGCCGGATGCGTCGTGGCGCACAATCCGGTGTGCAATCTGAAACTCGGCAGCGGCATCATGCCGTTCCGCAAGCTGCGCGACGCCGGCATTCCGATCGCGCTCGGCAGCGACGAGAAGGCGGCCGACGATTCGACCGACATGTGGGCGGTCGCCAAGATGGCGAGCCTGATCCACCGCGTCACCGATCCGGACTATGCGACATGGCCGCAGCCGCGGGAAATTCTCGACTGCCTGCTGCACGGCGGCGCGCGCGGCATGCGGCATAGCGAGATCGGCTCGCTCGAAACGGACAAGCAGGCCGACCTCATCCTGCTCGATCTCGATCACCCGGCGTTCACGCCGCTGAACGATATCCGCAATCAACTGGTCTATTGCGCAAACGGCAGCGCGGTGGCGATGACGATGGTGGCCGGCCGCGTGGTGGCGGAACGCGGACAGATTCTGAGCGTGGACGAAGCGGCGATCCGCGCGGAAATCCGCGAGCGCACAGCCGCGCTGCATCGCGAGCTGGCCGAGACCGCGCAGGCGGCGGAACGGCTCGAGCCGTATTACCGCGAGATGTACCGGCGCGCGGCGGCGACCGATGTGGGTTTCACACGATGGCTGACGCGCCGCTAGATGGGCCTAATGCCCTCTTGAGAACATCGTCAGCAGCAAGATGCGCAGATCGAGCCAGAGCGACCAGTTGTCGATGTAATAGTGGTCGTGGTCGACGCGGCGCTTCATCTTCTCGTCGGTATCGGTCTCGCCGCGGAAGCCGTTGACCTGCGCCCAGCCGGTGATGCCCGGCAGCACGTTATGGCGGCGCGCATAAAGCGCGATCTTCTGCTCGTACTCGCGATTGTGCGACAGCGCGTGCGGGCGCGGGCCGACCAGCGACATGTCGCCCTTGAGCACGTTGATCAGCTGCGGCAGCTCGTCAATGTTCCATTTGCGCAGGAAGCGGCCGAAGCGCGTGATGCGCGGATCGTTGCGCTGCGCCTGCGGCACCACGTCGCCGTCATCCAGCGTCGTCATGGTGCGGAACTTGATGATGCGGAATTCCTGCTGGTTGAAGCCGTAGCGGCGCTGCCGGAAGAACAGCGGCCGGCCGCTCTCGAGCCAGATCAGCAGCGCGGTGAGCGCGAGCAGCGGCGAGAGCATGACCAGGACGCCGGCCGCGACCGCCACGTCGAAGACGCGCTTGACCGCCCGCTCCGACCAGGTGAGCGGCGCGCGCGTGAGCTGCAGGCTTGCCATCGAGCCGTGCTTGGCGATGCGCACGTTCTCGAAGCGGTCGAGAATGCGTTCGGGGCCGAGATGGATCTCGACCGGGATGTTGAGGAATTCGTCGACGCACTCGTCGATCGTCACCGTTTCCGACCAGGGCGTGACGATGTAGACCGCGTCCGGACGCAACCGGCGCGCGGTATCGATCGCGTGCCGCAGGTCGGCGGCGATCGCCGCGCGGTGCTGCTCCGGCGTTGCGCGCGCATCGGGCGGCGTCAGCGGCGCGGCGCCGATCGTGTGCAATCCGAAATTCCAAGGCTGATAGCGCCGCACGAACGCGCCGATGTCCTCGGCGGTGCCGATCAGGAATACGCGCTGCGCGGTGACGAGGCCGACCTTGCTGCCGAGGATCACCGTCGAGACCAGCGCATAGCGCATGAGCACGACGGCCGGCAGGCCCATCGCGTAGAACAGGATCATCGAGGCGCGCGAATAGTCGTCGAGCGCGCGCGTCACGAATGCGAGCGCAAGCAGCACCACGAAAGTCATGTTCCAGTACGCGAAGGCGCGCCGCGCGTGCGAGCGGAACGAGAGATAGTGGCTCAGCGTGTACTCGCCGCGGAAGACCGCCGGCAGCACGAAGATGCCCGCGGCGCTGGCGCCGACCGCGACGAAGCCGCGCAGCGGCCCGACGCTTCCATAGATCGCCAGATGATAGGCAAGCCCGATCAGCACCGAGACGCCGATGATGACAGCGGCGTCGGCCGCCACGCTGGCGATGCCGATGGTGGACCGCGCAAACGCGCTCCACCAGCGCGCCGGGCGCGCGACGAGCATCGAGTGCGGCAGGATCGTCATAGCCATCCGCCGTCCCAATGCGGGACAGCCCTTTGTGATTCCGCGGATAGCTCCGCGAAATGCGTGCCAGCGCGCGAGGCGCGCGCGGCCGGCCGGGCGGGTGGTTAATGGCTATTGGTGGAGCGTGATCTTGTCCGAAAACCGGTATCCATCCCCGATCGGGTCGAGGGCATGCTTTTCGGGATCATGCTCTAGAAGCGGCGCGCGGTACCGGAGCCGTCGATGCATTCCAGGCGGCCGGCACGATTGAGCGTGTGCAGGCGGCGGCCGGGCCAGAGCGGGCCGGAACGCAGGATGGTTTCCACCTTCTGCTCGAAGGCTTCGTCGTCGAGCCGCGTGATGCGCGCAAGCCCGAGCGCTACACCATAGCCCTCGCGGCAATCCTGGAACGGGCGGATGAGCGCGCCGTTTCGCTGCACCACGCGCCCGGCGGGGCGGGCGCTTGCGATGTCGACCAGCACCGGATTGCGCCGATGCGGCTGCCACGGCCCGCGAAAATCCGGCGCCGACCAGACGTGCAGCGCGTCGGAAAACGCGCCACCTTGGTCGCGCACGCACGCGAGCATCCACCAGCGGCCCGCGTGCTCGAACAAGGTCGCATCGCTCGCCTGGATGCCGGAGAGAAGCGTCGCTTCCTTCTCCCAGCGGTCCGGGAACGAGACCGCGCGATAGAGATCGACCGTATTGGTCGCACCCGTCTCCGGCACCATGAACACGGCGCCGTCGCGCGCGAACACGAACGGATAGGACAGATGCGTACCGATATCGAGCACCGGACGGGGCGCGCCGAGCGGCCCTTCCGCGCCGAACTCGACGACGGAGATCACGCCGTAACCGGCCGCGTGGCCGAAATCCTCGACAAAGACGAACGTGCGCCCGTCATGCTCGAACGGAAACGGATCGGCGTAGAAGCGGCTGCGATCGTCGGGCAGATCGCGCCAGCCGGTCGGCGGATGCGCGCGCAAGTCGACAACGTCAGCGCCCTCGACGAAACGCCAGCCGACCCGCCAGTGCGGCGCGTTGTAGCAAAGGCCATAGAGCTTTCGCGCGGCCGCGCGGGCGAGCGACTTCGCGCCAAAGCGCGTGACGTCTGCGGTGCCAGGCTGGCCCGGCTGATGCGGCCGATCGAGCTTCGGATGGACACCGTCGAGCGCCGCGACAATCAGCGTCGCGGCACGCGCCAGCACATCGCGATAGGCAAGCGTCAGGATGCCGCCGAACTCGCTGCCGGGATGTCCGCTCGCGATCACGGCGCCAGTCGGATCGACGACCGAGACAACGGGTGTGCGCGATTGGATCAGCGCGCCGAGCACGGCGGCTTCGCCGACGACGCCGTCGAACATGACACGCCAGACATTTGTTCCAGCTGGTCCGGCGGCAGCCGTGAAATCGAGCACGCGGTCGGCGTCATGCGCCGCCGTGTAGCGGGCAAAATCCTGCGCACGCGCACCGTTCTCGTCGCCGGGCGGGAGGCGGTAGATCAACCGCTCCAGCGCGAACAGCGCCTCGACCGCCGACGGCCGCGGTTCCCCCGCCGTGTGCCACGCGACGCTGACCTGCGTGTCCGGGCGCCGCGCGAGGCGCTCGGCGAGGCGGAGGTGCCAATGCCGCAGCCGGTTCGGATCGAGGCGCAGGGTAAGCTTCATGTCCCGGATCGATGCAATTCGATGGTCGTCTGCTTATCCGATTCTCACCGTCACGCACGCGTGAAGTGGCGGTAACCTTGCCGCGCGAATGTCAACGCGCCACCTTGCTTTCGCGCCGCCGCGCTTCGACAACCTGCTTCATGAACTTCGCTGCGCGAACGCTCCGTCCTGCCGACGACGTGTTGCTCGACGTCGCGGTCGAGGCTTTCGATTTTCTCTCGCCCGAATATTGCGCCCTGCACGAACGGTCGTGCGCGACCGCGTTCCAGGCGCCGCGCTGGCTCGACGCGCTGCAGCGCGACGTCGGCACTGCATTCGGCGCCAAACCAGTGACCGTCACGGTGCGCGATCCTTCCGACGGCCGGCTGATGCTGGTGCTGCCGCTTGCGCTGCTGCGCCGGCGCGGCGTGACGACGCTCGAGTTCGCCGATTTCGGGCTGTGCGACTATCTAGAGCCGGTCTACGACCCCGCCGACCTGCCGCTTCTCCTCGTCGACGCGACGCTCCCCAAACGCATCGTGGCGGCGCTGCCGCGCCATGACGTGCTGGCGCTGACCAAGCTCGCGGGCGATCAGACGCTGCTCATTTGCCTCTTTCCCGGCATGCGCCGCGCGCAGATGCGCATCTCGGCCTATCCGGCGAAGCTGACACCCGACTGGCCGGCATGGCGCGCCGAAAGGCTCAATCCCAGCGTCCGGCGCGAGCTCGACATGAAACGCCGCCGGCTCGTGCGCGCCGGCCCGACCGAGTTCTCGACGCTGCGCGACGCGCAGGCGATCACCGCCGCGTTCGATGCGTTGCGCCGTTATCGCAGCGCGCGCTTCAAGACGATCGGCGCGCCCGACGTGCTCGACAACGAAGCGATCTTCCGTTTCTACCGCACCATGGCGATCGAGGGCGCGCAAGACGGCGCGACCCGCACCGAGCTCCTCTCCCTCGCGGGCGAGCCGCTCGCGGTGCAGTTCGGCTTGGCGCAACAGGGCGTCTATTCGATGCTGATGATCGGCCTCGACATCGCGCGCCATGCGCGGCTTTCGCCCGGCCTGCTGGCGATCGAGGATTCGATCCGCAGCGCGATCGAGGCCGGCGATCACGTCTACGATTTCACCATCGGCGATCATCCCTACAAGCTCCAGTTCGGCGGCGAGATGGTGCCGCTCGAAGAGTGGCACCGCGCGCGGACATTGCGGGGTCATGCGGCGATACTCGCGATTGCGATGCTGCGCGAAGCAAAGCGCAAGCTGAAGCCTCTGCTGGCGCGCACCAAGAGCGCACGCACGGCGGAGCCGCGGGCTTAACCTTCAGGCTTAACCAGTCGCGAAGAAACGCGGTTAACGCCGCGTTGTTTACGCTGCGAACGATGGCTCGCCGCCGCGCTGGTCTTTAACTTGCGAGGACCGCTGCGCATTGCGCGGAGATGTACCGTAGTGAGCCAGGTGGAACTAATGTTGCAGGAAAAAATCGAACGGATGCCGGACCATCCGCTGCGCGTGGTCCGCCCCGCTGCGGCGGCGCAGCCGCCGGCCGACGATCCGCGCGTCGACCTGAAGGAGCTGATCGCCGTGATGCGGCGGCGGCGCAAGGTCATCCTGTGGGTCGCCGCCGTTCCGGTCCTGCTCGCGCTCGTCTACAGCGTGCTCGCGACGCCGCTCTACACGGCGTCGACGCAGATCCTGATCGACCCGCGCGATCGCCGCATCGTCAGCAACGAGGTGACGCCGGAAACTCTCGCCGCCGACGGCGGCGTCGCGGTGGTGGAGAGCCAGCTCCTGGTCATCACCTCCGACACGGTGCTGCGACGCACGATCGTGCGCGAGCGCCTCGATACTGATCCGGAATTCGGCGGAGCGGCGACCGGCCTCGCGGGCTTGATGCGCGATGCACTCGCAACTGTCGGTGTCGGCGGCGAGGGCGGCGACGCCGAACTCAAGGCGCTGCGCCAGCTCAAGAAGCGCATCGGCGTCAAGCGCTCGGACAAGGCGTTCGTCGCCGAAGTCTATGTGACGAGCGAGGGCCGGGAGAAATCCGTGCGCATCGCGGATGCCGTCGCGCAGGCGTATCTCGACGACCAGACCGAATCGCGCGCGAACGCGGCGGGCCGCGCCTCGGCTGCGCTCGGCGGGCGGCTCGACGCGCTGCGCACGCGCGTGCAGGAGGCGGAAGACCGCGTCGTCCAGTACAAGGAGCAGCACAAGCTCGTCGCCGCCGGCAACGTGCTGGTCAGCGACCAGCAGCTGAGCGAAATGACCGTGCAGCTCAATGCCGCGCGCGGCAAGACCGCCGAAGCGCGATCCCGCTACGATCAGATCGTGCGCGCGCGCCAGTCCGGCGTCGAGAGCGGCGCCATCCCGGAAGCCGTGCTGTCGCAGACCATCGGACAGCTGCGCACGCAGTATGCCGAGGTCGCGCGCCAGCGCGCCGAGCTCGGCGCGCTGGTCGGTCCGCGCCATCCCTCGATCACCAACCTCGATGCGCAGATCCAGGGCGTGCAGAAGCTCATCAACGAGGAGCTGGCGCGGATCGCGACCGCGGCGCGCAGCGATCTCGAACGCACCCAGGCGAGCGAGAAGGCGCTGGAAGCCGATCTCGAAACGCTCAAGCAGCGCGCTGTCACGACCAGCCAGGCCTCGGTGCGGCTGCGCGAGCTCGAACGCGACGTCGAGGCCAGCCGCGCGATCTACCAGGCGTTTCTGGCGCGTGCGCGCGAGACCGGCGAGCAGCAATCGATCGACAACACCAATGCGCGCGTGATCTCAAAGGCCACGCCGCCGCGCGACAAGAGCTGGCCGCCGCGCCTGCTGCTGCTCGCGATCGCGCTGGTCGGCGGTCTCGGCATCGGCACCGGCGCAGGCCTGATGCGCGAATATTTCGACGAGGGCGTCTATTCGCGCCGCATGCTGTCCGGGCTGACCGGCCTGCCGGTGCTTGCCGTGACGCCGGCGCTGACGCGACGGCTGAGCCGCTGGGCGATGCTCACCGGCTCGGTGCGCGGGCGCATGCGGCTCGCCGACGAAGGCGACGCGCAGAGCCAGACCGAACTGATGATCGGCGCGATGCGCCGCATGCGCGACGGCCTGTTCGACGGAGGCCGGCCGCGCCGGCGCTCCGTCCTCGTGACCTCGGCGACGAGCGGCGAGGGCCGCACCACCGTTGCGCTCAATCTCGCGCTGATCGCGGCGGCCGACGGCTGGCGCGTGCTGCTGGTCGATGCCGATGCCGCCCGTGCGACGCTGTCGAAGACGCTCGATGCCGCCGACAATGCCGGCCTGTTCGACCTGATCGAGGGACGCGCGACGCTCGCCTCCGTGCTGCTCAACGACACCGACACGGGTCTCAGCTTCCTGCCGCTCGGCAATGCGACGCGCGCCGAAAGCCGCAACGCGAACCCGCAGGAGATCGCCGCCAAGCTGATCGGCCCGGACATCGATCTCGTCGTCATCGACGGCGCCCCGATGCTCGCCGACGACGCGATGCGGCCGTTCGCCGAACTCGCCGACGACATCGTGTTCGTCGTGCGCGCCGGCGGGCCGAAGCGCGACGACATCGCGGCGGGGATCGAAGCGCTGCGCCAGAACGCCGGCAAGCTGCGCGGCACGGTGCTGGCAGGCGCGCCCGCGGACGCGTGACGATGAGCCTGCAAGCCTTCGCGTTCGAGAGCGTTGCGCCGCGCGCCGCGCGGCCGCTCGCCCGCACGTTTATCGCCGCGCTGTTTCTTGCCATCGTGCTGGTGCTGTTCTCGGTCTCCTCCGGCGTCCTCTGGAATCTCGGCATCAACTACAACGGCGTGACCGGCGCGATCCCCTCGAAGATCCATCCCGCCACTTATCTTGCTTTCGCGACGCTCGGGCTGCTGATGCTCGCGCGGCGCAATCCCGCCTCGTTCTTCGTCACGCTGGTGACGAAGCACCCCGGCACGCTCGCCTTCCTGCTGGCGACGCTGCTGGTCGGCGGCATCATCGTGCTCGACGGCCGCAAGGGCATTGCGACGATCTTCGACACCTATCTGCTGGCAATCATCGTGGCGCTGATCGCGGCCGAGATGGAGACGCGCGACTTCACGCGCGCCGAAAAGCTGATCCACGTCCTGCTCGCTGCCAACGCCCTGTTGGGGCTCGCCGAATATGCGCTGAACACCCGAGTCTTTCCGTTCCGCTTCGACGGGGTGGCGCTCGAGTGGGACTACCGCTCGAACGCCCTGCTCGGCCACCCGCTGGAGAACGCGCAGATCACCGGCCTCTACATCATGGTGCTGCTCGCCGGCGGCGGCGCCAGCATGCCGAAATCGCTGCGCCCCGCCGCGATCCTGCTGCAGCTTGCCGCGCTGGTGCCGTTCGGCGGCCGCACCGCGCTGCTGCTGACGGTCGCGATGGCGGCTTTGTGGATGGTCCCGCGCGTGCTGCAGGTGCTGCGCGGCGCGCGGCTGTCGCTGCCGGTATTCGCCGCGATCGCGGCTCTGGTGCCGCTGCTCACGCTCGGCGTCGGCTTGATCGCGGCCAGCGGGTTTTTTGACGTCATCATGGATCGCTTCGACGACGACGGCGGCAGCGCCAAGGCGCGCGTCGAGATGTTCGCGATCTTCAATCAGCTTTCGGCGCACGACATCTTCATCGGCGCAAGCAGCGACGTGATCGACTCGCTGCGCACCTCGCGCGGGCTGGAGCAGGGGATCGAGAACCCGGTGATTCGCCTGCTGCTCTATCAGGGCGTCGTGTTCACGACGTTCCTGATTGCGGGCTTCACGCTGTTCCTGATCGAGATCGCGCGGCGGCTGCGGCCCGGCTACGGCATGGCGATGATCTTCTTCCTGGTGATCATCAGCTCCTACGAGAGCATCGCCAACAAGACGGTCGGACTCGCGCAGTTCGTCGTGCTGCTGCTGGTGATGTTCCCGAAAGCGAGAAAGATTTAGGAGCGCGCGCCGCGCAGGCCGAGCGCCGCGACGATCGCCGGATCGAAGCTGCGCGACCAGTCGTCGATCGTGAGCCCCGTGCCGTCAAACAGATTCCAGAACGCCCACGGCATGCCGGCGGCTTCGCAGACCTCGCGCACATCGCGGATGTAGCGCGCGCGATCCGCGGCGGGCGCCGCAACGTAACGGTCGTCCGAGCGCAGCGCACCGAACTCGCCGAGCAGGATGCGCTCGCGCGGCACGCGATGGCGGTCCGCCCAGGCGGTGACGCGCGCGAAATAGCGCTCGATGAAGCGCTTGTCGGGGTCGGCGCTGAAATACTCCGCGAGCACGCGATCGATCGTCCGGGCGATGTCGCGCTTCTCGGCCGCCGGGGTCGCGCTATCCGCCGCCATGCGCGCCGCCACGGCCGCCAGCGTCGCCTGTTTCGAGCCGGCGGACGCCGGCCACGGCACCGCGTTGAGATAGCGATAGATCGGCTCGCCGCTCATCCACGGCGCGCCCTGATGGCTGAACACGTAGGGCTCGTAGAAATGGAACGTGTGGATCACGTTTGGATCGCGCGACGGATCAAGCGCTTCGAGCCCGGCGATCATGCCGCCGCAAGCGCCGGTCGCGACCAGCGTGAGGTTCGGCGCGGCCGATCGCGCGGTGCGCAGCAGCTCCGATTGCATGACGGCCCAGTCCGCCGCGCCGCAGTCCTGCGGGGGCTCGTTGAGCGGCTCGAACGCAACGCGTGCCGGATCGAGTTTGGCGAGGCGCGCCGCCATATCGCGCACGAGGCCGAGATAGCGCGTGAACAGCGGCGCCATGACGTCGCCGACCAGATTGCGCGGATTGAAATGATGCGTCGCGCCGTTCGGATGCAGGTTGACGATGACGGTCAGCGCTTCGTCGTTGCACAGCTCGACCGCGCCCAGAATGTCGGCGAACAGCCGTTCGAGCTGTGCCCCCGAGAACGCCAGCAGCGGCCCGGGATCGACCGGAAGGCGCACGAAATCGATGCCGGCGGAGCGCAGCGCGGCGAGATCGCTGCGCACCGGGATCGCGCGGCCGGCCTGGAACGGCGGCCAGTCGTAGTCGGTGCGGGGCGCAGGAAACTCGCGCGTCAAGGAGAACCACGGCCACAGGTTCATGCCGCGACGCAGGCGCGGTCCGCGGGACTGCGCGCGACCGACGGATGGCATCGCAAGGGCGCCGAGGCCCGCGACGACACGACGCCGGCTGAGCATGGTCAGGCCTGCCGCACGGACGGCGGCGCGACGGGCAAGGATTTCGGCGGTTCGAGCCGATAGCCGCCGAGCGCGGCGAGCTCGCGCTCATAGGCCGAGAGGATGTCGGTCCAGACGAAATCCGTGGCGGCGCGCAGCCGCGCCATGCGCCCGGCGCGCGCGACCGCGATATCGTCGATCAGGATGCGCTCGATCATGCGCTCGCATTCGTCCGCATCGGCAAAGAAGAACTGCTCCGCGCCCGCGGTCCACTGGTTGAAGCGGTTGCGATGCGCCAGCACGGCGTTGCCGCACCACAGCGACTCGACCAGCGACGGATTGGTGCCGCCGACGGTGTGGCCGTGGCAATAAGCGCGCGCGTGGAGGCGTAACGCCTGGACGCTCTTGCCGTAGATCGCGCCGGGGAAAATCACCTCTTCGCTTGCCGCCGCCCTGACCGCCGCATGATAGGGGTTCCCCTCTTCGAGCTTGCCGAGCACGACGAGCTTCGCGCCGCGCGGCTTGCGCGAGAATGCCTCGACCATCGGGAGGATGCTGTTATCCGGCTCGATACGCGCGATCGAGACGAGGTACTGTTGCGGGCTCACGCGGAGCGCGGCGAGCGGCGCGGCGGATGCCGCCACCACCTCGTCGCCGCCATAGGGGATCATCGCGATCGCGCCGCGCGGACGCCGCGTCGCCAAATGATCCTCGATCGCCGGATGATCCGCCACCAGCCGGTGGCCGAGCCAGGCGCCGAGCCATTCGTTGAGATAGAACCAGGCGCGCACCGGAGCGCTCCATTTCGGGCGCTTCCACTCGATGCCGTCCATGTTGATGAGGATCTTTTTGCCGCGCCAGCGCAGCAGCGCCATGAAGATCGCGGTGTTGTAGCCGAGCACGAGGCACACGCCGTCTTGGCGGCTTGCGTGCTGCGTCGAATGCCAGTCGAACGCGACGGTGCCGCGCGCGCCTGTCTCGGCGACCTGCACGGTCACGCGCTCGATGCCGCGCCATGTGTCGACGGTAAATCGTTGCGTCACCGTCGCCACATCGTCCTGGCAGTAAACCGTGACGCGCCAGCCGCGCTCGACCAAGAACAAGGCGAGCTTCTCGGCGAAACTCTCGAAACCGCCGTGCGCGGCCGGCACGCCGCGCGTTCCGAGAATCAACACACGAGGTGACATGAGGCGACCTCAAACGGCACAGCCTCCGTCCCAAGGCGGGACGGAGCGCGCGCACGCATTCGCGTGTCGCAAGCCCCATGCCCGCGCGGATTAACTATGCGCCGAGAGACGCGCCGCCGTTAACGAAGCCGCCACATTTGCGTTGCTCGCGCCGGCTAATCGTGGACCTTGACGGTTGGTGCAGAAGGGGCGGCGTTCTGACACCCACAACGGCGGCCATGCGGATTGTCTGCGTTCACCAAGGCTACGAGCTCTACGGCTCCGACCGGTGCTTCATCGACTCGGTCGCGGCGTTGCGCGCGGCGTGGCCGCAAGCCGAGATCGACGTGGTGCTGCCGCGCGAAGGGCCGATTGGCGCGCCACTGCGCGCGCTGGCGAGCCGTGTGAGCATCGAGCCGCTGTTCATCCTGCGCCGGCGCGGACTGCTGAAGCTGATCGCGAGCGCGCCGCTTCGCCTTCCGCTCGCGCTCGCCCGCGCGATGCGCCGCATGCGCGGCGCCGATCTCGTCTACATCAACACGATGATGGTCGCGGACTATCTGCTCGCGTCACGCTTCTTCGCGGCGAAGACGATCGTGCACGTCCACGAGATTCCGGACGGCGCCAAGCTTGCGCTGTTCCGTCGCCTGCTCAAGTGGACGCGCGCGGAAGCGATCTTCAATTCGAAGGCGACGCACGCCGCCTATGCGCTGCCCGATATGCGGCCGCAGCACGTCCTCTACAACGGCATCGCGGTGCCGGCCGATGCACAATCCGACAAGTACGACGGCAAGCGGGTGCTACGCGTGTTGATGCTCGGCCGCATCAACCGCATCAAGGGACAGGATTTGTTGATCGAGGCGTTGGCATCCCTCGCGCCCGGCGTCGCGCGGCGCCTCGACGTGCGCATTGTCGGCGAAACG
>Ga0207689_10004861_pt1 | contig 12109 bp, 9 predicted proteins | sample KBSMisM52_FD_184312 | JGI IMG/M metagenome (GOLD analysis project Ga0207689, IMG submission 184312) | Miscanthus rhizosphere microbial communities from Kellogg Biological Station, Michigan, USA - KBS Miscanthus M5-2 (SPAdes) (version 2) | ecosystem: Host-associated > Plants > Roots > Rhizosphere... | reverse complement strand
ATCGGCGAAGGGGCCTCGCTCCAGATTCGCAGGCTCGCTGGTGAGGTGAGTTACACACCAACTCGTGCAATTGCGCTCACAGTTTCACCGGCACGTGCCAGCAGTGGCGGGACACTCAGCAGTGATGTGGTGTACATCGTCGACGTTCAGTCGCGCTTTCGTGCCACGCGGCGCTGGTCAATCGTCGCGTTCGGGCGATTCGGACAACAGGAACGAACGCTACCGACCACCGACGAAGTCAATTATCGAACCGTCTCACTCAAAACGGTTGTGACGCTGGGGAACTTGGAGCGCGAACGTGAAGATGCTGAGACTGAAACCAGGTAGCGGGAAGCGTCCCATTTCCTGGGCACGGCACCAGCGAATCCTCGTCATTGGCAAGACGCCGCTCGGCGAACAGGTCATTCGAGAACTCAAGAGCCGGCCGTCGTGCGGTGTCGTCGTCGGTGTGCTCGACGATCGCGTGCCGACGTCGGCCGACTCAGAGGAATCGGTACGGGTGCGCGAGATGGCTCGCCTGGACGCCATCATTGACAAACTGTCTCCCCACCACATCGTTGTGGCGCTCACCGAGCGCCGCAACCGGACGCCCCTGATGCAGGCCCTGCTCATGTCGGCGTTCGCGCGCGGCATCACGATCGAGAGCGGCGCCGACTGCTACGAACGGCTGACGGGCAAGCTGGCGCTCGAATCGTGGACGCCGATGAGTATCGTCTTCTCCGGGCAGCTCCGGCCTTCGCGAGCGCAGAAGATCATCGCCCGCGTCCTCAGCCTTTCGGTAGCGATCGTGACTCTCGTACTGCTCATGCCGCTGTTGTTGATCATTGCCCTCGCGATCAAGCTCGACTCGCGTGGGCCCGTCCTGTTCGTGCAGGAGCGGGTGGGCGCGCACGGACGACCCTTCCGGCTGTTCAAGTTCCGCTCGATGCATGAGGGCACCACGCGCCGATCCGAGTGGGAGCAGGACAATCGGGATCACGTCACCAGGGTCGGCCGGTGGCTGAGGGCCTGCCGCCTGGACGAATTGCCCCAGCTGCTCAATATCATCCGCGGGGAAATGAACCTGGTCGGTCCACGGCCTCACCCGACGACGAACCTCGAGCTCTTCACGCTGGTTGCGCGGAACCTGAATGAGCTTACCGGCGCGGCGATCAGTTGCTATGCGCTCCGCACCTCGGTGCTACCGGGGATAACCGGTTGGGCGCAGGTGCGCTATCGCTACGCCAACAATCTCGAGGAAGAGATCGAGAAGCTCAGATACGACCTCTATTACATCAAGCACATGTCGTCGTGGCTCGACGTCCTGATCCTGTTCGAGACCGTGAAGGTCATGTGCCGTTACAACCAGGCACAAGCCGAGGCCTACAGCCAGGTACACGCCGAGGCCTACAATCAGGTACGCGCCGAGGCCGTCGTAACGGTGCCGGCGCCGCCGCGACCGGCCGCTCCGGCACGGAAGGCGAAGACGAGATCGGCGAGGCGGGTGCGGATTGCCGCCGACAACGTCGGTCATACGGGGGAAGCATGAAAAACCTGATCCGACTCTCCACCGTCGGCCTCGTCGTGGCGATCGCTTCGCCGTGCCTGGCCGGGCAACAGGAGCGAGGCGGGGCGAACACTACGACGTCCCGCCCTGCCAAAGAGGTCGCCAAGCCGCAACCGCCGCCCGCCGACACGACGACACACCCGAAACCCGCGGTGACCGACGATCGTACGGGCCCGCGGGATTACGTCATCGGCCCGAGTGACGTCATCGAAATTGCGGTGTGGAACAACGAGGCCGTGTCGAGAACCGTTCCGGTACGGCCGGACGGCAAGATCTCGCTTCAGCTGATCAATGATGTGCAGGCCGCCGGGATGACACCGATGCAGCTTCGGGACGCGTTGAGCCAGGCGCTGGCCTCATACGTGCAAAACCCGGAAGTTTCAGTCATCGTCCGCGAAGTGCATAGCTTCAAGGTGTCAGTGATGGGCGAGGTCAGAGAGCCTGGCCGCTTCGATCTGACCGGCCGTGTCACCGTGCTCGACGTCCTCGCGATGGCCAAGGGTCTCACTCAGTACGCCGACAAGAACAAGATCGCCGTGCTCAGGCGCGAGCAGGGCGTGACGCGGACGATTCCGGTCGACTATCCGCGGCTCGTGTCGAGTGACCCGGCAAGCGCGCGCGAGAATTTCTTCGTACAGCCAGACGACATTATCGTAGTGCGGTAGCCATGACTGATGATCTCGATCTCAACGACGGCGCTCCATCGCAACCTCAACTCGGGATGGACTTCATTTCCGAGGTATGGCACAGGCGCAAACGCCTCTTCATCTGGGTGGTCAGCGGGGTGCTCCTCGCTGCCGTGATCGTCGCCAGCTCTCTGCCCGATCTGTATCGCGCCTCGGCCAAGGTCATCGTGGATCGGCAGGAAGTGTCGGAGGCGTTCGTCGAACCCTCGGTGACGGCCGACCTGGAAACCCGAATTCAGACGATCGATCAGCGCGTGAGAGGACGCGACATCCTCTCGAAAGTGATCTTCAGCAAGAACCTGTACCCGGAGCTGCGGAAGGTCGCGCCGATTGAAAACGTTGTGGAGCGGCTCAAGAAGGACTACACGCTCAAGCTCGAAGGCGTAGGGGATCAGAACGGCCGCCCCAAAACGATCGCGTTCACGCTCACCTACGGTGGCCGCGATCCCGTGCTGGTGGCAGACGTTGCCAACACGCTGGCGGGCCTGTACGTCGACGAAAACACGCGAAGCCGAAAGCGTCAGGCACAGGTGACGGCCGAGTTCCTGGAAAAGGAGGTCGAGCGCACCAGGCAGGCGATGGACTCCACCAATCGCCGGGCGACCGAATTCACGCAAAATAATGCTGACCTGCTCCCGCAGCAGGTGGAGATCAACATGGCCGCGCTCGATCGGGTCAGCAGCGACCTGCGGCAGAACGGGGAGTATCAGTTGCGGGCGATCGAACGGCGCGAGCGGCTCGAGAAGGAGCTGGCCGATTCAGCGCTCACCGGAACGGCGACGTCCGAAGAGGCCATTTCGGCACGGCTGGAGAAGCTCAAAGGAGACCTCGCCGATCTCCGCAGGAACTACAGCGACAAGCATCCCGACGTCATCAGGGTGCAGGGCGAGATTGCCTCGCTCGAGCAACGCGCGGCATCGGCGCCGCCAAAGTCGTCCACGACCACGACGGCGCCGAATGCGTCCCGCGGTTCCCTCGTTCGCGCGCTGCAGGAGGTCGACGAGCAGCTCAAGGGGCTGAAAGAAGAAGAGGTGAGGTTGCGAAAGCAGAGCGCCTCGTACGAATCCCGCGTCGAGAATGCACCGAAACGACGAACGGAGATCGATCGGATGGCGCGAGGAAGTGATTCGGCGCGCGACCGATATGAATCCGTGCTCAAGCGGTACGAAGCCGCGCGGCTGGCGACCAACCTCGAGGACCGGCAGGATCTGGAGCAGTTCCGCATCCTCGATGCGGCAATCGCGCCACATGATCCCTCGATGCCCGACCGGCTCCTCATCGTCGGCCTCGGGTTCGTCGCCGCGCTCGCGGCTGCCGTTGCGGCCGTGATCGGAGCGGAAAAGCTCGACACGACATTCCATTCGCCGGCGGGCTTGAGCTCCGTGCTCAACGTTCCGGTGCTGGCGACGATTCGAGTCGTCCCGACGCGCAGGATGACGCTCCGTCGACGAGCCAAGGGCGCTCTTGCCGCGGGCGCGGCGCTCGTCGTGCTGACATTGATTGCGGCTGCCTCGTACTACATCGCATCTGGCAACGAGGATCTGGTCCGAATGATCTCGCGGGGTGGCGCGTAATGGGTGCCTGGGTACGGCCAAAGGGAAACGAGGCTCCGATGCGTGAGCGAGCTCGGATTGCCGAGGAATTAGTCAGCTTCGGAGCCCCCAATACCGCGCCGGCAGACCAGTACCGGATTCTGCGTCAGAGCGTAGAACACCTCGCGCGCGGTGGCGCGCGTGTCTTCGCCATCACCAGCGCGGGGCCGGGCGAAGGAAAGACCGTCACGACGCTCAATCTCGCCGGCGCGCTCGCCCAGTCGCGAACCAAGAACGTGCTCGTCGTGGATGTCGATTTCCATCGCCCGTCCGTGGCGAAGTATCTCGGGCTTCCCGCACGCCTTCCCGGGCTGGCGGAAGCGATTCTCGACGAGCGCTCCGACACGGCCCGATCGGTACGGCGACTCGAGTCGCTGGGCATATCGGTCATGCCGACTGGCGTGCCGCAAGTCGCTCCCTATGAGCTGCTCTCGTCGCCTCGACTCGAGCTCCTGATCGCGGAGATGCGTCGTCTTTACGACTACGTGCTCGTCGACACGCCGCCGGTCCTGTCGGTTGCCGACTGCCGAATGCTGTCTCAATTGATCGACGGGTTCATCGTCGTGGTGGCCGCCAACCGGACACCTCGACGCGCACTCGTTGACGCGCTGAAAATCATCGACCCTGCCAAAATCCTTGGGGTCGTGCTGAATGGGGACGATCGGCCTCAGGGCCCCTACTACCGCTACGAGGCGTACGCGGCTTCCGACGCCGTATCGAAGAAGCGCTAGCCCGGCTTTCGGGCGCTTGTCCCCAGACGACGGGCGCAACGGGGCTGACGCCACACTTGCAGCGACGGTCGTGCCGTTGATAAGACGATGAGAATCGGTCGCACTCTTCCCCCAGCCGCCGCCCTGCTTGGCTGGCGGGATCTCGGTCACGCACTGGCCGGCATGTGGTCGCCGGATCGAGCCGTTCGGCTGAGAGAAGAGGAAATTCGACAGCACTTCGGCGCGACATACGCGTGCCTGGTTTCGTCGGGAACTGCCGCACTGACGATGGCGCTGATTGCGCTGCGGGATCTGTCAGAGCGGACAGACGTGATCATTCCGGCGTTCACGTGCTACTCGGTACCCGCCGCCGTCCTGACCGCCGGGTTGCGCCCGGTGCTCTGTGACGTCGAACCGTCGACGTTCGACTTCGATCATGCGCAGCTCGCAAATACGCTCACCGACAACACGCTGTGCGTCGTCGCGCACCATCTGTTCGGTGTGCCTGCGGACATCGAACGGCTTCGTGCCCTGTGCGATTGGCGCGGCGTCTTCCTCGTGGAAGACGCGGCCCAGGCGATGGGCATCAAGGTCGATGGCGAGTATCTCGGCACACACGGCGACGTCGGTATCTTCAGCTTCGGCCGCGGCAAGAACGTGACATCCGGCTCCGGGGGAGTGATCATCGCGCAGCGGGAGGCGGTCGCTGAAGCCCTCGATCGGCGATGTTCCATCCTCGCAGACCCATCTCTCGCGCAGGTGGCGTCCGAGTTTTTTCGCCTGATGGTCATGGCGGCGTTCATCAAGCCGAATCTGTATTGGCTGCCAGCAGCGCTGCCGTTCCTCCGCCTCGGGGAGACGATCTTCCCCGCGAAAGTGCCGCTGCAGCGTCTCTCCGGGATGCAGGCGGGTGCGCTGCGTTCCTGGCGGGAGCGCTTGAGTCAGTCGAATCAGATTCGATCGAGCAACGCTGCCGATCTCAGTCGTCGATTGTCGGTGACCCTACCACGCGGGCACTCGCATCCCTATCTTCGGTTACCCATACTCGCGGCATCACCAGGGCAGAAGAAACGGATCGTCGCGATGTCACGCCGGCAGGGATTGGGAATGAGCGTGGCCTATCCCGCCACAATCGATCAGGTGCCGCAGCTCAGGGGACACTTCGATTCCCATCTCTATCCCGGCGCCACGAAGCTTGCCGAACAGCTCCTGACGATCCCGACTCACCACTTCGTAGAGGAGCGCGACAGGAAAGCGATTGCCAGCTGTTTCCCGACAGGCGCCGTACCGCCACTCAACCAGGAGCAGAGCGCGACTTCGTTCGAATCCGTTCATCATGTCTGAAGTCACGTTCTGGCTCTCGGTCACGCTGATCCTGTACGCGTATATCGGCTACCCGCTTGCGTTGTTTGCCCTTGCTCGCGTTCGCCGCCGCCAGGTCGCGAAGGGCTCGGCCACTCCCGCCGTTTCCTTCATCATCGCGGCCCACAACGAAGAGCAGCGGATTCGCGACAAGATTCTCAACACGCTCGCGCAGGACTACCCGTCCGAGTTGCTCGAGATCATCGTCGCCTCCGATTGTTCGACCGATCGCACCGACGCGATTGTCGGCGAGTTCTCGAGCCGCGTGCGTCTTGTCCGGGCTCCGGAGCGGCGGGGGAAGGAAGCGGCGCAGCAGCTAGCGATCCTGGCCGCGCGAGGCGAGATTTTCATCTTCTCTGATGCCGCGACGGCGCTGACGCCGCAGGGCGTCTCGTCCATTGTCAGGAACTTCTCGGATCCATCTGTCGGGTGCGTCAGCAGCATCGATCGCTGCATCGATCAGAGAGGCGTGGTGAGCGGGGAGGGCGCCTACGTCAGATACGAAATGTTCATTCGCCAACTCGAGACTGGCGTCGGCACGCTCGTGGGGCTGAGCGGATCGTTCTTTGCTGCGCGCCGTGTAGTGTGCCAGCGATGGTCTGTGGATCGCCAGAGCGACTTCAATACGCTCCTCAACTCGATCGAGTTGGGCTTACGCGGCGTGCTGGATCCAGAGAGCGTGGGTTACTACAGGACGATCTCGAATCCTTCGCGGGAGTTCGGGCGTAAAGTCAGGACGGTTGTGCGGGGAATCGCCGTGCTGGTTCCCAATCTTCGTTACCTCAACCCGTTTCGCTTCGGGTTGTTCGCCTGGGAGCTCGCCAGCCACAAAGTGTGCCGTTGGCTCGTCCCATTCGCGATGGTAGCAGCGCTCGTGGCCAACCTGGTGCTTGCTTCACGATCGCCGTTCTATGGGCTGACCCTCTTCCTGCAGGTCGGGTTCTACCTGGCTGCGCTTGTCGGTCTCCGGACCGACGCAAGCATCCTGCGGCTCCCCTCATTTCTCTGCGTGGCCAACTTCGCCGTGCTCATGGCATGGCTGCGATTCGCGCGCGGTGAGCGGATTGCGTTGTGGAGTCCTTCCAACCGCATTTCGACGCTGCCGCCCACCAGCGCGCGGTAACCGATTTCTCGTCGAGGTTCCAGGGTGATCACCAACGCGCTGAGCGTGGATGTAGAGGAGTATTACCATGCCGAGATTTTCCGGCGGGGTCTGAACGGCAACGGCCACCAGAGCTTCGAGAGCAGGGTCGAGCGCAGCACCGATCGCCTTCTCGAGCTGATGCGCGAGCACGGCGCCCGTGCGACATTCTTCGTGCTGGGTGAGATCGCGGAGCGGCATCCTGCGCTGCTGCGCCGGCTTGCCGCAGAGCGTCACGAGATCGCGTGCCACGGCGATCGGCACGACAACGTGTGGGCGCAATCACCGCACGAATTCAGAGCGGACATCAGGCGCGCGAAGCGGAGCGTCGAGGACGCCGCCGGTCAGGCGGTCATCGGCTATCGCGCACCCAATTTCTCGATCCGGCGGGCGCAGCAGCCCTGGGCGTATCCGACCCTCCTCGAAGAAGGGTTCCTCTACGACTCCAGTGTCTTTCCGATCGTGCACGATCGTTACGGGCAGCCGGATGCGCCGCGCTTTGCGCACGAGATCTGGAGAGACACCGGGCGCGGGCTTCTCGAGTTTCCAATCAGCACGGTGCGCCTCGCCGGGATGAATTTTCCCATCGGTGGCGGAGGCTATTTCCGTTTGCTGCCGCTGGCGGTGACGATGCTGGGCATTCGCCACGTCAATGCCCGCGAGGGGCGGCCGGTGATGTTCTATCTGCATCCCTGGGAACTCGATCCCGATCAGCCGCGCCAGAAGATGTCGTGGCACCACCGCGTTCGCCATTACGCGGGTCTCGAGAAACAAGTCGGCAAGCTCTCCGGTCTGATGAGTCGGTTTTCTTTCGGGCCCGCCTGCGAGGTTCTGCAGCTGAGCCAGCCTGTCTCGCGGCCCGCGAATTGCGTGGATCGTCGCGGCGTGAGCCCTGAATGAGCGCGAGCCCTGGTCAACCCGTCGTCCGGATGCTCGGCGATGAAGAGGGTGGCGATGCGGTCTGGCAGCGAGTTGCCAGCGGCCTCCCGCAGTCGACTCTCGCGCACGCGCCCGAATGGAGAACGGTGATCCGTCGGGCGTACGGCCATGAGCCGATCTACCTCATAGCAGAAGACGAGGAAGGGCAGGGGGGCGTCCTGCCCGCTTTCCTCGTACGGCGCCCGGTCATTGGAACAGTTGCCGCGTCCATGCCGTTTCTCGATGCCGGCGGACCGTGCGCCGGATCCGCAGCGCTCGCACACGCACTCGTAGAACGTCTCCTGGCAGAGGCGCTCCGCGTGAATGCGTCGTCGGTGGACATTCGTTGCGCCGAACGGCTCAGTCTCGAGGCGATTCCGCTGGCACACAAGGTGAACATGTCACTGGCTCTTCCGGGAGACTCCGATCGGCTTTGGAAGCAGTTCGACGGCAGTGTGCGGAATCAGATCCGCAAGGCGCAGCGCAGTGGCCTGGCTGTGGAATTCGGTGGCGCGGAGAAATTGGACGATTTCCATCGCATTTTCGCGGCGCGCATGCACGATCTCGGATCGCCTGTGCACGCCAAACGATTCTTCGACGCCGTCTTCGACGCGTTCGGCAACCGCGCCCGCGTCGCGCTGATCCACAAGGGCAGTACGCCGATTGGCGGCCTGGTCGCGCTGACGAGCAATGACGTGATGACGGTCCCGTGGGCATCGTGTCTCCCCGAGTACTTCTCCCTGTGCTCGAACATGCTGCTCTACTGGGAAACGATTCGAGCGGCATGTCTCGAGGGTCACAGCCGCTTCGACTTCGGCCGCTCGACCCGCGACTCCGGCACATATCGCTTCAAGCGGCAGTGGGGTGCCGTCGAGAGCCCCTTGTACTGGTACTCGATCTCGACAACTCCACACAGTGACCGTCCGGCACGTGAAAGCGCCGCGGCGGCATATCTCGTTGGTCTGTGGAAGCGCCTGCCGCTCTCGGTGACGCGTTGTCTCGGACCTCATGTTCGGAGGTACTTGATTCAATGACGCCTCGCGTGGCCTTCATCGGCGCCGGGCAGATGGCCCGTCATCATGTGGAGGCGGTCCGGCGCCTGCCCGTGCCCTCGGTTCTCGTGGGTGTGTACGATCCTGCACTCCGCCAGGCGGAGGCCTTTGCCGCGGCGAACGGAACGCGTGCCTTCCCGTCGCTCGAGGCGATGCTCGGCTCGCGGCCGGATATCGTGCACGTCTGCACGCCGCCTGCATTTCATTTCCAGTCTGCTCACGCCGCCCTCGAGGCGAGCGCGCACGTGTACGTCGAAAAACCGTTTGCGTTGAGCGCGCGCGATGCACGCACGCTGCTGGCACTGGCCACGGCGCGCAGCCGGCTGGTCTGCGCGGGGCATCAACTGCTGCACGATCCGGGATTCCAGGTCCTCATGGGGCGTCTCGGTGAGCTTGGCACTCTTCTCCATGCCGACAGTCACTTCACCTTCAAGCCAGTTGGCGCGTCGGCGCGGACGGGCGCGGCGGCGCTGGCGCACCACCTGATCGATATCCTCCCGCACCCTCTCTACTCTCTCGTTTCCGTGATGGAGCGCGGGATCGCTGACAGCGACAATGTCGAGATCGCGTGGGTGGACGCGAGTCCAACAGCGGTCCAATCCATCCTGCGAGCCGGGAACCTCACCGGGCGTCTGTTTGTCAGCTTGCGCGCAAGGCCCATTGCCTCCTCGCTGACGTTGACCGGGACGGATGGGTCGTTGAGCTGCGACTTCATGCGCTCGATCGTCGTCGGGTCGCCGAACCCGGGTACGGAGTTGCTCGAAAAAGTGTTCACTCCCATCGTCGAGGGAGGTCAGCTGATCTCGAGAACGACAGCAAGCACGGCGCGCCGGTTGCGGTCCGGTATCGGCTATCCCGGCCTCTGCGAGTTGATGGGGTCCTTCTACGAGGCGGTCGCGCTCGGCCACCCGTCGCCTTTGAGCAGCCGGCATCTTCTTCGCGTCAGCGAGGTGTTCGAAGCATTGGTCGCGAAGATAGACGCGAGTGTCGCCCGTTCCACTGCCGGCAGACCTTTAGTGTCGGTCACCTCACGAAAACCCCGCACCGTGGTCACCGGCGCGCGCGGTTTTCTCGGCGCCGAGCTGGCGCGGGCCCTGGGTCCGGTACGAGGCGTCGGACGCGGAGCGCGGCCAGACGACGCGAACATCGGCGAGTGGGTGACCTCCGATCTGAGCCGCGGGCTGTCCGCTGACGCGCTCGCCGGTGCCGACATTGTCGTGCACGCGGCCGCGGAAACGTCGGGCGGATACGACGATCACCGGCGGAACACGATCGCCGCGACCAAGCATCTCCTTCGCGCGATGCATGCGGCTGGCGTTCGCAAGCTGCTCCTGGTGAGCAGCCTCTCCGTGCTTGAACCGCCGCGCTCCGCGTGGGAGCGGCAGGACGAACGCACTCGACGGCCATCACGTCCTCGAGCGTTCGGTCCTTATACGTGGGGCAAATGTCTTCAGGAAGCGCTGGTCGAGCGAGACGCGCCGAAGCTTGGTATCGCCGTGCGGATCGTCCGTCCCGGTGCATTGATCGACTCCGCCGATCTCACGTTGCCCGGCTTGATGGGGCGTCGTCTTTTCGGTCGCTGGCATCTTGGGCTTGGCCGGCCGGCCCTGCCGATCGCGGTGTGCGACGTCGCGCGCTGCGCAGATGCGATCGCGTGGTGCGTTCGCAACTTCGATGAAACACCGCCCGTCGTTCATCTCTTCGATCCGGAGTTGACGACTCGCCGCACTTATCTGACTCACATTGCCGGGCGCGGATGGCGCGGTCGCATGGTCTGGGTTCCCATCAGCGCCGTGGCGTTCGGCTTGTCCAGCGTCCGCACGTTGCTGTCCCTGCGGCGCCTACGGTGGCCCACCCGGCTTGCCGCGTGGTCGATTCTGCGTCCGCGGCGGTACGACGCCACCCTGACGACCAGCGTCATGATGAGATCCGGGGAGTTTGTCGGCGCTCAGCGGAAGGCCGGCTGAATGAAAGTGTTCGTGACCGACGGCGATCAGCGACCGGCCCTGGCCATCACCAGGTCGCTGGGCCGGCGCGGCATTGACGTGATCGTCGGCGAGGACCGGCCGGTCAGCCTGGCCTCGTCGTCACGATATGCCGCCGGCCATCGAACGTATCCATCGCCGCACGACGAACCGGAGGCGTTCGATCGGTTCCTGGATGATCTCATCGCGCGCGAGCGCCCTGACGTCGTCATGCCGGTTACCGATGTCACGACCTACATGATTGCGCGCCGGCACGGGGAACTGTGTCAGCGCACTGCCGTCGCGGCGCCACCGTTCGAAGCATTCGATTTCGCTTCGGACAAGGGACAACTGCTTCGACATGCCGCCACTCGTGGCATCTCCATTCCCCGCACATTCTTTGTCAGCGATGCCGCCGGTGTGCGCCGGATCCTCCCGGATATCGAGTATCCGGCTGTCGTCAAGCCTTGCCGGTCGAGGATTCTCAGCGATCGTGGTTGGCTCTCGACGATGGTGCACCACGCCACGCGCGAAAGCGATCTGTTGCGTTTGTACGACACGGTCGGCTATCTCGCGTCGACGCCGTCGATGATTCAGGAACGGGTGGTCGGACCCGGCACCGGCGTCTTTCTCCTGTGCGACCACGGCCATCTGCTCACGGCGTTTGCTCATCGCCGTCTCCGGGAAAAGCCGCCCTCGGGTGGAGTGAGCGTGTTGTGCGAAAGCATCCCGGTCGACCGGCACCTTCTCGAGGAGGCCATGAGCCTGCTCGGGCCGCTCGGATGGCATGGCGTTGCGATGGTTGAATACAAGCAGGACCATCGAACTGGACGCCACATGCTCATGGAAGTGAACGGGCGGTTCTGGGGATCCCTTCAGCTTGCCGTAGATGCTGGAGTCGACTTCCCGTACCTCTGTTATCGGCTGGCGACCGGAGAGACCGTCGACGTTCCATCTGTCTACGCTATCGGTGTCAAGAGCCGCTGGCTTCTCGGTGACCTCGATCACCTGTTGATTCGCCTCCGCGGCAGGCGTCGCGAGAGCTTCCCCGCCGAGTCACGTCTGCGGGCGCTCGTCGAGTTTTTCCGCCGCCCGAAACGCGGGTCGCAGGACGTCTTTCGCCGCGATGATCCTCGCC
>Ga0207689_10004860_pt1 | contig 12109 bp, 12 predicted proteins | sample KBSMisM52_FD_184312 | JGI IMG/M metagenome (GOLD analysis project Ga0207689, IMG submission 184312) | Miscanthus rhizosphere microbial communities from Kellogg Biological Station, Michigan, USA - KBS Miscanthus M5-2 (SPAdes) (version 2) | ecosystem: Host-associated > Plants > Roots >... | reverse complement strand
CACAGAAATCCGAACCCATCAGGCGATAGATACCTTCGACGCAATCGTCGATGTAACAGAACGATCTTGTTTGCTCTCCGTCGCCCCAAATGTCAATCTCGTTCTTCCCTGTCAATTTTGCAACCGCGATCTTCCGGCAAAGGGCTGCTGGAGCTTTTTCACGACCGCCTTGCCATGTTCCTTTTTCACCGAAGATATTGTGAAATCGAACTGTGCGCGTCTCAAGGCCGTAGTCTTCGCGATAGTGCGTGCATAATTTTTCCGAGATCAGCTTCTCCCAACCATATGCATCCTGCGGATTCGCTGGATATGCATCCTCCTCTTTGAGGGGATTGGTCGCCAGCAGCTGGCCACACTGGGCGAGGCGCGCACGCCGGGCATCGCCGATCTTTTCGTTGCCGTGATGGGCTCGACGACAGGTCAGGCACAAGGAGCGGCTCTATGAGCGACACCGCACCGCAGTCCTTTTCCCCAATGACCGAGACGCGCCCAATGTACTGGTCGGTGCGACGCGAATTGTGGGAGAACCGATCGATCTATCTCGCGCCGCTCATCGTCGCCGCGGTCGTGCTGTTTGCCACCGCTCTCAGCACAATTGGGTTGCCGAAAAGGATGCGGAATCTTCCTACGCTCGATCCCGCGAAGCGTCACGCGTCGATTGCCATGCCCTACAGCATGGCGCCGGCTCCGATCATGTTTGCCACGCTCCTGGTCGGGTTCTTCTACTGCCTCGACGCGCTTTATGGCGAGCGCCGCGATCGAAGCATTCTCTTCTGGAAGTCGCTGCCGGTCTCGGATCGCACCACCGTGCTCTCCAAGGCCACGATTCCGATGGCGGTATTGCCGCTGATCGCCTATCTGCTCAGCATCGTTACGCAACTCATCCTGCTGATGCTGAGCAACATGGTCCTCCTCGCACACGGGATGAATCCTGCCCCATTGTGGGCCGAGGTCCGATTCTTCCAGGGGCTTTTGATCATGCTCTACGGCCTGATCGTGCACGTTCTCTGGTTTGCACCGATCTATGCGTGGCTGCTTCTGGTTTCGGCGTCGGCCCGGCGTACGCCGGTTCTTTGGGCGGTCTTGCCGCTGCTCGCTGTGTCGGCGGTCGAGAAGATCACATTCAATACGACGCTGTTCATGCACATGCTGCAGTACCGCGTCGTCGGCGCTATGGCGGAGGCCTTCGACGGCCATCCGAAAGGTGCCAATGGGGACATCAGCCGGTTGTCGCAACTCGATCCCGGCCGATTCCTGAGCGCGCCCGGTCTGTGGGCCGGCCTGATCTTCGCCGCCGCATTTCTCGCCGCCGCGATACGCCTGCGTCGCAATCGCGAACCGATTTAACTCAAGGAGAACCACCTAATGCATTCCGCAATGACAATGATTCATATCTGCGGTGCCGTTGTGGCATTGCTGTCGGGGTTTATGGCTATGGCCCTTCGCAAAGGCTCGGGGCCGCACGGCGCCGCTGGAACCGTTTTCTCCATCTCCCTGCTCTGCGCGGCCGCCGCCGGTACCTACATGGCCGTATTTATCAAACCTAATAACGGCAACGTGATGGGCGGCGTTCTGACGTTTTATCTCGTCGCTACGGGATGGGCAGTCGCCAGGCGCAGAGATCGAAAGGCCGGCCTCTTCGATTGGGGCGCGCTGTTCGGCGCATTGACGATCGGTGCTGCCGCGGTGACGTGGGGCCTGCAGGCGGCGACCAGCCGGGCCGGGCTGAAAGATGGCTACCCCGCCGGCATGTACTTCTTCTTCGGGTCGATCGCTCTGCTCTTCGCCTTTTCGGACGTTCGCCTGATCGTGCGCGGTGGTGTCTTCGGCTCGCAACGCATCGCGCGACATCTATGGCGCATGTCACTCGCCCTTCTGTTCGCCCTGGTCTCCTTCTATCCCAGCAGAGCGCGCCTTTTCCCACAGTGGGTAAACGATTCAAAACTGCTCTATGTGCCACACGTGCTGCTCATTGGAGCGATGTTCTTCTGGCTGGCTCGCGTAAAGGCCCGCAAACGTGTGCCGAACACCAGAGTGGTGGAAGCCAAGCCTGCCGAAACGATCGACAGTGGATTTCAGCGGGTCGCATAAGGAGGTCAATATGAGCGTCACGATAATGCCAGAACGGATTACAGAAATCTCACCGCGGTCCAAGGCGAGGATTGCCGGCGTCTTTTATCTGCTGACCTTTGTAGCTGGAGTGGTCGCGTTGGTCTCCGTCAGTAGCAGACTCCCCGCGAACCTCATCGCCACCGCGTCCTATGTCGCTGTGACGATGCTCTTTTATGACATCTTCAGGCCGGTTAACAAAAGCATCGCCTTACTGGCTGCGTTATTCGGTCTCGTGGGGTGCACCTGGTCTGCCCTGACCCTCTTTCACCTGACTCCCCTCGAAATCAATAGCCTCGTGTTTTTCGGTTTCTATTGCCTACTGATCGGCTACCTCATCATCAAGTCGACATTCCTCCCTCGGATTTTGGGGATCGGGATGGGCATCGGTGGCCTAGGCTGGCTGACCTTTCTGTCAACGCCGCTCGCAAACTCCCTGGCTCCCTGGAATCTCGCCCCCGGCATGATCGGAGAAGGCTTGCTCACGCTGTGGCTCCTCGCGTTCGGCGTGAACGTTCAACGATGGAAGGAGCAGGCCGGCACCACGATGGCAGCCGCTCTTTTCGTGCTGACGATAGCGATGGCCATCGGCATCTTCGGTGCCACAATCGGCATGTGGCTGCCAATCGTCCGCATAGGGCGGCTGTTCCTCGAATTCTGAGAGTCTGACGATACCGATGGCCGGGCGAGCGAGGTCATGAATCATCGGTTTGGCCGGTGAGGTGCGAAGGGGAAGTTCTTACGGCAGGTCCTCAATCGCCCTGATCGCTACTGCAGTGTCGCGCGAGTACGCGACGATCGTTCGCCCATTCTTCGCGGAAAAAACGGACAGGGCGTAACTGCGGGGGAAGTAGTCGTCCGTGGCTACACGGTCTACGATCCGGCCATCCGTTCCGACGCGAACGATCGCGTGCTGCGTAAATGCGAGAAATCTCCGACCGTCCCACACTGCCCGTCGATTCTGCAGGTCGTACAGAAAAACATCGGGAACCCACGGGCAGAGCAACGGTACACCGGCGGAGTCCAGAAGCGCGGGCGCCGGAGCTCCGAGGGGATGTCCGGACGAATCGATGCGCATGAACCGGAACTCCTGTGCCAGCTGCCCACTCGTCGTTAAATCGAGCATCAGAACGAGCCACTGCCTGCCGTCCCAAGCCATCCACGTCGATCCGATTTGATTGCTGCTCGATTGCAGAAGGTCCACCTCCGACGTCGTTCCCGCCGGCGAGATGAACCTGGCCACGAACGCGCCCGATTGACCGTACGTTGCCGGCTCGGCGTAGGCCGTCGCGAAATTCGCGTTGTCCGTACCGATGCCGCTCCCGATTCCCTTCGGGGCGAGAAGCAGGACGGAGTTGTTCGCTGATGCCGTCGCGGAGAGCAACTGCGCGTTGACCGTGCCGATGGAGACCTGACCGTCACTGCCGTTCCCACCCCAGGACACGAGACAACCGGCATCGGCGCACGTCACGCCAACGATCGGCTGGACGGTCGCGATGTTGTCAGCGACAATCGCCGGCGCGGGCGTCATCGTGTGTCCGTTGGCGTCCAGCAGAATGGCAACGATCTGCTGCTTGCCGGCCGTGGTATCGCACCACGCGGCCACAAAGAGGTCCCGGAATGCGTCGATGGCCACATGTCTCTGATAGTGGCCGGTCTCGAGGAGTGGTTTTCCGGTGGTATCGATCGGGCGCCCGTCGGTGGCGATGCGCGCGAACCGGATCGACGCTTCGCCCGCCTTCGGCCCATCTTCGGTCCACAAAACAATGCCGGAGGAGGGACCGACAGCGACTGCGACACTCTCCAGCCAGGGGCTGTCTGGCGTCGCCGCTACGCGGTATTCCTGCCCAACGGCGATCACGGAGTGCGACGGCTGGAGGCCCACAGCGCGGCGGCGGTCTGCTGCGGCTGTAAGGGATGCAAGGAAAAAGATGACGATCGCCGCGGTAACCTGTCTCGACGCGCGCATGTTCGTTCTCCGCATAGTAGGGACGATAGTCCCCAGCGTCACGCTGTGCAACCTGCGGGGAACGACATTGGCCCGTAAGCTCGTGTCACCGGCAGGCAGGCATCTTGTTTTCGCTTCTGCCGTCGCTAGCAGTCCTTGCACACGCCATCGACGTCAGAGAGAGAATTGGTGGAGGCGGCGGGAGTTGAACCCGCGTCCGAGAGCAGTGAAGCCTGGCTACTACATGCTTATCTCTCCTTTAGTTCTCGTCCATGTTCTGCCCGGAGAGCGGGGAGTGAACGTGGACCAGCCTCTAGGTTTTCGTCGGCTGCGCCGAGGCGGTTCGCAGACGCTTAGCTCACATTAGTGACATCCGGCCCCGACGGCGTGAGCAACCATCGGGCGGACGCTCGTGGGTTCTTAGGCCGCGAGAGCGAGTTGGCTGTTGTTCGCAGCTACTCAGGTTGATCGGATTTACGAGGCAATCAGCTCGGCATGCAACCATGGCCCCGACATGTCCCCGTCGAAGCCGGTACGCCCCCAAATTTTCAACGAACAGGCATCTCAAAACGCCTCGAATGATGGCAGCATTCCGATATGGACATACGAGACCTCGATCCGATCGTGCGCCGTGCGCTCGATGAAGACCTTCCCGATATCACCAGCGAAGCGATCTTCGAGCCCTCGGATCGCGGACGGGCAAAGTTCCTGGTCAAGGCCTCGGGCATCCTGGCGGGACTCGAATTCGCGGCGGCAACGTTTGCGGCGATCGATCCGTCGTCGTCATTCGATCCGAAGCGCAAGGACGGCGATGAAGTCGAAGCGGGGAATGTTGTAGCGGAGGTGGAGGCGTCGGTGATCGGGTTGCTGGCGGGGGAGCGGACGGTATTGAATCTCATGCAGCGGGCCTCAGGCATCGCTACGGCCACGCGGCGCTACGTCGAGGCCATTCGCGGGACGAAGGCAAAGATCTGCGACACGCGCAAGACCGCGCCGGGCTTGCGCGCGCTCGACAAGTACGCCGTCCGTTGCGGCGGCGGCGAGAACCATCGCCTCGGGCTGTACGACATGTTCCTGATCAAGAACAACCACATCGACAGGGCCGGATCGATTACTGCCGCGGTCGAACGGATCCGTTCGCGGAGGATGACGCAGAAGATCATGGTCGAGGTGCGCGACTTCGTGGAGCTCGAGGAAGCGCTTGCGCTTTGTCCCGACTTCATCCTGCTCGACAACATGCCACCGGCGCGGATGTGCGCGGCCGTCGAGCGCGTTGCCGGCGCGGTCCCCCTCGAAGCATCCGGCGGGATCACCATCGACAATGTTCGCGAGATCGCCGAGACCGGCGTGGACAGGATTTCCATCGGCGCGCTGACGCACTCGGTGGTGGCGTTGGATATCTCGATGCGGATCGTCAAATAGATCTGGCACTACGCTTGCGGCTGCCCTCTCCGATGCCCGAATCCAAGCCCTTTCAGGTTGCCATCGTCGACGACGATCCGGCCATCCGGCGGCTGGTGCGCCTCTTTCTCAAGCGCAGCGGCTACGAAAGCGTCGAATTCGGGATGGGCGAAGAGGCGCGCGAGCAGCTGCCGAAACTCGCCTGGGATCTGGCCATCCTCGACCGGCGTCTTCCGGACATGGACGGCGTCGAGCTTTGCCGCCAGCTCAAGGCCGACCCGGAGCTGCGCAACCGCTACATCATCATGCTCACCGGCGAGGACGATCAGGAGGACAAGGTCCAGGGCCTCGACCTCGGCGCGGACGACTACATCACCAAGCCGTTCCAGTATCCCGAGCTGATGGCCCGCATCCGGGCAGCAAAGCGGATCGTCGACCTTCAGAAAGAGCTCCTCGACAGCAACCGCCGGCTGGAGCTGCTCTCGATCACCGACGGACTGACGAAGCTCTACAACCATCGTCATCTGCAGGACGAGCTCTCGCGCGCCTTCGAGGAGTCGGCGCGCTACCAGCGGCCGCTCTCCTTCGTCATCGTCGATCTCGATTTCTTCAAGAAGGTCAACGACACCTACGGCCACGCCATCGGCGACGAAGTGCTCAAAGCCATCTCCACGATCTTCCAGGAATCGATCCGGACGACCGATCTGGCCGCGCGCTACGGCGGCGAAGAGTTTGCCCTGATGCTGCCGGAAACGTTGCTCGAAGACGCCCTCACCTTCGCCGAGCAGATTCGCCGCAGCATCGAATTGACGCCGGTAAGAACGCACGCCGGGCCGATCTCGGCGACAGTCAGCATCGGCGTGGCCACCGTGCCTCATCCGCGTATTCACTCCGCCAAAGAGCTCATCGTGGCTGCGGACAAGGCGCTCTATCGGGCGAAGAAGAATGGCCGCAATCAGGTGCAGGCTGATGGCGCAAGGGCGAGGCCGGCGACGAAGGGGACGGACGCCGCTTGACTAATTCCAAGGGTGCATGGATTCTTCAAAAGCCATGGAAAAAGCTGCGCGGCGGCCGGACGGATTACCGGCAGAGCTCATCGTTCATCCAAAGCTGGTAGTGACGCGAAAATCAGGCGCGACGATTGCCGAGCAAATCAAATCCGGTAAGGCCACTAAAGCACTCCGCGATCTGATGTTCGAATCTGGATCTGTGACAGATACGCGCTGACAAAGCACTGAAACTACGGGTGGAACGATGCGCAGACCTCGCGCTTGCCCCATCCGGGGCGCCGCCGGCTCGGAATGACAGGTAACCCTAACGCGCGGTGGCCCCCACCGCGAACTCGCGCATCCGGCGATCGATCTCGGCGCGCAGGCTGAAGACATGTTGCTGGATGCGGTCATCGATTCCGGGGCGCGTTCCCTCTTTCACCAGCAGCTCCACGGCGGTCTCCAGCTCCGCGGCATCGGTCGAAATGCGGGCGAAACCGTAGCTTCCGCCGGAGCCTTTGAGCTGATGGGCGAGATAGGTCAGCCGCTCCAGCGACTCGGGCGACTGCTCGCCATCGAGCTTTGCCTGGATCTCGCTCACCTTCTCGTCGGCTTCGGCAAGAAACTCGCGCTTCAGGTCATCCAGTTCAAGGTCTACCATCGTTTCTCTCTTGCCGCAGCACCATTGCACGCGCAATGCCGCGCCACCCGAGGCCGTATGATTTCGGTAATGACGGTTTCTGTTCTCGTCGTGCCGCGTGCCGAATTCTCGATCGAAGAGCCGTGGGCGGTTCCGTCGGAATGCGAGGTCGTATCGATGCGGCGCGCGATCGACGGCGGCGCGCCGCGCTTGCAGACGTCCGTAGCCGCGTATTACGACGACGACAACCTCACCATCGTCTTCCGGTGCGATGACGACGAAATCGTCGCCACCTACCTCGAACACGACGAGCCGCTTTGGAAAGAGGACGCCGTCGAAGTGTTCCTCGCGCCCGAGGGGTTGACGCCGTATTTCGAGATCGAGGTTAATCCGCTGGGGGCCACCTTCGACGCACGCATCGACTCGCCCGACGGCGTCCGCGCCACGATGACGACCGACATAGCCTGGACCTGCGAGGGCCTCTTCGCGGCATTGCGGCGCAACGATCAGCGCACGCTCGACGTCGTCGTCCGGGTGCCATTTGCGTCGCTCGGAGCACCGCCCGAATCCGGCCACGAATGGCGCGCCAACTTCTTCCGCATCGATCGCAGTGCCGTCCACGGCGACGGCTTCAGCGCGTGGCAACCGACGGGGAAATCGCCGGCCGACTTTCACGTTGCGGCCGCGTTCGGCGCGCTCCGTTTCGCGTGAGACAAAGGCAGCTAACTTCTTGTATTACAGGGAATTCATTCGACATTTGCTGATTTGTAATCATATCCCCGGCCTTAGCAGACTAGATTGAGCGTCGGCCAAGGACCCCGCTCCACCAAATGACCGTTCGACTTTCTCATTTTCTCGTTGCAGCGCTGCTTCTCGTCACCGCGGCCCACGCCGACGACAAGAAGTTGTGTACCTCGTCTCCCCGCGAGTGCGAGCAGGCCATCCGGCAGCTTTCGAGCGGCCGGCGCTACCTCGGCGCGATGATCGAAGAGCTGAATCCCGGCATCGCCGTGAAAGCGGTCATCGAGGATGGTCCGGCGTGGCGTTCCGATCTCAGGCCCGGCGACCGGATCATGGCCGTCAACGGGCACAGCACTGTCGAAGGGAACATCAAGGATTTCAAGCAGATCCTCTACACGGCGAAACAGACGGGCGTCCTCTGGATCATCATCAAGCGCTCGGGTGTTCTGAGGAAGGTCGACGTGCAGCTGGCGCCATTCTCGAAGGCGCAGATCGACAAGATGGTGGCGCAGCATCTGTTGGTGGGTCACGGCATTCCTGACGTCACCGCCACCTCGACAGCGCCGCAGCACTGATGATGGAGACAAATGGTCCGTGCCCTACTGGCGAAGTTGAAGGTGAGCCCGCGATCGGGTGACCGGCCGGACCACGTCTCGTCGATCATCGTTCCCTTTCTCATCGTCGCCGCCGGCCTCGGTGTCCTGGCCTGGCGCTCCTACGTCCTCTCCGCGCGGATGGAGCGCGGCGTCAACACGCTGGCGATGCAGTACGCCGGCTACGCAGCCGAGATCAGCGCGCGTCGCATCGATGCCGCCGTCCACGATGAGCTTTCGCGTGCATCGGAAGATTGGCAGAAGGTAGAGCGCCACTCGCCGTCGCAGGCCGGGCTGCAGAAGTGGATCGATGACAACGACTGGATCACTTCCGCGCTCTACATGCCCGACGCCGACCCGTCCAACGCCCTCTTCGCAAGCGGACGCTCCGGAACGGCGCAGACCGGCACGCTCCAGCTCTACTCGTCCAGCGGCCTCGTTCGCTACACCTACGATCCCTCCCGTCTCCTGCGCCGCGTCCAGCCCGCGCTCGCGCGGCAGCCGCTGGTGCAGGCGCAGGGACTCTCGCAACAGGCGCAAGTCTCCGTCATCCAGAATCCCTCCGCCGCCGGCGCGATCAAGACCGGGAAGGGATACGCCTTCATCGCCTCGCTGGCCGCGCCGCTCTCGTCCTACGCAATTCGCGGTTTCGTCGAGACCGGCTACGGCACCTCCGGATGGGAAAACGCCCGGCTGATCAGCGTCCTCCTCAGCGCGCTGGCGTTGTCGCTCATGGCCCTCGGCGCTTACCTGGCCATGCGCGGCCTGGCGCACGAGGCGGACACCATGAAACTCCGCGGCGCGCTGGTGGCCAATGTCTCGCACGAGTTGCGCACGCCTCTCTCGATGATCCGCCTCGGCGCGGAGACGCTCAAGCGCGGCGGCACGCGGCTGCCGGAGAAGCAGCGTCACGAGATCGAAGACTCGATCCTTCGCGAGGTGCTGCACCTCTCGCACCTGGTCGAGAACGTCCTCGACGTGGCCCGCATCCAGAACAGCAGCGCCAAGGCACTGGCGTTCACGCCGGTCTACCCACGCGACCTTCTGACATCGCTGGTCTCGACTTACGAATCGTGGATCCGCAGCCGCGGCTTCGACGTCACGCTCCACATCGACGACGCTATCGACGAGCAGTCGTGGGATCGCGATGCGGTGTCGCGCGCCGTGCTGAACCTGATCGACAACGCCATCAAGTACTCCGGTGACGAGAACAGGATCATCGACGTCACCCTCCGGCAGACGGACGAATCGGTGGTGATCGAGGTGAAAGACCGCGGCATCGGGATCGAAGCCGCCGACCTTGCGCGCATCTTCGAGCCCTACTACCGCGCCCAGTTCTCTGACACCCAAACCCGCCGCGGCGCCGGCCTTGGCCTGACGCTGGTGCAGCAGATCATCACCTCGCATGGCGGAACGATCGAAGTGGACTCCAAACCCGGCGCCGGATCGACGTTCCGGCTTCTGTTCCCGCGGCCGCAATCGCCGAAAACCACATCCCTGGCGCAGCTCGCTCCGCAAACGCTGTAGAAACTCTCGCCGCCTGAGGCCCGTACTAACACCGGAGATTGCCGATGACGAAAATACTGGTCGTTGAAGACGAAGCAGGACTGCGGCAGGGGCTCGAGATCAATCTCCGCATGGAGAACTACGAAACGGTGCTGGCCGCCGACGGAGAGGAAGCGATCCGCATCTTCCACGCCGAGTCGCCCGATCTGGTGCTTCTCGACCTGATGCTGCCGAAGAAGAGCGGCTTCGAAGTCCTCGACCACATCCGTAAATTCTCAAAAATCCCGGTCATCCTCCTCACCGCGCGCGGACAGGAGACCGATAAGGTCCGCGGCCTGCGCGGCGGCGCGGACGACTACATCACCAAGCCGTTCGGCCTGCAGGAGCTCTTCGCCCGCATCGATGCGGTCATGCGCCGCAGCGACGCCACGTCGCTGACCACGAAGACCATCTGCGAAGACACGCTCATCAAGCTCGATCCGTCGACGCGCGAAGCCTCGGCGAAAGACCAGAAGCTGAAGCTCTCGCCGAAAGAGTTTGATCTGCTCATGTACCTCTTCCGCAACAAAGAGCGCGTCGTGCCGCGCGACGAACTGCTCTCCCGCGTCTGGAACTATCGCGTCGATCTCAATCTCAACAGCCGCACCGTCGACACGCACGTCACGCGACTCCGCCGCAAGTTGCAGAAGGCCGTCGGAACCGATGCCGCTGTCATCGTCGCGGTGGCCAAGATCGGATATCGGTACCTCGGCGAAGCGAGCAACGCTGCGTGATTTGACTTTCTCGCCAATCAGTTTTAGCGTCACCGTCCACATGCACACGACCATCTGTTGCCGCCGCCACACAGGTCCGTTCGAGCGAACGTAGGCGCGTCAACAGCTACTTTTCATCGAATGAGGCCCGGGCGTACCGCTCGGGTCTTTTGTTTTAGGAGGAAACATGCACGGCAAGATCTACAACAACATCACGGAGCTGATCGGAAGCACACCCCTGGTGAAACTCAACCGCGTTGTCCCTGCCGGAGCCGCGGACGTCATTGCCAAACTCGAATCCTTCAACCCACTCTCATCCGTCAAAGACCGCATCGCCATTTCCATGATCAGCGAGGCGGAGAAAGCGGGCGAGCTCAAACCGGGCGCCACGATCGTCGAGGCCACCAGCGGCAACACCGGGATCGGACTGGCCTTTGTTGCCGCGGCGAAGGGCTACCGGTGCGTACTGGTCATGCCAGACACGATGTCGGTCGAGCGCCGCAAACTCCTCCAGGCACTCGGCGCGGAGCTGATCCTGACACCCGGCACGGCCGGCCTGCCGGAAGCGCTGAAGATCGCACGCGAATACGCCGAGAAGACGCCGAGGGCGTGGCAATCGAAGCAGTTCGACAACCCGTCGAATCCGAAGATCCATCGCGAAACGACGGCCCAGGAGATCCTCCAGGACACGGGTGGCGTGGTCGACGCGGTCGTCGCTGGAGTAGGAACGGGCGGAACGGTCAGCGGCGTGGGACAGATTCTGAAGAAGCACAACCCGTCGATTCTCATGGTGGCGGTCATGCCGGTCGAAGCACAAACGCTGAAGGGCGGGCCATACGCACCGCACAAGATTCAGGGAATCGGACCGAGCTTCATCCCGGCGATCTACGACAAGGACGTCGTCGACCGCGTCTTCGATGTGACGTTTGATCAGGCCGTCGACACGGCACGCAGGCTGGCTAAGCAGGAAGGGATCCTTGTAGGCATCTCCTCCGGTGCGATCGCCTTTGCCGCGATCGAGATCGCCAGGGAGCTCGGTGCCGGCAAGCGGGTCGTGGTCGTTCTTCCCGACACCGGCGAGCGGTATCTCTCGACGGCGCTCTTCGAATACACCGATCTGGTCAATCAGCCCGCGACCACTCCACAACCGGCAGCGGCTGCTGCAAAATAACCTTTCATGAAACGGTTCCTGACCCTTCTCCTCCTGGTTGCGACGCCGGCGCTCGCCTCGGACATCACCCGAGCGTCGGTCGTCGCGGCCATGAATGAGTACCGCGCGGAGCATCATCTCCCGCCGCTTCGCGAGGATGTGCGCCTCGATGCCGCGGCCGGCGACCGAATGCACGACATGGAGGATCAGGGTTACTGGGCACACGAGTCGCCCGACGGCCGCTCGCCATTCACCTGGCTCGAGCCGCGCGGCTATGCCT
>Ga0207689_10004857_pt1 | contig 12112 bp, 10 predicted proteins | sample KBSMisM52_FD_184312 | JGI IMG/M metagenome (GOLD analysis project Ga0207689, IMG submission 184312) | Miscanthus rhizosphere microbial communities from Kellogg Biological Station, Michigan, USA - KBS Miscanthus M5-2 (SPAdes) (version 2) | ecosystem: Host-associated > Plants > Roots >... | reverse complement strand
GCGTCTCCTGCCATGGGGGCAGGCGAGACGGGGTGGACAAACCACTCCACCGCCAGGACCCGCTTTCGAGATCTTGGAGTCCCGTGGTCGTTATGGCGACCACCGGACTCCGAGATCTCCGCGCAGGGGACCACCCGTGCGGAGGGGTGCCGTCACGCGAAGGTCTCCAGCGCCCCGTCCAGCAGCCGGTTGAAACCGGCCGGATCCTCCAGCATCAGGAAGTGCCCGACGCCGGCCAGCGTCATCGTCGCAACTCCGTGCCGGGCCAGCGAGCCGGCGTCGGTGGGCGGCTGCTCCGGGTTGATCGCCACCGCCGGCACACCCGCGCGCCGCAGCCCCGCGATCGCGGGCCGCTCGTTGGTCATCGCGTGCCGCAAGGCATCCAGGGCGACGGCCGGTGGCGCGGCGGCCATGTCGTCGATCACCCAGGCGATCCGCCCGCTCCGCGCGTTCGCGCCGAGAAGCCGACGGACGAAGGCGCGCGTCGCGGCCGGGAAGTCGGCCCGGAACGGGGTCATGAACGCGTCGAGGGCACTGTCGTCCGATCCCGCCTCGTCCAGGCTGCGGTAGACATCGACCCAGACCAGGCCGCGCACGCGGTCCGGCAGCAGGCAGGCGGCCTCGACGATCACGTCGCCGCCCATCGAGTGGCCGACGAGCACCGTCTCGGCCAGGCCCAGTGCGTCGGCGACCGCGGCGACGTCGGCGCCGAAGGCCGGCATCGTGAACACCTCCCGATCGGTGCCGGACTCGCCGTGGCCGGCCAGATCGACGGTCACCACGGTGAACCGCTCGGCCAAGTGGTCCACCTGCTCGCGCCAGTACCGGCGGTCGCACGACCAGCCGTGCACGAACACCACCGCCCGCGTGCCGCTGCCAAGCACCTCGTAGCACACAGCGACGCCGTCGGCGGATTTCACCGTCCGTCTCACATCGGCGAGGGTTGCACGCCGTAACTGCGAGAGCAGCGGTATGTTGAGTTTCCGCCACTGTCTATCGGAATGGATCGACGTGCGGACTGAAACGGGTACGCCCCGGACGGCGTCCTTCCGGTTCTCCGGCGCCGAGCAGGTCCGGGCCTTCTACGCCGACGAATACTCCGTCTGCGTCGGTCTCGGCGACGCGGTGCCGCACGGCCGGTTCCACGTCGAGGCGAATCAGCTGTGGATGGGTCCGATCGAGGTCACCGAGCACCGCCGCACCGCCGAGATGGCGTTCCGGATGGAGCGCGAGGACGCGTACATCGTCTGCGTCACGGCATCCGGTGCGCTGACGCTCGACCAGGCCGGCGACTCCATCGCGGCGACGGCGTCGCGGGCCGTGATCTACCGGCCGGCGACGGGGCCCGCTGTCATCCGGTCCGGCGCGCCGAACCGGGCGCGCGGTCTGCTCGTCCAGCGGTGGGCGCTCACCGCCGGGCTGGAGCGCCTGCTGGGTCACCCCGTTCCGGCGACGGTGGCGATGGATCCGGCGATCGACCTGGACTCCGCCGGCGGCCGGGCCTGGCTCGACCTGCTCGACCTGTTCGCCCGCGCCTTCGACGACCCCGACCACATCCTGTTCCGCCCGCTGGCCACCGAGCCGCTCAGCCAGGCGCTCGTCGACAGCCTGCTGATGATCGCGCGCCATCCGTACGCCGAGGAGCTGCACGAACCGGCGGCGTGCTGCCGACCGCGGCACGTCAAGATCGCCATCGACGCGATGCACGCACGCCCCGACCACCCACACACCACCGCGTCGCTCGCGCGGCTGGCCGGGGTGGGAGTCCGCAACCTGCAGGCCGGCTTCCGCGACCACCTCAACATGTCGCCGATGGCATACCTGCGCCGGCTCCGGCTGACGAGGGCGCACGACGACCTGCATTCCGGGCGCGCATACACCGTCGCCGAGGCGGCGCACCGGTGGGGGTTCGGCCACCTGGGCCGGTTCGCGGCCGACTACCGCGCCCGCTACGGCGCGCTGCCGTCGGCCGCCCCGAGCCGGGTCAGGTAGGCGAGCACGGCGAGCACGCGGCGGTGGGTGTCGTCCGAGTCGTGCAGGCCGAGCTTCTGGAAGATCGCCCGCATGTGGGTCTCGATGGTGCGCTCGGCGACCACGAGCTGCGCCGAGATCGCGCTGTTGGACTTGCCCTCGGCGACGAGCGCCAGCACCTCCCGTTCTCGCGCGGTGAGCCCGCGCAGCGGGTCGTGGTCGCGCGCCGGGCTGACCAGCGCACCCACCACGGCCGGGTCGAGCGCCGAGCCGCCGCCGGCGACCCGCTGCACCGCGTCGAGGAAGTCGTCGACCCGCAGCACCCGGTCCTTGAGCAGGTAGCCGAACGCGCCGGTGGACACCAGGTCCACCGCGGGACCGGTCACGATGTGCTGGGACAGCAGCAGGATCGGCAGCGTCGGATGCTCGTCCCGCAACTGGCGGGCCACCCGGGCGCCGTCGTCGGTCATCGAGGGCGGCATCCGTACGTCGACCACGATCAGGTCGGGCGCGGTGCGCGCGACCGCGTCGACGAGCGCGTCCGCGTCGGCGACCGCGGCGACGACCTCGTGCCCGGCCTCGGTGAGCAGGCGGACCAGCCCCTCCCGGAACAGCACCGAATCCTCGGCGACCACGACCTTCACAGTTCCGCCCGGACGGTCGTGCCGCCGCCGGACGGGCTGGCGATCTCCACCCGGCCGCCGAGGGCGCCGACCCGGTCGCGCAGCGCCGTCAGCCCGAACCCGTCCTGCGCTCCGCCGCGGCCGTCGTCGGTGACCCGGACGGCGAGCCGACCGTCGTTCCGCGCCACGCTGACGGTGACGCGGCTGGCGTCGGCGTGCTTCAGCGCGTTCGCGAGGCACTCGGCGACCACGTAGTACGCGGTGGTCGCCACCGCCTCGCTCAGGTCGGTGCCGGCGGCGGCGACCTCGAGGTCCACCGGGACGGGGCTGTCGTGGACGAGGTCGCGGATCGCCGCGTCGAGGCCGTCGTCGAGCCGGCCGGGCCGGATGCCGTGCGCGAGCCGGCGCAGTTCGGCCACCGTGGCCTCGATGGCCGCGACGGCGGCGTCCAGATCCCGGTCGGTGGCGTCCCGGTCGGCGGCGTCCCGCTCGGCGGCGTCCCGGTCGGCGGGCCCGGCACCGCGCAGGCGGCGCTGCACCGAGCGCAGCCGCATCCCGACGGCCAGGATCCGTTGCTGCGCGCCGTCGTGCAGATCGCGCTCCAGCCGGCGGCGCTCGTCGGTGACCGCCTCGACGAGCCGGGCCCGGCTGGCCCGCGCGTCGTCGAGGGCGTGGCGCAGTTCCAGCCGCAGCCGGCTCACCTCGATGGGCAGCCGCGCCTCGACGGCGACCTCGCGGGCCTGCCGGCGCCGGCGGGCCGTCGAGCGGCCGAGCACCAGCGCGCCGACCTCGGAGTCCCGCGCGGTCAACGGGATCACGTGCGCCGGCGCGGGCTCGGTGTCGACAGGGTTGCCGCCGAGGTCGACGTATCCGCCGGCGCCCGGCACCCGCAGGAGGACCACGAGCGCCGGGTCGTCGAGGCTCGCCCGCAGGGCGTCCTGGACGTCCTCCGGCTGGGCCCGGCCGTCGCGCACGTCGCGCACGAACTCCCGCACCCGGGTCACCATGACCGTGCGTTCCCGGTCGAGGATCCGGGCGACCGCGTCGTGGACGCGCCGGTGCAGCGGCAGCAGCGCCAGCGCGGTGACGAACGCGGCCACGGTGATGCCGACCCGGTCGTCGATGGCGGACCCGACCTGGGCGACGGCCAGCACGACGAGCGCGAACACGCTGGCCGACACCACCGTCGTGATCAGCCAGGAGACGGTCCCGTTCAGCAGCCTGTCGACGTCGAGCAGATCATGGCGCAGGATCGCGATGGCCACGGTGGCCGGCACGAGGAGCACCATCGCCAACATGAACCCGACGTAGGCCACGTTCACCGACGCACCGGCGAACTCGGCCAGCCAGCCCACGGCGAGCAGCGGCGGTACCGACGCCGCGCCGAGGATGAGCCACCGCAGCCGGACGCGTACCAGGTCGTCACCGCGGCGGTAGCGGACGACCGGGGACGCTGCGGCGCTGCCGAGCACGAACAGCAGCGTGACACCCACGACGGAGTCCAGAACGCGGAACCCGGCTTCGCCGAACGGAGCGGGCGTGGACCCGGGCAGCGGCCCACCCCGGTCCTGATAGGCGACTGGATCCAACCCGATCACGACGACGACGGCGACGGATACGGCGAGGTACGCCCACGGAAGCGCACGCCAGAACCGCCCGCGCAGCAGCCCGTCGGGAAAGATCAGACACAAGAGCACGAACCCGGCCAGGTTGAACACCCACGCGCCGCCCGAGACGAAGGTGGTGGCGAACGACAGCCAGTCGTCCGGCGTGCCCCTGCTCGGGCCCCACCTCTCCAGCGCCCAGGTCAGGGACGGCGCGGCGCCGAGCGCGACCAGGGCCGGCCCGACCGGGCTGTCCGGCCGACGGGCGGCCACCACGACGCCGAGGATGACGGCCGGAGTCGTCAGCACCGCGGCGTCGATCGCCTCGGCGCGGATCGGCGGCGCCGCCGGCGAGTCCCCCGCGCCGATCACCGCGAGCGACACCAGGCCGACGGCGTACGCGAGCACGCCCAGGACGAGCAGCGCGCGCAGCCGGCTCCGGGCGATCACCGTCCCATCGTGTGGCATCCGGGCCGCCGAGCGCATCAGTGCCAGCACATAGCAGCGGAAACGGGGTGCCCCGCGGCCTGATTCCGGTGCTGGGCCGGACGAAATCGCGCCGTGCGGCGGCCACGCTTCGTCCAGTCACCCGTTCTTGGAGGTCTTCGATGGAACTCGTCGTCATGGTGCTCGCGCCGTTCCCCATCGGCTTCTTCGTCCGCAGCCGGCTGGCCGCGTTCGTCGCGTACATCGCTGTGCACGCCTTCGTGTTCACCTTCCAGTCGCTGAACCTGCTCATCGAGTGGGCCGGCGGGTCGGAGGAGGCGTTCGGCCCGTTCCCGGACGCGTCCACCGGCAACGTCCTCAGCTACGGCGCGGTCAACCTGGTGATCTACGCGGTCGGGCTGGGCCTGGTGTACCTCGGCAGCCGGCTCGGTGCGCGGCGCCGCGCACGCACCGCCGGCCCGGTGGCGCTGGAGCCCGCCACCGGCCGGTGATCGCTCGCCCTTCCCCGCGATCGTGGACGTCTGTCGGTGCCTGGACACCGACAGACGTCCACGATCGCGAAAACGCGGGCGTCCACGCATCGCGATCATGGCGATAGCTGCGCCCGGACCTCGGTCAGGCGCCCGGCCAGGAACGCGCGCTCGGCCTCGTTGTCGGTCAGCGCCAGGGCCTCGCCGTACGCGTCGGCCGCCTCGGCCCAGCGCTTCAGCTGACGCAGGAAGTCGGCCCGGGCGGCGCTGAGATAGCCGTACGTGGCCAGCGGCGGGCTGGCGAGCAGCGGGTCCAACGCGTCGAGGCCGGCCTGCGGGCCGTCGCGCAGGCCGATCGCCACGCCCCGGTTCAGCTCGACGACCGGGGAGCCGGGCCACAGCCCGCGCAGCACGTCGTACAGGGACACGATCTCCGACCAGTCGGTGGCCTCCCACGTCGGCGCCTCGGCATGCACGGCGGCGATCGCCGCCTCGACGGCGTAGCGGGTCGGCGGGCGGCGGCGCAGCGCATCGGTCAGCAGGCCGACGCCCTCGACAATGAGTCCCCTGTCCCACGCGGACCTGTTCTGCTCCGAGAGCAGCAGCATCCGGCCGGTCTCCGACACCCGGGTCGCGGACCGGGCGTCGATCAGGAGCATGAGGGCCAGCAGGGCGGTGATCTCAGCGTCGGCGGGCATGAGCAGGTGCAGCATCCGGCCCAGGCCGACCGCGCTGTCGACGAGATCGCGACGGATCAGCTGCGCGCCGATAGGGGCGGTGTGCCCGGTCGTGAAGATCAGGTGCACCACGTCGAGGACGGCGCCGACCCGCTCGCCGAGCTGGTCCGGCGCCGGCACGCGGTACGGGATCCGCGCCGTCGCGATCTTCTTCTTGGCCCGGGTGATGCGCGCGGCCATCGTCGCCTCCTGCACCAGGAACGCGCGCGCCACCTCGGGCGTCGACAGCCCGCACACCAGCCGCAGCGTCAGGGCGACCTGCGCCTCCCGTGCCAGCGCGGGGTGGCAGCAGGTGAACACGAGGCGCAGGCGCTCGTCGTCGAAATCCGGCTCGGGCAGCGCATCCTCGGTCACGAGCAGGGGCATCGCCCGGCGGAACACCGACTCGCGACGCAGCGCGTCGCGGGCCCGGTTGCCCGCGACCGTGGTGAGCCACGCACCCGGCCGGTCCGGGATCCCGGTCTCGGCCCAGGTCTGCAGCGCCTGGGCGAACGCGTCCTGGGTGCACTCCTCGGCGAGATCCAGGTCGCGGGTCAGCTGGGCGGTGGTCGCCAGCACCCGGGCCCACTCGCGGCGGTGGGCCTGCGCCACCGCCGCGAGAACCGCGTCAGTCATCCGTGCTCGACCACCGGGCGGATCTCCACCCCGCTGTGGCTCGCGCGCACCTCGGGCAGCTTCGCCACCAGGGCGAGCACCTCGTCGAGGTCCTTCGCCTCGACAAGGTAGTACCCGCCGACCGCCTCCTTCGTCTCCAGGAACGGGCCGTCGGTGGTGATCAGCCCACCGGCCGGATCGGCCCGGACGGTGGTCGCCGTCTCCGCGAGTGCGAGCTGCTCGCCGCCGATGACCCGCGAGCCGGCGGCGGCGCGGAACGCGGCGTGCGCGTCCCCGTGCGCCTTCCACTGCTCCGGGGTCATCGACTCCCATTCGCGCTCGTCGCCGTGGATGAGCAGCATGTACTTCGCCATGACACACCTCTTGTCATCCGGGGCCGTGATCGGCCCGCTCACTACGACGACGGTTTCGGCGGGCCGCGGATCGACACCGGCGCAAAGAATCTTGACCAGGCTACCGAACCCGGCGACCGTGTTCTCCATGGTCACTCCGGCACCCGTCGACCCGGTCGCGCTCGCCGACTCGCTCCTTCCGTTCGGCCGCAGCCGCACGCTGCCCGCGGCCGCCTACACCGACGACGCCGTGCTGGCCTGGGAACGCCGCCACCTCTTCGCCGGGGCCTGGGTGTGCGTGGGCCGCGCCGAGGACCTGTTCGACGCCGGCGTCACCCAACGTGCGCTGACGGTAGGCGACGTGGGCGTGCTGCTCACCACCGCGGGCGGCGCCGTCAAAGGCTTCGGCAACGTGTGCCGGCACCGCGGTCACGAACTTCTCGCCGACGGGGAGAGCGCCGCCCGCCCAGCGGTCGTCTGCCCCTACCACGGCTGGGCGTACCGGCTCGACGGCAGCCTCGCCAGCGCCGCCGGCATGCGCGGCGTCGACGCGTTCCAACCGTCCGAACACGCGCTCGTGGACGTGCCGGTGGAGTCCTGGGCGGGCTGGGTCTTCGTCAACGCCGCCGGCGCCGCGCCACCGCTGCGCGACTACCTCGGCGGGCTGGCCGGCCTGATCGAGCCGTACCGGCCGGCCGACCTGCGAAGCGCCGCCGGCCACACCTACCGGGTGGCCGCCAACTGGAAGGTCATCGTCGAGAACTACCACGAGTGCTACCACTGCCCGCTCATCCACCCCGAGCTGTGCAAGGTGTCGCCACCGACGTCCGGGAACAACTGGGACCTGCCCGGTGCCTGGGTGGGCGGGTCGATGGACCTGCGCGATCATGCCGAGACGATGTCCCTCGACGGCCGGTCCACCGGCCGGTTCATCGACGGCGCCCCACCGCGCACCGTCAGGTACGTGGGCCTGTTCCCGAACCTGCTGATCTCGGCGCATCCCGACTACGTGATGACGCACCGGCTCACCCCGCTCTCGCCGGCGCTCACCGAGGTCGAGTGCCGCTGGTACCTGCCGGCCGACGCCGGCGACCCCTCCTACGCGGTGGACTTCTGGGACATCACCAACCGCGAGGACTGGGCCGCCTGCGAGTCGGTGCAGCGGGGCATGTCCTCGCCGCACTACCGGCCCGGGCCGCTCGCCGCCGGCGAAGACGCCGTGTACCAGTGGATCGCCCTGATAGCCGGCCTCTACCGGAACCCGACGGCTGTCGTCCAGGTGGGCGCGGCGGCGCGCAGCGGCCCCGGTGCCGGTTGACCATCCAGCGCCGTCGGGTCGACGCTCCACCGGCCGGCCAGCCGCATCACGTCGGACTCGCCGACGATGAGGTCTGCGCCGTCGTCTTCGTCGGGCGGCTGCGCCGGCAGGCCGAGGTCGCGCTCGGCCACGTCCGGATCACCGATCCAGCGGACCAGCTCGCCGGTCTCGCCCAGGTACGCGAAGGAGCGGACCAGCCGACCGTCGACCGCCCGGTCCCACTTGTGCTGCTCCACGACGCGATGACTCAGGTACCGCTGGACCTCCGTGCCGAGCTCTGCCGAGAGCTTGGCCACCGGGAACCTGCCGGCGGCCCGCACCAGCCAGAGGCCGGTCACCAGGAGCCAGCCGCTCAGTGGCGGCGTCAGGACCACGCGGTCGTCGGTCAGGTAGGCCAGGTCGATCCCGGCGCGCCAGGTCACCGTTCCGAGGTCGCGCAGCCCGAGCGCCGCGCGCACCGCGGCCGGCTCGCCGTCGCGGACCGCGAGCCACGTCTGCTTGTACCCGAACCCGACCATCGACCCGTTGTCCATTGCACAAACGCTAGCGGGCGGCCGGGCGCAGCACGCCCGACCGCCCGCATCACGGTTCAGCCGTTAGGGAACAGCCGGCCGAAGTCCGCGTACGCCATCGCGATGTCGGACTGCGCCCAGAACCGGTGGTAATTGAAGGTCGGGGCCGCCCCGCCGGCCAGGAATGCCTGAACCTTGGGCCAGTCCGGGTCGTTGCGGTAGAAGGACCGGATGTCGACGAAGCTCTTGCCGGGGGCGATCTGGTCGCCGTTCGGCATCCGCCCGGTCCAGCCCGGCGGCAGGTACAGGCCCTGCCCGGTGCTCGCGTTGTAGACGTCGTCGAAGCGGGCGTAGTCCTCCCGCGTCTCCGGCGTCGAGACGCCCTTGCTGTCGGCGTTGGCGTTCAACGCGTCCAGCAGCCCCTTGGCCGTCGTCTTCGCCGCCGCGTTGCCGGACTTGGCGGCGTACCACGTCAGCGTGCGGGCGTACGCTGCCGCGACGCCGACGTCACGGCCCTTCTTGGTCACCGTCACGTGCAGGTTGGTGTTGGCGGCCGGGCTGGACGGGTTCCAGGTGACCGGTGCGCCGCTCCACTGCATGTCCGACGGGACCTCGAAGTTGGCGCCGGTGCCGATGGTGGTGTTGGCGATCGCCCACGGCACCCACTTGTCCAGGATCGACTTCGCCCGGGCGTTGCCGGTCTGGTAGTAGTACTCGGCCACGCGCTGCAGCGACCACACCTGCATGCCGAACCACTGGTTGCTGCCGGGGTCCCGGTAGACCGGGTGCTCCTGGTAGAACATGCCGTAGAACGTCGGCGTGCCGGCCGGCGGCTGCGCGTAGGCGCCGTCCCAGCTGTTCGTCGCGCCGCCGGCGATCGCGCCTTCGGCCGACTGCAGCCACTGGTAGAACTCCATCTGCCGGTTCAACGAGTTCGTCCAGTCGGCAACAGCGTTCGAGCCCTTCATCGCCGAGGACAGCTCGGGCGTGTTGACAAGCGCCCAGGCCGTCAGCGGGTTCTGGTAGCCGAAGTGGTTGTGGCTGGAGCCGATGCGCCACGACCAACCCGCGTTCGGGTCGGTCGCCCCGCCCCACGCGTAGTACCACGAGAGCAGGTAGTGCTCGGAGTCGCGGCCGGTGCCGGCCGGGCAGGTCGTCGGCCCGACGCAGTTGCCGATCCGCTTGAAGTACTTGTCGAACATGGCGTAGCGCAGGTAGTCGCCCATCTTGGCCGCCTTGGCGACGGTGGCCGCGACGTCGGCCGCCTTGTTCTGCTCCTTGGCCCACGTCAGCGCCCAGTACGCGGCCTGCACCGCGCGTGCGTCGGCGTCCGGAGCGTTGGTGTACTTCCACTGCTTCGCCGGAGTGCCGGTGTCCTTGATGGAGATGTCGAGGTAGCCGAACGGGCCGCCGAACGCGAACGTCTCGCACGACGGCTGCGGCACGGTCTCCCACACCGACTCCTGCGGACCGCGCTGGAACGTGTTGATGAACGCGGGACGGGTGGTCCCGTCGCCGCAGCGGCCGAAGCCGTAGGTGTTGTCGACGTCCATCAGCCAGTGCATGCCGTAGATGTCGCCGGTGCCGTACGCCGACTGCAGTTCGCTGCGCAGCGGGTCCTGGCCCACCGGCACGTTGGGCTGCAACGGCGACGGGTACTGGCTGGGCAGGTTGAACTCGGCGGCGTACTGCGGGGTGCCGTTGACGCCCGCGGTGGGCTGGTCGGCGTGCGACGGGATGATGTAGCGCTCCATCACCGTCCAGGCATTGTTGAACGGCGCCCAGTTCTGCGTGACGCGCCCGTACTGCGCCTCGAGCCAGATCCAGAAGCTGAACGCCTCCGACGTGGTCTCGTGGCCCTGGTCCGGCGCCTCGACGATCAGCGTCTCGATCGAGTGGTACGGCACGCCCTCGGGGCTGAAGTAACCGGAGTTCTTGATCTTGTTGTACTGCGCGAGGAAGCGCTGGATGTACGTGTTGTCGCCGCCCGGGACATCGTCGTCGGCCTCGGTGGCGACCACCGCCAGCGCCGGGTAGCCGGTGGCGGTCGCGGTGATCGTCGCGGTGCTGCTGACGGTGTCCGCGTCCTGCGCCGCCGCGACCGTGACGTTGACACCGGTGTTCCAGTTGGCCGGCGTCAGCGTGAGGGTCGTCGGCGAGACGGTGACGTCCGCGTCGCCGGTCCGCGCGAGGCTGACCACCACGTTGCTGGACGGTGCCGCGCTGAGCTTGTAGTTCAGCGGGCTCGTGGCGCCCTCGGTGACGCTGACCGACGATGGCGTGGCGACGATCGTCGGCCCGGTCTGCTGGCCGACGGTGAACGAGCGCTCCGCCGTCGCGGTGGCGTTCGCGTTGTCGTAGGCGCGCGCCTGGACGGTGTAGCTACCCGCCGGGAGTCCGGTCTGCGTGTACGCGTACGGCGCCGCGGTGTCGGTGTTGACGAGCATGCCGTTGCGGTAGAACTCGACCTTGCTGATCGTGCCGTCCGGGTCGGACGCGGTCGCGGTCAGCGGCACGTCGGCGGGCGCGGTGAACGGCCCCGCCGGCACCGACAACGACACGGTCGGCGGCTGGTTGGTGGGTGCGCCGCCGCAGGTGACGCCGTTGAGCGTGAACGAGGTCGGCTTGGGGTTGGTGCCGTTGTGCGAGCCGTTGAAGCCGAACTCGACCACACCATTGGTCGGGATGCTCCCGTTGTACGTCTCGTTCTTCGCGCTGACCTGCGTACCGCTCTGCGTGATGATCGACTGCCAGTACTGGGTGACGCGTTGCGCGGAGTTCGGGAATGTCCACCCGAGCGTCCAGCCGTTGACCGGGTCCCCGAGATTCTTGATCTGGACGCGGGCCGTGAAGCCGGTGTTCCAGTCGCTCGTGGTGTAGGTGACGTCGCAGGCGACGGCCGCGTATGCGCGGGTGGGTACGCCGACCAGACCTGCGGCGATGAGCACGCCGACGGCGGCGAGGGCCGTTCGACGTCTCGTCCGGGAAAGGTTCATGTGGTGCTTCTCCTCGCGAGCTGGCCCTCGGAAGCGGTGGAGGGCGCGGACATGGGGGCCGCAGGGCCGGCTCCCTCTCGCGATGGTCGAAGTGTGCCATGGGAGCGCTTCCAGCGCCAGATCTACGGCTCTTGAGCAGCAAATATCGAAAGTTGTGATCCACTGTTTCCCAAAACCGCACGGAGGCACTAAAGTTCGGTAAGCATCTATGGGAGCGCTCCCATAGATGGGTCACAGGAAGGAAGGACACCCCCAGCGACATCCGCGTGGCCCGGCTCCCGCGCGCGTTGTTCACCGCGATGCGTACTGGACGGAGGCGAGGACCGCCCGCCTCGTCTCCGTCGACCTCCCATGCACGGCTTCCTCGGGCGCGCCCGTCACACCAGGGATCGCGCCGGCGTGGTCGGCGCCGTCGCCCCGGCGCCGTCCACCGCCGCCTCGAGATCGACCTCGATGTCGACCTCGATGTCGTCCGCCGGCGACGGCC
>Ga0207689_10004856_pt1 | contig 12112 bp, 15 predicted proteins | sample KBSMisM52_FD_184312 | JGI IMG/M metagenome (GOLD analysis project Ga0207689, IMG submission 184312) | Miscanthus rhizosphere microbial communities from Kellogg Biological Station, Michigan, USA - KBS Miscanthus M5-2 (SPAdes) (version 2) | ecosystem: Host-associated > Plants > Roots >... | reverse complement strand
GCTGGTGCAAAATAAAGAAGCCAACCAGGCTTATTTGAACTTGCTTAAAGAGGAAGGTCAAAAAAAAGAGCGGGTTGACAGTATTTTTTATGGCATCTATTTAAAAATGAAAGCCAGCGATTATTATGATCATTGCCGCAATATGTACAAGAAGGGCGTGTTTAATGGCGGCTATGATATGCAGGTGTTTGTGAAATTAGCCGCGCCTTTTAAACGGCCGGTAAAGCTGGTATTTTATCCCGCCTTCGACAAGCCCGAGGACGGTATTCAAGCCATGAAGGAAGTCGCTGGGAAGCTGGGCGCCAAGGGCATCATCAATGTCATGTGCCTGGACGGCAAAGGCTGGGAGGACAAGAAAGTCCTTTGCTACGGGGACGCCATCAAGTTCAACTGAAGGTAATTGGCTAGCCCAACTAAGGGCGTCCGTTAAGTTCAACCAGAAGAGTTTGGCCAGGAGAAGAGATCAATGAAAACGCTTGCAGCTGCGCTGGTGATTGCAGCTACGGTGCTGATCGTTGGTGGATCGGCGATGGCGCAACAAAAGCCGGAAGATGCGATCAAATACCGGCAATCGGCCTTGTTCGTGATGGGTCAAAGCTTCGGCCCGCTGGGCGCGATGGCGAAAGGGGATCGCCCCTACGACAAAGATGTGGCGATCAAAAACGCGACTATCGTCGAATTCATGAGCAAACTCCCGTGGGACAAGTTTGGCCCGGGTACGGACATGGGCAATACCAAGGCCAAACCGGAGATATGGGAGAACCTGGACGACTTCAAGGCAAAAGCCGAGAAGATGCAGGCCGAGACCGCCAAACTATTGCAGGTGGCGCAGACGGGAGATGCCGCGGCGCTCAAAGCGCAGGTGGGTGAAACCGGGAAAGCCTGCAAAGCTTGTCACGACAACTACCGCAACAAGTAGCGAAAACACGCGGTCCCGGGGACTGCGTCACCGCGCTAGTAGTGGATCAGGGCGTACACCACGCATGCGCACAGTCCCAAAAGCAAGACGGCCAGCCAAACGGGGCCGCCGCGCGCCGCAGGGACATCCTCCCCCTCAGGGATCGGTTTGGTTCCCGTGACCATTGAAGCAATTAGATTGTCGCGTTTGGCGACGAGGTAATACAGGGCTGCTGCGACGTGCACGAAGATCAATGCCAACAGCAGTTTGGCGTTGGCTTCGTGTATCTTCGACAGCAGATCGCTGATCTCCTTCGACACGTGTTTGGCCAGAGGGCCCTCGGTCATGATGTCGTCGTTGGCAAAGAGCCCTGTGCCGGTTTGCACCAATAGACTGCCCAATAGCGCCACGATCATCCATCCCCCCAGCGGGTTGTGCCCCGCGTGGAATGCTGGACGGCCGCGGAAGAGCGAAGTGGCGTAGTCCCACACTGTTCGCGGTCCGCGCACAAAGGCCTTGAACCGTGCGTGGGTGCTACCCAGAACACCCCATGACAGTCGGAACAGCACCAGCGTGAGGATCGTGAATCCACTCCACTCGTGGATTTGCATGGCATTGCCACCGATCTGCGCAGTGACCAACGAGGTCGCGACGAGCACCGCCAGCGTCCAGTGGAATGCTCGTACAGGTATATCCCACACCCTTTGAACGCGGTGTGTCTGACGTTGCTCTCTCAAGAGGAATGGGAATCAGCGAATGGCGTGTGCTGCACGGGAGAGAGTCTGCCGTCTACTCTGATTGCGGAGCAGGTGGCCGCGGGGAGGAAGCCAGACGACGATAGATGGGTGCTCCGAAGATCAGCAGCAGAGTTGGTCCGGTGGCTGCGAGTAACAGCCCCAATGTAAGGTTTAGCTGAGCTCTGCGCGGGGTGCCGGTTTCCAATACCGCGCTGGTCACTTCCTCGGGATTGTAGTGCACCGTTACAGCCGATTGAGGCGGGTACTTGCCGAGAAAGGCGCGCGCTGCCTGCTCGTCGGCTACATGGATTGCTTGACCTCGTGATAGTTGCGTGCTGGCGATGACCCGTCCATTCACCGAGTAGTAGTAGATAACCTGAGGCCGCCAACGTACGCCTTCCGAGCCGTCTATTTCCTGCATGTCGACCGACGCGATCGTGCCCACGGTCGTCGGCCATTTAGCCACGACACGTGCGATATGGATCTGCTCGCTACCTTGAACGATCATCAACCATCCGATCAGCGAGAACGCTGCGCACAGGCCGATCAGCAGCACGTCCTGGGTCCTGTCCTCGCCGAAAATGCCCAAGCGTGGCCACTGGATTCGGTGGCGCCGCACCTCGCCCGACAACGTGGTGGCCGCGGGATTGGCGGCAGAATTCGGAACTACTGGCAATGCCTGCGCTGTGGCTGACTCGATCCCCGCAGCCGCTCCGCCGAAGATCCGTTGCATAGGCATTCTCCCGGCTGAATCGGATTGCTGGCCGGGCGATGTCCACCTCTTGGGTGCGGGAGCGGGGCGCTCCCTCCTCGTCATCTCGCCACGAACCACCTACAGCTATGCCGGGTAGTTTAGTCCTACGCAAAGCGGGACGATATCTTTGTTAAACCCGGGTGCCCGAACGCGCTGTGTCTCATGCGGCTATTGCCGGGTGCGCGGTCGACGTAGCGGCGTCCAGTGCTTGCATCAGCAGATCCGGATCATTTGCCGCCAGACGTGTCGAGTCGGACAACATCCCACGCCACAGACGCGCGCGCGACTGACCGTGGAATAGCCCGAGCATGTGGCGGGCGATGGATCGCAGAGACACACCACGAGCAGTCTCCACTCGCGCGTACGCGTGCATTGCAGTAACGACCTCCGCACGGGTTTTCGGATTCGTTCCGCTTCCGAACAGTCTGCTGTCCGCTTCCGAGAGGATGTAGGGGTCGTGATAGGCCGCGCGTCCCAGCATGATGCCATCGACGTATTGCAGATGCATTTCGATCTCGCTCCAGGTGCGAATTCCGCCGTTGACTATGATCTGCACTTCCGGGAATTCGCGCTTGAGCCGGTACACTTCGTCGTAACGCAATGAGGGTACCTCGCGATTGTCCTTCGGGCTGAGACCTTTGAGCACTGCGTTGCGTGCATGGACCACATACGTTCCGCATCCCGAGTTGGCGAGAACCTCGACGAACCGCCGAACGAAGTCGTAGTCCTCGGCGTAGTCCAGGCCGAGGCGATGCTTGACTGTAACCGGCAGCCCCGAAGCGTCCTGCATCGCTCTAACGCAATCGGCTACCAGGGTGGGCTCAGCCATCAAGCAGGCACCGAATGCACCACGTTGAACGCGTTCGGACGGACAGCCGCAGTTCAGATTGATCTCGTCGTAACCCGACTGTCGCGCCAGCGCAGCGCAGCGGGCCAAGTCGATCGGCTCGCTGCCGCCGAGTTGTAGCGCCACCGGGTGCTCCACGGGGTGAAAGTGCAGATGACGTTCCGCGTCGCCGTGCAGAAGCGCGCCGGTGGTGATCATTTCGGTGTACACCGGTGCGAGTGATGAGAGTTGGCGGAAGAAGTATCGGCAGTGCCGGTCCGACCAGTCCATCATCGGCGCCGTGCACACCCGGTGGCTAGCGACACGCATAGGCCGCCATTGTACTTGCTAGACCGCGTTGGCGAGACGCCTGCTGGGCGGAGAGGGTCGCTAGCGATCCAAGAGGGAAATCAGTTTGAAGCGGACGAATCCGACCAGCGTCGCTTGGGCGCGGGATCAAGCTCGGTTGTAGGCACGAACACGCACTCCGCCCATTCGATGGCGAGCGAGGCGTCTCGCATCATCAGACGTCCCTCGAAACCCCGCAATGCGTGCATCAAAGCATCGATGCGGTCCTCTTCGCGGGTCCAACCTGGCTCGCGCAGCGCCGCGACGAGCTGCTGTCTCGCTGCGTCATAGTCGCGCGTGGTGAGGATCGGCCTGGCTTTTCCTACCCCGCCACGAGCGTCCCTGCCTCCCATGATCGTCCCCCGTCTGAGGTGCTCGCCCGAGTGGGGCGTCCGCATGTATCGGATTAGAAAGTCCGGCTAATCGGCTGTCGAAAAATGTCAAGACAATGTTCATCTGCGGCCGCCCCGAATCGAGGCGGCCGTGCGAAGGGTCGCTAACTCCGGAAGAGGTCGAAGACGAGAAATAGCGCAAAACCGATAAACGCAATTGCAATGCCGAAACCGATAGTCACGAAGCTGTGCGCCGGCGCCCGCTGTTCGAGCACAGACTCGGTGGCATCTTCCTCGCTGAAATAGACGGTGACTTTGCTGTGAGGCGAATAGCGCTCCAGATATTTTCGCGCTTCCGCTTCATCGGTGAGTTCGACCGGATCGCCGAGGCTGATCCTTGTGGCGGTTATGGTGTGACCGTCCGCTTGGTACGTATATGTAACTCGCGGATACCACTTCACTCCTGTGAGCGTGCGATTCTCGTCGAGCGTTACCCGCACCACCGAGCCCGTCGTGGTGGGCCAGAGACCGGTAAGGTGTGCCTGCAGCGCGACCCATATTCCGGCAGATGACATGAGAAGTCCCATCAGCAGGAACGCGGTACATACTGCGATGGCCGTTACATCCTCGTGTTTTTCGCCGCCGAGCAGACCCGCTGTCGGCCTAAATATCCACCGCTGTCCGATGCGATCGCTCAGCATGGCAGCACTCCAGATTTGCCAATTACATCAGCGATTTCGACGCGAAGTTGAAGCGTATGTGGATTGAGCATGTTAGAGCCATGCTCGAAAATGGTGCGCACGAATAAGTCTCCTTTCTAGCTGAACCGAGCGGTCTGGCCGAGACGAATCGCGCTCCTGCTTGATCGCCACCTGACCAGGTTCAACTTCGAGAGGAGTCTAGTAGTGCACTGCCGGGGCCGGAAATTCTGTCAAAGATGTGTTTATCTGCGCGGGACGCAGGGGGAGGAGGGAAGGCTGGTTCGCAACCTTGCGGCTGATTGCGAAGGAATCAGGCGGATGCTCGGGGATAGAACGGCAGAATACTGCTTACTGAAACTTATGGAGCAACGCGATTGCGTTATCGAGAGATGCTACTCACCGTGCGTTCTGAACGCGTGACGTGCTTGCTGAAATCTAGTGAGTCAGTCTGCAGTGTCAGTCCAGCGACGACGTGGACCATCTCCTTCTTCGAGAGCGTACGCGTAGGCGTATTCCACCAGGCTCGATGCATCCTCTTCTTCACCTTGCAGAAAGAGCGCTTCGTACTCCGCGACTTCTTGCATCAATGCCTCGAGGCGATCCCAGATTTTGTCAGAGTGAGCATTTTGCATCTCACGCTCGATTAGCGCCTTGGCGCCCTGATAGTCCTGTTCAGTCAGGATCGGTCGGGCCTTGCTTGTTGCTGAACGTTTGCTTTCCATCGTTAGGCTTCCCTTGTCGGCTTGTGCTGAGCATTAATGCACCCTTCGTGCCAGACCTGTCGCGCGTGTCTCGCATCCGCGGTGTGATGTTGCGTAGACACTTGATTCTCTTGCTGTCATGTACACGCCGAGCGGGGCGTCGTTTGTCAAAAGAACGTTGACATGCGCAGTCTAAAGTCAACTAACCAATGCCGGTCAGCGAGACCAACCAAAGGCCACCACCTCCGGCGGCCGTGGCAATCGCCGCGATAAACAGCCAGCGCTTGCGCGTTAGCGCAGTGATCGAGGCAAGCGAGATTGAGATTTGTATGAGTGTCACTGCGAGCGCTAACTGGTGATGCGGGTGGTATACCTTTTCGCTCATCTCGTTGGCCTTCTTCGATTCCTCGTCGAACACCTCAGCCTTGACTTTGATCTCCTTCTTTTCCTTGTCGTAACGCTCGGCTTCCTTCTTATAGAGTTCGGCCGTCGCGGGATCTTTCGCCAGGTGCGCGGCGATCTCCGCCATATTGCCCTTAGTACTCTTGGCTTGATAGAAGGCCCATTGGTCCGAGGCTTCGGCCTTCTTGAGTACTGCCTCGTTCTTGTACATCATCGCCGAGTTCATGGTGGCGCCGCCCTGGAAACTGACGAAGGCGCCCAGCGTGGCGAGGATCGCAGTGAAGACCGCGACGCGCTGCGCCAACGAGTCCCCCTGATGTGCTTCATGTTCGACCTGATGTTCATGTGCGCCGTGAACGTGAAAGCCGTCTTCGGACATGGCTTGCTCCCTGGACTCTCGGTGTTCGACAGGCTTGCGGCCGTCAGATTTGGATCCGCCTGAACCCATCAACCGCATCGGTGATTGGGTTGTGATGCACGACGAACGCAGTCATGCAAGCACAGTATCGTCGTCCATCTAAAGCTTCTTTAGGCGCGAACGGCCTTGCCCGACGGGCTGGCTCGACGCCCGGTATTCCATTGTGCTGTCGTTGGCGGCTTTGGGTAACTAAAAAGAAAAAGGCGCACGCGGTAGCGTGCGCCCAATCCAACGCTGCCCTTTCCAAGGAGAGATCTAGGCCCCTTTGACCTCTTGCCGTTGCTCTCCCAGGCCGTCTATCCCAACGCGCATCAGATCGCCTGCTTTGAGGAATTGCGGCGAGGGCTTGATCCCCATTCCCACTCCCGGCGGCGTGCCAGTCGTCACGATATCGCCGGGCATCAAAGTGAGGATGTAGCTCAGATAGGACACCAGCTTCTTGACGCCGAAGATCATGGTGTTGGTATTGCCTGTCTGCTTACGCTGACCATTGACGTCCAACCACATCGCGAGATTCTGCGGATCGCGGATCTCGTCCGCCGTCACTACCCAGGGACCAAGCGGGGCAAACGTGTCGAAGCTCTTCCCCTTGGACCACTGGCTGCCGTGCTCGAGTTGCCATTCACGCTCGGACACGTCGTTGCAAATCAGGTATCCGGCTACGTAGTCCAGCGCGTCGGCCTCGGAAACGCTGCGGGCTGTCTTGCCTATGACGAAAGCCAACTCTACCTCCCAATCACCCTTCTTGGAGCCTTTGGGAAGGAACACTGGGTCATTGGGCCCGCTAATCGCGGATGTGGCCTTCATGAACACCACCGGTTCGCTTGGAATCGGCATGTTCGATTCCTTGGCGTGGTCGGAGTAGTTCAAACCGATCGCGATCAGTTTGGCTACATTTGCTACGGGAGGACCCAAGCGCGGGCTGCCCGACACTTTCGGCAAGCTTTCAACGTTGAGCCCGCGCAGTTTGGCCAGCCCCTCGAGAGACAGCGCGGTGCCGTCGATGTCCTTCACTGTGCCGGACACGTCGCGAATGCCACCTTGTGCGTCAAGGATCCCGGGCTTTTCCTTGCCAACGTCACCGTATCGAACCAGCCTCATGCTTTCCTCCTTTATATTGCGAAACGCATCAAATGGTGATTCCACCGTCGAGGATGACCGTCTGTCCGGTCATGAAGACGGTATCGTCCGATCCGAGATATACACATAGGTCACCAATCTCCTCGGCTTTACCGAGCCGCCCCATCGGTTGGCGGGCGACGAAGTCCTTGCGCGCCTGCACGGGATCGGCGAACGCATTGATGCGGTCGCCCAGACTTGGGGTGTCGATGGTACCGGGGCACACAGCGTTGCAGCGAATGCCCTGCTTGATGTAGTCGATCGCGATGGATTTGGTGAGCCCGATTACCGCAGCTTTGGATGCGCCGTACACGAAGCGATTGGCAATACCCTTGATGCTGCCTGCCACTGAAGCGATGTTGATGATGGACCCGCCGCCGTTGGCGAGCATGCGTGGCAAGCACGCCTTGATCACCCAATACATCGAGCGAACATTCAAGTTGAAGGAGAAGTCCCAATCCTTCTGCGTGCACTCAAGAATAGTGCCGTGATGCACGAAGCCCGCGCAGTTGACCAGAATGCTGGGGGTCGGGATCTCCGAGACTAGCGCAGTGATCGCAGCTTCGTCGGTGACGTCGAGCTTGCGCACCTTGATGCCAGGTATGACAGCCAGGTCGCCAAGTGCATCGAGTTTGATGTCGGTGGCGACGACACTCGCACCCTCACGCGCGTAGGCAGCCGCGGTTGCCCGTCCAATCCCCTGCGCCGCTGCGGTGATCAGCGCGGTCTTGCCATTGAGTCTGCCGCTCACTATTGTCATCCTCCTCGCTTGCGATCCTGGACACATCGCCGTGCCCGGAAAGCAAGGTAGTATGCCACAGGCCCCAAGCAGCGTCCGACGCTGCATTCGCAATTCCTTTAGACTGACTTCCACCTCGACGCGCGACTAGCGTTCGCTCGTGCAGGCACATCGCAATCGCTGCGCCGTTGGGCAACTCTCAAACTTCTCGAGGAACGCATCGTGCGCCTGGACGCAATCTCGATCGGTCGGGATCCTCCCGAAGAAGTCAACGTGGTGGTTGAAGTCCCAGTCGGCGGCGAACCAATCAAGTACGAAATGGACAAGGCCGCCGGAACGCTGGTCGTCGATCGGTTTCTCTATACTGCGATGCGCTACCCGGGAAATTACGGCTTCATTCCGCACACGCTGTCCGACGACGGAGACCCCTGCGATGTGCTCATTGCCAATCAGCGCGGGATCGTGCCAGGCGCAGTCATTGCGGTACGTCCGGTAGGCGTGCTGAGAATGCAAGATGAGGCGGGCGGAGACGAGAAAATCATTGCCGTGCCCGTTCCCCGACTCACTCGGCGCTACGAGAAAGTGCTGAGCTACACCGATCTGCCCGACATCACGCTCAAGCAGATCGAGCACTTCTTCCAGCATTACAAGGACCTCGAATCGAACAAATGGGTCAAGGTGCTTGGCTGGGGTGGCGCTGAGGAGGCCAAAGGCTTGATCGTTGCAGCCATCGGTCGCGCACGCGCCAAGGGCGCTATGAATAAAGCCCCCGAATAGAACCACCGGACGGACCCATTAGGGCGCAAATCGGGGTTGCAGACTGTTAGAATGGTCGTCTATTCCCTACCCAAGCCAGGCCGGCTTCCGATGCTTGGCTGCGTGCCCTGAGGAGGACACTATGCTACAAGCTGCAGACTTGATCATCCGGCTCAATGTCGCCGATGACGTGGTGATCGCTCGCGTTGAACTGCCCGCGGGTACCGAGTTGATCAAAGAAAAGGTCCGGGTGTCCATCGCAGTGCCTGCAGGCCACAAAGTCGCGACCCGCGACATCGCCCAGGGTGCTCCGGTCAGGCGCTACAACCAGATCATCGGCTTTGCTACGCGACCGATTCGTGCGGGTGAGCACGTGCATGTGCACAACCTGGCCATGGGCGATTTCCAGCGCGACTATGCTTTCTGCCAAGACTATGTGCCGACCCAGTTCGAGCAAAATCCTGCGACATTCCAGGGAATTGTTCGTGCGGACGGCAGGGTCGCCACGCGCAATTACATAGGTGTGGTAAGCAGCGTCAACTGTTCGGCGCACGTGTGCCGCATGATCGCCGACCATTTCAAGGGCGAAGCGCTGGCCGACTATCCGAACGTCGATGGTGTAGTCCCGATTCACCACAAGACGGGTTGCGGCATGGCTTCGACGGGGGAGCCGGTAGATCTGTTACGCCGGGTCCTGGCAGGCTACTCCACCCATCCGAATATGTTCTCGACGCTGATGGTGGGCTTGGGCTGCGAGGCGAACCAGATCAACGATCTTCTCGCGGCCCAGAACCTCAAACGCACCGATCAGCTCCAGACCATGACGATCCAGGAGACCGGGGGTACGCGCAAGACGGTGCAAGAGGGTATCGCGCGCATCAAAGCGTTGCTGCCGGAAGCGAACAAGATCAAACGCGAGACGGTGCCGGCGAAGCACATTGTGCTCGGCTTGCAATGCGGCGGATCGGACGGCTACTCCGGTATCAGCGCCAATCCCGCGCTCGGCGCAGCGGTGGACATGTTGGTGCGCCACGGCGGTTCGGCGATCCTTTCGGAGACGCCCGAAATCTATGGCGCCGAGCACTTGCTGACTCGGCGCGCGGTCGACCGCGCAGTCGGCGAAAAGCTGGTCGAGCGCATCCACTGGTGGGAGGATTACACCTCCAAGCTCGGCGGAGAGATGAACAACAACCCGTCACCTGGGAACAAGGCCGGTGGACTTACGACCATCCTGGAAAAGTCGCTGGGTGCCGTTGCCAAAGGTGGTACCACTGGGCTCATGGCGGTGTACGAGTATGCCGAGTTGGTGAAAGCACGGGGCTTCGTCTTTATGGATACTCCGGGCTACGATCCGGTGTCCGCAACCGGTCAGGTTGCCGGCGGAGCCAACATGATTTGCTTCACCACCGGCCGTGGCTCGGCCTACGGTTGCAAGCCTGCCCCCAGCCTGAAGCTCGCGACCAACACTGCGCTGTTCGATCGTCAAGAAGACGACATGGACATCAACTGCGGCGTGATCGTGGACGGCAAGGCTTCCATCGAGCAGGTCGGACAGCAATTCTTCGAGTTGATTCTGAAGACCGCTTCCGGTCAGCCCTCCAAGAGCGAGATCTTCGGTTACGGCGAAGACGAGTTTGCGCCCTGGGTCCTTGGACCCACAATGTAAACAGCGTCCTTGGGCCCACAATGTAACAGCGTTCTTGGGACCCACGATGTGACGGGAGCGAACGGCGAGATGACATGCAGGGAACGGTACGCCTAAACGATCTAATGCAACTCTCTTGCCTCCTGTACCTCAGCGCGGAGCGCTGAATATGGCCGAAGACTTCTCTTCCAAAGAGCTGTTCGATTTTTTTCAGAAGATGTGGAATCCCACATCGTTCCCGATTCCCGGCATGTTCACGCCCACGATGAGCGTGGAAGAGGTGGAGAAGAAGATCGCGGAGCTGAAGAGCGTCGAGAACTGGTTGAAGATGAACCTTTCGTTTCTGCAGATGACCATCAAGACGCTCGAGATGCAGAAGGCGGCGCTGCAGTCTCTGCATGATTCGGCCAAGCCGTCTGGTTCCTGATTCACCGGGCTCGTCGTCATGCGTATCAATTTCGTAACGCCCAGCATTGTTGGCAGGCGCGCCACCCGCCCTCAGCCCACTGAAGTGGGAAGCGCGAGCCGAGTTGGCGCGCAAACTACGGGCGTGCCAGCGAAGCCGGCACTGCCGAGCAGAGTCGGATTGGACGCCGTCGTCTCCAATGTAACGGCTGCGAATGTAACCGTCGCGTCCGAGTCGTCTGTCGATCGACGGCAGTCACGTCGTCGAGGGAATGAACGTCGCAAGCAACAGGTGGCTGTGCTGATCGACACGCGCGTGGACCAACGGCGCAACAGCCGCCGCCGCGACGAGGACGATGTGCCGCGCCGCGTCGATACTCAAGCGTAATTGCTAGGGCGGATCGGCCGTAGTCAACTGATTTCAAGTTTTCCTTCCGTTTACAAACCTGCACTTGTTCGGCATACCGTTTGCATCGCTACTATGGCAACAGTGATAGGAGCGATCCATGTCGAAGGTGTACGATCCGGAGCAGACGCAACCCCTCGAGCGGGTCAGCGTTCGTGATCGTCGCCGCGCAGATCGACGCGGTGATGATCGTCGCAGGCAACAGATGTCGATGGATTTCGAAGCGCGCAGAGCAGAGCGGCGCTTGCTGAGGCGTCGAATCGAGGACCAGCTGGCGGAGCTCGATCAGGAAATGTAGATACCCTTGCGGGACTTGACCAGAGCTTCCCTAGAGTCGACGCACAGTAAAGCCTTTAGCCTGCAGCAACTCCGCCAATCCGCTCGGGCCAGTCAAGTGTCCGGCCCCTACAGCGACGAAGCACGACTCACTGCCTCCTAGCAGCAACGCTATTTTTTCGGCCATTTGCCGATTGCGTTGGTTGTAGATCCGCTCGTAGAGATCCTTGCCCAGATCATCCGGCATTCCAAGCGTCTCACGCAACACGTTCTCTTGTATTGCGTCGGCGTTTCCGCTCGCCCACGCCTTCTGCAGATCGTCCATCTCGGTCGCAAGTTCGCCTTTGGCGATGTCTTCTACCGTGGCGCGCAGCATCGCCGTCTGGAGTTTCTCTGGCATCACCTCGAACAGTTGCATTTGTCCGTCCAGGGACTCGAGCTCGACGATCCTTTTGCCCTCGGTCTTGGCCAGATGCGCAAAGTGAGTGTCGATGCCCATATTGGGGTCGTAGCCCAATCGCTGGATTTCCATCACAGTCAGTGTCATGGCCAGCAGGTACGGTTTCATCCCTCGCGCATACTCGAATGGCAGCCCTACCTGCGGCAGCACGGCCTTGAGTTGTTCCAGCAAGTCGGGTGGAATGTGGTT
>Ga0207689_10004854_pt1 | contig 12114 bp, 7 predicted proteins | sample KBSMisM52_FD_184312 | JGI IMG/M metagenome (GOLD analysis project Ga0207689, IMG submission 184312) | Miscanthus rhizosphere microbial communities from Kellogg Biological Station, Michigan, USA - KBS Miscanthus M5-2 (SPAdes) (version 2) | ecosystem: Host-associated > Plants > Roots > Rhizosphere... | reverse complement strand
AATCAACAGGCGCCAAGACTTGTAGATTGGCCATACTTCCCGATTTTGAATGGAACCGATCATCCGGTAAGCAAGAATTTAGATGGAGTAAGGGCAATCTTTCCGAATACCCTGGATACTGTAAAGGTGGATGGGATTAAAAAAACATTTTTATTGCGTTCGTCTGTTAATGCAAGAGTGCTGCAGGCCCCGGCCCGGGTGGATTTTGAATACCTGCAGATAGCGCCGGATATAAAACAGTTTTCAATTCGTGATACAACGGTAGCTGCTTTACTGGAAGGAAAATTTAAATCATTATTTGCGGGACGTGTGTCAGCCTCTGTAGCAGATTCTATGAAAGCATACGGCGTGCCTGTAAAAAATGTGTGTGATACGGATACCAGGATGATTGTTGTTGCCGACGGTGATATAGCAACAAATTTTATCAGTCAGCAATATGGCCCTTTGCCTATGGGGTATAATTTGTACTCCCGGTATACATTCGCCAACAAAGAATTTTTTACAAATGCAATTGATTATCTCGTTAATCCATCACGTATTTTAGAAACAAGGGCAAAAGATTTTACCCTGCGGCTTTTAAATCCCAAAAAAGTAAAGGAACGAAGGCCGATCTGGCAATTTATTAACATAGCCCTGCCTGTTATACTTATTATTATCATCGCAATTATTTATCAGCAGTCCAGAAAAAGAAAGTATACGTTGTAGAATGGGCGCTTATTGAATCATTGTCTGCATAACTTATTTATTGGTTATTTCCAATAAGCGGAGATTGCGTGCAGATGGCTTCCCCTTTCAGGGGGAAGTCGGAAGGGGGCCGTATCTTTGTCGCCACATAATCCTTGCGAATGTCACCTACCCAGGTCAGTTATATTGTATTCGGAATTGTATTGCTTGTAGCCATTGTACTTGATCTGGGCCTTCTCAGTAAAAAATCAGCGACTATCAGCCTGAAAAAGGCTTTAATTCAGACTATTTTCTGGGTAGTGCTGGCTTTGGCATTCGGTGTGTTTGTATGGTATGAAAAAGGAAGAACAGAAGCGTTTGAATACATCAGCGCTTATATGATGGAGTGGAGCCTGAGCATAGATAATATTTTCGTCTTTATATTAATTTTTGGTTTTTTTAAAATAGATGCAAATCACGAAGCAAGGGCTTTGCTGATCGGTATATTAATGGCAATTGTTTTTCGCATTATTTTTATTACTGCAGGTGTTGTATTGGTTGAACGTTTTGAGTGGATACTTTATATTTTCGGGGCCTTTTTGGTCTATACGGGTGTAAAGATTTTTGCTGTAAAAAAAAGTGACGATGATTTTGATCCTGCAGCTAACCCTGTTTATAAATTCCTGAATAGGTTCCTGCCTATTGTTCATGATGACGTGGAAGGAAAATTTATAGTGAAAAGGGATGGAAAGCGGTTTTTTACAAACCTTTTTGTAATCGTAATATTATTGGCAACCACTGATATAGTTTTTGCATTAGACAGTATTCCGGCTGTATTTGCAATCGTCGCTTCCAAGGAAGAAATGATCATTTATACCAGTAACATTTTTGCTGTACTTGGCCTGCGCTCTTTATTCTTCTTACTAAAAGGCGCTGTTAATAAATTTGAATACCTTCAGCAAGGCATTGCCATTGTGTTAATATTTATCGGGCTGAAGATGTTGCTTGAGAAATTAGTTAACATTCCGGCATATATTTCATTGATGGTGATTATTATTTGCCTGGCGGGATCGATAGTTTACTCGATCCAGGCTGCCAAAGGCGAAGCGGAAGACAAATCATAAATCTTTCTTTTTTGGCTTATACATTTAAAAAGATAGCAGAACTGGTTACTGGGAAAGTTTTACAGGTATACCAGGATGCTGCAATTGAACATTTGTTATTAGATAGCCGCAAAACATATGCGGCTGCTACATCGGTTTTTTTTGCTTTGAAAGGGATTCGCAGGGATGGTCACCGGTTTATTCCGGATCTATATAAAAAAGGGGTAAGAAATTTTGTTATTAGTGAAGAAACGGATTTATCACCGTATCCCGACGGAAATTTCATTCATACCGGCAATACGCTGCAGGCGTTGCAGCAGCTGACTTCATTTCATCGCAGTCAATTTGATATACCTGTAATTGGCATTACAGGCAGTAATGGAAAAACGATTGTAAAAGAATGGTTGTATCAATTGCTGCATGAAGATTATACAATTGTTCGCAGCCCCAAAAGCTATAATTCACAAATTGGTGTACCCTTAAGTGTATGGCAAATGAACAGGCAACACACACTGGGTATTTTTGAAGCGGGTATTTCTGAACCAAACGAAATGAACAGGCTGGAGAAAATTATTCAACCAACGATTGGCATACTAACCAATATCGGTGAAGCGCATAGCGAGGGATTCAGTTCATCTACGCAAAAGTTATCGGAGAAAATCAAATTGTTTTTGCATTGCGATAAATTAATTTATTGCAAAGATCATACGGTTCCTGAGCAACTGGATGTAGAAGGAGAACATCGTGATCTTTTTAGTGACGATATTCAATTTTTTAGCTGGAGTAAAAAATATTCCGCATGGTTAAAAGTCATTGATATAGAAAAACAGGCAGATCATACAATCATTTCAGCAGTGCTGAGTGACAGCGATATTACAATTGATCTGCCCTATACCGATGATGCTTCTATCGAAAACGCGATTACCTGTTGGTGTACTATGCTTGCATTGGGATATAAACATCCTGTTATCCGGAGCAGGCTGACTTTGCTCCAGCCTGTGAATATGCGCCTGGAACTCAAGAAAGGAATTAATAACTGTACTATCATCAATGATAGTTACAGCGCTGATCTCAGTTCGCTGAAAATTGCATTGAACTTTTTAGACCGGCAGGGAAATGGCGATAAAAAGACAGTCATACTTTCAGACTTTTTGCAAAGCGGGCAGGAAGACGAACTTTTATACAAACAGGTAGCCTTTGATCTTTACTCACATAAAGTTGACAGGATAATCGGCATAGGCGCTAAAATTTCTACTCATTTTTCTTTTTCTTCTATAGATAATAATTATAAGCCTGAAGTCATTTTTTTCAACGCAACTACAGAATTTATCCGTCATTTTATTTCTTCATCTTTCAGGGATGAAACTATCCTGGTAAAAGGGGCAAGGGTATTTGAATTCGAGCAGATTGTTCAATTGCTGGAACAAAAAGTACATGAAACCGTTCTTGAAATAAGTATTGATGCTATTGTGCATAATCTGAAAGAACATCAGCGCCTGTTAAAACCTGAAACAAAGATTATGGCAATGGTAAAAGCATTTGCGTATGGCAGTGGCGGGGCAGAAATTGCGGGAGTGCTTGAATATCATCATGTGGATTACCTGGGTGTTGCCTATACGGATGAAGGCATTGAATTAAGAAAGTCCGGTATCGCCGTACCCATTATGATCATGAACCCTGAGGAAAGTTCATTTGACGCCATAATTAATAATAATCTTGAGCCTGATTTGTATTCGTTTGAAATACTCAGTCAGTTTGATGAATTATTATTGAACGAAGGATTGCTTCAGTACCCGGTTCATATTGAAATTGAAACAGGAATGAACCGGCTGGGTTTTGCCCTGGAAGATATTGAAAGGCTTGCTACCTATCTTTCCTCTTCAGATACGTTAAGGGTACAAACAGTATTTTCCCATCTTGCCGGGAGTGAGGATGAAAATGAAGATGATTTTACAAAGCAGCAATTCAAAAAATTTCAAAAGGCTTGTGCCATACTGGAGAGCAAATTAAAATACCCTTTCATTAAACATATTTCCAACTCGGCTGCTATCATCCGTCACCCGCACATGCAAATGGATATGGTAAGACTGGGAATAGGGTTATATGGTATTGACAGTGCAAATACCGGCATCGCTGAGTTATTGCCTGTGGCTACTTTAAAATCGACCATAGCACAATTAAAGAATGTAAAAAAAGGAGAATCGGTAAGTTATAACCGAAAGGGAATAGTAAACCGCGAATCAGTTATTGCAACTGTGCGTATAGGTTATGCGGATGGATATTCAAGAAGATTAGGCTATGGAAATGGTAAAATGCTTGTAGGCGGAAAAACGGCGCCTGTGATCGGTACCGTATGTATGGATATGACCATGATTGATGTTACAGATATCCCCAATGTAAAAGAAGGGGATGATGTTATACTATTCGGAGCTGAATTACCGATACAGCAGCTTGCATCATGGGCCGGAACAATACCTTATGAAATCATGACCGGCATCTCCCAGAGAGTCAAGAGGGTTTACTTTGAGGGGTAAGAAGTTAAATGATTCAAAAAAGTCAAATGAGGCATATTGAAGTGGAGACTTCCTTTTTTTGACATATCTGACTCATTTTGACTTCATTTGGCGATACCTGACCCTCATCACTTACAACTCCTTCCCTTCCTGCTTTTCGCCTATATTTGCTGCTAAATTTTTTTATAGTGAAGCTTAGAAATGTAGTCATTATTGTTGCTGCTATTATAATTGTTGATCAGGCCCTGAAAATATGGATAAAGACATCCTTTCCCTTCGGTCATGTAAAAGATGTTTTTGGATTAAAGTGGTTTAAGCTGTATTTTATTGAAAACGAAGGAATGGCCTGGGGTTGGAAATTTGGTGGTGATTGGGGTAAGATGATCCTTACGTTGTTTCGCCTGGGTGCAGTAATATTCGGTACATGGTATCTTGCACGAATTGTTAAACATAAATATCACAAAGGCTTTATCGTATGTGCCGCGCTGATATATGCAGGTGCATTAGGCAATCTTATCGATAGTATGTTTTATGGTCTTATATTTTCCACAAGCGATTATTCTACTGTTGCCGCGATGTTTCCCAAAGGTGGTGGATACGCTGGTTTTTTGCATGGTCGTGTGGTGGATATGCTTTATTTTCCGATCGTAAGATCTACGTTTCCGCATTGGGTACCTGTTTGGGGAGGTGAAAATTTTGAATTCTTCAGCCCGATTTTCAATGTGGCAGATGCTTCTATTTCAGTCGGCGTTATCACACTCCTTCTTTTTCAAAAGCGATTTTTTAAAAAGCACGATGCCGGTGTAAATCATCCCGTAGTAGAAACAAGCACCAAAGTAAATGATGAAGTGCAGGTGTCATAAATGAAATAGCCGTGAAGAATCACGGCCATTTCGGTGTATAAAGAAGGGTACGGAAAAAAACTAATTTTTCACTTTTACAACTGACTTACTTAAAACGCTGTTTCCGGCTTTGATGCGAAGTGTGTATACGCCCGGAGGTAATGTTTCTGTATTGTTAAACACAAGATGGTTTGTTCCTGCCACCAGGCTGCTCTTTATATGTTTTATTGATCGTCCAAACATATCCAGCAGGTCAGCTTCAGTAACAGGTAAAGCTTGCGGAGCGTTCACATAAAAATCAAGCTGGTTAACAAAAGGATTGATCGCGGATACAATGGCAAAGTTTCTCGAAGCCGGCGATAATTGTATAATCCTTGTATATCGTGTACGGCTGGTTTTGCTCATCATTTTTACACGATAGTAAGAGGCATCATTTACCGGGTCAGGATCGGTGTATGAGTATGTATTCAGGCCGGATTTATAATTTCCATAGCTGTTTACCGAACCGATTACAGAATAATTAACGCCATCGGTGCTTTTTTCAATTTCAAAAATAAAATCCTCTGATTCGGTATCCGTTGTCCATGTTAAAACTGATTTATCGTTTTGAAGGGCGCCTGCAAATGATAAAAGATGTGTACCTAAGGTAGTACCACAATCGAGAATATTGAGTGTTATAGTGGTAGACGCATCGGTTACCTGGCAATTCGCATTTGAAAGATTAGATACTGTCGTAGCTACAATCACCCTGTATTTATTCCCACTGTCTTTTCTGTAGGCAACAAATTGAGGAAATGCTATTGTATAAGAATATTCGCTGCCATTCCATACAGGTGTACCAACACCGGCAGATAAAGTATCTATCCAGGTAACACCATTGTTTCTGCTTTTTTGCCATTTATAATTTACATAATTGGGGAAATAAGATCTGATAATGGCTCCGATATTCACCACATTACTATCACAAATTGCCGGGCTTGGTGTTGGTGTAAAAGTAAAATTCGGAGAACAGGTTGCAACGGTTATATCATCAAGTGCCCAGTCATTACCACCACCACCCGGTGCGTTGTTCATTATTTTCAGCACAATACTATTTTCAGAAGGGCCGGTCAGGTATGTAAATCCTTTTTTAATCCACTGACCTGTGTACCTGACGTTACCTGTTGTATAATAATCCGAACCATTAACATCAAATGAAAGATTGGGATAAACTCCGGATGAATCCGCACTGCCGATCGGGCCTGGCACAGTGGGAATGTAACCTGTAGTGTTTGCACCCCTTCCGTTCACATCACAGCCGCACTCGGAACAAAGGTTCCTCACCCAGAAAGATATTTCATAGTACGTATTCGGACAAAGATTGGTTATCGTTTGCTGAAAAGCCGAGTCAATTTTATAAGCTGCGTTTACGACAAGCATATAACCGCCAGTACTGCTGGAGGCTGTAGCCGGGTTTCCCACAAGCGGGTTTGATGCACCTGTATGGTCACCGACAATATCCCATAAGCCAAAGATTCTATGAGATGGGCTCTGGGAATTATCAGGTTTACTCCATGTGTTAACTGCAGAAAAACCATTTGCGGCCGTGGTACCACCGCTGGTATTGTTTGATACGCCGTAATAATAATCATTAGGCATCCCGCCACTGCTGGAAAAAGCGGCATATGTATAACCGGCCGGCACGTTAGTCGATACTCCACGGTCTTTACTGGTACCCGAACCAAAAGTACCGTTGAACTCCGTACCGAGAGCGTTAACCCCTACTGTATTGGCACAAATACCATAGTTCTTATAAACAGCAACAGGGTTTGAAGGGAAGTTGAAGGCAAGATTGCTAAGACCAACTTTATAGTTTACAATCCCGCCCCCGGTATTAATCTGGGTTCCTAATGCATTAGTCACAGTCACCCTGAAAGAAGCAATCATAATACAGGTACTTCCGTAAAACGAAGGTATATGCGTATTGCGGATTCTTCCCCCTGCTGTCGGAGTTGCTGGCGCGTCACCGGCTGTAAATCCTAAATTGATGCGTATGGTGGCACCGGTTATCCAACCCTGATCATCGGGAATTCCGTCTGTAAATGACTGGAATACTTTCCCCTCATTTGTAAGCACTGCTATAGAACCGGGAACAAATGTTGTACCGGCTGGCACGGCATCAGTATAAGTGACGTTATCTATAAGGGTGTTGCTGCTTCCGCTTTTTCGTACAACAATAGATGCTCTTATTTCAAGAATGTCACCTGGCTCGACGGTACCTCCATTTGTGCCTTTAGTTACGTTTATATAACTTTTTCCAAAATCAAACTGGGCATTCAGTTGGTTCGTGCTCAGTGAAAACAGCACGAACATCGCGATAAAAGAGGTTAAGAAATGTTTGTAGGGTACAGTTAGTTTCATAGAATCGATTTAAGTGTTTTCAAATAGGATAGCTGGATACATTTTCGGATTTTGTCATATTAAAAGTAATACCATTTAAAGCCCGGAACAATAGGGTTTTACTACTAAAAAAATGACCTTATCTACTTTGACTATCATGGTATAAACACTTATAAAAAAATGTTTATTTTTCGCATAACCCTCAACCCGATTCTGATTTTGAAACTGCAGGATTCCTGGTATCTATGCACAGAAAATCCTGGATGTTAATAACACTTGGGCATTGTTTGTGCAAACAAAAAACCCCCGAAAGGGGGCGCTTTGTTTTTTTATTGTTCAAGGTTTACTCAGCTTGACTGAAGTGCAGTTTTATTGATCTATATTGATATCGTTGGGGTCATTTATAAAGTCTTTTTGGCGGTATGGGTTTACCATCGGCAGTATTCTTACATCACTGATTGTATTGGTGTTGCTGTTTTCCCAGAGTTTCAATTCAGATTGATACTCTTCTTCCGGTAGATTTAATGCCTTTAGAGGATAAGCAGAAAAATAAGGACGTTTTTCAACTGCACTTTTCATGGTAATGGATTTAGTGTGATTAAATCTGCTATTCAAACGTAAAAGTATAGAAATTATGATGCAGGCTATAGTCATTGATGATAAAAAACCGGAAGAACGGTGATTCTTCCGGTTCAGATCCGAAGTTTTACGATACACTATTAATCAATTTTACCAACCATTCCAGCGGGGATTACCCATTCATCAAACTGCTGTGGGGTTACATACCCTAATTTTACCGCCATTTCTTTTAGCGTTGTTCCCTCTTTATGCGCTTTCTGTGCGATCTCTGCAGCCTTGTAATAGCCGATTTTCGTATTCAGTGACGTAACGAGCATTAATGAATTGTCGACATGCTTTTTTATGTTGGCCTCAATCGGTTCAATGCCTGTAGCGCATTTATCATTGAAAGAAACACAGCCATCGCCAATCAGCCTTGCACTATGCAGGAAATTATAAATCATCACTGGTTTAAAAACGTTAAGCTCAAAATGACCGGTGGCGCCGCCGATATTAATCGCAACATCATTTCCCAATACCTGCGCGGCTATCATGGTCAACGCTTCACATTGTGTCGGGTTTACTTTTCCAGGCATAATAGATGAACCGGGTTCATTATCCGGGATAAACAATTCACCAATGCCGCTTCTTGGACCGCTTGATAGCATACGTATGTCATTCGCGATTTTCATCAGGCTTACAGCTACTGTTTTTAGTGCACCATGAGCTTCAACAATTGCATCATGCGCGGCCAATGCTTCAAATTTATTTTCAGCTGTTACAAAAGGCAAACCTGTAAGCTTTGCAATATGCCGGGCAACATTTTCAGCGTAGTTTGATGGCGTATTGATGCCCGTACCAACTGCTGTGCCCCCCAATGCGAGTTCGCTCAAATGTGCCAATGTATTTTTTATTGCCTTCAATCCATGATCCAGTTGGGAAACATAACCGCTGAACTCCTGGCCTACAGTCAAAGGTGTGGCATCCATGAAATGTGTTCTTCCTATTTTCACCACTTTCATGAATTGTTTACTTTTTCCGGCCAGCGTATTGCGCAGTTTTTCAATACCCGGAATAGTCACTTCAACCAGTATTTTATACGCCGCGATATGCATGGCTGTAGGAAAAGTATCGTTGCTAGACTGCGATTTGTTTACATCATCATTCGGGTGAAGAAATTTTTCTTTATCCGTAAGTTGACCGCCGTTTAATACATGGCCGCGGTAAGCTACCACTTCATTCACATTCATGTTACTTTGAGTACCGCTGCCGGTTTGCCATACAACCAGGGGGAAATAAGCATCCAGCTTTCTTTCCAATATTTCATCACATACTTTACCAATCAGGTCACACTTTTCTTTTGACAACACACCTGCTTCAAAATTAGTAATAGCTGCAGCTTTCTTAAGATATGCAAACGCTGCAATGACTTCTTTCGGCATGCGGTTTATATCCTGGGCTATTTTGAAATTATCAATGCTGCGTTGTGTTTGCGCCCCGAAATAGGCATCAGCAGGCACTTTAACTTCGCCCATCGTATCCTTTTCAATTCTGTATTCCATTCAAAAATGTTTTGGGAGTTTGTAATTTTTTATAAGAGATGCAAAGGTAATGTAAATGGAGAGTTGGATAAATTGCCGGATGATTTGATTACTTTCCGCAATATCTTTTGCAAACGATTGACCTTTTTTATTAAAAAATCAGATATAGCACATAGAGATACTTTATTTTTAGGAATTATATTCTATGTAACTGTTTTATTAAAACTCTTGTGTTTACCCAACGCTTTTTTTTAACCCTCTTCAAAATGAAAAAAACTTTTCTTGCCGCATTGATGTTTTTCTTTACTTGTAGCTACGGACAAAAATATCAACCCAATTGGGAGTCTTTAGATAAACGTGATTCACCAAAATGGTATAGAGATGCGAAGTTTGGAATTTTCATTCATTGGGGAGTTTATTCGGTACCAGGCTGGAGAACAAAAGGCCAATATGCGGAATGGTACCAAAACGGTTTGCAGACAAATGATACAGCGACCCAGCGATATCATAAATCAAAATTCGGCAACCGTTCTTATTATGATTTAGCAAATGATTTCAAGGCAGAATTATATAATCCCGACGATTGGGCAAAATTGTTTGAACAATCAGGCGCCAAATACATTGTACTTACTTCCAAACATCATGATGGGTTTACATTATGGCCAAGCAAAGAAGCAGACAGGGATTGGGGTTTTAAATGGAATGCTTTGGATATTGGCCCGAAAAGGGATTTACTCGGTGACCTATTTAAGGCAATACGGAAAACTTCAGTACATGCGGGCATGTACTATTCATTATATGAGTGGTTTAATCCTGTTTGGCTCTCTGATAGAAACAAATATGTGGATATGCATATGTGGCCGCAGATGAAAGACCTGATCAATACATATCAGCCCGATGTATTCTGGACAGACGGAGAATGGGATGCGCCTGCTGAAACATGGAAGTCGCAGCAATTTCTTGCGTGGTTGTATAACGAAAGTCCGGTAAAAGATAAAATCGTAGTGAATGACCGCTGGGGTTCGGGTATACGTTTTAATCATGCGGGTTTTTATACGCCGGAGTACCAGCCCGATTTAGATGTAGAAGACCATTATTGGGAAGAAAGCCGTGGAATGGGTTATAGTTATGGTTATAACCGGGAAGAGGACGCGTGGGATTATAATTCAGCGCAATCATTGGTATTGCAATTGATAGATAAGGTAAGCCGTGGCGGAAATTTTTTATTAGACATCGGTCCCGATGAACATGGAAAGATTCCACCGATTATGCAGGAACGTTTACTACAGATTGGCGATTGGATGAAAATAAACAGCGAAGCAATTTATAACACTGTAAGATGGAAAATTCCCTCCCAATGGAGCGAAGGAAAACAAGATTATAAACCCAAAGATGGTGGTGGCGATTTATTGTTGAAACTGACCGTTGATCCTGATCCCGGATATGCCGTAAAAGAAGTTTTTTATACTTATAATGAAAATACAAATTCATTGTACGCGATCTTTCCGGGATATCCGGCAAATAAGAAGCTTATTTTAAAAGACATTGTATTACCAGCAGGAACAACAATTAATTTTTTGACAACCAAACAAACAGTTAACTGGAAACAGGATGGAAATAACGTAACCATTGATTTGCCTGACTATGACCCGCGTACTTTCAAGGCGCCATATGCTTATGCAGTGAAGATTAATAACTATGGACAGTTTGCACACAAGCCAAGAATAAAATATGACTACAAAAACACTTCATCAAAGCCACTTGTTAGCATAGAAAGTAACGGAAGCGCAATTCATTATACCTTAGATGGCAGTGAACCAACTGAAAAATCGAAGATTTATACTAAGCCATTTGAAATAGATAAAACAGGCGTGCTGATGGCAAAAGCATTTCCTGTCGCTGGCCTGGCAAGCGCGACGGCAACAGAGAAAATAATCCGTTATGAATGGATGAAACCATGGACAGTGGCTTCTCCTCAGCCGGGATTAATTTATAATTATTATGAACCTGCTGATCCTGTCAATCTTGAATCAATCAATAATTTAAAGGCGGTAAAAACAGGTACAACAAGTATCATTTCAAATTCATTGAAGCAAAGACCGGAAAAATTTGTATTGGTGTTTGAAGGGTATATCAGGATAGCACAGGATGGTTTTTATTCGTTCTTTACTGATTCTGATGATGGAAGCAAATTATTTATTGATGATAATGAGGTAGTAAACAATGACGGCAATCATGGTAATACAGAAAAGAATGGGAAGGCCATGCTGAGAAAAGGGTTTCATAGAATCAAAGTGATGTATTTTGATGGGGCAGGAAATAATTCATTGAATGTATCTATGCAGCCGGATGGAGGAGAGAAAACGATAATACCGGGTGATGTGTTGTTTCATTGAAGGCCTCCTCCCGATCCCGTATTAACGCATAGGCGTCAAGTTAACGGGGTAATACACATAGGTGTAAAAATAGGTCAGGCAAGAGTTTAAAAAGAAAAAGCAACTTGTAGTTCTTAACA
>Ga0207689_10004850_pt1 | contig 12117 bp, 10 predicted proteins | sample KBSMisM52_FD_184312 | JGI IMG/M metagenome (GOLD analysis project Ga0207689, IMG submission 184312) | Miscanthus rhizosphere microbial communities from Kellogg Biological Station, Michigan, USA - KBS Miscanthus M5-2 (SPAdes) (version 2) | ecosystem: Host-associated > Plants > Roots >... | reverse complement strand
GCGTGCCGTCGTCCACCGGCGAGGAGCCGTACTCGATGGCGATGGCGCTGCTCGATGCCGGCGTGCCGTCCGCGCGCTTCCAGGTGGACGCGATGGACGTGAGCCGGACGGCGCTGGAGCGGGCGTCCGCCGCGGTGTACGGCCGCAACTCGTTCCGCGGCTCCGGCACGCTCGGGCGCGACCACCATTTCGAAACGGCGCCCGGCGGGCGCCGCGTGTGCGAACGCGTGCGGCGGCAGGTGCGCTTCCGCCACGGCAACCTGCTGTCGTCGCCCTTCCTCCCGGGGCGCGACCGCTTCGACATCATCTTCTGCCGCAACCTGCTGATCTATTTCGACCGGCCGACGCAGAATCGCGTCATCGACGGGTTGGGCGCGCTGCTCAAGCCTGACGGCCTGCTCTTCGTGGGCTCGTCGGAAGGCGGGCTGGCGCTGTCGCACGGGTACGTGTCGGCCAAGCTGCCCATGGCGTTTGCGTTCCGCCGTCCGCAGCCCGCCCGCCCGCAGCGGCCGGCGCCGGCGCGGGCGCTGCCGGTGCCGTCACCGCTCCCGCTCGTGCCGAGCACCCCGCCGGTCTCGCCGGCGCCGATCGAGATGCCCGAGCTCTCGGCGGACGCGTTCTGCCGGCTGGGCGTCGATCAGGAAGCGCAGGGCAGTCTTGACGAGGCCGAGGCGTCCTTTCGCAAGGCGCTGTATCTGGATCCACGGCATCACGATGCCGTGACCCACCTCGCGCGGCTCGTCGAACGGCGCGGCGCCGACGCCGAAGCCAAGGTGCTGTGGAGCCGGGCGCACCGGCTGGCGGCGGGAGGCGCGCGATGAGCGAGCCGTCCATGAACGACTGCTGGAACCGCATCGGCGTCCGCGGCGACGTGTCGTGCCCGGAGCTGCAGCAATACGTGCACTGCCACAACTGCCCGGTGCACGCCGCGGCGGCACTCGCACTGCTCGATCGCGAGCCGCCGGCCGGCACGCACGCGGGCTGGACGGCGCACTTCGCGGAGGAGCCCGCCGCGCCCACCGGCGGGGCGGTGCCGCTCTTCGTGTTTCGCGTCGGCCGCGACTGGCTGGCGATGCCGACGGGGCTCGTGGCCGAAGTGGCCCCCGAACGGACGGTTCACACGCTGCCGCACCGGCGCCGCGGCGCCGTCCTCGGCGTCGTCAACGTGCACGGGGCGCTCGTCGTCTGCCTGTCGCTTGGAGCCGTGCTGGGGCTCGACGCCGCGCCCTCGGCGCTGACCGAACGTCAGTTCGAGCGCGCGCGCATGCTGCTGCTTCGTCAGGGTGATCTGCGGGCCGCGTGCCCCGTGGACGAGGTGAGCGGCATCCATCGCGTCGAGCCGGCGGCTCTTCTCGAGACGCCGGCCGCGGTCGCGGGTGCGCGAGCCTGCGTCACCCAGCTGTGGACGCGGCGCGACGACACCGTAGGCGTGCTCGACGAGGCGCTCCTCGTGCAGGCCGTCCGCCGGAGCCTGGCATGAGCGCCGATCTGTCGATGCTCGATCTCTTCCGCCTCGAAGCCGAGGGGCAGGGGCAGGCGCTCGTGTCGGGGCTGCTGGCGCTCGAGCACGATCACGGTGCGCCCGAGCACCTGGACGCCTGCATGCGGGCCGCCCACTCGCTCAAGGGCGCCGCGCGCATCGTCGGCTTGAACGCCGGCGTCGAGGTGGCGCACGCGCTCGAGGACTGCTTCGTGGCGGCGCAGGCGGGCACGATCGTGCTCGGGCAGGCGCAGATCGACCGGCTGCTCGAGGGCGTCGAGCTGCTCCTGCGCATCGCCAAGACCGAGGACGACGACGTCGACTCGTGGGACGGGGCCCGCCGGGGCGAGATCGAGGCGTGCCGGACGTCGTTGCTCATCGTGCTCGAACCGACCGCCGCCGAGCAGCCGCTGCCGGCCGCGGTCGCGCCGGGCGGCAGCGCCCTCGGGGCGGCCGCGGCGAGTGGTGACGAACGCGTCGTCCGCGTCACCGCCGAGAGTTTCAACCGCCTGTTCGGGCTGGCCAGCGAAGCGCTCATCAAGGCGCGGTGGGTGAGACCGTACTCGCAGTCGCTGGCGCCGATGAAGCGGCTGCATCTGGAGGCGGCGAAGAGCCTCGATCATGTCCGGGAGACGCTGCCGGCAACCGCCGGCGATGACACGCGGGCGGCGCTCGCCGAGGCGCAGCGCCAGCTGTCCGAGTGCCAGCAGCTGCTCGCGGATCGACTGGTGGCGCTCGACTGGTTCGATCGCCGGGCCCAGAACGGTCTGCAGCGTCTCTACGACGAGGCGCTGGCGTGCCGGATGCGGCCATTCCGGGACGGCACGCAGCCGCTGCCGCTGCTCGTCCGAACGGTGGCGCGTTCGCTCCGCAAGCGGGTGACGCTGCGCATCGAGGGTGAGGGCACGCAGGTGGACCGCGATCTCCTCAGCCGCCTCGACGCGCCGCTCGGCCATCTGCTGCGCAACGCCATCGACCACGGCATCGAGTCGCCCGAAGAACGCCTCGCGGCCGGCAAGCCTGAAGAGGGCACGCTGCGTCTCGAGGCGCGCCACAGCGCGGGCCGGCTCCACATCACGCTGAGCGACGACGGCCGCGGCGTGGATCTGGAGGGGCTGCGCGCCCGCATCGTCGCGCGCAACCTGATCAACGCCGAGGCCGCCGGGGCGCTCACCGAGGCGGAACTGCTCGAGTTCCTGTTCCTGCCCGGGTTCACGCTGAAGAACACGGTGTCCGACATCTCGGGGCGCGGCGTCGGCCTCGACGCGGTGCGCGACATGGTGACCCAGGTGCGCGGCACCGTGAAGGTGACGACGGTGCGTGGGGCTGGCACGCAGTTCCGGCTGCAGCTCCCGGTCACGCTGTCGGTGCTGCGCGGGCTGATCGTGGACGTCGGAGGCGAGCCGTACGCCTTTCCGCTGTCGACGGTGACGCGCGCGATGCAGCTGCCGGTCGAGCGCGTGGCGCGGTTGGAGGGGCGGCGTCACTTCGACCTCGACGGCCGGCGGGTGGGCCTGGTGTCGGCGCATCAGGTGCTGGGCCTCACCGAGACCGCGCCGCCGGGCGCCACGCACGCCGTGGTGGTGGTGGGCGAGGGGCCGCAGACGTGCGGCGTCATCGTGGACCGCTTCCTCGGCGAGCGCGAACTGGTGGTGCAGCCGCTCGATCCGCTGCTCGGCAAGATCAAGGACATTTCGGCGGGGGCCCTGCTGGACGACGGGGCGCCGGTGCTGATCGTGGACGTCGAGGATTTGTTGCACTCGGTCGCCAAGCTGGCGAGCGACGGCCGCCTCGCCGCCCCGGAAGCGGCCGCCGTCGAGCCGCGGGCGCGGCGCAAGCGCGTGCTGATCGTGGAAGACTCGCTGACGGTGCGCGAGCTGGAGCGCAAGATGCTCCTGCACCACGGCTACGACGTGGACGTGGCCGTGGACGGCATGGACGGCTGGAACGCCGTGCGCGAGGGCGGCTTCGATCTGGTCGTCACCGACGTGGACATGCCGCGCATGGACGGCATCGAACTGGTGTCGCTCATCACGCGCGACCCGCAGCTGCGATCGACGCCGGTGATGATCGTCTCGTACAAGGACCGCGAAGAGGACCGCCGCCGCGGCCTCGAGGCGGGCGCCGCCTACTACTTCACCAAGGGCAGCTTCCACGACGAGACGCTCGTGCAGGCTGTCGTCGATCTCATCGGCGAGGCGCGGTCGTGAGGATCGGCATCGTCGACGACGCCAGGCGCGCCGAGCTGTTGAAGCGCGCCATCCTGCTCGGGGCCGAGCACGAGGTGTCGTGGCTCGCCGACAGCGAGCCCGCCCTGGCGGAGCGGTGCGCCGTCACCGTGCCGGACCTGGTGCTGGTCAACGTCGATCTGCGGGCGGTGGACGGTCTGGCGGCGACGCGCCGGCTGGTGCGCGACGCGCGCAGCGCGGTGCTGGTGACGGTGGCGGGTGAGGCCGAACCGGCGCGCGTGTTCGAGGCCATCGGCCACGGCGCGCTCGACGCCATCGCGCTGGGCGAGGCCGCCGACGTCGCCGCAATCGCCGCGGTCCTGCTGCCCAAGATCGCCGCGATGGCCCGCTGGATCGGCAAGAGCGGCGCCAAGAGTGCGGCGCCCGCCGCCGATGAGAGCGGCGCCACCTGCCAGCGCCTGATCGCGATCGGCGCGTCGGCGGGCGGCCCGGCGGCCCTGTCGGTGGTGCTCGGCGGTCTGCCGCGGACACTGCCCGCGGGCATCGTAGTGGTGCAGCACCTTGGCGAGGACTTCACCGAGGGCGTGGCCGAATGGCTGCAACGATGCACGACGCTCGAGGTGCGGGTGGCGCGCGAGGGTGACCGGCCCGCGGCCGGCGTCGTGCTGGTAGCCGGCGGGAACGATCACCTGATCTTCAAGAGCGCGGGCCGCCTGGGCTACACCGCGGATCCGCGCGACAAGATCTACCGCCCGTCGATCGACGTGTTCTTCCAGAGCGTGTGCCGGCTGTGGCGCGGCTCGGCCGTGGGCGTGCTGCTCACGGGCATGGGGCGTGACGGCGCGCAGGGGCTGCAGGCGCTTCGCGCGCAGGGCTTCCACACGATCGCCCAGGACGAGGCGACGTCGGCGGTCTACGGCATGCCGAAAGCCGCGGCCGCCCTGAACGCGGCCGTGGACATCCTCCCGCTCGACCGCATCGCTGGACGCATCGGCGACGCGGCGACCGCGCGCGTCCGCACGCGCCGGCGATCTTAATAGCGAACCGGCGTTAAGCCGGTTTGCCAGATGCTGTCCCCTACGTACCGCAGCCCGGGTGCTTGCAGTCGCAGTGCAGCTCGATGATGTCGCGGGCTTCCTTGCAGTGCTCGCTGCAGTACTTGCCGAAGGGGCCGCCCTTGGCAACCGTGCAATTGCACGCGGGGTGCGCGCACTTGTTGGTATCCATGACTCCTCCGGCGCGGTGCGCCAAAGCGCGGACCGCGCGACACGGCCGGGGGGTGACGAAGGCAGTGTGCGCGCCGCCGTCAGGCTTTGCAAACTCAGGCGCAGCCCGCACAGAACGCGGGCCGCGAGGGGGGCCCTAGTTGTGTCGCAGCGCGTTGGCGAAGGCGGTGTCGAGGCGGCTGGCGTCGGCCGGCGCCACGCGGTCGAGGCAGCGCCGTAAGTCGGCCATGATGACGGGTTTGGAGATGAAGTCGTCCATGCCGGCGTCGAGGCACTCTTGTCGCTGACCTGGCATGGCGCTGGCGCTCACGCCGACGATCGGCGTGGCGCTGATCGGCTTGTCCATCTGGCGCACGGCGCGCGCGAATTCGAAGCCGTTCATGAACGGCATCCGGCAGTCGAGCAGGATCACGTCGTAGGGAAGCTGGCGGACGAGATCGATCGCCTCGCGGCCATTGCCGGACACGTCCGCGCGCCAGCCCAGCTTCTCGAGCATCTTCACGGCGACGCGCTGGTTCGTGGTGTCGTCTTCGACGACGAGCGCGCGCCGGCGGGTGGGTGCCACCGCTTCGTCGACGCCGTTCACGCCGCCGGCGATGCCGGCGCGCGTGACTACCACCGATGATGTGCCGGAGCGGTGCGCCTGCCAGGCGGCGGCGATCACCTCGACCAGCGCCGACGGGCGAACCGGCTTCATGAGCGCCGCCGCAAATCCGGCGCCGGCGAGCGCCGTCGCGTCGAGGCGGCGCGACACGGACGACAGGTAGACCAGCATCGTGCCGGCGATCAACGCATCGCGCTTGATCTCGGCGCCGAGCTGGGCGCCGTCCTGCGCCGGCATCCGCCCGTCCACGATGGCAATGTCATAGGCGTCGCCGCCGCGCGCGGCCTCGCGCAGCGCCTGCAGCGCCTCGGCGCCGGACGCGGCCAGGAACGGCCGCATGCCGGCGCGCGCCAGCAGGTCGCCCACCGCCTCACGCGCCATCTCGCAGTCGTCCACCACGAGGACGCGCAGCCCGGTGAGCTCCGCCTTCGCTGAGGCGCCGGCGGATCCGCCCGATCCGCTGTCGGCGATGGGCCTCGCCTCGAGCACCACGGTGGCGTCGAACGTGGAGCCGGCGCCCGGCGCGCTCTCCACCGTCAACTGGCCTTCCATCAGCTCGGCGAGACGCTTCGAGATGGCGAGGCCGAGACCGGTGCCCCCGTACCGGCTGGCGGTGGAGGCGTCGGCCTGGCCGTAGTCCCGGAACAGGCGCGACTGCGCGTCGGCCGCGATGCCGATGCCGGTGTCGGTGACCGCGATGCCGATGGTGGCGCGCGACCCCGACTGGCCGGTCAGCCGCACGTGTACGAGCACGTGGCCCTGCCCGGTGAACTTGACGGCGTTGCTCAGCAGGTTGAGCGCGATCTGCCGGATGCGCCCGGCGTCGCCGACCACCTGGCGCGGAACGTCGGCGTCCACCCTGAGCACGAGATCGAGCCCTTTGTGGTCGGCGCGCAGCGACACCAGCTCGCACGCCTCTTCGAGCGCGACCGCGAGGTCGAACTCGGCGAGCTCGAGATCGAGCTTGCCGGCCTCGATCTTCGACAGGTCGAGGATGTCGTTGATGATCGTCAGCAGCGCGTTGGCGGACGTCCGCACCGTTTCGCTGTACTCGCGCTGCTCGGGCGACAGCGGGGTGTCGAGCAGCAGGCCCGTCATGCCGATGACGCCGTTCATCGGCGTGCGGATCTCGTGGCTCATGCTGGCGAGGAAGCGGCTCTTGGCCTGGGTGGCCTCTTCGGCCTTGCGCTTCGCGTCGTCGAGTTCGAGCCGACGGGCGTAGTCCCGCAGCGTGCGCTGCCGCAGCAGGTGCGCCCAGTAGCCGCAGATGCCCACCTGCACGAGAGCGATGCCGAAGTGGAAGAACAGCTTCAGCGCCGTGACCGTCTTCACCTCGAAGAAATAGAGCTGCACGCCCGAGTTGTTCAGGGCCGCGAACAGGATGTGCTGGGCGATGATCAGGAGCGCGCCCGGCCACATGCTCACCCAGTCCTGGTAGAGGATCATGAGCGTGAAGGCGGTGAAGAACCAGAAGTGCATCTCCGCCAGGCCGTGCATCTGGTAGATGTGCAGCGCCACGAACGTCTGCAGCGAGATGCCCGCCACGCAGCGCGTGATGAAGTGGCGCGGCAGCAGGACGACGCTCACGAGGAACATCAGCGCGCCGGCGCCGCCGACGATGAGCGTCGTCGGCCAGGTGTCGTACATCGGCGCCAGTGCCAGCGCGATCAGGAAGTGCGCGGCAATGAACGCCATCATCAGCCGGTCGGCACGGGCGTAGATCCCGTCCATCACCGTCCGGGTGTCTTCGGGTGTGAGCAGGCGGGACTCGGCGGGCGCGTGGCTGGTCATTCGGCTCCCTGCGCCATCCGGGCGAGTGTGGACGGCAGCGGGCAGCCATAGGCGATCCGCGCCTGCACGGGCGCGTCGTATTTCGGGGCTCCGGCGAGCACGTGCTCGAGCGCCAGGCGGGCGAACTCGGTCTGCGTGTCGGTGCAGTAGCGCGCGAGGTTGTAGTTGCCGCGATAGTAGAGCGCCCCGGCAGCCGTGACGACCACGGCCTGCGGCGACGAATAGACGCCCACCCGCTTCGCGAGCGAGCCGTCGGCGTCGAGCAGCACGGGGACGCCGAGCTCGCGTTCGGCATTGGCGACGGCACGCGCCTGCACCGGGCCGCCCTCCGGTTCGATGACGGCTACGATCGTCACGCGCCCTCGATGCGTGCGAATGAGATCGCGCACGTGATCCTGGTTGAAGCGCGAACAGGGGCAATCGGGGTTGAAGAAGTGCAGGAGCAGCGGCCGGCCCGTCGCCGTGGTCCACTGCGCCGTCACCTGTGCCGGGAGGTCGAGCGGCGCTCCCACGGGCGGCTGCCGGAGTTGGGCCGGACGAGGCGTCGGCAGCCCCCACTTCCAGTCCTGCTCCCACAACGTGTACCCGACGAGCGTCAGCAGCCCCAGCACGACGCCTACCGCGGTAATGGGCCGCCACAGGGGCACGCGCGCCTTAAGGGAATCGGTCATGAGCTCTCGTCGAGTGCTGTTGCAGCGCTCACCTCATCGGCCAGATCGAGTCTAAGCTACAACGGCCGGAGTGAGCCCAGGATCTCCCCGGGTTCGAAGAGCTAGCTCGTGGCGCGTGAGCTGGGAGCGGCCCTCACCACGCCATCGACACTCGCCAGCAGCTGCTCGGCCGTGAACGGCTTGGCGAGGAAGGCGTAGCGGCCAGCCTCGACACCGCGGCGTAACAGGTCTTCGCGCAGATAGCCCGAGCAGACGAGCACCCCCATGGACGGCGCCAGCTCGGCCGATCGCGCCAGCACGTCGGCGGTGCCAAGCCCCGGCATCACTCCGTCGATGCACATCAGCGTGTAGTCGGCCTTGCGTTCGAGCAACGCAAGCGCCCCGGCCCCGTCTTCGGCTTCGTCGACTTCGAATCCGTGAGTGGTCAGCGTGCGCACCATGTTCGCGCGGACGTCGCGGCGATCTTCGACGACGAGGACGCGCGTCCGATGCGGCGCGCGCGGCGGCGCCGGCAACTCCGGGTCGCCGGCGGGCGCCGCCGCCGCGACCCCGGTGTGCTCGGGCAGCCACAACGTGAAAGTCGTGCCGTCGCCCAGCGTGGATGCCGCCTCCACGTGTCCGCCCGCGTCCTTGGCGAAGGCGTACACGGTGGCCAGGCCAAGACCGGTGCCGCCCCGCTCGCCCTTGGTCGTGAAGAACGGATCGAAGATGCGCTCGAGCGTCTGCTCGCCCATGCCGTGGCCGGTGTCGGACACCCGCACGACGGCATACCCGCCATCGGCGAGCGCCTCGTGCCGCGTGACCGTTTGGCGATGACAGCTCAGCGTGATCGTCCCGCCGGTCCCAGGCATGGCGTCGCGGGCGTTGAGCACGAGGTTGTAGACCGCCCGCTCCAGCCCGGCGAGATCGACACGGGCGGTCACCGGGTCGGTTGGCGCGTCGACGTGGAGCACGACGTCGTCCGGCAGCACACGACGCAGGGCACCCTGCAGCCGTCCGAGGAAGTCGGTCATCTCGATCGGCTCCCGCGCCCCGATCTGAGCCCGGCCGAGCGTAAGCAGCTGGGTGGTGAGCTGGCCCGCGCGCTTGGCCGCCTGGACGATTTCATCGAGGTAGCCGGCCACGTCGTCGGGCGACGACAGGCTCAGTTTGGCGACGTCCGCCGTGCCGATGATGACGGTGAGCGCGTTGTTGAAGTCGTGCGCCAGGCCCCCCGACATGCGGGCCAGCGCCTCGAGCCGGCGCGCCTGATCGAGCGCGTGCTGAGTGCGCTCGCGTTCCTCGCGCTCGAGCGCGCGTTCGCGTTCGGCCCGCTCGAGCGCCAGCCGCTGCTGCAGCTCGAGGTCGGCCAGCCGGCGGTGCACCTGCACCTCGTGCGCGAGCTGCTCGATGACGTAGAGCTCAGTGACCACGATCACCACGCCGAGCACGCCGAGCACGACGATGTGCCGGATCCACACGGCGGGGAGACGTGGATCGATCAGGTTGATGGCGGGCGGCGGTCCGATCTCGAAGCTGACCATGGCCCAGGCGGCGAGGTGCGCGCCGAAGACGGCACCCATGCCGGCCACGGCGCCGGCACGCCCGAAGAAGAGCGTCGCGGAGAGGATGACGAGGAGATCGACGGCGGCGTAGCCCACCGTCAGGACGCCGCGCGATGCCAGCACGAACGCGCTGAGAACGAGCAGGCCGACGAAGATGCCGGCCGCCGTCCGGAACTTCAGCCGCGGCGTCACCACCCACAACAGAGGGAAGAGCACCACGACACCGGTGAACACGAACGTTCGCAGGTTCAGCTGGTGTTCGAGGGCCCCCTGCACGATCACCGACGCGCCGGCGATCGGCATGCCTATCGCCAGCACGGCCATGCCCGCGCGAAGCACGCGCTCACGCAACGCGTCGAGGGTGTTGGGGGGCGGTGGGGGCAGGCCGCTCATCGCGAGGTATGGTCAACCGCGACCGACGTCGTGGACTCTAGCACGACCCCGCGGGGTAGAATTCGCGTTCGTGACGGCGAAACGATCGGCCGACCCGGCGGCGCTGGCCCGGTTCCTGGCCGAAATGAGCCACGAATTGCGCACGCCGATGAACGGCGTGCTCGGCATGGCGGAGCTTCTGAACGACACCGCCCTCACGCTCGAGCAGCGCGAGTACATCGACGTGCTCACCTCATCGGCCCGGTCGCTGCTCCGCGTGGTCGACGACATTCTCGACTACTCGGAGATCGAGGCCGGCCAGCTCGCGCTCGAATCGGAGCCGTTTTTCTTGCACCGCTGCATCGGCGACACCCTGCGCCTGCTGGCGCCCGCGGCGCGTGCCAGGGGGATCGAGCTGGTCTCGTTCGTCGACCCGGCACTCCCCGAATCGGTCAGGGGCGACCTCGCCCGCCTTCGGCAGGTCGTGTCCAGTCTGACGGCTCACGCCATCAAGTTCACGCCGGCGGGGAGCGTGGTGGTCGAGGTCCGCCCGTCGCCCGACGGGCCGGCCGGCGGGCACCTGCAGATCGACGGCGCCGTGCGCGACACCGGCAGTATCCCGGTGGAGCAGCGCGGTGGCGGTCTGGGGCTCACCATCGCGCACCGCTTGCTCGAGATGATGGGCGGGCGCTTGTGGGTGGAGAGCCGGCCCGGAGAGGGGGCCACATCGCATTTCGCGCTGAGCGTGGACGTGACGCCGGGGCAGGCGTCGCTCGCCGACGCGTACCGGGCGAAGGTCTCGGGCCGGCGCGCGCTCGTGATCGACGAGCACGAGGCCGCGAGGCACGCGATGGGGCTGACGCTCGAGAGCTGCGGCATGATGGCGGCGCTCATCGAGCCCGGCGAGGCCACGCACGCACTCCGGGACGGCCACGCACCGTGTGACGTGATCGTCTTGTCCATGCCGTCGGATGGCAGCGACGTGCGCGTGGCGCTCGCCGAGATCCACGCGGCGGCCCCGGCCGTGCCCGTGCTGCTCGTCGGGTCACCGCAGGACTCCGCGCGCGGCCGCGAGATGCCGGTGCGCGATTTCCTGGCGACGCCGGTGCCTGTGCCCTCGCTCCTCTCGGCCGTCGCCGCCGCGCTGGCGCCGGCCCGTCCCGGCGACGCGATGCGGCCCGTGGCGCGGCGCGACCGCTATCGCGACCTGCGTGTGCTGGTGGCCGAGGACAACCCGATCAATCAGCAGGTCATCACCCTCATGCTCGAGGGCTGGGGCGCCCGCGTGACCGTCGCGCCCTCGGGACGCGAGACGCTCACCGCGCTCGATCACGGCGACTTCGACCTGGTGCTGATGGACGTGCAGATGCCTGACGGCGACGGGTGTGAAACCGCGGCGGCGATTCGCGCCCGCGAGGCGGGACGGCGCACGCGCGTGCCGATCGTCGCCCTGACCGCCCAGCGCGAGGATCGACCCCGCTGCCTCGCCGCGGGCATGGACGACTATCTGTCGAAACCGGTCGTGCCGGCCGAGCTGGTCGAGATGCTCGATCGCGTAGTCGAAGACTCCGGGAGCCATGCCTAGGCAGTCGCCGATCCCCGCCCCCGACGGCACCTTCGACGCCGACGCGGTATGGACGCTGTTCGAGGGTCGGACGGATCGGATGAGACAGGTCTGGCGGATCACCCGCTCGACGCTGCCGGGATACATGGACGGCCTGCTGGCCGCGGTGGAGAGCGGCGATTGGGCGACCGCCGGGCGCCACGCCCACTCGCTGGCCGGATCGGCGTCCAATTTCGGCGCGCACGCCCTGGTGGCGACGGCGCGTAGAATCGAAGACCACGCGGGCGAGGGGCATGTGCCCGCCGGCGACGTGCACGTAGCGCGCACGCAGTTCGATGCCCTCTGCACGGCGATGACCGCGTGGCTCGACCAGGTGTCGGCTCCGCCGGGCGCGCCGTCGGCGGGGTAGAGAGGACCATCGACCGATGAGCAGCCGTGTCCTGTGCGTGGACGACGATCCGGCCACGCAGATGGTTCTGAACGGCATCATCGAAGACGCCGGCTGGCAGCCCGAATCGGCGCTCGACGCCACCTCGGCCCGCGAGGTGCTGGCGTCGAGCCCTGAGATCCAGGTGGTGCTCCTGGACTGGATGCTCCCCGATGGCTCGGGCGTCGATCTGTGCCGCGAGTTCAAGGCCACGCAGGGCTCGGCGCTCTATGTGATTCTCGTCACCGT
>Ga0207689_10004849_pt1 | contig 12121 bp, 12 predicted proteins | sample KBSMisM52_FD_184312 | JGI IMG/M metagenome (GOLD analysis project Ga0207689, IMG submission 184312) | Miscanthus rhizosphere microbial communities from Kellogg Biological Station, Michigan, USA - KBS Miscanthus M5-2 (SPAdes) (version 2) | ecosystem: Host-associated > Plants > Roots >... | reverse complement strand
GAAATGGACGGGTTCGAGGCGAACGAAGGCATCATCATCATCGCCGCGACCAATCGGCCCGACGTACTCGACCCGGCGCTGCTGCGTCCGGGCCGCTTCGACCGCCAGGTCGTCGTTCCGCGCCCCGACATCGACGGGCGCGAGCAGATCCTCGGCGTGCACATGAAGAAAGTGCCGCTGGCACCCGATGTCGACCCTCGCGTTATCGCGCGCGGCACACCGGGCTTCTCCGGAGCGGACCTCGCCAACCTCGTTAACGAGGCGGCGCTCCTCGCCGCCCGGCGAGGCAAGCGCCTGGTGGCGATGAAGGAGTTCGAGGAGGCCAAGGACAAGGTGCTGATGGGCACCGAGCGCAGGTCCATGGTGATGACCGAGGACGAGAAGCGGATGACCGCTTATCACGAGGCAGGCCACGCCATTGTCGCCCTCCACGAGCCGGCGTCCGACCCGATCCACAAGGCAACGATCATCCCCCGGGGCCGGGCCTTGGGCATGGTGATGCGCCTGCCCGAACGGGACAATTACAGCTACCACCGCGACAAGATGTACGCGAACCTCGCGGTTTCGATGGGCGGCCGCGTCGCCGAGGAATTGATCTTCGGTTACGACAAGGTCTCGTCCGGCGCTTCGTCCGACATCAGCTATGCGACCGGCCTTGCCCGCGACATGGTGACCCGCTGGGGCATGTCGGACCTGCTAGGGCCGCTGCAGTATGCGGACGCGGAGGAAGAAGTGTTCCTCGGCTATTCCGTCAACCGCCAGCGCAACATGTCGAACGAGACCGCGCAGGCGATCGACAAGGAAATCCGCCGCGTCGTCGACGACGGCTATGAGCGGGCCAAGCACCTGCTCGAGGAGAACCGGGAGGAGCTCGAGACGCTCGCCAAGGCGCTCCTCGAATTTGAGACGCTGTCGGGCGACGAGATCAAGAAGGTTCTCGCCGGCGAGCCGATCGATCGCGGCGGCGCCAAGGGCCCGGCAATCCCGGCGGCCGGCTCGTCGATCCCGAAGGCGAAGCGCCCGAAGCCCGGCGCCATCGGCGGCCCCGCCACCGCGGGAGCCTAATCCCTAGAACCTTTCCAGCTGCTCGCGGCGAGGCGGACGACGAGCGGCGTCAGGCCGCGGTGCGCCGACGCGTGATAGATCGAGTTCGCCTCCAGCTCCTTGCAGAGGCGCCGGTGCGCCTCGCCGAGCGCATGATACGGCAGGCCCGGAAGCAGGTGATGCAGCGCGTGGTAGCGCAGGCCCACCGGAGCCCAGAAGATCGGCAGGGTCGCGGGCGGCGGAACGTTGACGCTGTCGAGATATTGGGCGGTGACGCTCATCGGCTCGCCCTCATTCCCCCACAGATGCGCGACGAGGGTGCGGACCTGGTTGAGGAACATCACGCCGGAAGCGACCCCGAGGAAGATCAGGAAATCGTGCAGCGGGATAACCGCGATCGCGGTCAAAGCCAGAAGGGTGATCGCCCACAGGCTCGCGGCCGCCTCCTGCCATGCCCAGTCGCGCGCGAATTCGCCCTCGGGTGACGGCCGGACGAAGCGCGGATTGATCTGAAGGCCCGAATATTTGCCGACGACCGCCGCGCGGAGCCTGCGCGACAGCAGCGACAGCGGCGCGAGGATGGCGAAGCGGATCAGCATCCCGACGGGCGCCAGCAAAGCGGCGATCAAGAACACCGGCAGCGTCCACGGGTGCAGCAGCGCAAGCGGCAGATATTCCGGGTCGTTGGCCGTGCCGTAATAAGTCTTGGCGTGGTGCTGGTTGTGAACGCCTTCGTACATGAAGGACGGAACCAACAGCGGAACGCCGACAATCAGGTTCCAGGTGAAGCGGAACCCCTTCACCGCCCCCTTCTTGATGTGCGTCAGCTCGTGGATGAACGAGCCGGCACGATAAAGGGCGAGCACCGCGACCAGACCGGCGGCAAAAGCGAGAGGCCAGCGTAGCGCCATGGTCGCGAACAGGGCCGCATAGCCGATGAGGGCGGACCCGAGCATGTCGGCCCAGTAGATCCGCGCGTCCGGCACGTTGAGGTCGCGCGTCAGGTTCGCCGCGGCCTTGAGCATGGCCGCGTCGTCCTTGACGCGCGCGGGCACGCGCTGCCCCGGGGCAGCGTCGTGGGTACGCTCGAGTGTCGTTGTGTCGGTCATTGGAAGTCTCAGCTAATGCCCTGAGATAGTGGCGGGAGTTGGGCGCGGCAATGTCACCCGCTCTCGCGGGGGTGACGAAGCGAAGTGGAAAGGCTAGCCACCCCGGGCATGAGCAGAGCCCCCGTCACCATCCGCCCGGTCCAGTCCAAGAAGGACAAGAAGGCCTTCGTCGATTTCGCCTGGGAGGTCTATAAAGACGACCCCGCTTGGGTCCCCCCGCTGAAAGATGAAGTTCACGGGCTCATCACGCCGGGAAAGAACCCGTGGTTCGAACATGCGCGGGCACAGCTCTGGCTGGCCGAGCGAGACGGGAAGGTTGTCGGCCGCATCAGCGCCCAAGTCGACGATCTCGTCCAGGAGCATATGGGCCAGGGCACCGGCCAGTGGGGGTTCTTCGACGCGCTCGATGCGGAAGCGGCGGCTGCCCTGATCAAGGCGGCCGAAGATTGGCTTCGCCAGCAAGGGATGACTCGCGCGCTCGGCCCGATCAGCCTGTCCATCTGGGACGAGCCGGGCCTGGAAATCGAAGGCTTTGCCGAGCCACCGACGGCAATGATGGGCCACCACCGGCCAGAATATCAGGCCTGGATTGAGACCGCCGGCTATGGGAAGGCTAAGGACCTCCTCACCTACGCGCTCAACATCGAACATTGGGAAGACCCCAAGATCGATCGCCTGATCGCCATGGGGGAGCGCAATCCGCGCATCCGCATCCGGATGGTCGACAAGTCGAGGTTCAACGAGGAAGCCCGGCTGATCCTGAACCTTCTCAACGACGCCTGGTCGAGCAACTGGGGCTACGTTCCGCTCACCGAGGCCGAAATCAAATATGCCGGCAAGAAGCTGAAACCGATCATCTTCAACGAACTCGTGCGGGTCGCGGAGCTCGATGGGGAGCCGGTCGCCTTCATGCTGACCATCCCCGACATCAACGAGCTCATCAAAGATTTGAACGGCGAGCTATTCCCATTCAATTTCATCAAATTGCTCTGGCGATTGCGGAAGCCTCGGGCACGGCGGCTCCGGGTGCCTCTGATGGGGGTCGCGAGGAAGCTTCACCACACGCGCCTCGCCAGCCAACTCGCCTTCATGATGATCGAATACACGCGCCGCGACGGCACCAAAAAATATGGCGCGACCCACGGCGAGTTCGGCTGGATCCTGGAGGACAATAAGGGGATGCTTTCGATCGCCCAACTTCCGGGCGCCGCGGTCAACCACCGGTACCGGATCTACGAGAAGCAATTGTAGTTCCCCGGCGAAGGCCGGGGCCCAGGCGGGCGTAAGCCCGTCGATCGCACTGATGGGAAGCCCTGGCGGGCTCCTGGACCCCGGCCTTCGCCGGGGAACTCACGCCAGCTCCGCCCACGTCGGCGCGTGGTCGGAAGCCTTGTCTTGCGCCCTCGCCCATTTATCGACGCCTGCGGCCTGGAGGCGATCAGCGGCCTCCGGCGAGCAAAGCAAATGGTCGATTCGAAAGCCTGCGTCGCGCTGCCAGCAGCCCGCCGTATAGTCCCAGAATGTATAAAGCCGGTCTTCGCGGGGATGCAGCGCGCGCAACGCGTCGGTCCAGCCCTGGTGAAGGATGCGTCGCCACGCCTCGCGAGTCTCGGGCTGGAGCAGGGCGTCGTTCGCTGCCGCTCGAGCGGAAAACACGTCGCGGTCTTCGGGAACCACGTTCCAGTCGCCGGCGAGCACGACCGGCCGCTCCTCTGCCAGAAGCTCGCTGGCGTGCGCCCCGAGCCGCTCCATCCACTTGAGCTTGTAGTCGAACTTCTCGGTGCCGATCGGATTGCCATTGGGCAGGTATAAAGATCCCACGACGAAGCCCTTCGCCTCGGCTTCGATGTAGCGGCTGTGCGTGTCGTCGGGGTCGCCCGGCAAACCGACACGCCGAAGCTCCGGGCTATCCCCCCTTGCGAGGATCGCCACCCCGTTGAAACCCTTCTGGCCGTGCCAGACCGCGCCATAGCCCGCCGCTTCGATGTCGGAGATCGGAAGCTGGTCGTCCGCGCACTTCAGTTCCTGCAGGCACGCGATCTCCGGCTTTTCGCGATCGAGCCATTCGAGGAGACGGGGCAGCCGCGCGCGGATGCCGTTGATGTTGAACGTGGCGAGCTTCATCCCCGCCGCTTAGCGGCGAGCGCTCAGCCGGGAAAGCGGGCGTAGCCGCGTTCGGCGACGCGATCGACGCACTGGCGGTATTCGGCGAAGCATTCGTCGCCCTCGCGGACAACGCCGACTTGGGGATCCGCACTCGGACGGGTCGGAACGAAGGCGATCGGCACGGCAGCCGGAGTTAGCTGCGCGCCCGCGCCGGCGGCAAGGGTCAGGAGGATTCCGCTCATCGCTCCACCGCCAGCCGGCCGATTCAGGATCGCCACGCGATATTGCCCTTCGCTGATCGTCACCAGGTAGATCGCGCCCGACTGCATCGGGAAGGAGACGAAGCCTTTCTGCTCATATTCGCTGTCGGTCCGCGCTGCCTCGCTGAATACGAGATGGCCTTTCGCTTCGTCCCACAGGATCGACGTCAGATAGGCAAAGACCGCGCCGGTTTCACTGAACGACGGCCGAAGCGTTAGATAAGACCCTTCGAGCCACTGCACCGCCGGCCGAGTGTAGGCACCCATCGATTCGGGAGCGAACGGCCTCACTTCGCTATCACTGCTGGTACGCCGAACCCTGAGGCTCGTGCCGAGCGCATCTTCGAGCCGGACGACCGTCGTCAACGTGAACGGGCGGCTTCCGGCGAGCGCTTTCTCCAAGGTGGAAAGGCTGACCCTAGCCTGATCGGCGAGCCATTGGCGCGACAGCCTCCGCCGGGCGAGCTCCTCGCGAACGATCAGCGCGACTGCCTGGCTGCCCTCGACGCTCAACTCATTGTGCATGACTCGCCCCTTGGTCCGCACATCTCCGCACAATTTTGCACATCTCGTCAATGGGTGAGACGCCATGACGCCACATGTGCGGGCATTTCCAAGACTTTCCCGTGGCGGGAGAGCCGTATGTCGGCGAGAGGACGCTTAAGAATTTGCAGGGGGGACGTCGATGCTCAGCACCAGGTTCACAACCGGAATTGGCGGACTGTTCGTCGTGACGACGTTGTTGATCGTCGTTCAGATGTACACCGGTATCGAGGCGTTTCCGCTATGAGCCCGCTCTGGTCGGACAAGGCACTGGCCGAGGCCGCCTGGGCGAATGCCGTCGCGCGCGGCCTCGTTGATGAAGATCGCGCTCCTGATCGTGAAAAGGAATCAGGCGTCGAGCGCGTTCGCCGGATCGCTCGCCCGCGCCTTCACAGCTGGGCGCTTTAAACGCTCTAAACGCTGAAGCTGGATCCGCAGCCGCAGCCCGACTGGGCGTTCGGGTTAGTGACCCGAAACGCGGCGCCCCCGAGATCCTCAACGAAATCGACCGCCGACCCCTTCACGAGCTCAAGGCTGAGCGGGTCGACGATGAGCTTGACGCCGTCCGTTTCGGTCACGGCATCCCCCGCGCCCGGCCGGTCGGCGAGCTCGAACTTGTAGGTGAAGCCCGCGCAGCCGCCGCCGTCGACGGCCAACCGAAGGATCGCCGGCTTGTTCTGCCGCTCGGCGATCCACGCGACGCGCTTGGCCGCATTCCCGGTGAGGCTGATTTGAGGGTCGCTCATGCGAGCAAGATAGGAAGCGCGCCGGGGCGCAGCAAGTTTACTTGCCGGTGCTCGGTCCGCCGACCCCGACTGCGTCCATCGACGCCGCGCCGGCGCGGCGCTGCATCGCAAGCACATAGTCGGTCGACTTCATGAACGGGATCGGATTGACCGCGCGGCCGTCGATCCGGACTTCATAGTGCAAGTGGTTGCCCGTCGAGCGGCCGGTCGAACCCATGCGGCCGACCTGCTGGCCACGGACAACATGCTGGCCGGGGCTGACCAGAATCGCCGACATGTGGCCGTAACGCGTGGTGATTCCGCGACCATGATCGACTTCGACCAGGTTGCCGTAGCCGCCGCTGTTCCAGCCTGCACGAAGCACGGTGCCGTCGGCCGTCGCATAGATCGGCGTACCGTAAGCGCCGGACAAATCGATGCCCGGGTGCATCGCGGCATGGTGGTTGAACGGGTCGGACCGGAAACCGTACGCGGACATCAAGACGACGTCGGCCCTGACCGGCTTGTCCGAGGGAATGGCGATCACTCCGTCCTGCAACTGGTCGAGCTTCTTCCAGCTGTCGAACAAAGCCTTGAAAGTCGAATTGCCGGCGCTCTCGAAGGGGCCGCCCTCGCCGCCGTGGCCCGCCTTTGCGGGGTAGAAACCGAGGCGGCGAAGCGTGGCCTCGTCGATGTCCTGGCCTTGAAGCGCGGCAGCAAGCGCGAGCTGGCGTTGCTCGATCGCCTGGACTCGGCGGTCGGTCTCGGCCGCGAGCTGCGCAACTTGCGCGGCATAGTCGTCGGTTGAGGCGGTTTCAGTGGCCGGGGGAGCGGGGACGAAAGCGAAGAAACGTGCCGTTGCGAAGCTGGACCAGGCGACGAGCGCCATCAGCATCAAAAAAAAGACCGCCTGAACCGGGGCGGAAACTCTGAAGCGGCGAAGCTTGGAACCGTCGTGGACGAACAGGTCGCGGTCGCGGAACAAGGCGCCCGTCGCTGCCAGAACTTGCGTCATCTGATCCCCGCTCCAAAAAGCTCGCGATCGCGCAATGCGCGCGAGCGCTTAAGTTCCACCAAAAGAGGAGCTCCCCAGCCCCCACTACGGGCACGCGATTTCACCCCTCGCGAGCCGTGGAAGCGGTGTCGCCCCGATTGGTTAATGATTTCAACCTCCGCCGCGCGTTAGAGGGATGAGTTGCTGGGTAACTGCGGTGAACGGAAAAAACGTTCTCGTTACGGCCCCGTCCCCCAGTAAATTCAAGCCCTTGTGCGGCGCACCATTCGGGTTGTGCGCGAATCTTTCGCGAGTGCCTTGCGACCGCCACATTCCCCCTTAGAAACGGGGGCGGGCCACGCCGTCCCAACGCGGCGCGTGCTCTCTGCAAGGAGAGTGTTTCGATGGACCGTCCCAGCGCCAAGCCGGCGCGCCCTCAATTTTCATCCGGTCCCTGCCCGAAGCCGCCCGGCTGGGCGCTTTCGGCGTTCCGCACCGATTCCCTCGGGCGATCGCATCGCAGTTCACTCGGCAAGGCGCGATTGCAGGAAGCGATCGAACGCACCCACGCGCTGCTCCGGCTTCCGGCGGGCTACAGGCTTGGAATCGTCCCAGCGTCCGACACCGGAGCGATGGAGATGGCCATCTGGTCGCTGCTCGGTACGCGCTCGGTCACAATGCTCGCATGGGAGAGCTTCGGCGCTGGCTGGGTCACCGACGTTGCCAAGCAGCTGAACCTGGACGCCGAGATTCGGACCGCCGGTTACGGCGAGATCGCGGACCTGGGTGGAATCGATCCGTCGAGCGACTTGGTCTTCACCTGGAACGGGACGACGAGCGGCGTTCGGGTACCGGATGGAAACTGGATCGCGGCAGGCCGCACTGGCCTCACCCTCTGCGATGCGACCTCGGGCGCCTTTGCCCAGGACATCGATTGGGAAAAGATCGATGTCGGCACGTTCAGCTGGCAGAAGGCGCTTGGCGGCGAGGCGGCACACGGAATGCTGGTGCTCAGCCCTCGCGCGGTCGAGCGGCTGGAAAATGAACCCGCGCCGCGCCCGCTGCCGAAAATCTTCCGGCTAACCAAAAGTGGCAAGCTGATCGACGGCGTGTTCAAGGGCGAGACGATCAACACCCCCTCGATGCTCTGCGTCGAGGACTGGCTGTTTGCGCTCGATTGGGCTGAGAAGGCCGGCGGCCTCAACGCGCTGATCGCGCGTGCCGACGCCAATTCCGCGGCGCTCGACCGCTGGGCGCAGGGCGCGGACTGGATCGAGCATTTGGCGAAAGACCCGGCAATCCGTTCGAACACTTCGGTCTGCCTGCAGTTCGCCGACCGCTCCGACGAGGAGGCGAATCGCGCCCGCCAGAAAGCGATCGTGAAGCTGCTCGAACAGGAAAACGCGGCCTTCGACATCGGCGCCTATCGCGACGCGCCGCCGGGCTTGCGCGTCTGGTGCGGAGCGACGGTCGACACCGCCGACATCGAAGCACTCGGGCCGTGGCTCGACTGGGCCTGGGAGCAAACCAAATGACCGAAGCAGTCCGCGTCCTCATCGCCGACAAGATGGACCCGAAAGCCGCGGCGATCTTCCGTGAGCGGGGGATCGAGGTCGATGGGAAACCCGGCCTAACCCCCGAAGAACTGGCAGCGATCATCGGCGATTACGACGGCCTCGCCGTTCGCAGCTCAACGAAGGTCAACGGCGCAATCATGGACGCTGGCCTTCCTCGCCTGAAAGTGATCGGCCGCGCCGGGATTGGAGTCGACACGATCGACGTGCCCGCGGCCAGCGCGCGCGGGATCGTCGTGATGAACACGCCGTTCGGCAATTCGATCACCACCGCCGAACATGCGATCGCGATGCTGTTCGCGCTCGCCCGAGAGATCCCCCAGGCCGACCAGTCGACCCAATCGGGCAAGTGGGAGAAGAACCGCTTCATGGGGGTCGAGCTAGCGGGCAAGACGCTTGGCCTGATCGGCTGCGGCAATATCGGTTCGATCGTCGCGGATCGAGCGCACGGCCTCAAGATGAAGGTCGTCGCCTACGACCCGTTCCTGTCGCCCGAGCGCGCGGTGGAGCTTGGGGTCGAGAAAGCGGAGCTGGACGAGTTGCTCGTCCGAGCCGATTTCATCACCCTGCACACGCCGCTGACCGACCAGACCCGCGGAATCCTGAGCCGCGAGGCGCTAGCCAAAACGAAGCCTGGCGTGCGCATCGTCAATTGCGCGCGCGGCGGCCTCATCGACGAGGCGGCGCTGAAGGAGGCGCTGGAGAGCGGCCATGTTGCCGGCGCGGCGCTCGACGTGTTCCAGCAGGAGCCGGCGAAGGAGAATGCGCTGTTCGGCACGCGCGGGCTCATCTGCACCCCGCATCTCGGCGCCTCGACCACCGAGGCGCAGGTCAATGTCGCGATCCAAATCGCCGAGCAGATGAGCGACTATCTGCTCTTGGGCGGAATCACCAATGCCGTGAACGTGCCCTCGCTCTCGGCCGAGGAGGCGCCGCGCCTAAGGCCCTATATGGCACTCGCCGAGAAGCTCGGGCGGCTGGTCGGGCAGATCGCGGGGACCGAGATCCGCTCGATCGACGTCGAGGTCGAAGGCGCGGCGGCCGAGCTCAACATCAAGCCGATCACCGGCGCGGTGCTCGCCGGAGTGATGCGCAGCTGGTCCGACACGGTGAACATGGTCAATGCGCCCTACCTGGCGAAAGAGCGCGGCCTCGCGGTGCGCGAAATCCGCAACGAGGGCGAAGGCGATTATCATACGCTCGTCGCGGTGACCGTGGGGACGGAGCACGGACCGAGGCGGGTTGAAGGCACCTTGTTTGGCAACCGCGCGCCGCGGCTCGTCAAAATCTTCGATATCCAGGTCGAGGCCGAGCTCGCAGGGCAGATGATCTATATCGTCAACGATGACGCGCCGGGCTTCATCGGCGCGCTGGGCACGAAGCTCGGCGACAACCGGATCAACATCGCAACCTTCAACCTCGGCCGTCAGGCCGCGGGCGGGGAGGCGGTTGCCCTGGTCGCGGTCGACGACCCGATCAGCCCCGACGTCTCGAGACAGCTGCAGGAGCTGCCGGGTGTCCGCGAGGTCGTTCCGCTGAGTTTTTGACCCGCCAGCGCGGCTCGCCTAGAGGGCCAGCGCATTCAAGGGGAAAAACGTGGGAAACGTGACCGTCATCGGCGCCCAGTGGGGCGACGAAGGCAAGGGCAAGATCGTCGACTGGCTGGCGAGCCGCGCCGACATGGTCGTGCGCTTCCAGGGCGGGCACAACGCCGGCCATACGCTGGTCGTCGGCGACCAGGTGTACAAGCTGTCGCTGCTTCCCAGCGGGATCGTGCGCGGCACGCCGTCGGTGATCGGCAACGGCGTGGTGCTCGACCCGTGGGCCTTGAAGGCCGAGGTTGAGAAGCTCGCCGCGCAGGGCATCGCGATCACCCCGGACGTACTGATGATCGCCGACAATTGCCCGCTGATCCTGCCGATCCACCGCGACCTGGACGCGCTGCGCGAGGACGCCAGCGGGGCGGGCAAGATCGGCACCACCCGGCGCGGCATCGGCCCGGCCTACGAGGACAAGGTCGGCCGCCGCGCGATCCGCGTCTGCGACCTCGCCAAGCTCGACGATCTGGGGCCGCTCCTCGATCGCCTTTGCGCGCACCATGACGCGCTCCGCGCCGGGTTCGGCGAACCGCCGGTCGACCGCGATCGGTTGCTTCGCGACTTGAGCGAAATCGCGGGCTTCGTCCTGCCCTTCGCCCGTCCAGTATGGCGCGACCTCGACGTAGCGCTTCAGCGCGGCCGTCGGATCTTGTTCGAGGGCGCGCAGGGCGTGCTGCTCGACGTCGACCACGGCACCTATCCCTTCGTCACATCGTCCAACACCGTCGCTGGAACGACCGGGTCGGGCAGTGGCATCGGCCCGCGCGGCGCCGGCTTCGTGCTGGGCATCGTCAAGGCCTACACCACGCGCGTCGGCTCCGGCCCCTTCCCGACCGAGCAGGACAATGAGATCGGCCAGAAGCTGGGCGAGCGCGGGCACGAGTTCGGCACGGTGACTGGCCGCCGCCGCCGCTGCGGCTGGTTCGACGCGGTGCTGGTGCGGCAGGCAGTCGCGGTCAGCGGAGTGACCGGCATTGCGCTGACCAAGCTCGACGTGCTCGACGGGTTCGACACGGTGAAGATCTGCACTGGTTATCGGCTCGATGGTCAGACAATAGACTATCTGCCTGCGCACTCGGCCGACCAAGCTCGGGTCGAGCCCATTTTCGAGGAAGTCGAGGGCTGGCCGGGATCGACCCGCGGCGCGCGCAGTTGGGCCGACCTGCCGGCGCGCGCGATCAAATATGTCCGCCGGATCGAGGAATTGATCCGCTGCCCGGTCGCGCTCGTTTCGACCTCCCCCGAACGCGACGACACGATCCTGGTGCGGGATCCGTTCGCGGGTTAGTGCCGCACCTCGAAATCCTCGAAATCGAACAGCTCGACGTTCCAGACGTGAACGTCCTCGACATGCGCCGAGGGTGGGCCGCGATGAAGTCGGTCGATCAGCTTTAGAACCGCCGCTTCTTCACCCTCGATATGCGAATCGACGCGCCCGTCGGGGCAATTGCGCACCCAGCCGGTGACCCCGAGCTCGGTCGCCAGATCGCGCATCCACGAACGGAAGAAGACGCCCTGCACGCGGCCGTACACGCTGACGTGCCGCGCGGCCTTGGCCATCACACCACGCTGATGTCGGGCGCGTCCTCGGCCTTCATTCCGACGACATTATAGCCGGCGTCGACATGGTGGATTTCGCCGGTAACCCCGGCGGAAAGGTCGGAGAGGAAATAGAGCCCTGCCCCACCCACGTCCTCGATCGTCACGTTGCGGCGGAGGGGCGCATTATATTCGTTCCATTTCATGATGTAGCGGAAGTCGCCGATGCCGCTCGCCGCCAGCGTCTTGATCGGCCCGGCCGAGATCGCATTGACTCGGATGCCCTCCGGACCGAGGTCCATCGCCAGATATTTGACGCTGGTCTCAAGACCGGACTTGGCGACCCCCATCACATTGTAATGCGGGATCACCTTTTCGGCGCCGTAATAAGTGAGCGTCAGGAGCGAACCGCCATTGGTCATCAGCGCCCGCGCGCGCTGCGCCACGGCAACGAAGCTGTAGACGGAAATGTTCATCGTCATCAGGAAGTTGTCCATCGACGTGTCGACGAATTTCCCGCGAAGCTCGTTCTTGTCGGAATAGCCGATCGCGTGGACCACGAAGTCGAGGCCGTCCCACCGCTCCTTCAGCGCGTCGAACGTCTTGTCGAGCGCCTTCATGTCGGAGAC
>Ga0207689_10004847_pt1 | contig 12125 bp, 13 predicted proteins | sample KBSMisM52_FD_184312 | JGI IMG/M metagenome (GOLD analysis project Ga0207689, IMG submission 184312) | Miscanthus rhizosphere microbial communities from Kellogg Biological Station, Michigan, USA - KBS Miscanthus M5-2 (SPAdes) (version 2) | ecosystem: Host-associated > Plants > Roots >... | reverse complement strand
CGGCACCACGCGCGGCGCGCTCGCCTTGTCCACCGTCGGCAGGTCGATCACCGCGGGTGTGACCAGCGGCGCGGTCACCATGAAGATCACCAGCAGCACCAGCATCACGTCGACGTACGGCACGATGTTGATCTCGTGCATCGGGCCGCGCTTGCGATGCACCGCCGGCACGCTACCTCACGGCTTGCCGGTGGAGGATGTTGGAGAACTCCTCCATGAAGCTTTCGAAGCGCGTGGCGAGGCGCTCGATGTCGTGCGAATAGCGGTTGTACGCGACCACCGCGGGGATCGCGGCGAACAGGCCGATGGCGGTGGCGACCAGCGCTTCGGCGATGCCGGGCGCGACCTGCGCGAGCGTCGCCTGCTGCACGTTCGCCAGGCTGCGGAACGCGTGCATGATGCCCCACACGGTGCCGAACAGCCCGACGTACGGGCTGACCGAGCCGGTGGAGGCGAGGAACGCGAGGTGGCGCTCGAGGAAATCCATCTCGCGCTGGAACGCCGCGCGCATCGCGCGGCGCGCGCCGTCGACCATGTCGCTCGCGTCCGCGGGACGCTGGCCGCTTCGCAGCTTGGCGAACTCGCGGAAGCCCGCTTCGAAGATGCGCTCCAGGCTGCCGATGGTGTGGCGGTGGTTGACCGCGCCCTGGTAGAGCGCGTTCAGGTCGTTGCCGCTCCAGAACTCGCGCTCGAACTTGTCGGTCTGCGACGCCGCGCGCCGGATCGAGAACCACTTCTGGAAAATGAACATCCACGACATGAACGACACCGCCGCGAGCAGCAGCATGACGACCTTGACCACGACGCTCGCGTTCGCGATCAGCGTCCAGATGTCGAGGTCTTGCGTTACGTTCATGGCGCGGCGTTAAGGGCTTGTTCGAGTTCTGCGGGCATACGGGCCGGCTTCATGCGGGTACGGTCCACCAGCGCCAGCGTGACGTCGGCTTCGACCAGAAGCTCGGCGCCGCGTTCCACCCGCTGGCGGAACACGAAGCTCGCGCGGCCCATTTTAACCACTTCGGCGCTCACCGAAAGCAGCTCGTTGAGCCGGGCCGGCAGGTGATATTTGATCTGGATCTGATGGACCACGAACAGGACGCCATGGCGCTCGACGAAGCGCCCCAGGTCGATGCCGGCGGCGTTCAGCAGCTCGCTGCGCGCGCGCTCCATGAAGGCGAGGTACTGGGCATGGAACACGACACCCCCCGCGTCGGTGTCCTGATAGTAGACGCGGACAGGAATCTTCAAGTGTCTGAAAGGAGATCCTTGACCGCCGTGGGGGCGACGATGCCGAAGTGCCGGTAGGCCGTCAGCGTGGCGATGCGCCCGCGCGGCGTGCGCTGCAGGTAGCCCTGCTGGATGAGATAGGGCTCGAGCACGTCCTCGATGGTGTCGGCCTCCTCGCCCACTGCGTGCGCCAGGTTGTCGAGGCCGACCGGGCCGCCGCCGAACTTCTCGATCACCGCGAGCAGCAGCTTGCGGTCCATCGTGTCGAGGCCGAGCACGTCCACGTCCAGCATCTTGAGCGCCGCCTCCGCGACGGACTTGGACACGGTGCCGTCACCCTTGACCTGCGCGTAGTCGCGCACCCGCCTCAGCAGGCGATTGGCCACGCGCGGCGTGCCACGCGAGCGCTTCGCGATCTCTTCCGCGCCTTGATCCTCGAGCTCGACCTTGAGCAGGCGCGCGGAGCGCTGCACGATCTTGGAAAGGTCCTGGTGAGAGTAGAACTCGAGCCGCGCGACGATGCCGAAGCGGTCGCGCAGCGGATTGGTCAGCATGCCGGCGCGCGTGGTGGCGCCGGCGAGCGTGAACGGCGGCAGGTCGAGCTTGATCGAGCGCGCCGCCGGGCCTTCGCCGATCATGATGTCGAGCTGGAAGTCCTCCAGCGCCGGGTACAGGATCTCCTCGACCACCGGCGAGAGGCGGTGGATCTCGTCGATGAACAGCACGTCCTTCGGCTCGAGGTTGGTGAGCAGCGCCGCGAGGTCGCCCGGGCGCTCGAGCACCGGCCCCGAGGTCTGGCGCAGGTTGACGCCGAGCTCCTTGGCGATGATGTGCGCGAGCGTGGTCTTGCCGAGGCCCGGCGGGCCGAACAGCAGCACGTGATCCAGCGCCTCGCCGCGCCCCTTGGCGGCCTTGATGAAGATCTCGAGCTGGCCGCGCACCTTCTCCTGGCCGACGTACTCGGCGAGCGTGCCGGGGCGCAGCGAGCGCTCGAACTGCTCCTCCTGCGGCGACACAGGCCGCGCCGAGATCATGCGGTCGGGTTCTACACTCACAGGGCGATTCTGCCAGAGCGGCAGAAAGCCATTCAGAAGCGGTATTCGACCCCGATCGACAGCATCTCGACCTTCAGCTTATCGGTGTTCTCCCACTCGAGGCGCGCCGCCCAGTTCTTGGTGAAAGCGTATTTGGCGCCGAGCCCGTAATGCAGCTCGGTCTCGTCGCGGTTCACGGTGCTGGGATTGGGGGTAATGCGGCGCGTATCCTGCTCGGTCATCAGGAAGCCGGCCTTGCCAAACAGCTCGAAGCGCTCGCCGATCGGTAACGTGCCCACCGCCGCCAGGCCATAGCTCTGCTGCTTCGCGGCGACTTCAGCCACCGTGCCGCTGACGGTTACGCTGGCGGTCACTTCGCCCCAATCTATGTAAGACGCCTCGACGCCCACGTACCGGTTGAACCGATACCCGCCGAGGAGCTTCCAGGCGGTGTCGGTATCGTTGCAGGCGTTAAAAAAGGCGGTAGCGCTGGCGCCGCTACACCAATCCTTCAACTTGGATTGGCCCAGCGCGCCGCCGAGATAGAACCCGCTGCCCTGCGCCTGCGCGAGCGCCGAGGCGAGAAGCAAGGCGATGAAAAGAAAAAGCCTGTCCAAGGTCACGCAGCTTGGACAGGCTTCTCCTCGCCAGAGTTCTGGGGCAGCGTCGCCGCCGCCCGACTTCAGAACTGGATCAGCGCCCCGATCATGAACAAGTCCAGATCGTCCTTCCCAATGCCGGGCGTTCCGATGTTGTCGTAGCGCTGCCACTCGGCACGCAGGCCGACGAAGCCGAGTTGATACACGACACCCGCGCCGTAGGTGAAGCCGGACTGGGTCTTGGCGTCATGGATCTGCACGCCCGGAATCTCCTGGTCCACGGTGGTGCGCGTCATGTACGCGCCAAGCCGGCCGAACACCGACAGCCCGCCGACGATCGGTATCGAGCCCAGGGCGGACAGGTCACCGCCGTAGGATTTCTGTTCGAAGCTGCCGGGGCCGGTGCCCGGGATATCGCCCGCGCCCTGGGCGCGGCCGAGCTTGCCACCGCCGAGCTCGGCGGCCCAGTAACGGTTGAAGCGGTACCCGACGAAGCCTTTCACCGCGGTCGAGTCGTCGTCGCAGCTGACGACGAGGTTCTCGCAGGAGCTCTGGTACACCGAATAGCCGCCCGAGGCACCGAGGTAGATGCCCTTCTCGTTGGCTGCCTGTTGCGCCGCCGCCGGAGCCGCGGTCGCGGCCGCCGCGATTGCCAGCGCGGCCACTACTCCCTTTTTCATGAAAATCTCCCACTTGTTGTTGGAGTTGATGGCGCGAACACTACCACTAACCTTTTGCGAGCGCTTTTAGGGCGCTGCGGATCGCCTCGGCCACCGGCACGCCGGGCGCCACGCTCTTGACCGCGGCAAGCGCTTCCTTGTCGCTGTAGCCGAGCGCCACCAGGGCGTTCACGACGTCGGACGCGTGCTGGCCGGCGCTCGGCGCGGCGCTGGTCTCGACCAGCTTGCCCTTGAGCTCGAGCAGCAGCCGCTCCGCGGTCTTCTTGCCGATGCCGGGGATGCGCGTGAGCGGCGCGGGATCCTGCAGGGTGACGGTGTGCGACAGATCGGCGACCGACATGCCGGAGAGCACGGAGAGCGCAGTGCGCGCGCCGATCCCCGAAATGCGGATCAGCTGGCGAAACGCGCTGCGCTCCTCGAGCGTGGCGAAGCCATACAGCACGTGAGCGTCTTCGCGCACCACCAGGTGGGTGTACAGGCTGACCGGCTCGCCGGTCGCCGGCAGGTTGTAGAAGGTGCTCATCGGCACGTCGAGCTCGTAGGCCACGCCGCCGACGTCGATCAGCACCTGCGGCGGCTGCTTGCCGGCGAGCTTCCCTGACAGCCTTCCGATCAGACCAGCCTCCCGCGCTTCATCCGGAAAGATCTGGTCTCCAGCCCTCCGAAGCTTCGGCCATGCGCGTGGCAGATTGCACAAGCGAGCGCATCAGCCGCGTCGGGCGCGGGATCGCCCGGCAGCGCGAGCAGGCGCTTCACCATGTGCTGCACCTGCTCCTTCGCGGCGTGGCCGTTGCCGACCACCGACTGCTTCACCTGCAGCGCGGTGTATTCGGAGACCGGCAGGTTGGCGAGCACCGCGGCGCAGATCGCGGTGCCGCGCGCCTGGCCGAGCGCCAGCGTGGATTGCGGGTTGGCGTTGACGAACACCTTTTCCACCGCGACTTCGACCGGGCCATGCGCGGCGATGACTTGCTTCAGCCCTTCGAGGATCGCTTTCAGCCGCGTGGCGAGGTCGCCGGCGCCCGATTTCACGCAGCCGCTTGCGACATAAACCAGCCGTTTGTTCCCGGTATCGATGATGCCGAATCCGGTGCTCTGCAACCCCGGATCGATACCGAGGATTTTCAGTCGACCACCGCCGTGGTGTAGACGTTCTGCACGTCGTCGAGGTTTTCCAGCGCGTCCAGCAGCTGGCGCATGCGCGCCGCGTCGTCGCCGGCGAGCTGCGCCTCGGTGGTCGGCTTCATGGTGATCTCGGCCAGCTCCGGCTTGAGCCCGGCCTTTTCCAGCGCGACCTTCACCGCGGCGAAATCCGCCGGCGCGCACACCACCTCGACCGAGCCGTCCTCGTTGCGCGTCACGTCCTCGGCGCCGGCGTCGATCGCCGCCTCCATCACCTTGTCCTCGCTCGTGCCCGGCGCGAGCAGGAACTGGCCGCAATGCTTGAACAGGTAGGACACCGAGCCGTCGGAGCCGACGTTGCCGCCGTTCTTGGTGAAGGCGTGGCGCACCTCGGCCACGGTGCGCGTGCGGTTGTCGGTGAGGCAGTCCACCATCACCGCCGCGCCGCCGGTGCCGTAGCCCTCGTAGCGCACCTCTTCATAAGACACCCCGTCGAGCTGGCCGCTGCCGCGCTTGATCGCGTTCTTCACGCTGTCGTTGGTCATGTTCGCCTCGCGCGCCTTGTCCATCGCCAGGCGCAGGCGCGGATTGGTGTTCGGGTCGCCGCCGCCGAGCTTGGCGGCGACGGTGATCTCCTTGATCAGGCGCGTGAACACCTTGCCCTTCTTCGCGTCCGCGGCGGCCTTGCGGTGCTTGATGTTGGCCCACTTGCTATGCCCTGCCATGCAATAATTTTACGCATGCTTTTGGCCAAGAATGAAAAGACCGCGCTCTCGCTCCTCCCGGCGCTGGCCAATCGCCACGGCCTGATCACCGGTGCCACCGGCACCGGCAAGACCCTCACCATGCAGGCGATGGCGCAGCGCCTGTCGTCGATCGGCGTGCCGGTGTTCATGGCCGACGTGAAAGGCGACTTCTCCGGCATCGCCAAGCCCGGCGGCGCGAATGCCAAGGTGGTGGAGCGGCTGAAGTCGCTCGGCGTGAAGCCCGAGTTCGCGGGCTGCCCGGTCGAGTTCTGGGACCTCTATGGCAAGAGCGGGCTGTCGGTGCGCGCCACGGTGTCGGACATGGGCCCCCTCCTCCTCGGCCGCATGCTCGCGCTGAACGAAACGCAGGCCGGCGTGCTCGGCCTGGTGTTCAAGATCGCCGACGACAACGGCCTGCTGCTGCTCGACCTCAAGGACCTGCGCGCCATGCTGCAGCACGTGGGCGACAACGCGGCCAAGTTCAAGACGCAGTACGGCAACGTCAGCACCTCCTCGATCGGCGCCATCCAGCGCGGCCTGCTCCAGCTCGAGAGCCAGGGCGCGGCGCAGTTCTTCGGCGAGCCGATGCTCGAGATCGCCGACCTGATGCGCGTGCGCGACGGCAAGGGCATCGTCAACGTGCTCGCCGCCGACCGCCTGATGAACTCGCCCAAGCTCTATTCGAGCTTCCTGCTGTGGCTGCTGTCCGAGCTGTTCGAGCAGCTGCCCGAGGTCGGCGACCCGGAGCAGCCGAAGCTGGTGTTCTTCTTCGACGAGGCCCACCTGCTGTTCGACGAGGCGCCCAAGGCGCTGGTCGAGAAGGTCGAGCAGGTGGTGCGCCTGATCCGCTCGAAGGGCGTGGGCGTGTACTTCGTGACGCAGAACCCGCTCGACGTGCCCGAGAGCGTGCTCGGCCAGCTCGGCAACCGCGTGCAGCACGCGCTGCGCGCCTTCACGCCGCGCGACCAGAAGGCGGTGAAGACCGCGGCCGATACCCTGCGCCCGAATCCCAAGCTGAAGGCCGAGCAGGTGATCACCGAGCTCGGCGTGGGCGAGGCGCTGGTCAGCCTGCTCGACGAGAGGGGCCGGCCGACCATGGTCGAGCGCGCGTTCATCGTGCCGCCGGCGAGCCAGATCGGTCCGGTCAGCGCCGAGGAGCGCGCGCAGATGATGCGGGCTTCGGCCTTGCTCGCGAAGTACGAGAAGACCGTCGACCGCGAATCCGCCTACGAGAAGCTCACCGCGCGTTCCGAAGAAAAACCGGTGGTGGCGGAAAAACCGGCGGCCGGCCGGCAGCCGCCGAGCGTGCTCGATGCGGTGACGAAAAGCGCGGCGCGAGCCATCGGTTCCGAGCTCGGCCGCCAGATCATTCGCGGAGTCCTCGGCTCGATCCTCGGCAGCGGCCGGCGTCGTTGAACAGCACGGCGTACCGAAGCTGGGGAATTGCTTTCGCTATCGTCGGCGTCCTGGCGTTCTCGTTCCGCCCGATCCTGATCAAGCTCTCCTACGCCGCGCACCCGGTCAGCCCGGTCACGCTGCTCTTCCTGCGCATGGCGCTCTCGCTGCCGTTCTTCGTGGCGATCGGCTGGTGGCTGCGCAACCGGCAGCCGCGCCTGACGCGGCGCGACTGGCTGGGGATCGTGGGCTTGGGCTTCCTCGGCTATTACGCGGCGAGCTTCCTCGACTTCGTCGGCCTGCAATGGGTCGGCGCCGGCGTGGGCCGGCTGATCCTCTATCTCTTCCCTACGCTGGTGGTGCTGCTCTCGTTCCTGTTCCTGCACAAGCGGCCGACGCGGCGCGAGATCGTGGCGCTGGTGACGAGCTACTTCGGCATCGCGCTGGTGGTGTCGAGCCAGGTGCACGCCGAAAGCCGCCTGTTCGCGCTCGGCGCGGCGCTGGTGTTCGCTTCCGCGCTCTGCTACGCGGTGTACCTGGTCATCGGCAGCCAGATCGTGAAGCGCGTGGGCTCGATGCGCTTCACTGCCTACTCGACGGTGGTCGCCACGGTGCCGGCAGTGATCCAGTTCCTCGTGATGGAATCGCCGGCCGAGGCGCTCGCCCTGCCCGCCGCCGTCTGGTGGTACGCGATCATCCTCGCCACCTTCAGCACCGTGCTGCCCCTTTTCCTCCAGGCCGAAGCGCTCAATCGCATCGGCGCCAGCCACTTCGCGCTGATCGGTGCGCTCGGCCCCGTGAGCGTCGCGGTGACGAGCGCGCTCGGACTCGACGAGCCGTTCACCGCGGTGCAGGCCGTCGGCGGCGCGCTGGTGATCTTCGGCGTTCTTCTCGTCTCCCTCCAAAAGAAAGGCTGAACATGGATCTCGGAATCCGCGGCAAGACCGCGCTGATCTGCGCGGCATCGAAGGGCCTCGGCAAGGGCTGCGCGCTGTCGCTCGCCCGCGAGGGTGTGAACTTGGTGATCACCGCGCGCGGCGCGGAGGCCCTGGAAGCAACCGCTGAAGAATTAAGAAGAACCTACAAAATAAATGTCGTTCCTGTTGCCGGCGACATCACAACGCCGGAAGGCCGCGCCGCGGCGCTCAAGGCCTGCCCGTCGCCCGACATCCTGGTGAACAACGCCGGCGGCCCGCCGCCGGGCGATTTCCGCGAATGGGAGCGTGACGCCTGGGTGAAGGCGCTCGACGCCAACATGATCACGCCGATCCTGCTGATGCGGGCGGTGATCGACGGCATGATCGCGCGCAAGTTCGGCCGCGTGGTGAACATCACCTCGGGCGCGGTGAAGGCGCCGATCGCCGAGCTCGGCCTGTCGAACGGCGCGCGCACCGGCCTCACCGGCTTCGTCGCCGGCCTGTCGCGCACCACCGCGCGCCACAACGTGACGGTCAACAACCTGCTGCCCGGGCCGTTCGAGACCGACCGCCTGCGCTCCAACCTCGAGTTCAACGCCAAGAAGACCGGCAAGAGCGCCGCCGAGCTGCGCAAGATCCGCACCGACGCCAACCCGGCGGGGCGCTTCGGCACCATCGAGGAGTTCGGCGACGCCTGCGCGTTCTTGTGCAGTGCCCAGGCGGGCTTCATCACCGGCCAGAATCTGCTGATGGATGGCGGCCAGTACCCGGGCACGTTCTAGAATCGGGCATCCTTTGGAGGAGGAAGCATGAAAATCATCGTAGCGCTGATGGGGCTCGCCCTTTCCGTTTCCGCGTGGGCCCAGTCGTATCCGAACCGCGCGGTCAAAGTCGTGGTGCCGTGGCCGCCGGGACAGGCGACCGACATCGCCGCGCGCGTGGTGGCGGAGAAGCTGCAGGGCGTTCTGGGCCAGCCGTTCGTGGTCGAAAACCGGCCCGGCGCCGGCGGCTCGCTCGGCAGCGACGTGGTGGCGAAGAGCGCGCCCGACGGCTACACGCTGCTCGCCGCCTCGAGCGGCCCGGTGTCGATCATGCCCAACCTGCAGGGCACGCCCTACAGCCCCCTCAGGGACTTCGCGCCGGTCAGCCTGATCTGCATGACGCCGTTCGCGCTGGTCGCCAATCCGTCGTTCCCGGCCAAGGACGCGAAGGAATTCATCGCCGAGCTGAAAGCGAACCCGGGCAAGTACACCTTCGCTTCCTCGGGCACCGGCGCCACCGCGCACCTGTTTGCCGAGCTGTTCCTCTCGATGGCCGGCGTGCAGGCGCGCCATGTGCCCTACAAGGGCAGCGCGCCCGCGCTCACCGACGTGATCAACGGCAACGTGAACTTCGCGGTGGAAACGGTCGCCGCCACCCAGACGCATATCAAGTCCGGCAAGCTCAAGGCGTACGGCGTGACCACCGCGCGGCGCACCGGCGCGATGCCGGAGCTGGCGCCGCTCGCCGAGGCCGGCAACCTGCCGGGCTACGACGCCGCCGCCTGGATCGGTTACGTCGCGCCGGCGGGCACGCCGCGCGAGCTGATGGCGCGCGTCGCCGGCGAAATGCAGAAGCTGCTCGCAACCGAGGAGCTCAAGGCGCGCCTGGTCACGCTCGGCCTCGATGCGCGCTCGAGCACGCCCGAGGAGATGGGCGAGTTCATGAAGCGCGAGCAGGAGCGCTACGGCTCGATCATCAAGTCCCAGAACATCAAGGTCGAACAATAGAGATCCGCAAAATCGCCGGGGCCTTGGGCGCCGAGATTCTCGGCGTCGACCTTTCGAAAAAATTTCCGGAAAAGGAAATTCGCAAGGCGTTCCTCGAGCACGGGGTCGTCTTCTTTCGCGACCAGAAGCTCGACCCGGCGCAGTTCATGGCGTTCGCGCGCGCCATGGGCAAGCCGATCGAGTACCCGTTCGTGAAGGGCATCGAGGGCTTCCCCGAGGTGATCGAGGTGAAGAAGCTCGAGCACGAGAAGCACAACTTCGGCGGCATCTGGCACTCGGACACCGCGTACCTGCAGGAGCCGCCGATGGGCTCGATGCTGATCGCGCGCGAGATCCCGTCCTACGGCGGCGACACCGAGTTCGCCAGCCAGTACCTCGCCTATGAAGCGCTGTCCGACGGCCTGAAGCGCCTGCTCGAGGGCATGGTCGCGGTCAACGCTTCATCCAAGGCCGATGTCACGCGCACGCGCGAGGACCGGGTGAAGGAGTACGCGGAACATTACGAAGCCGAGCATCCCGTGGTGCGCACGCACCCGGAGACCGGGCGCAAAGCGCTTTACGTCAACCGCGGCCACACGCTGCGCTTTCGCGGCATGACCGAGGCGGAAAGCGCGCCGTTGCTCGAGTTCCTGTTCCGTCACCAGGTCAAGCCCGAATTCACCTGCCGCTTCCAGTGGCAGGTGGGCTCGCTCGCTTTCTGGGACAACCGCTGCACCCAGCACAACCCGATCAACGACTACCACGGCCACCGGCGGGTGATGCATCGCATCACCCTCGCCGGGGACCGGCCTCGCTAGGCTTTCAAGAGATTCTGATCAAAAGGCAAAGCACGTAGGCGTTTACCCGTCAGCTTGAACACGGCGTTAGCAACCGCCGGAGCCACCGGAGGCAGGCCGCACTCGCCGATGCCGCCCGGCTTGTTGTCGGTGACGATCACCTTGGTGGTGACCTTCGGCACCTCGTTCATGCGCAGCACTGGGTAGTCGTGAAAGTTCGACTGCAGCGCCATGCCGTCCTTGTAGACCAGCTTCTCGCGCAGCGCGCTCACGCCCCACACCGCGGCCGACTCGATCTGCGCGCGGATGTTGGCGGGCTGCAGTGCGACGCCGGTGTCCACCGCGCTCCACAGCTCGTGCACGTTGACCTTGCCGGTCTTGCGGTCGACGGACACCTCGGCGACCATCGCGACGTAGGTCTCCCAGATGTCGCTGTAGGCGAGACCGAGCGCGCGGCCGGCCGGACGCTTGCGGTTCCAGTCGGCCAGCGCCATCGCTTCGCGGATCACGGTCTGGCCGCGCGGCTCCTTCTCGAGCAGCTTCATGCGGAACTCGATCGGGTCCTTGCCGGCTGCCGCCGCCACCTCCTCGATGAAGGTCTCGAGGGCGAACTTGGTATAGCCGCCGCCCACCGAGCGCCACACCGCCACATCGACGCCGCGCGCTTCGAGCAGCTGCTCGAGCGAGAAGTTCGGGTAGTGGTAGGTCGGCTCGTAAGCGCCTTCGAGCAGCGGCAGATCCTTTCCGCCGCTCGCCTGGAACGCCGGCGGCGCGAAGCGCCGGTAGATCGATTCGCCGACCACGCGGAACTGCAGGCCGGTGAGATTGCCTTGCGCATCCAGGCCCGCCTCGAGGCGCTGCACGGTCAGCGGCCGCGGCTTGGTATAGCGCACGTCGTCTTCGCGGCTCCAGAGGGTCTTGATCGCCTTGCCGGGAACCGCGCGCGCGATGAGTGCCGCGTCGACCGCATAGTCGTTCTCCGCACGGCGGCCGAAACCGCCGCCGAGGAAGGTGACGTTGATCTTCACGTTCTCGGGCTTGAAGCCCGCGCCCTTCACCGCGGCGAGGAACACGCCGAACGGCGACTGCGTCGGCGCCCAGAATTCGATGCGCTCGCCGTCGACGCGCGCGGTGCAGTTCTGCGGCTCCATGGTGGCGTGCGTCACGTTCAGTGACGTGTACTCGGCCGAGAGCTTCTTCGCCGACTTGTCGATCGCGCCGCGCGCATCGCCGTGCGCTTCGTAGATCGTGCCCTTGTCGTCGAGGTTGCGCACGCGCTGCACGTACTCGGGGATCACCTTCTCCGTGGTGTAGGCGCGCGCCTTGGACGCCTGGCTCCATTCCACCTTCAGCGCCTGCCTGCCCTTCATCGCCGCCGGGTAAGTCTCCGCCACCACCGCGACGCCGTACGGCAGCGGCACGATGTTGGTCACGCCCGGCACCTTCTTGGCGTCGGCGTCGTTCACCTGCAGCGGGCGCTCGCCGTTCACCGGCGCGCGCAGCACGGTCGCATACAGCAAGCCCGGCATGCGCACGTCGATGCCGTAGGTCGCGCGGCCGGACACCTTGTCGGCGACCTCGACGCGCGGCACGTCCTTGCCGATCAGGCGGAACTGGCTCATCGGCTTGAGCTGCTGCGGCTGGAAGTTGGGCGGATTCGCCGGCACTTCGGCGAACGCCGCGATCTCGCCGTAGGTCATCTTGCGGCCCGAGGCCTTGTGCACGACGGCGCTCGGCTCGGTGGTGCATTCCGCCGCGGGCACGCCCCACTTGGCGGCCGCGCTGTCGACCATGATCTGCCGGCCCTGCATGCCGGCGAGGCGCATGATCGTGTAGTAGCCGCGCGTGGTGCGCGAGGCG
>Ga0207689_10004842_pt1 | contig 12134 bp, 10 predicted proteins | sample KBSMisM52_FD_184312 | JGI IMG/M metagenome (GOLD analysis project Ga0207689, IMG submission 184312) | Miscanthus rhizosphere microbial communities from Kellogg Biological Station, Michigan, USA - KBS Miscanthus M5-2 (SPAdes) (version 2) | ecosystem: Host-associated > Plants > Roots >... | reverse complement strand
GTTGCCATCATCTCCAGCAAGGGGAGAAACAACAAACATGAAAAATTTTGGAAAAGGGATTGGCGGGGCTCTTTTGTCACTCGCATTTGTTTTAGGAGTCTCAGCAGTGTCTGCCAGTAGCGCCCAGGCCCAGAATCGCAGGGACGACGGCAATTATCAACGGGCTCAGCGCGACGTGGACGGAGATGGTGACATCGACCGTAATGATCGCAGGCAGTCGCGCCGGCGTCGGCATCGTGACGACAACCAAGGTGAATGGCGTCGCGATCGCAACCGCAACAATGGTCGATACGGTAACAACGATCAGTACGGTAACCGCGGGTATGGCAACGGTGGCTATGGCAACAACGGATACGATCAGAACGAAGTTAATCGCGGCTACCAGCAGGGTCTGAACACGGGCGCGAGCGATGGTCAGCGCGGTCAGCAATACAACCCACAGAGATCACACTTCTACAAGGACGCCTCATCGCAGGCTTTCCGTCAGGGATTTGTGCAGGGTTACAACCAGGGCTTTCAGCAGTATTCGCGGAGCGGAAACCAGCGCAACGGAAACGTTAACGGTGGTTGGGGCAACGTGCTAGGCGGAATTCTTCGCCCGTAAGTAAACAGCAAACGGTAAACAGCAAACAACAAGCAGCCGGGCAGGACTTCCCTGTCCGGCTGTTTGCTGTCACAGCGATAGCTGCTCAACAGATCTATCGCTGGCTGCAAGTAGTAGGCAGCATTCAAGTGATTGGCTGGGACCGCGGGCGTCCCGCCCGCAACGCGCCGTAAGGCGCTCTGTCTTTCAGAAGTACCGCTTCATTTTCGCGCTTCGCGCTCATTTGCGGGCGGGACGCCCGCGGTCCCAGCCAATCACTCGACCGTTGCGCACGGGTTACAGCAAACGCAGAAAGGGCCAGAGTTATTTGCTTCCTGTTTGCTGTCTACTGTTTGCTATTTGCAACAAGCATTAGCCCCGCGATGTACAGCCCCAGCGTGAAAAAGGAAATGTACCCCGTGGCGGGTGCAAACATCGGCGCATCAAGGGTGCCAAGCGAAATTCCCTGGACGAGCGTACCGGTCAGGCGCTGGAGCCAACCACCGCCAGATGCATAAAGACTGGCCAACAGCAGGTGCTTCAGTACGAAGGCGGTTCCAAAGAGCGCTACCAGGCTGCGCAAGAGACGCCGCGCATCAAAGGACGAAAACTGATTGTTCCAGAGCGTCCAAAGAAAAAAGAATGAGAAGAGCCAATGTAGTAAGCCGCGTTCCGGCAAAACGGAATTGAAGGCCTGCGCGGAGGCGAAGAAGAGCGTGAGTAATATCCAGACGTGACTTATGTTCTCAAGCGGCGGATGACTTGCGGCGATCCACGAACGCAACTCAATCAACCCGCCACGCACAAAGAGCAGCATTAAGAGGACGGCGAGTACCAGCGTGATCAGTGGCGGCGGGAAAAAGATAAACGCGTGGTCGTCGGCGCCGACGCGCAGCCCACCGAGTAGCGCCACCGTGAGAAATATGGACGGCAGCGCCCAATAACTCACCAGCGCTTGATTCCGTGACCTGTTATCGACCAACTCAATCTCTCGCGGGCTGGCAACCACCAGGTCATCGCTCGTCTTTTCTAACTCCTCACTCATCACTTTTTACTCTTCACTTTTCACCTTTCACTTGTTTTCATTTCCTCTGTCGCATCACCTTCAGCGGATTAACGTCTCCCCAGTTACGCTCCGTCCCTTGTTCCAGCTCCGCCTTCAACTCCGCAGCGGTGTGCAACTGCAGATTCTGATCCGAAACGTTGAGCGGTTCCGGCGCCAGCGCAATCGCCCGATTGACGGCCTCGAGTCCCTGCTTGAAAAGATCCTGATCGTAGTAAACCCGCCCCCAACCTTCACGATAAAAGGAATAGGCGATATAAAACTGCGTGGTCGGATCGCTCTGGGCAGGGTCGGCGCTCTTCCATTCGTCGCGAGCCGCGCGAAATTGCTCGCGCCGAAAAAGATCGAGCGCCGCATCAAACTTTTTCTGATCGACCTGATAAGTTCCAGCGGCCACCTGGGCTCCAGTCGCTGCCTCCTTGAAGCTGCGGGGCTCCGTCGCATACAGCCAGACAATCGCGAGCGCGTACAACGCAGTGAATCCGAGACCTAAAGTTTGAATAAGCTTTTGCCGCATTGTCCTAACCTTACTACAGGAGACTCGGAGATCAGAGGGCAGAGGTCAGAGGTCATGCTGAGACCGGTCAAGTGATTTGCTGGGACCGCGGGCGTCCCGCCCGCTTCCGTTGAATGCCGATGAGCCTGACTTGAATGAGATCTGTGAATCTTGATCATATGACCACCGATGCGGGCGGGACGCCCGCGGTTCCAGCAAATCACTTGACCGGTCTCAACAAGACCTCTGACCTCTTTCTTGTCCCGGTCTCCAACTAAATGATATAAACCGCGACGATAACGCTGCTTACAATTTGTCTCAGGAGAAACTCATGCTCACTACTCCGTTGCCTTCAGCTTCTCTGCGCCTGGTGCTCACGTTATTCCTGGCGCCCGCAATCTTGTGCCTACTCGCTTTGCCGGTTTATGCCGGACCCAAGCCGGGTTATCAATCCTTCATCGTCGGCAATCCCGCCGATGCGCCCCAATCTCCAAACCTCACCAGCGGCTTAGTGCTGATGGGCGGAGGCACAGACGTCGACGCTGCGTTTCAATGGATGTGCCAGCGCGCGGGAGGCGGCGATTTCGTAGTGATCCGCACCACAGGAACGGACGCATACAACCCTTACATCCAGCAACTGTGTCCGCAGATGGATTCCGTCGAGACCTTAATTATTACCAGCACGACCGGCGCAAACGCTGCCTATGTCAGTAGCCACATACAAAATGCAGAGGCTCTTTGGATTGCAGGCGGGGACCAGTCGACTTACACGAACCTATGGCGCGGAACTGCGGTGCAGACGGGCGTAGACTTTCTGCTCAATACCAAAGGAGCACCGGTTGGCGGAACCAGCGCCGGCCTGGCAGTGCTGAGCCAATTCATTTATACCGGGGAGCTCGGCTCGGTGACTTCAAGCCAGGCCCTGGCGAATCCCTTCCATCGTTACGTAACCCTTGACCGAGACCTCTTTCAGTCTTCACTGGGAACGAACAAGATCTACGATTCACATTTTGTGACCCGCGATCGCATGGGACGTTCGCTGGTTTTTCTGGCGCGCATCGTAAGCAACGGTTGGGCCTCGCAACCTCGAGGCATCGGGATAGACGAAGAGACGGCAATTCTGGTGACCCCAGGAGGAGCGGGAACAATGGTGGGAACTGGCGCCGCTTATTTCCTGCAGGCGCCGGGGCCCGCGCAGGTGCTCGCGGCCAAAACCCCGCTGAGCTATTTCAATGTGGGCGTGTACAAAGTTCCGCAGGGCGGCACTTTCAATCTCTCCACCTGGACCGGCGCAGGCGGCGTTGCTTACACGCTAAACGTGAATGCTGGATCGCTCACATCAACGCAAGCCGGCGGCAGTATTTACTAACCGTACGCCGTTCCAAGTTTCAAGTTCGAACCTGGACTGGAATAAGGATCTTGAAACTTGAAACCACACGCTTAGGAGGATTTCATGATTCCTCGTCCCCCATACCCCGTCGTTCTGCTCACTCTTTTTGTTGTCTTCCTGGTCCTCAGTACGTTCGGTCCCTGGCGGACTAAAAGCGCGCTCGCCACGCACCCGTCAAACTCGACTATCACCAAGGTGTTTTGCTACTCAGACAGCAGCACGCCCGCTACGTATTTTAGTCGCATCCTCGATGTAAACTTGCCTGCCGCCGGAGGAGTTAGCACTCTCCCGCTAAACAGTGCCTTCGTTAACTACCTGGCTGAAGAATATGACTTCAAGAGCGGCTCTCAATACTCCACCGGTTGTAGGCTTTTCGAGACCCTTAGCCAGGCCGAAGCCGCCAAACAGAAATTGATAGCAGACGCGCAGCGAGCGAATAAGCAGGTCGTGGAAATCAGCTGGAATCCCGGCCCCTTAGTCGTAAAGCCGCAGGGAGATTTTGTTTCGATAGGACCAAAGGTACCGCCTCCCATTCACACATTCTGCGCTCTCGGCAACGCGGACACGATGTACTTCAGCGCCGTGTTCGACACCACCTCAACGGACGTACAAGCCTGGAACAATGCGTTCAAGGATTTTCTCAGTAAGACCTATGGGTTTGAAGCCGAAGTAGATGCTACCTGCACTCCCTTGAACACGACCCGCGAAGCGCAACGAGTTCTTGAGGCGCGCATCGGAGGCGTGCGTTACAACCGTCACAAGGCTGTCGAGACCGGCTGGAAGTTTGGTTCCAATACCGTTGCGTCTACCAGACCGCGGCCGAAACCGACGCCGAAACCAGATGACGATCCGGAGCCAGTGGCGAATTCACGTCCGGCGCCGGCCGCACCGCCGGCAAACATTACTGACTTTGCTACCAAGGAAGTGCCGCAGGTGTTGGCTTACTGTCAGAACGATCGCATGGTGTCCGGGGCTTTCGACTGCTACTGCATGCAACGCGCGCTTTACAACTACCGTATGGAGCATGCGAAAGATCCAGGGCCCCCCGAACCGTTTGAGAGTCTCTTTGCTAAAGACAAACTGGATTGCAGCGGCTGCATCGCGCAGTTTGTGGTGGAGTGGGCCACCAGCCGCGCGCAGTCAGCGAGTCTTCCGCTCCCGGTTGCCCAGTGTGTGGCAAGACGCTTCAACACAACCCTCCGCGCGAAGCCCCAGCCTAGTCATGTGAAGGAACTGTTCAACGCCGCCATCGCAGCGTGTAAGTAGCAAACAGCAAACAGCAAACAGCAAACAGCAGACAGCAGACAGCAAACAGCCGGCAACAGATCAGAACTCTGCCCCGTTGTCTGCATGCCTACTGGCCTACTGCCTACTGCCTATTTTTTCCGGCTGTCTGCTGTCCGCTGTTTGCTATTCTCACATCACCATGGTCGCAGTCGTTATCGCTTCCGAGGAGGGCGGATCTTTTTCAGGCAGCGCGTCCTGCAGTATGTCTTCCAGCAGCGCAGCTGTTACTTCAAGGCAGTTAACTAGCGGCAGCAACGCTGATTGCACCGAGTGCTTGCTGACGTAGCGCTTCGCCTCGTCCTGGGCCAAAGCCAGGGCCACGTAAGCGCGGGCCAATTTGAGGACATCAACTTTCTCGAAAGACAGTTCTTGCATAGCGTATCTGCTCTGTTAGTTGCGATTACTCTAAATAAAGGGCTAACGCAGCGCAGATTCCAAAGACAATTAGCGTCAGTGCCCTGGGATTTGGGTGATAACAAGGTCGCGGTTAATTGAAAATCCGCGGAGCGGACTACAGCATAGGCTTTTTTTGGGACTGAAATCTTCAACCCTTGATTCCAAAGGCCAATGATTCTTTGAGATCTGAAATCTTGAATCTCAAATGCCGCAGGCCGAACGCCCGCGCGACCAAGCCGCTAAACAAACAAATCGCCGACCCTCGCCGGGTCGGCGTTTGTATTCGTCCTGTACTGTCTACGGTTCCTGTTTGCTAGAACTCTATCCTCAGGATTTGTCCTCCCGTTCCAACCAGCCAACCGACTTTTGGGCTTCCGAACGCTACTCCCCAGCAGCCAGACACACCGGGGAAAGTGAACCAGGTGTTCCCTTCGTCAGGAGTCCAGGCGGAACCACCTGGGCCCGTAACCACCACTGTCTGGTTCGCATTGGCGTTATCGTGGGCCTCCCCGCTGGGTCCGCGGCCGCCGCCTACTTCACCTGCATAGCTCAACCCAAACACTGTCCCGATGTTCGGCTGCGCCGGCGTGATCGTCCAGGTCTTGCCGCCATCGCTGGAGGTCGCCGTCTGATCAAATGGCGGAGCCGCCGGGTCAAGATCTCCGCCGCCGATAATCCCGTGCTGTGCATCACGGAAAGCCACGCTGAAGATTCCCGCGCTCGGTGAGCCACGCAGCGGTGAATTGTACGCGTTCCAGCTATCGCCGCGATCTGTCGTAGCCAGGACTCTCGACGGACTCACACCGCCGGTGACGATCCAGGCGTTGCTCTTGCCTTGGGCAGCGACGCACGTCCCGCTCGAAGCGAAGGAAGATTCGCCGGCGAGCGCCGGCGGCAGGTTGTCGCCAATATCATTCCAGCTGGTTCCATCAGTCGTGCGAATCACCGGAAAGCGCCCATTCACCGCGTCACTCTGTGTAAGGCCCGCACTGGGCGTCCAGAACGCAAAGCAGTCGTAAAATGCGGCCGGGTCCTGGTTCTGGAACTGCAACGTCCAGGTGGCGCCGCCGTCGTTCGTTTTGTAGATGCGAGAATCGCTGCCGTTTCCGATCGACAACAAATAGGCGACCTTATCGCTCACACCCTGCACATCACGAAACTGCAGCGTCTCGGCGCCGGCTACCACGCCGGCTCTCCAGGTCTGCCCGCCATCAGTCGTTACCACAAAAGTGCCGCCGCGTCCGCTCGCCCAAACGACGCGCGAGTTCACCGGACTCACCGCGATTAGTCCCTGCGTGGTGCCGCTGCTTTGCGGTGTGACTGTTGGTTGCTGCTTTGGCTGATAAAACTTCGGATGTGCCTCCGCAAAATTCAAAATCTGAGAGCTCACGATAGCAGCTGAGAATAAGGTAAAGACGAAAACTGCCCATGCGCGTTTAGACATAGTATTTTCTCCTGGAAGCAATTCGATTTTATCGGGGTTGGGCGGCAGTATATGCGCCGCCCCAATGAGTGTCAAAAGAGCTGGCAAATGATAGTGTCATTTTCAAATTAAGACGTATCTTGGTAATGATTTGAAATTGATAGCAGCATTGCGGCAAGCGCTGGACGAAGCGGTCTACCTGCTGGTGACGTGCGCGGATCGGGAAGGCGCGCTGCTGTTTCTGAAGAGCGATATTCCGTATGAAGTGTTGCTGGTTGATTTTGAATGGCGAAAAAGGGATGGAGTGGGGGTGGTGCGGATTGCGCGCAAGCTGCGGCATCGCCGGCTGATGCCGATCGTGTTGGTTGGAGGGGCCAGGTTGAGCCGTCAGACCCGCGCGGACGCGGAGGAAGCCGGTGTGACGATGTGCGTGTTAAAGACGCAGGATGTTTGGGAGGTGATAAGACGATTGATCGACCGAGAAACGTGAATCGCGGTTTTGGAGTGCGGTGACCTGTCACCGCTTTCGTGCGCCGCGACCTGTCGCGACGCGGCTGACGACAAGGCGCCAGCGACCAAAGCGCGGACAGGTCGGCGCACTCCAAGATGTACGTAATTCTTTATTACATATACCCCTTACCCTCTCTCATAACCTCTTCTCAGTAAATCATTGAAAAGGCTCTTGCACTAAAGTAGTATTCGCGCGTACTGCAATCGTTCTGCGTCCTTAGGCTTCCTGGTTAGAGGTTCCCGCCATTTTGCAAGAGGCGACCGCGCAACTGTTGGTTGCAGCCATCCGCCATGATCGGGCAAACAGTTTCACATTACAGAATCCTGGAACCACTCGGCGAGGGTGGCATGGGCACCGTCTATCTTGCCGAAGATACTCATCTGGGCCGCCGTGTAGCCATTAAGTTTCCCTCCGTCGGTTCTGATTCGCATGACTATCGGGCCCGCTTTCTCCGCGAGGCGCGTGCGGTTTCGGAGTTGAACCACCCATTCATTGCGACGCTCTTTGATTATGGCGAAACTGACGAAGGCCGGCCCTTTCTGGTTATGGAATTCGCCAAGGGGCGACCGCTTAGCGAGCTAATGCAGCGCGGCGAACTCAATCTCGAGCGCGCCGTAACGATCGTCACTGACATAGCGGCGGCCCTGGTCGAGGCGCATGCGCGCGGCGTTATCCATCGCGACATCAAGCCTTCGAACATCATGATCGATGACAAGGGGCAGGTGAAGGTGCTCGACTTCGGGCTCGCCAAGCAGTTAAACAAGGATGCGGTGGCGAGTGCTGCACCGGAGGCGCGAACGCTGCTTTCTACGGAGACTCGCAGCGGCGTAATTCTGGGAACTCCGGCTTACCTCTCACCCGAACAAGCTACCGGGGATGCAGTTGACGGGCGCAGCGATCTCTTCGCGTTGGGCACACTGCTCTATGAGTCCATTACCGGTCGCACTCCGTTTGCCGGAAATAGTTTTATTGAGATAGCGGCTAACGTTCTCCACGTCGAACCCAAGTCTCCGTCCAAGCTCAATAGCCTCATCCCTCGAGAACTTGATTTCATTACGATGAAGGCGCTGTCAAAGAAGCCAGCCAAGCGCTACCAGACGGCCAAGGAACTGATCAGTGATCTTAACTCCGTCAGGGCTCAGCTGGAGGAGAATTCCGGGCAGACGCTAATCCGGCGCAGCACGGGCTCGCTGGGAACCTCGACCGGAACGCTTAGTAACCTCTCTCAAATTCTGCAGCGTCCAAGGATCCCCATCGCCCACATTCTGATTGCCGTTGCCATTTTGGTCGTTGTCTCGGGCGTACTCTTCATGCTGCTCAGACCGAAACCATATACACCGGCGGCCGAAGCACAGCGTTGGTATCTGGTTGGCACCACTGCCCTCAGAGACGGCGCTTTTTATCAGGCCAGCCAGGCGCTGCAACGCGCCATCTCGGCTGATGACAACTACATGTTGGCCCACGCGCGTTTGGCTGAGGCGCTGGTGGAGTTGGATTACGTTGACCAGGCGAAAGACGAACTGCTGCGAGTGAGCGCCGCTGACCGCGCGACCTTGCCAGGACTCGACGCCCTTTATCTGGACGCGATTACGGCAACCGCTCGACAGGATTCCGCTAAAGCGGTCGAACTGTACAAGCAAATTGTTAATGAAGTCCCTGACACTGATAAGGCTTATGTGCTGGTGGATCTCGGGCGGGCTTACGAGAACAACAACGACGTTAAGGCCGCCATTGAGAGTTACAAAGAAGCCAGTAAGCAAAATTCGCAATACGCGACAGCCTATCTGCATCTGGGAATTGTGTACGGACAAAAAGGCGAGCTCGATCCGGCGCTGGAGTCGTTCAAACAGGCGGAGTCCATTTACCAGGCGCTCGGGAATTTGGAAGGACGCGGTGAAGTAGCTTTCCAGCGCGGCTTCCTCTTCAACAAACGCAACAACCTGGCGCAGGCCAAAACAGAGTTGGAGCAGGCGTTGAACCTTGCGAAGGCGAATGACAACAAGTCGCAGACCATCAAGACGCTGTTGCAGTTATGTAGTGTCGCGTTTGATGAAGGTGAAACCGCACGCGCGACGGAATTTGCCCAGCAGGCAGTTGAGCTGGCGCAGAAGAGCGGCATGGAGAATCTCAGTACGCGCGGGTTGATTGACCTGGGCAACTCGTTTTTAGTTCGCGGCAAACAAGCCGAGGCGGAAAACTACCTGGCGCAGGCACTGGCGGCGGCAGTGCGCGCTAAAGCCCGCCGGAATGAGGCGCGGGCGCGGGTGGCGATGGCCAGTCTGCGCCAACAGCAGGACAAGCCTGACGAAGCGGTGCAATACCTCGAGCCGGCCTTGGCGTTTTATCAACAGGGCGGCTATCGCACGGAGACAATTTCCTGTCTGGCGCTGCTCGGTCGTGCCAATCTCCAAAAGGGCGACTATGCCGCGGCCGACAAAGGACACGAGGAACTGCTGCGTCTGGCGCAGGAATCCAATGACCAGTCGCTGATTGCGCGGGCGCACGCGGAACGCGGCTCGGCGCTGATTCGCGAAGAGAAGTTCCCGGAAGCTCTCGATCATTTGAATCGGGCCTACTCGATCTATAGCTCGCAGGGAATACCACGGAGCATGGGTTACAACCTGGCGAGTCGTGGTGAGGTGCTTGGGCGTCTTGGGAAGTTTGACGAAGCCAAGGCTCTGCTGGATCAGGCGACGGTAATCGCGAATAAACCTGGGAATGAGTTGAAACGGCTCTCGGTTGAAACCCAACTCGCCCTCGCAGAGATCGCTCTTATGCAGGACAACTTTGCGAACGCGAAAGCGACAGCTGAGAAGGCTGTGGAAACAGCCGGTACGGAATTCAAGGGCACCGTAAACAGTGCGAAGATCGTGATCGGATTGGCGGAGTCGTACGGTGGAGCGAAGGCGGCGGGAAAGCAGACGACGAGTGCGGCCCTGGAGCTGGCCAAGCAACTTAACGATCCGGCGCAACTGGCCTCCGCGCAATCGGCCTTCGCCGCGGCGCTCCTGCTTGCAGGCGACTCGAGCTCCGCAGTGACCAACGCTCTGCAGGCGCAGGAAGTGTTTGCACGGCTGGGCCAGATGGAATCGGAATGGCAGGCTTGGTTGATTGCGGCCCAGGCGTGCGAAAACCTGGGCGACAAAACAAAAGCTCGGGAGTATGCTGGGCAGGCCAAAGATACGTTTGCCAAACTTGAACAGCGCTGGGGTAACGAAGACTACAAGTCTTACCTCGGACGTCCTGATGTCCAACGCCTTCGCAAACAACTCGAGCAACTTGGTTCTTAACAGGCCCGAACAGATTTTCCATTTATCATTTATGAGATCGGTATCTGGTTTTTTCGCAGGCATGGACGACGTAGTCTGATGCGAGCTATCACAGTCCGCCCCGAATGCAGAACCGCGAGCGGTAGCGAGCTGATGCTCATGTCAATGATGACTACGAACGTTCGGGCATATCCAAGATTGATCTCTAGCATCCGCTGACTACCGCCCGCGGTACTGCATCAGCTGCACTTCCACGTTCATTTCACGAATGACAAATGAAAGTTTTCAATTGATTCTTCCACCCCCAGTAAGGAGAAACAACTATGCGTCACATACGTTTCCTGATAGTTGCCGTCGCAGCTTTTAGCGTGCTGGCTCTTGGTATTTTTGCGCTGGCCAATCGTCCCGTACAGCCGGTTCCGGCCGACGACGATATAGTAATTAAGGGCGGCTCTCTGGAGATCCAATGCGGCAAGAATCACAACACTGATTGCCTGGGTACGAACGACAACACAGGCAAGTACCGGCACAAGCAGACCGGCAAACACGTGACCAAGATCATTATCAGAAGGTCAGACGGTACCGAGGTGTTCAATAGCGATAACACTCCGGTGGGCAACAAGCCGGAGATTGCGATCACTTACAAATAGTCGACCTGGATACTCTAAGGTGGTTTTGATTGCTTCCCGGCAGTGAACTGCTGGGCTACTTTCGGCCGTCCGCTCTGTGGGCTCAGATTACTATCCCTCGGTCAGGAGCCTGCGTGTCTTAGCCGCCGAGTTTTGCTTTCACTAGCTCGCTCACCAAACGGCCGTCGGCGTTCTTGCCTGCGAGTGCAGCTTGAGCGGCTTTCATTACCTTGCCCATATCTTTCATTGAGGTCGCTCCGGTCTCGGCCAGCGCGGCGTCGATCGCCTGTGCGACTGCTTCGCGCGATGCGGCTTGCGGCAGGTAAGTTTCAATAACGTCGATCTCACTCTTTTCTTTGTCGGCGAGATCCTGTCGCCCGCCCTTCTCATACTGCTCAACTGAATCGCGACGTTGTTTGACGAGAGAACGCAGCAGCTTGATCATTTCCTCGTCGTCCATCTCGCCGCCTTTTTCGATCTCGCGATTCATGACCGCCGCTTTCACCATTCTGAGGGTTGAGGTGCGCGGTGCGTCCTGCGCCTTCATCGACGCCGTCAGATCAGAGATCACTTGTTGTTTCAGACTCATGGAATAGATTTCCTCCGCGAACAATATAACCGAAAATTTGGAGTGCGGTGACCTGTCACCGCTTTAGTCGGTCGCGACCTGTCGCGACCATGATTAGCAGAAATTACCCCCCCCGAGCTCGGCGTCAAGCCGCCGAGGACCAAAGCGGCGACAGGTCACCGCACTCCAAAACTACGGTATGAGCTCAGGTGCTTTTAAGTTCCCAAGCATTTGTCGGGACCCAATCACCTTCAACAGCTCCGCAGCCAGCAGGCGGTGTCCCATGTGGTTTGGATGAATGCGCTCGCCAAACCAACCCTCGTTGGACGGATATGCTTCCGGCGTCAACTCTCGCAGTTCCACAAAAGGAATTTCGCGTTGTCGCATCGCGGTTCCCAACGCGACGCGGTATTGCAACATCAGATCAGCCTCAGGTGCATTGGGATCGTTATCGCGATATGGCGCCGCAATCACTATCACTGAGGCGCCGCGCAGGCGGGCCATACCCTGGATGGCGAT
>Ga0207689_10004839_pt1 | contig 12142 bp, 15 predicted proteins | sample KBSMisM52_FD_184312 | JGI IMG/M metagenome (GOLD analysis project Ga0207689, IMG submission 184312) | Miscanthus rhizosphere microbial communities from Kellogg Biological Station, Michigan, USA - KBS Miscanthus M5-2 (SPAdes) (version 2) | ecosystem: Host-associated > Plants > Roots >... | reverse complement strand
CGGTTGAGCGCCTCGCCCGACGACGCGGGCAGGCGCGTCGAGGCCGCGCCGCGTCCCGCCAGGAGCGAGCGCAGCATGTTCGTCCGCATGAGCGTCTGCAGGCCATCGCCGACATGCTCGCACTGCGGAAGGAATTTCCCAAGCTGGACATGCCAGAGGGAATGATTCGGCAGTTCGCCACGCCTCCACCTAGTCCGAAGGACTGTGTTTTTGCCCTCACCACCCAAATACTATCGGCGGACCTGAAAACCAAGATCGTGCCCTGTCAATTCGGCGGAAATCCGGACTGCGCTTCGTGCGGATGCGTCGCATCCATGGGGTTGGCAGCCATAGCAGCGCACAAGCTGGGCGGCATCATCCCAGTTGGAGCCATCTTCAAAGCCTCAGTCAGGATCGGTCAGGCTCGATCCAAACCGACCGCAGAGCTACGCGTAATAGAGGACAAGCTATCGGGGCTTCCCTAGTAAGGAGTTTCGCGGCTCATTATATGGGGACCACAGGACATTCAGGCTTCGGCCCTTCCGCGCACTAGCGGGGTATGAGTTCGGTCAATGCTGACTCGATTCGAGCCGCTTCCTCACGAATTACTCGGATGGCCTGCTGATTGTACAAATATGGCACTGGTACAATCGCTTCTGCGGCATGACGAATCTTGTAGTTGTGATCCCGAATGGAGTCAATTCTCGCTGAGGCGTCCACTCGGTACTTGTAGATTTTTTTAACGAGTTTTGTCGCTAGCCAGGCAAATCCCAGGCCGAATAACATCTCAATTGGAAGGCGATCGGACGCTCCATCGAAATCCTGGAAGGCAAATCGATAGACGGCTTCGCCAAGGCCTAGTGAAGCAAATACCACTCCAGCAGCAATCAGCCCGAGTGTCAGTCGGTCAGCGGGCCTGAGTCCTAGAGAAGATTGGCCGCTCCGGTAGCGTTGCCCAAGATCCATTGTTTTCCCCCAATGATGTGAGATCGCGACGAAGTTTCAGTATTTTACACTTCTAAAAAAATAGCAAAGATTCTGTCAAGCTGGTAATCGCTGGGAAGTGAGAAAAGGCGCTTGGAGCAGAAGAAGTGCAGCGCTACAAACCAGAACAATTGAGCAACACATTGAGTCCTAATTGAAAACGGGATTTACTGCCCAGAGTGATGGAGCCTCTTTTCTTGATTGTACTCTTCGTGTAATCCGAATAAATAGAGTCAAGGCATTCGATCTTGCTCTGGATGCAGGAGACTCTATACTGCTACCCGATGAATGATGCCCAACAACTATTGGCAGGAATCTCCTGGTTCGACATTGCGGATCCGGGTTCCCCTGATCTCGATGAGTTTGGGCGGCGTTTTCACCTACACGAACTGCAAATCGAGGACTGTCGTCACCGCCCGCAGCCGGCAAAAGTTGACGTGTACGGGAACTATGTACATACATACCTACTGGTATGTATGGTATGGCTAATTGAGTCGAGTGCTTTGGCCGGTGATGCCCTAGCGATGGACGATGATTTGGGCGTTCGTTGAACATGCTCTTGACGCGTGCCATCCTAGCGTGCATACTCGCAGGTATGTTGCATGTCAGCCGGAAATCCAAACGCAAAGGGACCGCACCACGCGATCCGGAGCGCACGCGAAAGCGGCTGTTGCAGGCAGCTTTCCAGGAAATCCACCTGTCTGGTTTCCGCAGCGCTGATATGGATGCGATTCTCGCCCAGGCGGGCGTCACCAAGGGTGCGTTGTACCATCACTTCGATAGCAAGGAAGCACTCGGGTATGCGGTCGTGGACGAGGTGATTACAGATATCGCCCGCGAGAAATGGCTGCACCCATTGCGGAACCCAAAAAATCCCGTCGATGCGCTGGTCGGCATTGTTCAATCCACATCGCTGAAACCCCAAGACCTTCAGCGCGGCTGCGCGCTGAATAATCTTGCTCAGGAGATGTCTCCCATTGACGAAGGATTCCGCAAGAGGACGGCCAGGCTTTTCAAGCACTGGCACGATGCAATCACGGGAGCGCTGCGTACGGGACAGAGACAAGGTGTGGTGCGAAAGGACGTGGACCCTGACGAAGCCGCAACCTTTTTAATCGCGGCGTATGAGGGCTACTTCTCACTGGCAAAGAATTCTCAAGATGCGCGGGTGTTGCGATCGGGACTAAGAAACTTGACTGGTTACCTGGAAGGGCTGCGCGTGGGCCGTGACCGGGTGGCTGCGGGTAGGCAAGGCTAGGCATTGTAGTAGGAGCACGAACATGCATACCAGTATGTATGAGCGATTGCGAATCGCAACGACATTTGCTGTTTTTATGGTAGCCGCGTGCTTTAGCGCTCATGCCCAACCACCGTCAAAGCAGACGCTCGATCCGGCTCTGGCGACGCTGGGAGACCGGTTCGTCTCCGATACGGCACAAGTAAACGCAACAACCCTCCATTACATTCGCGGCGGCGCCGGACCCACCGTCATTTTGCTGCACGGTTTTCCCGAGGACTGGTACGAGTATCGCCGCGTCATCCCTCGTCTAGCCGAGCAGTTCACTGTCATAGCTGTTGATCTGCGCGGCCTAGGCGGCTCTGCCGTAACGACAGATGGTTACGACGCCGCAAATCTGGCAGAAGATGTTCACCAATTGGCGGAGCGCCTGCATTTGGGTCATGTTTACCTTGTGGGACATGATATCGGTGGCATGGTGGCGTATGCGTTCGTCCGCCGTTATCCGGAAACCAGCCGCGGGGTGATGATGCTTGACGCGCCGCTGCCCGGTCTTGGTCCATGGGAGGAGATCAAAGCCAGTCCCATCGCGTGGCATATTAATTTCCACCAGGCGCCGGCGTTGCCGGAGCGACTACTTGCCGGCCGTCAGGCCATTTACTTCCGCTATTTTCTTGACCCTAACACTTTCAGCGATGCCGATGTGGGCCACTATGCGGAATCTTATGCCGACCCCGACCATCTGCGTGCGCTGTTAGAGATCTACCGGGCCTTTCCCGCGAATGAGACATTTAACGCGGCACAACGAAGTGCGATCAACGTTCCTCTTGTGTTGGCTCCCGGAGAAAACTCGCCTTTCGAGAAACTCATGCCGAGCATCGCTGCCGCTTTGCAAGCTCATGGGTGCGCAAACGTCAAGGTCGAGGTGGTTAAGGACAGCGTGCATTACGTCGTGGATGAGCAACCAGAAGCCGTGACCGAACTTATCGAACGATACGCTCGTTAAGCTCATCGAACTTTAGATCTGCATCATAACGATTCAAGGAGAGAAGCAAATGAAACGAGAGTCGGTCAAGATGATGGCGTTGGGCTTCTTTGCGCTGGTTCTTGGGCTAGGCGCGGCGCGGCAAGTGCGAGCACAGGACGCCAAAACTCCTTATCCCAGCATGGCTCCGCTGGATCAGTACCTGATCGCGGATCGAAACGCTGAGATCGCTCTGGCACGAACTGCGGCCCCGTCGTCCATTTCCCGCGATGCCACCATTATGGTCCTTGGGAGCCACGGCTATGAAACTGCAGTCGAAGGCAAGAACGGCTTCGTCTGCATGGTAGAGCGCGCGTGGATGAATCCATTCGACAGCCCCGAGTTTTGGAACCCTAAGAATCGCAGTCCGATTTGCTTAAATCCACCCGCCGCACGAACGGTGCTGCCGATCACTTTGATAAGAACAAAATTGGTATTGGCTGGAAAATCGAAAGAAGAAGTCAAGGAGAGTGTCAAGGCAGCAATTGAGAAAAAGGAACTGCCGGAGCTCGAAGCTGGCGCAATGAGCTACATGATGTCCAAGGATGCGTACCTAACTGATAAGGGTGGGCACAACATGGCTCATCTTATGTTCTACTTGCCGCTCGGGACGGTATGGGGCGCAAATGTGGTGGACTCCTCAAATAATCTGTCGGAGCCGTTCCCGGGCTCTCCACTCTTACTGGCTCCGACGTACAAAGGCAACCCGGAACCGATCGATATGTTCCTGATGGGTACTGGCGTGTGGTCGGATGGAACGCCGGCTCAGATGTAGAGAAATGCGAGGAGTCGTGCCCGAGTTTTTCCTCATCAGTTCGTTTAAAAGTGGAGTGTCAGAGCCATGAAAGCTGAGTTCGAGAGAGCGAAAAGGACAGTCTCGCGGTGCGGGAGTCTGCTGCTGGTCGCGTTGGTTTTGCTCTCGTCAACTGCGCTTGGACAAACGAAACCGGCGCCAAAGTCGGATCGTGCTGCCATCCGACCGTTCAAGATGCATGTTTCAGACCAGGTTCTTATCGATCTTCGACGCCGTCTGGCTGAAACTAAATGGCCCGATCAACTTCCGGGCACGACCTGGGAGTACGGCGTAGATATCAAAAAGGTCCGGGAACTCGCGGAGTATTGGCAAAACGGTTACGACTGGCGCGCGCAAGAAGCCAAGATCAACCGTTTTGACCAGTTCACCACGGAAATTGATGGACAGCAGATTTATTTTATCCATCAGCGCTCACCCCGCCCCGACGCCATACCGTTGATGTTGATTCACGGCTGGCCCGGTTCGATTGTTGAGTTTTTGGAATTGATCCAGCCCCTTACCCAGCCGAAAGACCGCAATACGCTCGGGCGAAACCGACCTATAACATTGTGCAATATACCCGGATGCCGAAAGGCGGACACTTCGCGGCTCTGGAACAGCCCGATCTCCTGCTTGACGATATAAGGGAGTTCTTTGATGAGGTGCTGGCACGCTGAACGGAGCGTGATCGACACTCCAAGAATGGAGAATTAGCGGTGACAAAAGAAGAGCTCGAAGAAAACGGCCACCAGGCGTCCCTGATCCCATCTACGTCTGCGCGCGACGAATACCCCACCTTTGCAATCGAAAAAAGCGTTGGCGATCACGTCTTTAAACCATCTAGAGTAGCTCGAATCAGGAGAGCTGCGGCGCTTCGATGCACCGCGGAGGAGTGCGCCGCGGGATCGGCCGACACTCTGCCGCAACGGCAGTCCACCAGAATCGCGATCAAAGCCAAAGGGAAAATTGTTTTCGTCGATCCCATTGAAGTCATCGTCGTTGAAGCCGAAGGCAACTATGTGTCACTGCGGCATGGGCCTGATTCATATTGTCTGCGGGAGTCCATCTCTGTCATGGCGGAGATACTCAAGCCGTACGGTTTTATTCGGATTCATCGATCCGTACTTGTTAACAGTTTGTTTGTGGAGCAGATCAAGTCGCTGCCGGCAGGGGCATACGGGCTTCGTACAACGGGTGGAAAAGAGTACACAGTTACACGGACCTACAAGAACAATCTCAAATCGCTGGCAGCAGCCTGGATCGGGACCGACATTTTTCTTAATCAATAGGAAAACCAAGAATCAAATTTGCGAAGGTCTTGCTTTAAGGAGCGTTATGATAGCAGGCCCGCCTAATCTGAGTCCGCGCGAACTCGACGGGTAGCCTTTCTAAAGTGCATTTCAGAATGCAAAATTAAGGAATTGACGAACCTACTTCCTTAACGGCATGATATTTCGCCGCTGGCTTCCTCAGTCCAATGAAACCATGGCCCTTTCCAAGATTCTCGTCGAACGAAGGTTGGGAGTTAGACTGACGTGTCTTTGAGCCGACGCAAATTTTTGAGACAAACGGCAGCTTTACTTCCCAGTGCAGCCTGTGTTCCCAGCTTTGCGCAAGCGTTGTCCGCACCATTTGAAAGTGTGGTGCGGGTCAAATTCAACCCCTCCCAGACACTCGCCATCATTCCAACGGACTTCGTCGGTCTCGGTTACGAGATCTCATCGGTAGCACGCCCCAGCGTGCTCAGCTCAAAGAACGCAGTCCTGGTCCAATTGGTTCAGACATTGGGGAAGCAAGGCGTGATCAGAGTCGGCGGGAACACATCCGACTACGCTTCCTATGCGCCCAACGCGCGGCCTGCGTCAGTGCCGGAGAGCCAGGGAGGGTCGGTCGTCAATGACGCAGGGTTGCATGATTTAGGTGGCTTTCTTGATAGGACCGGCTGGCAACTTATTTGGGGCCTCAACCTGGGCAACGGCACGGAGCGAAACGCTGTTCAGGAAGCCAAAGCAGTGATGGCAACTGCAAAAGACCATCTGATTGCGTTCGAAATCGGCAACGAACCCGATCTTTTTTCTGCCCAGCAAAGGCACCGCAGCCCGGGTTACACCTATGACGCATTCCTGCGTGAATACCGCGCCTTTCGAGATGCGATACGAAAAGCCATCCCCCACGCTCAGTTCGCGGGCCCCGACGCCGCCATACAGACCGACTGGGTCGTAAATTTCGCGAGAGATGAGGGGAATGACACGAAACTGCTAACGCAACACTACTATCGAGAAGGCCAGAATCCAACCAGCACTGCAGAAAAGCTCCTTCATCCCGATCCGAAGCTGGCTCCGATGCTCGGAAAGCTCCGACTCGCATCCCAGTCCTCCCGAGTGCCTTATCGAATTTGTGAAACTAATTCCTTCTCCGGAGGAGGCAAACCTGGCGTAAGCGATACCTTTGCCAGCGCCCTTTGGGTGCTTGATTTCATGTTCACCTTAGCCGCCGCTGGTTGCGCCGGGGTGAACATGGAGACCGGACTAAATCAACTCGGCTTCATCAGTTCATATTCTCCCATCGGGGAGGACCAACACGGGAACTGCTGGGCGGCACCCGAATACTATGGGATGCTCGCGTTTGCACAAGCTGGTATTGGACGCATCATCGGCTGCGAGACCGACGCTGGCGAGCGAAGCATTGGCGCATACTCAACCCAACCGGCACCTGAGCGCGTCGTCCTCGTCGTCATCAATAAGGAGCCTGCTTTCCACGCAGAGATTTTGGTCGACACTGCAGCGTTTAAACTGTTCCGCGCGGCGTCAGTCTGCCGTCTTTTGGCGTCATCGCTGGAGAGCAAGTCCGGCATTACGCTCGGAGGTAAAGAAGTGTCCGATATGCGGGTGGGGACGACCGGCAAAAGTGAAGAGATCGAAATATCAAACAATCGTTTGCAGGTTCGGGTCCCCGCGGCCAGCGCTGCAGTCATCAGCATGCACCATTAGTTTCGTAAGTTCTTTAATTCCGATGAAATAGATCGCATCTCTGGGTGGATCTACCTGCGCTTGAATTGAATCACTGTGACGCTCTCATGGCGGAATTTGTATGAGAATCGCGGCGATTTGACGGTGAGCGATTCCGTCTTTGGCCGCACAGCTTCGGGATTAACTTCGTCGTTCTGGTCATAGATGCTCGAGGAGTACAAAACCTGGGACTTGGCCTTCTCGGATAAGTTGCCATACCAACCAAGGCTCGCTCGTAATCAACATTCAAGTCTGGAACTCAGTCCGAACCACCGGTTGCCAGATCGCGATAGAACTTTTCCGCTTCCTCGCGATGCTGCAGTCGTCGTTCTTCTAACCCACCTGTCTCGCTGTTCACAAAAGCAATTTGCTGAAAGCTCGGGTGATAATCCACGCCGGTAATGATCATGTTCGGCTCTTTTCTCCGAGCCTGTTGGTTGGATTCAGCACCACCAACTTTACTCGGGCATCGGAGCCGACATTGTCATGGAATCATTTACACTCGCTACCGGGCCAATGAGTGAAATAGGGATTTAACGCCAATCTGTCCCAGAGCCGCTGCGCTACACTGTCATCCCCTCGGGAAAAGCCGGTGAAAAGAAGACGAGAAGAAACCGTTATCCGCGCAGAGTGTGGGGTTTCTGCGCTCCGTTCACGCAACTCCTGGCGCGACTGCCTCTGGTTTTGCTGGCAGAAGCGCTAACAGGACGCCTCCGATCACAAGAAATAAGATCACATCACTAAAGTTCCTGTGGACGCCGTGAATCCAGGCTTCCACGGTTTGAATAGCCATCACCAGGCCATGGGAGATATGCCACCAAGCTGCTAAAGCAATCATCGAGCGATGCTCAGATGGTCTGCTCGCGGCCACGAGTAGAAAGACCCCGACTGGAATAAAGAAACTCAGAAACATCGGCTCGACCTCGTTGTGCTGCTCCAAAAGCCAGCTGGAATGGCGCAGATCCATATATAGAAAATAAATTACGGCCAGATTCACCAGCCCCACGATCACCAGGACGATCTGTGTTAGGCGTTCTCTTTTCACTTTTTTCACATTGACCTCATTTGAGCGAATTTTGTTGCGAGTGCAGCAGCGTCTCACGCAGAGGAGTCACAAACTAGCACAAAGGAAAGCAAAAACAAATCGCAATGACGCCGCTGATCATCGCGTGGAGCTACTCAAACCACAGTCAACTGTCGTGAGCAGGCGTTTACACTCACGATTTCCGACTGTTGGTGAAATTGATTTTTCACCAGTTAGCGCCGGTACATCTTGCCGATTGTTGACATCTGCAAGCACATGGTAGGCTTTCCGCCGTAACGGAGGAATGTCACATGATGAAGCTGGTCTTCACTTGGTTGGCGATCGTGATCATGACGGTCATTGCTACGCAGGCGCAACAGAGCCGGTCGCTCCCGGCAGACGATGCGACGGCGAAGTTCATGCTTGACGCCGAGCGGAAGTGGCAAATTGCCAGTTGTGACCACAACAAAATCACGGAGACGATTCTCGCGGATGATTTTTGGGGCACTCTTCCAGATGGAACACAGTATGGGAAGGAGGAGGAAGTCAAAGAGACCGAGGATCCGTCGAGGTCGGCGCGTGAGTGCAGCGTCAGCGATACGAAGGTGCGCCTTTTCGGCGCCAGTCTTGCGATCGTCTACGGAAAGGCTTTCTTGGTCCGCAAATTCAATGACGGGCACGACGAACCCGGATGCCTGATCTTTACAGATACCTGGCTAAAGCGGAATGGCAAGTGGCAGATCGTCGCGGCCCATGATGGTCAGGTGCCGTGTGGTAAATAAGCGGGCAGTAACGGGCGATCATGCCCATTCCCTTTGACGTGGGTCTACCTTTGCTGAGAGGGGTTCTGAGCGTAGTCGTGATTTTTCGCCGCCTGGCGATTGGTATTGGCTGAGTCGATGCCCAACTGTCGCAAGATAGTCACGCTACACTGGATCGGATGAAGCTTCTGCTCGCGGTCCTGTTTGCTTTTCCTTTGTTCCATTCTTCGCGTGCACCCTCTGTCTTCCGAACCCGGATTGACACAACCGCTGGAAGCTTCGTCATCGAGACACACCGCGAATGGTCACCGAAAGGTGCTGACCGCTTTTACGAGCTGGTCCGCGAGCATTATTACGACAACTCGCGCTTCTTCCGAGTCGTTCCCGGCCGTTGGGTTCAGTTTGGTATCGCTGGCGATCCCAAGGTCGCGCAAGCCTGGCGTCATAAAACCATTCCCGACGATGCCCTCAAGGTCCACAACAAACCCGGCTACGTCGCCTTTTCCAACACCGGCCCGCGAACGCGCTCCACGCAGGTCTACATAAACCTCCGCGACAACTCCGCTGTCAATGATTCCGAGCCCGCCTTTGCTCCCTTCGGCAAGGTTGTTGAAGGCTGGGACGTTGTGGAGAGGCTCTACGGCGGCTACGGAGAAAACTCCGGCAGCGGGATGCGTGCCGGACGTCAGGACAAACTATTCGAAGGCGGAAACGCCTATATGGACAAAGAATTTCCTAAACTGGACCGCCTCATTCGCACGGCGATTATTCCGGACAAATAGGTCCTGCTCACACCCTGAAGGATGAGATCAGATGGCGAGGGCTCGTTGAAAGGATTTTGAGCGTAATTTGGATTTAACGCCAACCCGAACTTGGTGAAATGGAATGTTTCGTCATTTTACTCGCAAGAATGGTGGCGGAGTTCGTTCAGACTTTGAGATTCATTAACGTCCAACAGATATGTGGCGCTACATCGGCACGCACAAATGGATTACAGCAGTTTGCATCTTGGGTGCATTTCTAGTTTGTTCCTGGCTTTCGTCATTGACGGCGGCACTACGCGGTCGTGTAGCCGCTCAGGTTGATATACGAAGAGGTCAATACCAATTGCTGGGTTACGGATTGCCAAGCCCCTCGCGCCCCGAATATGTCCGCTGCTTGAGAGAACGCTACAACATCAGATTTCGTGCAGTTGCAGGTTGTATCGTGTCTGAGTCGCTCGTGTCGTATGTCGATGCCTACGACTCGGAAATGGTAGAGGCCGTAAACCACAAAGTGGAACACGACGTGTTCAAAGAATGCCACGAGGAAGCTCAGAGGATCTGGATGGAGCAGGTGAAGACGAAGCAAGCACAAGTCAGAAAGTAATTGTCGTTATTCGGGTCATGTCGCTCATCGAGGGTTTTTGAGCGTTATGGGGATTTTACATCAACAATGCCAAGGCCGCGGGCAGTGGTACTCTCTTGCTGCATGAACGCTAATATTTCGAAAGCGGTACGCCATTTTTAGGGACTCATCAACTGCTTCCGATGAGGAAATCTTCAGAAGACTTGTCACGGCTGGAATTGAGCGCGGTATTGCTGCACGTCTTCCGGCGGAGGTAGAAGAATGTTCTTGACATCTCCTCTCCAAAAACTCTTTCAAGCGTGAATCTCCGCCACCTGGAGTCCGAGTTTGGCGGCTCTTTTTCGGAGTAATTGGATTTGTTGTTGGCGGAATCTTTCCTCATAGTACTCAGTCCCTTTGTCCACGTATGTTTGACCGTACTTCAGCATGCGATAGACAAGTCGGGCAAGTCGATGAGCCATAGCGGTAATGGCTTTTGGAGCCCCTAGCTTGGTACGCAAACGGCGGTACTGGGCACCGAGGTAGCTGCGGCTTCGCATTAGGGTGTTGGCAGCCTGTCGCAGCGCGGTAGCAGCGCGGTTGACGACACGGCGCGTGCCTCTGCTCAGTACCTTATCTCCACTGATACGGTTGTCCGGGCATAGCCCCAACCAGGAAGCGAAATGCGACTCGGTTATCCACCGACTCATGTCCAGTCCCACTTCGCTGAGCAGCGTCTGGGCCACCATCACGTCTATGCCGTCAATGCGAGTGAGGTCCACGCCTGTGACACGCTGCAGTTCGCTGCTCAGATCGAAGCGTGGAGCATTCTTGGCGGCTGGCTTCTTTGTCTTGAGCTTTTGCGTCGGAGGTTGGATTGGGAGGGAACGTGTGAAGCTGGCGAGGTGCTTCTGCAATCGCTGGTCGCACTCAGCGATTCGTTTCTGATAGGTGTCGTACATGTCTACTTCCTGATGCAGCACGAACAGCAGTTCCGGTCGCCAGTTGCCCTCCAGGCTTTTGGCGATTTCTTCGTGGCTGGCGTGAACCCGCGGATCGCTGAGCATAGCCAGCTTCAGTGGATTGCGCTCGCCGGCCACGATCGCCCGTATGATCGCCTGTCCGGTCAGCCCGCTTATGTCGCTGATCACGTTTGCCAATTGCACGTTCATCTGCGTCAGGGCCTTTTGCATCCGCTGGATGCAAGTCGCCGCTCCCCGCACGTGTTCTCCTCGTTGCCGCCAGTAGGTTCGTAGCACCCGAATCTCGGACACCGGTTGGAAGGAGTTGTTCAGTAGCCCATAGGTGTGCAACTTCAGCAACCACTGGCTCTCCTGCACGTCGCTCTTGCGTCCCGGATGGTTCTTGGTATGCCGCGCGTTGACCAGATAGACCTCGAGGCCATGCTCTTCCAGAATCTCGTACAGCGGAATCCAATAGACGCCAGTCGACTGCATGGCTACTGTCTTTACTCCACAACTCTGTAGCCCATCGGCCAGGCGATGCAAGTCTGCCGTAAAACACTCAAATCGGCGTACTGGTTCTGGATCTCGGTCCGGCCTCACGGCGGCGTAGTGCGTGCTGTTCCCCACATCGATCCCTGCGGCGTGAGGATGAACTACCTCTAGGCCTGGATCCTCCGATTGCAATCGTCGTGCCCATTCCTTTTTTTCCTTTCGGTTTCGCCACAGCTGCTTGCCTGCCCTCATCGGTGGTCTCCTCAACAAAAAATTAGGATCCGATTCGGCCCGGTGACGATAGGTTGAGGAATCTCTCCAACGGGGTCAAAGAGCGTTCGCAAGGACCGCCCTTGCCACCATGCCAGCGATCGCCAGTACCGGAGCCATGCTCTTAATCCGGGCACAAGAAGCACCAGTAGGAAGTCGGCCTTAGCTTGCCGAATCTGATCCCAGATCAGAATTGCAAATAGCAGGAGCTCGAGACAAGTTTTTGGCACCAGTGACTCCGCCCTTGGCGCAGTCAACTGCTCTTATAGATCAGGCGTT
>Ga0207689_10004833_pt1 | contig 12149 bp, 14 predicted proteins | sample KBSMisM52_FD_184312 | JGI IMG/M metagenome (GOLD analysis project Ga0207689, IMG submission 184312) | Miscanthus rhizosphere microbial communities from Kellogg Biological Station, Michigan, USA - KBS Miscanthus M5-2 (SPAdes) (version 2) | ecosystem: Host-associated > Plants > Roots >... | reverse complement strand
CAACCCGGAGTCCGATGTAGACGGTGCGGCGGCCGCGCCGGTCGGGGACGACGTGCCGTCCGTCGCGGTCGGACCGGCCGATGTGGGCGGCGCCGTGGTGGTCCGGGCGGGAGCCCGGCTCGGTGACCCGGCCGCGCTGCCCGGCGGTCCACCGCGTGCTTCACCGCCGGCCGCAGCCGACCCGCTGGGCGGGGCCGGCGCGGGCGGTGGCTGGGCGGACGGCCTCGGCGCAGGCCTGGTCGTCGGCTTCGGCGGCGGCGGGGATGGTGCCGGGGCGGCCGGCGGCGCGATCCCCGGCCGGCCGCCGGCGCCGAACGCCCAGCCTTCCACCGTGCCCGGCTGGGGGTTGTATCCCCCGGCGCCGGCCGTGGCGTAGCTCCACGATCCGCCGCGGGTCGCGTGCCAGTAGGACCAGTACGCCGTGGTGGGCGCCCCGTTGCACGGGTTGGGCCGCGCGTCGATCTGGCAGACCAGGCCGAACTGCCGCGGCACGAACGTGTAGCCGTGCCCGGCGGCGGACAACGCCGCGAGGCCGCTCGCCGGGTCGCCGCCGGCGCAGCCGGTCTGCACGCCGCCGCCGAGCGAGCCGAAGTCGACGACCACGGTGACCCCGGAGGAGCCGGAGCAGGCCGCGGCTTCGGCCGCCGGCGCCGCCACGGCAAGCCCGGCCGCCGCCACCAGCAGAGCAGCGGAGCCGGCGACCAACCGCCGCGCGCTTCCCAGCGGGACCGATCCGCGCCGCCGGGCGCGAGGCGCCCCCGCGGTCACGGCTTGGCCGGGCGCCGGCGACCGAGGAACGCCAGTGCCGCACCGCCGGCGAGCAGGCCGAGGCCGATCCAGACGACCGGGACTGGGCTGGCGCCGGTGTTGGGCAGGGTGCCGCCGAGGGCCGCCGGTGAGGTGCTCGGCGCCGGCACCGGTACGGCGGACCGGGTGGTCGGCGCGGCTGTCGGCGCGGCCGACGGGGTCGGCGACGGCGTGGCCGGGGCCGAGCTGGACGGCGGCGCCGCGCATGCCAGTTCGGGCGCGGCCGGCTCGGCGCCGGTGCCGTCGAGCGTCAGCAGCCCGGGCCCGGACAGCCCGAGCAGTGCCTGCGCGGTGGCCCGCGGTGCGATCGTCGCGTCGAACCCCTTGCGGTCGAACGCGATCGCACCGCGCCGCGCCGCGGGGGCCGTGCACCCGGACTGGAGGCTGCGAAGGTAGGCCGCCGCCCGTCCCGCGGCCGCCGTCGAACCCGCCGTCCGCAGCGCCTGCCCGGCGAGCCCGGTGCTGTTCGCGTTGGGGTCGCCGCTGGCGACGTCGACGAACGAACCGTCCACCCGCTGGGCGCCGACCAGCCACTGGATCCCGGCCTTCGCGGCCGCGCCGTCACCCGCGGCCGCCAGCGCCTGCACCGCGACCGCCGTCGTATCCACGGCCGGCGTGCACGACGCACCGCCGAACGTCTGCGGGAATCCGCCGTCCGGGCAGGCGGTCCCGGCCAGGAACGACACCGCGGCGGGAGGCACCGAACCGGCCCGCGCCAGCGTCAGCACCGCGTACGACTGGGAGAAGCCGTTGCTGAAGTCGCCGAACGACGACTTGTCGGAGAACCGGCCGGACGGAGTGATCAGGGCTCGCAACCGGGCCAGTACGTCCACCCGCCCCGAGCCGAACGCGGTCGGGTCCAAGCCCTGCACCTGCGCGCTGAGCGAGAGCTTCGCCAGCGATCCGGCGTACGACTCGGTGCTCCCGTTGCCGACGTAGGACGCCAGGTTCGCCGGCTGGCCGATCCAGGCCATCGCGGCCTCGGCGGTGTCGCCGGCGACGCCTGCGGCGGCGAAGCCGAACACCGCGTCGAGGGTGAGCCCGTAGTCCGGGAAGACCTGGCCGCTGGAGGTGGTCTCCAGATGGTTGCCGTCCACGAACTGGCGGGCCAGCCAGCCGGCGCCGGCCGCGGCCGGGTCGTCGGTGGTCGGCGGGGCGGCCTGGGCGGGGGACGCGACGACGGCGGATGCCGTCAGCAGCGCGAGGAGCGCGGCCGAGGCGGCGGCCAGGACACGCCGCGTCGGACCGGGGACGGACAGGGCCACCAGGGGCCGCCTTTCGGCACCGGGTCCGCGCGACGAGCCGAGGGGAGCCGGGACCGGGAGCCGGGACGTTGCCGACTCGACGACCGCCGACGTCCCGGGGCACCGTCCCGCAGACCTCGACGGGATGGGGGGATGACGGCTCGGCCGTGGGTGTTCGGGCTCGCCGACCTGGCGGTCGGCCTACCGTTGCGGGTCAGCGCCGGACTCGGACCGGACTTCCCCCACGGACGGGCTATTCGATTGTCGGGCGAGCTCAGCTTCCTGGTCGGCGCCGGGGCTGTCAAACGTCGACACTCAGAGCCCGAGGACCCCGAGCCGGGCCAGCGGGGAGGAGCCGAGCCGGTCCAGCAGGGCCGCCGGGTCGTCGTACACGGCCTCCGCGCCGCCGAGCTCGCCGACGCCGATCCCGCCCGAGAGCAGGGCCACGCACGGCAGGTGCGCTGACCGCGCCGACTCGACGTCCCAGACGGTGTCGCCGACCGCGACCGTGCGGCCCCGGTCGAGCCGGTGGTCGCGCAGGGCCACCTCGAGCAGGTCGGGATGGGGCTTGCCCGCCTCGACGTCCGCGGACGTGGTGACGCCGGCCACCACGCCGTCCGGGGCGCCGATCGCCGGCAGCATCCACTCCAGGTCGTCCTTCGTCCCGCTGGTGGCCAGCACGACCGTGAGCCCCAGCTCGGTGCACGCGGCCAGCAGCTCGGCCGCTCGCGGGAACGCCGTGACCTGGTCGCGCAGCGCCGCGTACCGCTCCGAGTGGGCCTGCACGACGTCGTCGTCGGGCGCCCCGAGCAGCCGCTTCACCAGCTCCTCGCTCGCGATGCCGATCGACCGGTGCAGCCGCCACATCGCGATCTGGTGCCCGGTGTCGCGGAAGGCCTGCCACCAGGCGAGCACGTGCAGATAGTTGGTGTCGAGCAGGGTGCCGTCGATGTCGAAGACGACCCCTGCGCGGTTGTTCGCCACAAGGCATGGAGTGCCCGGGTAACGGTATCGGCACACCCGCCCGGCGGTGGCGATCCGCCGGTTACGGTGAGCCGGTGGCGGCAGCAGGGGGACGCGGACGCACCCGGCGCCCTGCCACGCTCGCCTCCCTCGCCGCCGAGCTGGGCATTTCCCGCACCACGGTGTCCAACGCGTACAACCGACCGGACCAGCTGTCCCCGCAGCTGCGGCAGCGGATCCTGGAGGCGGCCCGGCGGCTCGGCTACCCGGGCCCGGATCCGGTCGCGCGCAGCCTGCGCACCCGCAAGGCCGGCGCGATAGGTCTGATCTTCACGGAGGGTCTGTCCTACGCGTTCCGGGACCCGGCGGCGGTCGCATTCCTGGAGGGCCTCGGGCTGGCCTGCGAGGCCGGCGGAACCGGCCTGCTGATGGTGCCGGCGGCGCCGGGCGACCTGACCGGGGCGCTCGTGTACGCGGCGGCGGTGGACGGGTTCGTCGTCTACTCGATGCCGGCCGGCGACCCGCACGTCGCCGCGGTGCTGGAGCGCCCGGTGCCGAGCGTCGTGGTGGACCAGCCGGTCGGACTGTCCGATGTGGACTTCGTCGGGCTCGACGACCGCGGCGCCGCGGCCGAGCTCGGCCGCCACCTCGGCGAGCTCGGGCACCGCCGGGTCGGCGTGGTCGCCAACCGGCTCGGCACCGACCGCAACGACGGGCCGGCCAGTCTCGACCGACAGGAGCACTGCCCGTACGCGGTGGTCAAGGCGCGGCTGGCCGGCTTCGCCGACGGGCTGGCCGAGCACGGGGTGGACTGGGCCGACGTACGAGTCGAGGAGCGGTTCGACAACTCCTCCGCGGCCGGCGAGGCGGCGGCGAGAGCGCTGCTGGACCGGCACCCCGAGCTCACCGCGGTCGCGTGCACCACCGACGTGTTCGCGCTCGCGACGCTCGCGGTGGCCGGCCGGCGCGGTATGCGGGTGCCGCGGGAGCTGTCGGTGACCGGATTCGACGACGTGCCCGAGGCGTCGGCCGCGTCGCTGACCACCGTGCACCAGCCGATGCTGGAGAAGGGCCGGGTCGCCGGCCAGCTGCTGCTGGACGAGGGCGAGCGGCCGGCCGCCCGGCACGTGCTGCTGCCGACGACGCTCGTCGTCCGCAACAGCACCGGCAAGCCGCGGGACTGATCGAGGTCAGCTGGGCTGGCAGCGGGCCAGCACCGTGGCGAGGCTGGACTTGTCCGCCGGGGTGACCGCCAACTTGTAGCGTGTGGACACTCCGATCCACTGCACCGCGTAGGCGCACCGGAACGCCGCGCGCGGCAACCAGTCGGCCGGCCCGCGGTCGCTCTTGCTCTGGTTGGCCTCGGCCGAGGTCGCGAGCAGGTTCACCGGGTCGTTGGCGAACCGTTCCCGTTCGGACTGCGGCCAGTCGCGGGCCCCGCGAGCCCAGGCCGCGCCGAGCGGGACGACGTGATCGATCTGCACCGCCGTCGCGTGCGACTTGGTGAAGGTCACGCTGCGGCCGGTGTACGGGTCGGCGAGCACGCCGGCGATCACCGTGCACCGGCCGCGCAGCCGCACCTGCTCCAGGTCGCGGCGCAGGATGTCATCCCGGGTACCGCAGCCGTTGCGGTCCACGTCGACCGACCAGGCCGGGCCGAAGTCCCGGGTCCGCTGGTAGCCGCCCTCGCGCGGGCCGGCCACGGTCAGCCTGGCCAGCTCCGCTCTCGCCCGCGCGACCGAGGCCGCCGGCACCGTGGCCGCCGGCGCGGTCCCGGTCGCCGCCGGCCCGCCCGGCGCTCCGATCGCCCCGTCCGGCAGGTCCAGCTCGGCGCAGCCGGTCACGCCCACCAACGCAATCGCAAGGATCCCGACGATCCGACGCACGTACGCCCTCCGCCACCAGCCCCGTGCACTCTGGTCCATACCCGCACTGAGCCGGCCGCCAAGCCCCGATCCCCCGACCGCGTGAGCCCGCCGTACCATCGCACCGTCGCCGCCTTAGCTCAGTCGGCAGAGCGGCCGCCTTGTAAGCGGCAGGTCGTCGGTTCGAATCCGACAGGCGGCTCCACCCGGGGCGGTCAACGCCAGCCCATCAGCTCGATCAATTCTTCGGCGATCGACACGACAGTCCTGGCGTCGGTGCTGACCCCAACGACCCACTCGGCGGCTTCCTTCTCCAGCCGAAGTGCGGCCCGGCGGCTTCGAGCGAATTGTTCTTCGGGAGCACTCCCTATTTCCCGCAGATGTCTCTTCCGAATCGTGTGATCGGTGGCACCCAGCAGGACGGCGACCACCCGAGGTCGTCCGCCGATCGCCGCCACCAATTCCTCGACCGAGCAGACACTATTAGTCTTCGTGTAGATGAGCTTTCGATAGCCGACGTCAAGATAGTTGCGCCAAATCAACGCCAGAGTCTTCTCCGCCAAGCCGTACTCCCACGGCGCGGGTAGGCCATATCGAGGTTGCCCCCCTCTGTTACCGCGTGCCTGCTGCGTGCGGTAGCGAGCCGTCTTGACATCTCGAAGGCGACGGAACTCTTGCCGACGCCGGACCGTCCGCCGATGAACAGGACTTCGGTCGCGTCGACCATGAGCTCACGGCAGCAGAGTCAGCGCGGTGGTGTGGTGCGGGCGGACGACGGAGAAGTGACGGCGGTCCAGGGTGGCGACCTCCGTGACGTCGAGTCGTTCGGCGACGGCGACGGCAGAAGCGTCGGTAGTGCCGAGCGGAAGGTCACCGTAGCGGCGCACCAACTCGGCCATGCGAGCGAAGTCGGCGGCCATCAGGTCGACCGGTGTGAAGTCACCGGCGGCGATCGAGTCGAGGAACAGCGACTCGATCTTCGGTCCAGCTTCGCGGCCGAGCAGGTAGCCGACCTCGGCGACGACGGTCGCCGGCACGAGCAGCGGACGGCGCGCCAGATGCAGCCCGGTGAAGAGCTCGACGCACGCATGGTGGTGGTCGTCGTTGGCCAACGCCGCCGCGACCAGCGGGCCCGTGTCGCAGATGATCACACCGACCGGCCGAAGCCGTCGTTCAACAACTCCTCACTGCGAGCTGCGATGTCGGTCCGGCTGCCGGATGCCGCTGCGAACCACGGCGGAGGCCACGGTCGGTCGGCCTGCGGGGCGACACGAAGTCGGAGTTCAGCCACCGCGGCCGGCACCTCCTCATCGGGCAACTCCTCGACGAGCCTCCGCAGCTCGTCCCTCTCGGCGCTCACGCCGACCATGGTAGAGCGGTGAGGCTCGCCAGGATCCAAACGAGTACGGTGTCGTCGGAAGACCGACCGTTTGTTGGCGGTTCGCTCGGTCAAGTCCTGCTGCGATGTTAGGTCAGTACCGCGCTCGGGCGCTGTGACCTTGCAAGCGGCAGGTCGTCGGTTCGATCCCGACCCGCGGCTCTGCCCTGACCTGCACTAACGTGCGTGGCCAGCCGTCCTCCGGGGTTGCTGGTCTCAGTTGATTCGCCGGCGTCCTTCTCCGAGGATGACCCGGTACCTGCGGTCACCATCCAAGAGTTCTCCGTCGCCGCAGGGCGCCGTGATCAAGTACTGCAAAGCGGTGCCGGTGAGGCGCCTGCACAGCGTGGGCGTGATGCTCGTACATGCGCCTATCACTGGGTGCCGGCCGCGTCATGCGTGCGCGCACGCATGACGGCGGTGCCATGCGGGGCGCAGGATGTCGGCATGCGGTCCGGTCGCGCCGCGGTGGCCGCCGTCGCCGCCCTCGGTGTCGCGGCCTTCGTCGTCCTCTGCGTGGCCGACGGCACCGACCGTCCCCCGGGTGGGTGCTTGCCCTGATCGCGCTGGTGGCCGCGATCCCCGTCGTTCTCGGGCTGGTGCTGGCACGGCGACGACCGGATCTGACGGTGGGCGCATTGCTGGCCGCGTTCTCGACCGTGCCACTCGCGGAGTTCGCGATGCACGCCTGGGGAGCCACTGGGACGACGGCGTACCCGTGGCCCGGCGCGCACGTGGCCGCCGTGATGGACGTGGGCGGGTGGATGTGGTTCTTCCTACCGCCCGCGGTGCTCGCCGCCGTGTTCCCGGGCGGCCGGAGGCTGTCCCGCCGGGGCGCTGGCTGCTGTTCGGCTGGCCGGTCGTCCTGGCCGCCTTCGGCTTCGGCGTGGCGCTGGACCGGTCGACGTACCGGGAGGGTGGCGGGACCGTTCCCGGCCGGGCTCCCGCGTGGGCACCCGAGGCGGTCGGGACCACGGTCGGGTTGCTGGCGCTCGCCGGGTTCGCGGCGTTGCTCATCGGTTCCGCGGCCGCGATCCTGGTGCACTACCGCAACGGCGAGAGCCGCCTGCGCCGCCAGATCCGGTGGCTGGCGCTAAGCGCGTTCCTGCTGCCGCTGGTGCTGCTGGTGGCAGTCGGCCTGTCGCTCCGCCTCGCGCAGCGGCAGATGGCACCGGGCGCGGCGTACGCGATGCTCGGGGACGCGGTCACGGCACTGCAGGAGGCGGTGGCGGAGCTACGCCGGATTCCCAGGGAGTACGCCCGAGCGGGGTCGACGACGGGCTGCCGGCCGCGCTGCGGGCGCGAGCATCGTGCCGGGGCGGGGGCTGGGCGCTCATCACCGACATCCGCATGCCGCCGACGACGACCGACGACGGGGCGCGAGCCGCTCGTACCCTCCGCGCCCAGCGACCGACGTTGCCGATCGTGCTGCTGTCCCAGCATGTCGAGACCACCCACTCGCCCGAGCTGGTCGCCACCGGCAGCTTCGGCTACCTGCTCAAGGACCGGGTTCTCGACGTCGAGGACTTCCTGGACGCTCTCACGCGGGTCGCCGCCGGCGGTTCCGCGCTCGACCCTGAGGTGGTCGCTTCCAACCCCGTGCGTGCCCACACGCTCCCGCCACCCATCGGTTCGGCTGAGTCGGTGGGGACGGCGTTCAGGGTGGATGGCGCGAGCCCGGGCCCTGGTCTCAGTCATGGAGCGGCAGGTCGTCGGTTCGATCCCGACAGGCGGCTCGCCACCGGCCGGGCGGCGCTCACCGGTCGGCCGTCCCGCCGCGGGTGGTGATGGCATCGGGGAACGGCGCCGTTGTGAGCTTCTGTCGTGGTTTGTCGGATGCGGGTTCATTCCCCCGGGGGGAGGCCGCGGCGATGGGGTCGGCGTGACCATGTCGGTGGTCGGGGCGGGCGGCGGCCGCGTGGGCAGCCGACGGCGGCCGGGGAGGGTGACAGATGACCAGCCAGCCAGGCGGGGTCGCCCCGCCGATAGAGCCGAACGGGCAGCAGCAACAGCAGGCGGCCCGCCATGCCGAGGTCGCCCTGCGCTCGATGGGGCAGCCAAACTCCGTCGCCAGCCAGTTCGACTTCTGGAACGACAGGTACGAGGGACGGCGCCTGTTCTCCGAGGTGCTCGGCACCTTCTTCCTGGTGCTGGTCGCGGTCGGCGGCGGCATGGTCAGCGCCAGGTTCGGCGGCAACGCCGTCCCGTACGGGGCGAAGGTGGTCGCTCCGGCGCTGATGGTCGCTGCCATCATCCTGTTCATGGGCACGGTGTCCGGGGCGCACCTGAACCCGGCGGTCAGCATCGCCTTCGCGGCCCGCGGCGACTTCCCCTGGAAGCGGGTGCCCGCGTACATCGTGGCCCAGTTGCTCGGCGCCGTCCTCGCCACGCTGCTGCTGTGGGGGCTGATCGGGAAGCAGGGCAGCGCGGGCCTGACCCTGCCCGGTGCCGGCATCTCGACGACCACAGCGATGCTCTGGGAGATCGTGCTGACCACCGGCCTGGTGAGCGTGATCCTGGGTACTGCGTCCGGCGCCCAGCAGATCGGGCCGCTGGCCGCCATCGGCGTGGGCAGCTACATCGCGCTGGCCGGGCTCTGGGGTTCGCCGGTTTCCGGGGCCTCGATGAACCCGGCCCGCTCCCTCGGCCCCGCCCTGGTGCTCGGCGACTGGACCTCCTGGTGGGCCTACCTGGTCGGTCCGGTGGTGGGCGGCCTGATCGCGGTGGGGTTCGCCTATGTCCTGCGGGGCTCCGGCGGTGGCCGCAGCGGGACCGCGGCAGCGCAAGGCACGATCGGGCGCGACTGGCACCCCGGTCCCCAGCCGCACGCGTGATCCCGCGCGCGTATCGGCGGAAACGGCGAGAGGCTCCTGGCCCCGTGGGAGTCGGGGGCGGAGCCTCTCGCAGGTGGGGAGAGTCGGTGGTCGGGAGAGCCGGTGGTCGGGAGAGCCGGTGGTCGGGAGAGCCGGTGGTCGGGAGAGCCGGTGGTCGGGGCGGCTCGGGAGAGTCGGTCAGCGCTTGATCTCGAGACGGCCGGACTTGTAGATGACCTCGACCTTGGCCCGGTCGACGGTGCGGGTGAAGATGACGTCGGTCGTGGAGGAACCGAAGACATCCTTCGCCACCGCGCGCCAGCCCGCCGTCTCGTCCAGCGAGCGGAACGCCGTGGTGCCGGCGAACACGCACACCGTGCCGGCGATCGCCGGGGTGCCGTCGGCGGCGGTGCCGTAGCGCGCCGGGATGGTGTCGCTGCCGGCCGGGCAGACAAAGCCGGGGGCGGCGGACGCGGCCGGGGCCTGCAGCAGCGTCGCACCCAGCGCACCGGCGGTGATCAGGGAGCTCAGGCCCAGCTTGACGCTCTTGTTCATCGGAAACTCCTCGTGTGGGGGTGAGTGGCTGACCGGATCTGGAGGCTCCGTCAACCGCGCACCTGAAGTCTCCGCGGTGCCGCGGGCGGTTCTTAAGTGGACGTTGGTCCTACGACAGACCTCCTGGACGGAGGTCGTAGGACCGGTACGCGCCGGAGCGGCCGCGCGACTGTCGCATGTGGACTCCGGGGGCCGCGGGGACCCCGCGCAGGCCGGGGATCAGGCGGCCTGGGCGGCGAGCCAGTCGAGGGCGTGACCGGCCTGGCGCAGCACCGACACATGCCCGTCCGGCTGGCTGACGTGCAGCGCCGCGGTCGGGCAGTGGTCGGCCAGCCAGAGCGCGTGCGGGACCGGCGCCATCCGGTCCTCGCCGCCGTGCAGCAGGAACAGCGGGACCTCGATCGCCGTCACGTCGAACCCCCAGGGCCCGACCAGCGCCAGGTCGTCGTCGATCAGCGGGGCCGGGCCGCTCGCCAGCGCCGGCCGGACCACCTCGATGAACCAGGACCAGTCGCCGGCCAGTGCGTCCAGGTCGGCCTGGGTGAAGCCCGGATCGTCCACCTCGTTGGCGGCCTCGTACCGCTGTTTCGCCTCCCGGCCGGCGAGCGCCGCCCGCAACGCTCCCGCGGTCGCGTCGGACATGCCGGCGAACCAGTCCACGCCGGGCGTCCCGTACGGAACGTAACCGGAGACGCCGACCGCGGCCCGCACCCGGTCCGGCAGCAACGCGGCGCAGGCGAGCGTGTGCGGCGCCCCACCCGAATGGCCGACGACCGCGAACGAGTCGACGCCGAGCGCGTCGGCGACGGCGGCGACGTCCCCCGCGGCGGAGGCGATGTCCCGGCCGGGACGCGGACTGGACCCGCCGTATCCGGGGCGGTCGTAGCCGAGCCAACGGATGCCGAGCGGCTCGGACAGCCCGAACAGCGGTCGCGGCGGCGCGCCGACGTTCGGGGTGCCGTGCAGCCAGAACACCGGCAGCGAACCGCCGCCGGTGTCGTAGGCGTGCAGGGTGCGCCCGTCGGCCAGCACGACGTCGGTCTCGCTCACCACTCCGGGGAAGGTAGTCGACCGCGCCCCGGTGGTCGGAGCCGGGGCGCGGTCGACGGCGAGATGGCACATGGGCCACAGGGCCGGCCGAGGGATCCGGGGTGCCGGCCCGCGGACGGGCAGGGACGAGACCGGTCGTGGGGACCGGCGCGAGTGTCAGGGCCGGTCGCGAGGACCGGCGCGAGGGTCAGGCCAGGCGTGGGGGTAACGGCCGGGCGTGGGAACCGGCGGGGGTGAGGGCCGGGCGTGGGGACCGGCGCGGGGTAAGGGCCGGGCGCGGGGACCGGCGCGGGGTCAGAGGCCGGGCGTGGGGTCCGGCGGACGGTCAGGCGGTCGCGGGCGACGCCGAGGTGGCGGCCGCGGCTGCCGTGCCGGAGACGCGACGGCGGCGGGACGGGACGACGTCCAGCCGGCCGCCGCGCAGGGCGACGACCCAGCCGACGAGCACGATGTTGGTGGCGAGGATCAGCCCGGCGCCGTACCCGACCGCCTTCACGTCCAGCGCCATGGTCTCCCGCTGCTCGGGCGACCAGTTGCCGTCGGTGTAGGCCTGGTTGGCGGTCGGCGACCCGTCGAGCCCGCCGACCGTGTGGCTGTGCAGCGCGGCGGTCCGCTGCAGCTGCTGCGACTGCAGCCGGTAGTCGATCGCGGCGCTCACCGCTGTGTGCGCGATGCCGACCACCGCGCCGGCGGCCGCGATCAGCAAGGCGGTCGTGATCACCCGGCGCCAGGATCGCATCGCCAGGCTGCCCAGCCCGTGCTTGCGGTGCGCGCGGCCGAACGCCCACATCACCGCGACGACGAACACCGGCAGCAGGATCGCCGTGTCCCTGGACCAGCTCGCGAACGGGCTCTGCGACCGCTGGATGGCGCCGACCGCGCCCTGGATCGAGGTGACGATGAACCCGTCGGCCGCCGCCATGACGAGGGCGACCACGAAGACGGTGACCCACGGGAGTGGGACCTTGCCGCGGAATGCGGCGAAGCGCACGAACGGCTCCTGCGCCGGCTCGGTCTCGGTGGTGGACACGGTCGCCATGGGGCTCACCTCGTTGACTCTGTGGGGACGTGGTGCGTGTGTGGGGTTGAGTCCGGTCATGGTCCGGCGCCTGCCCTCGGGCGTCTCTTCCGCGAGGGCAGGCACCGAGCCTCTATCCGTACGTGCTGGTCACCAGGCTCCCTACGGCACGATCGTCCAGCCGAACATCATGGCGTGGTCCTCGTGCGCGAGGTTGTGGCAGTGCGCGACGTACGGTCCGACGAAGTCCCGGAACCCGCGGTAGATGATCACGGACTCCGAGGGGTCGAGCGCGACGAGGTCTTCCCTGGACTTGTCGTCGGGGTGCCCGGGGTCGACGTTGACGGTGACGTCCTTGTTGTTCCGCATGACGGTCCGGTGCTCTTCCATGTGCAGGTGGAAGGGGTGCACCCAGCCGCCGCCGCCGTTGCGGATCTCCCAGAGGTTGAAGGAGTT
>Ga0207689_10004832_pt1 | contig 12151 bp, 12 predicted proteins | sample KBSMisM52_FD_184312 | JGI IMG/M metagenome (GOLD analysis project Ga0207689, IMG submission 184312) | Miscanthus rhizosphere microbial communities from Kellogg Biological Station, Michigan, USA - KBS Miscanthus M5-2 (SPAdes) (version 2) | ecosystem: Host-associated > Plants > Roots >... | reverse complement strand
GAAGTTTCGCTCTGACTGGTGCTACATTTTTTGCATCCGCCCTATTCTCCAGTGCAATTTTTAAATGGGTGCCACGAACAGCAATTCACTGGCATTTACGTCGTCATTTCGGCGTTTCGGCGTTTGTATGTCTCTTACTACATGCCATTTTCGTTGACTGGTTTTATTTTGCCTTTGATCTCAAAACCATTTATTCCAGCCTGAATCCGGTTGAAAATCCACTCGTTTTTGGAACCCTGGCACTCCCGATTCTTTTTGTTATGGCAGTCACATCAACAGAATGGATGATCAACAAACTCACACCAAAAGTCTGGAAATTCATCCATCGTTTTGTCTATCTGGCATTTATTTTCGCCTTATTTCACATCGCACTGGTGAATCCCGTTCTGCTCAACAGTCCTCCCGGATACCTGCTCGTATTATTACTTGCCGCCGCCGCCTTCGGCGAACTCTACTGGTTTTTTCGCATCGCTTCCAAAAGACATTTCCGCTCCTGGGGCAGCCTTGTGGGCTTTTCCTTAATTGCTTTCGCTCTCGCACTTCTGATTTGGGTTCTTCTGACCTATAAAACTTAAAGGCGACATGAATCTTGTTTCAATGATTATCACCGTTGTGGGCCTTATGCTGTTTGAAACCATCAGCAGTATTGATAATGCCATCATCAACGCGGAGGTACTTTCCACCATGGGTCAAAAGTCACGCAAACTTTTTTTAACTTGGGGTCTGCTGGTTGCAGTTTTTCTAGTTCGCGGCCTTTTGCCTTGGGTTATTGTGTGGGCAGTGAACCCAACCCTAGGCCCGCTTGAAGCCCTCACCGCAACTTTCAGTAACGACCCGCGCGTCCTTTCTGCAATCGAACTTTCCTCTCCCATTTTGCTCGTTGGTGGCGGAACATTTTTAATATTTCTTTTTTTCCATTGGCTGTTTCTGGAACCAAAAGATTTCGGCATCAAAGGAGAAAAGTTTTTCCAAAAACAAGGTGTCTGGTTTTACGCAGTGGTATCTGTAGTTTTATGCGTGCTCGTCTGGCAGGCTCTCGCCGTCAATCCCACAATGGCCTTTGGTGCAGTTGTTGGCTCAACAGCATTTTTCATCACCCACGGTTTTAAGGAGAATGCCGAAGCACAGGAAAAAAACTTACTGAACAAGCATCTTTCAGACATCAGCAAGATCCTCTATTTAGAGGTTATTGATGCCACATTTTCCATAGACGGAGTATTGGGCGCATTTGCTTTCACACTTTCAGTTCCGCTTATTCTTTTAGGTAACGGTATCGGCGCACTCATTGTCAGACAAATCACAATTGGCAATGTTGAACGCATCAAGAAATACATTTTCCTCAAAAACGGCGCCATGTACTCCATTCTTTTTTTGGGTGTCATCATGGTACTGGATAGTTTTGGAGTCCACATACCAGAGTGGGTGTCGCCAGCAATTACTTTTGTAGTTGTTGGATATTTTTTCATACTTTCACATATTCACATTAAAAATCTCGCCAAAGATTTAGAACAAATCTAACTTCTTGAAATGAAACCAATAGCACTTATTACAGGAGCATCAGGCGGCATCGGCTACGAATTATGCCGTCAGTTTGCCAAAAACGGCTATGATCTCATTCTTGTAGCCCGCGATGAAGAAAAACTCAAAACCTACTCTGAAGAGTTCAAAAAAAATCATGACACCAAAAGTACGATCATTCTGAAAGATCTTTCCTCCGTTACATCAGCCGAAGAAATTTTTCACCAACTCAAACACGAAAAAATATCTGTGGATGTTTTAGTTAACAACGCCGGATTTGGTACATTCGGAAAATTCCTTGAAACAGATCTTAAAAAAGAGCTCTCCATGATGCAGGTAAATATGATCACACTCACTCTGCTCACCAAACTCCTTCTCCCGGAAATGATTCAAAAAAAATCCGGTAAAATTCTCAACGTCGCTTCCACTGCAGCATTCTTTCCTGGCCCTTTAATGGCGGTTTATTACGCTACAAAAGCTTTCGTATACAGTTTCAGTCAGGCCATCAGACAGGAACTTAAAAATACAGGTGTATCAGTAACAGTCCTCTGCCCAGGCCCAACCCGCACCGGTTTTGAAAAAGGCGCCGACCTCCAAGCCTCAAAACTTTTCAAACACGCACTGATGGATGCACCAGTAGTTGCTGAAATTGCCTACAAAGGACTCATGAAAAACAAAGGCATCGTTATTCCGGGGCTTCGCAACAAAATTCAAATCTTCAGTGAACATTTTGTTCCAAGAAATCTGATTGCCGGGATTGTTGAAAGCGCCCAGAAACCATCATAAGAATCATTCAAATGTCTCATCCAAAAATTATTCTGGCATCCAGGTCCCCTGCCCGCCGTGCTCTTATGAAAGAGCTGGGCATACCGTTCGAATGTCACACCAGTGATTACCCGGAAGACATGACACTCAAAAAAAGCTCCCCCGATCTGGCTATCCATTTAGCATTAGGCAAAGCGGAATATATCGCACCAAAATTTCCAAACTCAATCATTATCGGTGCAGACACATTCATTGTCGCCCATGGTCAAAAAATCGGCAAACCTGAATCCATTGAAGACGCCAAACGCATTATCGGACTCATGAGTGACAGCACAATTTTAGTAATAAGCGGAATTGCCACAGTTCAAACCGACAAAGATGGTGTCATCATCAAAGGCCTTGTGGGTCACGTTAACACCCATCTGAAAATCATGAAACTCAGCGAAAAAGATATCAAATCCATGGCCGAACACAAAGATGCCCTCCAAATTTCCGGCGCTTTCTCCATTGAAGGCCACGGCGGCCAGTTTGTCGAAAAAATCGAAGGCGACTACAACAACGTTATCGGCCTGCCAACAATTCAACTCAAAGAGATGCTCCAAAAGCTCGGTGTAAACTTTACAAACGAGTAAGAGCCCATTTTACGAAACATTCTCTCCATCTTGCATTCAAAAGCCTCTTTCAGTATCGTAACGGCAGTATTTTTTGTACTGCTTTATGACAACTACGATTGCAGATATGGCCAACCAGGTTGGCAAGGAAATCACCATCCGCGGCTGGATGTACAACAAACGCGGCAACGGCAAACTCTACTTTTTACAACTCCGCGACGGCAGCGGCACAACTCAAGGTGTTGTTGTGGCAGCAGATGTTGACCCAAAAACCACAGAAAATGCTGAAGCACTCACAGCCGAATCTTCAGTAAAAGTAACCGGCACAGTCAACAAACATCCAAAGCAGGAAGGCGTTTATGAACTTCAGGTTAAAAGTATTGAAATCGTTCAATTGGTAAAAGAAGAGTATCCGATCTCCAAAAAAGATCACGGCATCGACTTTCTCTTAGATCACCGACATCTCTGGCTTCGTTCCAGTCGTCAGTGGGCTATCCAACGCATCCGCAACACTATCATCAACGCCACTTTTGAATACCTGAATCAGGAAGGTTTCATCAAAATCGATGCGCCAATTCTCACCCCAAACGCCTGCGAAGGCACCACCGAACTTTTTGAAATCGACTATTTCGAAGAGAACAAAGCCTACCTCACACAATCAGGCCAACTCTACATTGAAGCCGCAATTTTTTCTGTAGGAAAATGTTTCGATTTCGGTCCCGTATTCCGCGCTGAAAAATCCAAAACGCGCCGCCACTTAACAGAGTTCTGGATGATGGATGCAGAAGCCGCTTTTGCCGAACACGCAGACAACATGAATACGCAAGAAGGACTCATCTGCCACATAGTTGAAAAAGTTCTGGAGAAAAATATGGCTGAACTTAAAATCCTGGAACGTAACGTTGAACCACTCACAAAAGTAAAAGCACCATTCATCCGCAAAACGCATCAGGAAGTTGTAAAAGAGCTCCGCGAAATGGGCTCAGACATCGGCGACATGGACGACCTCGGCGGCGACGATGAAACCAACTACACCAAAAAATTCGACAAACCGATTTTCGTAGAAAAATATCCGTCCCCGGTAAAAGCTTTCTACATGAAACGCGACCCGCAAGACCCGGACCGCGTCCTCTGCTCCGACCTGTTAGCCCCTGAAGGTTACGGCGAAATTATCGGTGGCAGCCAGCGTGAAGACGACTACGACACTCTCTTAAAACGCATCGAAGAACACAAACTCCCAGTGAAAGAGTTCCAATGGTATCTGGATTTGCGAAGATTTGGTTCAGTGCCTCATAGCGGTTTCGGTTACGGCCTCGAACGCATCGTCACTTGGATCTGCGGCCTTGAGCATGTTCGTGAATCCATTCCGTTCCCACGAACGATTTACCGTCTCACGCCATAGGGCTAGACATCATTCTCATCCGCCAAAAATCCGCCGGTCTGTAACTCAACCATCTCCGCATACTCAGGACAGGATTTTAAAAGTTCAAAGTGCGAACCTTCAGCCACCATTTCACCATCACGAATCACAAAAATTCGGTCGGCATTTTTCACAGTCGATAAACGATGGGCAATCGTCACAGTGGTTCTACCTTCCATTAGTGAGTTCAAACCTTTTTGAACTTTGGCTTCGGTAATACTGTCCAAAGCGCTGGTCGGTTCATCCAAAATAACGATTGATGGATTTTTCAAAATGGCGCGGGCAATCGCCAGACGCTGTTTCTGTCCGCCGGAAAGTCGCACACCTTTTTCACCAATCAAAGTATCGTAACCTTTCGGCAACTTATCAATAAACTCATGAGCATGGGCTTTTTGAGCAGCCTCCTCAATTTCAGCACGGGTGGCATCATGTTTTCCATAAGCAATATTTTCCGCAATCGTTTCATTATACAAAGAGTGCTCCTGTAAAACTGTTCCCAAAATTGCACGATACTCCGCCTGTTTATATTTTCGAATATCAACACCATCCAGCAAAACCTCGCCTTTCGACGGATCCACTAAACGCGTAAATAAAGCCACCACTGTGGACTTCCCTGCGCCGGAATGACCCACAAATGCCGTATGCTCACCGGCTCGAATTTTAAAAGAAAGATTTTGAATCTTAAAACCTTTCGCGTCTTCATTGTTATAAACAAATGAAACATCTTTAAACTCCAGTTCACCTTTCACATCTTTCAATTTTTCAGTTTTCTTAGCATCAAAAACAAGATCTTTTTCATTCAACAGTGCAATCCCCTTTTCAATCTCGCGTGCACGACGGCTATATTGCGGCAAAATATCACCCAACATATGAAGCGGCATCAAAATTTCATTCAGTAATCCCATAAACATAAACAAAGTTCCCAAAGTAATAGAACCCTCTTTCACCAAAAACACACCGAGTGCCATCACCATAAATCTGGCAACAGCATCAGGATTTAAAAGCTCCACCAATCTCCATTTTTTGTTCAAATTGGTCTGGCCGTCAGTTGCACGATCAGAATAACCTTTCTGTACAGCCATAAAACGCTCCTCATCCTGATTGAGTTTATACGTAATAATATTCGTAATCTGATCACTCAAATGCTCATGCTTTTTATTCCAAAGTTTATTTACTCGATGCTGCTCATCGTCATATTTATTAATCATAAAAATCACAATACCCAGACCAATCGGCACAACCGAAAGTGACACCAGCGTCATCTGCCAGCTCACACTCAAAGCAATACAAAGCATTCCCACAAAACCAAGCGCAGAAGGAAAAAATCTCCCAATCCACCAGTTCGTCATCTCCCAAACTCCCACATCCGCCTGATCGACAATTTTTGCATACTCACTCGAATGTTTTTTCGTATGTTTTAAATAATCCAGCTGAAGCAGTTTTCTATAACCGTCCAAATGCATCCATTGCGAACTCACACTGCCCATTTGCCAAACAAGATAGTGACTCTGCGCCCGAAAATAGTTTTCAGACAAAACCAGTACAAACCAAATACCTACAGTCCAAAACAATGATTGCACAGCGTCACTGGTAAAGTTCTTATCTACAAGGCCGGTCGTTAACGTATCCACCAAAAATTTATACAAAAACGGCTGCAACAAACGAACGCCGGTATCCGCAAGCACAACAAAAGTCATAAAAGCCAACGGCTTTTTTTGTCGGAACAAATAATCAAATGTGCATTTAAGATACGGTTTCATTGGAACCAAAAGTTTTTAAGTAGATACGGCCAAGAGCATTTCATTATATAATAATTCTATTCTAAGTCAATGCTAGCGGCTTTTTTTGACGGAACAGATAAGCAAAGGTACATTCCATGTATGGCAAAAAAAACACCACAGACAGCATCTCTTGCTTATAACCGCAAAGCGACTGCGGACTACGAGGTGCTGGAAAAGATTGAAGCGGGCATAGTTTTAACAGGCGGCGAGGTAAAATCCGCACGTGCCGGCCAAGTTAACCTCAAAGGAACTTTCGTTGAAATAACTCCAAAACTGGAGGCTTTTGCCAAAAATATTCACATATCACCATACAAACCCGCACATCAGGTAGACTATTTGCCAACAATACGCCGCAAACTCCTGCTCAATAAAAATCAGATCGAGTACCTTCAAGCGCAAATAGACACCAAGGGAATTACGGCTGTTCCGCTTGATATGCATCTGAGTCACAATAAAATAAAAGTCACCATCGCCATTTGTCGCGGTAAGAAAAAATACGATCGCCGCGAAGATCTGAAAAAACGTTCGCAAAATCTTGAGATCAAACGCACTTTAAAAAAGTACGGTAAATAAGTAAAATGCCATCAGTTCTTTAAGAAGTTCTACATGACCGACGCGCAACTTAAAAATATTCACGAGCAAATTATCAAAGGTATTCGTAAATATTTTACCGAAACCAAACTCCATCGCGCCGTAGTTGGTGTAAGTGGTGGTGTAGACTCAGCACTCACTTTAAAACTTGCAGTTGATGCTTTGGGGCCGGAAAAAATTGCCGCCATTGCGATGCCTGAAAACGGTATTACCGCAGCCGAAAACGTCATGCACGCCAAAAAACTGGCAGAGGCTTTGGGTGTAAATTTCTTCCTTCAATCTATCAATCAATTTCTCATTACATTCGCGCAGGTACCATGGACAGGCAACGCCCTCGCTGCACAAAACACCAAGGCGCGCATCCGTGCCATTCTTCTATATCACTACGCAAATTCCAACCAGGCACTCGTTCTGGGCACATCCAACCGCAGTGAAATTCTTTTAGGTTACGGGACCAAATACGGCGACCTCGCCGCAGATCTAGAAGTGATTGGTGACCTTTACAAAGGCGAAGTAGTTGCACTTGCTGACTATGTTGGCCTTCCACCCGAAATCGCCCATAAAGTACCTTCCGCCGAACTTTTTGCCGGCCAAACCGATGAAAGTGAACTCGGTGCCACCTACAACGAAATGGATCCAATTCTCAAAAGACTGGATATGGGAATGGATGCGCTCATTAGTAGAGGCATGAGTGCCACACTCGTTCATAATATTTTCAAACGTTACGAAACAAATAAACATAAAAGTGAAATGCCACCAGTAATCAAAATAAAAAAACCGTCTCTGCAGGAAGAAAAAAAATCCGCAACTTCCCACAAAAATTCTTCTGCTGCTAACCGCGCCGGCACAAAAAAGATGAAAGAAAAAATCGTCAAAACCGTCCTCGAACCGGAATTTAACGTCGACAACCGCCAAACCTCACTCACCGATTAAACATGAAAGCCTTATTTATCGGTAGATTTCAGCCATTTCACAAAGGTCATCTTTCCGTAGTCGAGCAGGCCGTCAAAGAAAACGATCACCTCTATATCGGCATCGGCAGCACTCAATATAATTACGAACCACTCAACCCGCTCACCACTGCTGAGCGTATTCAACTTATAGAAGCAGCTCTGAAAGAAGCAAAAGTTTCACGAGAAAAATACTCAATCATTCCGGTTCCGAATATCGAAAACTTCGCTCTCTGGCCTCGTCACGTTGAACTCTATATCCCACCATTTGAAAAACTCTACACCGGTTCGGATATCGTTGCGCAGCTTTTTCATGACTACAACAAAACTCTCAAGACACCTTACAAAATTATTCCGGTCCGCAAGCTGTATGAAATCTGCTCCACAGACATCCGCGCAAAAATGCTCAAAAATAAAACCTGGGAAAAAGATGTCCCGCCCGCAACTATAAAACTTCTTAAAGCCTGGGATATCCCTTCACGGCTCAGCAAACTGGTTTAGCCAATTACATAATACTAAGCGGATCCTGAGGCGCTTTCGGGGGCAGTGGCGCTTTTGGAGGTGCATACGGTTCCGGCGTTTCCATCGGCGCAGTCGGAACTGCCTCTTCCGGAGCCGCAGGTATAGCACTCCCAAATCGAGACTCGTCTTCATTCAGACTGCAGTCCGGATTAAACACTAAATTAAAAGCAATATCCAAAATCTGGAACTCATAGCCACGGTCGTCATATGTAATAACTGCGACTGCATCTTTCGGTGCACCTTTTTCTATGGCAACCTGCCATAAATCTGCAAATTCACATTCAGGAGGACCAATAATCTTGTCATTCAATTTGCTGATCGGAGGAGATTCATCTTTATCCATTCCCATATGTTTGTAATCACCTTCAAAGGAATATCCATCCCCCATACGTTTTGTATAAAAAGTCTGACCCGGTTGATACACAGACACAGTTACAGGTTCATACCATTTGTTATCCAAACTTCCTCCGGCACCGATAGGAGGTGCATCTTCAGGTGGTTCCGCCAGTTCCCGCACAAAATAAAATTGCGCTTTCGCGTTGTAAGAAGCAGTCAAATCCATTGTTCCATCTGATCGCACAAAAGTAGCAAGCATGTGGGTAAGCTGCGCCCCCTCACCCGCATAACTTTGCGCCTGATCCACACCTTCTACTGGATCATAATTCTTCACATCCTGGTCTACCTCAATGGATCCAAAAGTCTGTTCACCCTCGTCATTAAATAAAGTCATCTGTGAACCCATTTCCGGAGCAAAATTATTTATGGCAAAATTCATAATTCCATTTGGATTGGCAAAAATCCAGGACATTAAAACAAACGGGAGTATTCCGGTAAGAAGAAAAAAAAATATCACACAGCAAAAAACGTTTCGCACTCCTCCACCTTTCACACCCGGATTTCCCATTGTATCCATTCCTCCCATACCCATTCCGCCAACAACCGGCGGTGGGGGTGGACGCGGTGGCTCATACTGTCCGCCGTTTACCTTACCCAAATTATTAAGATTATCGTTACTATTTGGAGCCATACAAAATTCATTAATAATGTGTACCCAGAAAGAGTACTATATCCCCAGCGAAAAGACCAAAAGAGTCCTCTGGATATTGACAAAATGGGCTTATAAGGTACAATGAACGCCTTTTACAAAAATTTATGCCAAGATTAGCAGAAAATGCACAGCCAAAAGAGAAAAGAACCCCTCTCATCATTACGGTAAATCGTATGGCCAAACTATTTGATGAGCCAGCGAAAGCTCTCAAACTACTTTTTGAAGCTATTGATAAAGTAAGAAAAGATGAAAAAGGAGAGTTTGGCAGAGCCGGAATGGAAGTAGATCTTCATCTGTGGAACGTGCTCCTTGAACAGCAGTTACTCAAAGAAAAACGCGCGAAATTTCATGAAAAAAGTCCGGTCTCAATTTTGGAATACCGTCTTGAAGTCTTATTTGAATATCTTAAATATCTAAGTCACGAAGAGATAAAAAGCCGATTAATTGCAAAAGAAGAGGAAGAAACAGGCGCTGCTATTACTGCCAAAATCACTGGCACCAGAAAGAGCGCGGAAACCCTTATGTCACCAACGGAATTTGGTAATGCTCCAGATGCAGACATCAATATCCATCAAGCACTTGAAACAGCAGTGCCAATCGAAAAAATTGCCGCTGTCTATTATCAGGAAAAAGAAACAGATCAAACAACCGGACGCGACCTAAAGGCTGAATAAAAGCCAAAATCGGTCTAGCCACTCAAGGCCAAAACCGCTAAAATAACCCCGCTTTACGAAGCAATTTGTAAAGCATTCTACGATTTCAAAGTTATCAATAATTATGAACATCAATCCCCTCATTTTCCGCGCTTACGACATCCGTGGTATTGCCACACCGTCTGAAAACTACCCGGTCGCCGACCTCACAGTTGAAACCGTTGAACTCATCGGTAAAGGCACCGGAACCTACATGAAACGCACCTACAAAACTAAAAACATGCTTGTAGGCCGCGATAACCGTCTGCACAGCCCTGAACTTCAAGAAGCTTTTATTAAAGGTGTTCTTTCCACAGGCATCGATGTCACCAACATCGGTCTCGCAACCTCACCACTTCTCTATTACGCAGTTTGCAAATATCAAACAGACAGTGGCGTAAACATTACCGCCAGCCACAACCCTAAAGAGTATAACGGCGTAAAAATTGTACGTGATAATGCCTACTCCGTATGCGGTGATGAACTCCAAAAAATTGTTGAGCTCATTCAGAAAAACGATTTCGAAACCGGCGAAGGCAAACTCACTCACAAAGATACGTGCTTCGATGACTACGTAAACGACATCAAATCACGCATGGAACTTTCCCGTCCCTTAAAAGTTGTAGTAGACGCAGGTAACGGAACAGCCGGCGCATTCGCTCCTGAACTCCTCCGCGCCATCGGTGCTGAAGTAATCGAACTCTATTGTGATCTGGACGGCAACTATCCAAACCACGCAGCCAACCCTGAAGAAGAAAACAATATGCTGGATCTGGGCAAACTCGTTCGTGAACACAAAGCCGATCTTGGTCTTGGTTTCGACGGCGATGGTGATCGTGTCGGTGTTGTGGATGAAAACGGCAAACACTACTCAGCAGATTATCTGCTCATTCTCCTCTCACGCGACCTTCTCAAACATAAAGCCGGCGCTCAAATTGTTTTCGATGTAAAAGTTTCTCAGATATTAATCGATGAGATTAAAAATCTCGGCGGCATCCCTGTAATGAGCAAAACCGGCCACTCATTTATCGAAAGCAAAATGCATGAACTCAATGCTCCGCTTGGTGGTGAAATCAGCGGTCACATGTTCTTCGGCAAAGATCACTACGACTATTATGGCTTCGATGACGCCTTTTTCGCAGCCTGCAAAATCCTTGAACTTTTATCACAAGGCACAACAAGTTTCTCAAAACAGTTTGCATCGCTCCCACAAATGCAGACAACACCGGAGTTCAAAGCCTACTGCCCGGATGATAAAAAATTCGAAATCGTCAAAAAAATCACCGACACTTTCACTCGCAGCCACAACTGCATCACCATTGATGGCGTTCGCGTAAACTTTGATGAGAGCTCATGGGGTGCCATCAGAAGCTCAAACACAAGCCCAAATCTCACACTCCGTTTTGAAGCCCTCAACCAGGAACGTCTCAAGGAAATTCAGAAATTAATGGTTGATGAACTCAAAAAATATCCGGAAGTAAGTTTATCCTGGTATCAGGAGTAACAAGTTGTTCATGTCGATTGCGCATACACAATCAGCTGCACTAACGGCTAATGCTTTGACAACCAAGCCTGAGCATTTAATTCGCAAACATCGTCTCTGGCGCATTTTGGAAATAGTCCCAGGGGCACTTTCGTGGTCCGCATTTTTATTAATGATCATCCTTTCAGCACTCGCTCCTGAATTTGTAGCAAGTGTTGTGATTGTTTATACCCTTGTTTGGTTATTCCGTTCAGTAAAGCTTTCCATAAACCTTTATAGCTGTTTCCAACTCACCAGAAGAGCACTCAGCACCGACTGGAACCGCATGATCACCTTGAATGACTGTCCGGAAAAAATCGATTATGAATTAAAAAAAGTCGATCAGGAAGAAGAACCAAAAAAATATTTTGAACTGTTTCATCTCCGTAAACAGATCCAACTTTTACAATCAACAAACCAGTGGAAAAAATCCAAAGATATCGTGCATGCCATTATTTTTGTAACCTATAAAGAGTCTCTTGAACTGATCCGGGAGTCCATAAAATCCTATGCCACAAGCCAATATCCGAGCAAGAAAATGATTCTGGTTTTTGCTGGTGAAGAAAGCGATCAGGAAAACTTCTTAAAAATTGCCGCAAAAATAAATCATGAGTTCGGCAATAAGTTTGCGCATTTCATCAAAATTTTCATCAGGGCATCTCATTAAAAAAATCAGGTTTTCTTTTCTTGGAAACTCAATGCGGGCGGCCCTTCGGGCCGCAAAATTTTCC
>Ga0207689_10004830_pt1 | contig 12151 bp, 10 predicted proteins | sample KBSMisM52_FD_184312 | JGI IMG/M metagenome (GOLD analysis project Ga0207689, IMG submission 184312) | Miscanthus rhizosphere microbial communities from Kellogg Biological Station, Michigan, USA - KBS Miscanthus M5-2 (SPAdes) (version 2) | ecosystem: Host-associated > Plants > Roots >... | reverse complement strand
GCGCTGGATCAGCTTGAAGAAGTAGTACGGGCCGTCGATCTTGTCCATCTCGCCCGTGTGCGAGTCTCCGACCACCATCGCCGGGCGGTACACCGTCCAGGGCACCTTGCACTCCTTGCGGACGATCTTCTCGGACTCGTGCTTGGTGGCGAAGTACGGGTGGTCGAGGTTCTCGGCCTCGTCGAACATGTCCTCGCGGAACACGCCCTCGTACAGGCCCGCGGCCGCGATCGAGGAGACGTGGTGGAAGCGCTTCGCGTCGATCGCCTTGGCGAATTCGACGGCGTTGCGCGTGCCCTCGACATTGACGGCGACCTGCGACTCCTCGTCGGCGTCGAGGTCGTAGACCGCGGCCAGGTGGAACAGGTGGTCGACCTGGCCCTTGAGCGCCTTGACCTGGTCGGCCGCCACGCCCAGCTTCTTGCCGGTGAGGTCGCCCATCACGGGCACGGCGCGGCCCTTGGCGGCGCCCCAGTATTCGAGCAGCTCGGGAACCTTGCCTTCCGAACCGGGCCGCAGCAGGAAATGCACCGTCGATCCGCGCCGGGCCAGCAAGGCCTTGACGAGTCGCTTGCCGATGAAGCCGGTGGCCCCGGTCACGAAATACTGCATACGGTGTCTCCTCTTGTGGAACGTTCGCTTCGCGGCTGATTGTGTGACATGGCCGAGCGCGGGCGCACACGTGTTTGTCCGATGCAACGCCGGGGCCGGAGCGGGGCTTGACGGGGATAGAGCGGCCACCCTACGCAATTAGGTTTCGCGCTCCAGGAGCGGCGCCTATATTTCAGCCTCGACCACGAGTGGTGGTCAGTCGCCCGAACCCCATTCAAGCAACAAAGGATCACGCCATGGTCAAGAAGCTCTCCAAGATCGCCGCCAAGAAGGCCGCCTCCCCCGCCGGCCTGCTCGACAGCCAGCTCGCCAGCTCCGTCAAGGATTCGGCCCAGCAGATCTGGCTGGCCGGCATGGGCGCGTTCGCCAAGGCCCAGGCCGAAGGCGGCAAGGTGTTCGAGGCGCTGGTCAAGGAAGGCGTGAGCCTGCAGCGCAAGACGCAGGCCGTCGCGGAAGAGAAGCTGGGCGACGTCACCGGCAAGATGAGCTCGATGGCCTCGGAAGTCACCAGCAAGGCCGGCGCCTCGTGGGACAAGCTGGAGAACATCTTCGAGGAGCGCACCGCCAAGGCCCTCGGCAAGCTGGGCGTCCCCACCGCCAAGGACGTGGCCGAACTGACCCGCCGCATCGAGGAACTGAGCGCCGCCGTGGCCAGGCTGTCGAAGTCGGGCAAGGCCCCGGCCGCCACGAAGACCGCCGCCGCCAAGGCCCCGGCGAAGAAGGCCGCAGCCAAGGCCCCCGCCAAGAAGACCGCCGCCAAGCGCGCGCCTGCGAAGAAGGCGGCCTCGGCCGCCGCCACGGCCGCCTGATCGTCCAACCCCCGCTCGCCGGCCGCGCCCCTCCCGCGGCCTCGCGCCCGAAGGCGCCAGCCTCATTGCTGGCGCCTTCGTCATTTCGGGCCCGGCCTGAGGTAGAGAGCTGCCTCCAGTGAACCGGTGCGCGACGTGCCGATCCACCATCGACATTCCAGCGATGCCAGCCTCCATGGCCACGAACACCTCGCCCGACACTTCCATGCGCTCGCGCGCGTCACGCACGCGCGCGCCGGCGCCCGCCCGCACGCGGCGCCACGGCGCGCGCGCCGTGGGCCTGGCGCTGGCCGGCGGCGGGCCGCTGGGCGCGATCTGGGAGATCGGGGCGCTGTGCGCGCTGGAAGAAGCGCTGGTGGGCGTCGACTTCACGCGCATGGACGGCTACGTCGGCATCTCGGCAGGCGCGTTCATCGCCGCGGGCCTGGCCAACGGCATGACGCCGCGCCAGATGTGCACCGCCTTCATCGAGAACGAGGGCGGCGACGACGACCTGATCCATCCGTCGATCTTCGTGCACCCCGCGTGGCGCGAGCTCGCCGGCCGCCTGAAGCGCCTGCCGTCGCTGGTGGCGCAGTCGGCGGTCCGCTTCGCGCTGGGCCAGGCATCGGGCGTGGAGGTGATCGAGCGCCTGGGACGCGCGCTGCCGACCGGCGTATTCAGCAACGCGCCGATCGAGGCGCACCTGCGCCAGGTGTTCTCTGCGCCGGGCCGCACCGACGACTTCCGCCAACTCCCGCGCCGCCTGGTGCTGGTGGCCACCGACCTCGACACCGGCGCCGTCGCCCCGTTCGGCCTGCCCGGCTGGGACGACGTGCCCATCTCGCGCGCCGTCACCGCCAGCGCCGCGCTGCCCGGGCTCTACCCGCCGGTGCGCATCGGCGAGCGCCACTACGTCGACGGCGCGTTGAAGAAGACGCTGCACGCCCGCGTGCTGCTGGACCAGGACATCGGCCTCGTGCTGTGCCTGAACCCGCTGGTGCCGTTCGACGCGACGTATGCGCCCACGCACACCGTGCGACTCGGCACCGACCCGATCCCGCGCCTCGTCGAGGGCGGCCTGCCGCTGGTGGCCAGCCAGAGCTTGCGCGCGCTGATCCACTCGCGGCTGGAACTCGGCATGAAGGGCTACGGCCTGAGCCATCCGCACGTGGACATCGCGCTGTTCGAGCCCGACCACCGCGACCCCGAGATGTTCGGCGCGAACACCTTCAGCTACTCGGCCCGGCGCCAGCTCGCCGAGCACGCGTACCAGTCGACGCGCAAGACGCTGCGCACGCGCCGCCGCGCGCTGCATGCGATGTTCGAGCCGCACGGCATCGGCATCGCCGACGACGTGCTGGATGATCCGTCGCGCCGCCTCGTCACCTACACGCCGCGCCTCGCGCCGGCGTGGCACGACGTGGCGCCCGACCGCCTGGGCGGCGCGCTGCGGCGCCTGGGTGGTGTGCTGGACGAGCTGGAGTCCTCGCTGAGGCCCTAGCCTTTCGCGCCGCGGCGCGCCGCCTGCGCCGGCGACCAGCGGGCGAGCACGACCGGTCGGCTGCCCGTCCTGACGCGCTCGCCGAGCGCGTCCCGCGCGACGTCGTCCAGGTCGACGAGCGACAGCAGGATCAGCCCCGCGCCGGTGGCCAGGTACAGCGCGCCGTCGACGCGCATGAAGCGCGGTGCATCGAACGCCTTGGTCGACACCGGCACGCCGCGCACGCGGTAGCCGGCCGCCAGGACTTGCGAGACGAGCCAGGGCGCGCGGGCGATCTTGGCCGCGATGTCGTCCTGGCGCGGACTCCGGGCCAGCTCGAAGGCGCCGCGGATGAACGAGGCGACGCGCGGTGCACCGGCGCGCGGCGCCGCGGTCGACTCGGCGTGCGCGGCGCTCGCGTCGACCAGCCGGCCGAACGCGCCCCAGCCCAGCAGCGAACCGAGACGCTTGGCGACGATCGCGTCGCGCAACTGCCGCAGGCCCGCCCACGCGTCGAGCTGCTCGATCTTGACCTGTAGCCACGTCGTGTCCACGCGCTGTGCAGAGCCCTTCAGCAGGACGTGCAGGCCCGCGATCTCGCGCACCGTGACCGGCGCGGATCGTGCGCCGAACGCGGCGATGCGGTGCAGCAGCTGGCGCGTCGGCGCCAGCGCCCGGCAAGCCAGGCCGTCCATCCGGACCGCCTCGCCGGCGAGGTCGGCGAACGGCAGGTGGCGCCGCGCGTCGATCGGCGCACCGCCCACCTGCACGTCGACGGACAGGCCGGACCCGAACGTCGGCGCGTAGCTGAACGCGGCCAGGCCGCGATGCATCGGACCGCCCGGCGGCACCCGCCACTCGCCGGCATCGCCCAGCCGATACTCGAGGCGGCCGAGCGCCTCGTGCAGCGGACCGATGGCCGCGAAGTCGGGCAGCAGCACCTCGATGGCGGACGACGCCGACCGCGCGACGTCGGACCCGCCCAGCAAGCTGCCGGCCGGCAGCGCGCGCAGCACGTCGTCGACGGCCGCTCGCCGGAGCGCGAACTGCTCGTGCTCGTTGCTCTCCGTCGGCGACAACAGGCTCTGCGCCGCCCAGCGCGTGTAGAGCTCGGGCAGGCAGCCCTCCTGGCGCGCGACGACCAGCAGCTCGCGGCGCGCCACGCGACCGGTGGTCAGCAGCATCTCGGCCGCGGCGTCGCCGTGCGGCAGGGTGAGGAGCTCGAACAGCCCACGATAGAGATTGTTGGTGCTCATGGCGGCGCTTCCTGTCTCGCGAGGGCGGAACCTGGGGAATCGGGCCGAGACCTTGCCGGAATTCCGCATCGAGTCGCCGGGAAAAAGGTCGCGGCGTCGCGGCTGCATGCTAGCGATCAAGCGGCATGAAATCGTTACCGCGACGGGTATCAGCCTCGCCGGCCTCGCAACAGTTGTGTCCAGGCTCCCGCGATGCGCATGACGGGCCGCTCAAGGCCATCGGCGTGGTGCAGAAGAAGATGACGAAGCGGCTGCAACCCTGGTCGCCCGCCGCGATCAGGCGGCGCGGCGCACCCGCCGCTCGGGCACGGTCGCCCGCAACGCCGCCGGCAGTTCGGACGGCTGCACGTGCAGCGAGGCCGTCTCGCGGAAATGCGACAGCAGCGCCTCCACGACGACGCGCACCCGCGGCGCGAGGAACTGGCGGTGCGGGTACACGAGCACGAACTCGCGGGTGCCGGCGTCGTGCGTGTCCGCCAGCAGCACCTTCAACCGGCCGGCCTGCAGGTGGGGCAAGGCCTGGTACAGGGCGCACTGCGCGATGCCGCCGCCGGCCAGCGCGAGCTCGACGACGGCGTCGCTGTCGGTGCCCACCAGCGCGGCGTGCGGCGTGACGGCGACACGCCGGCCGTTGACGCGGAATGTCCACGGCGCGGCGGTGCCGCCGGCAAAGCGCAGCTGGATGCAGCGGTGGCGATCGAGCTCCGCGTGCGACTGCGGCACGCCGGCGCGCGCGAGATAGCCGGGGCTGGCGACCAGCACCAGCGGCAGCTTGCACACGCGCCGCGCGACGAAGCCGGCGTCGGGCGCGGCACCGCCGCGGATCGCGATGTCGATGCCGTCGGCGACCAGGTCGACCGGCGCGTTGTCGAGGTCGACTTCCAGCGTCAGCTTCGGGAAGCGCTCGGCCAGCGCCGGCAGCGCGGGCAGCACCCACAGGCGGCCGAACGCCACGCCCATCGAGAGGCGGACGACGCCCGCCGGCTCGCGCGCGGCCTGCGAGACCTCGGTGACGGCATCGTCGAGCAGGCGCAGCGCGTCGCGCGCCTTGGCGATGAAGCGCTCGCCCTCGTCGGTGACGCGCGCCGTGCGCGTGCTGCGCTGCACCAGGCGCACGCCCAGCTGCTCCTCCAGCCGCGCCAGGCTCTTGCTGACCGCCGCGGGCGTGACGCCCAGCCGGCGCGCGGCGGCTGCGAAGCTGCCGGCGGCGGCGATCTCGATCAGCGCGAGCAATCCCTGCAGTTGCTTCATGCGCGCGATTCTCAACTGAAAGTCACTGCTGAATCAACCCGCAATGACTTTCCAGACACGGGCGAGATGCCTAGAGTTCGCCCCATGCCCGGCCGTTTCCGGGCGCCAACCAGGAGTTCCACCATGAAGATCGGCATCATCGGATCGGGCGCTGTCGCCCAGACGCTCGCGGCAGGGTTCATCAAGCACGACCACGAAGTGATGCTGGGCACGCGCGACGTGTCCAAGCTCGCGGACTTCGCCGTGAAGACGGCGGGCGCGCGCGTGGCCAGCGGCGCCGAAGCCGCGGCCTTCGGCGAGGTCGTCGTGCTCGCCGTCAAGGGCAGCGCCGCGCTGCAGGCCGCGCGCGACGCGGGCGCCGCTCTCGACGGCAAGCCCGTGCTCGACACCACCAATCCGATCGCGGACACGGCACCCGTCGATGGCGTGCTGCCCTACTTCACCGGCAAGAACGAGTCGCTGCTGGAGTGGCTGCAGGAAGCGCACCCGAAGGCGCGCTTCGTCAAGGCGTTCAACTCGGTGGGCGCGGGCCGCATGATCGATCCGGACTTCGGCGGCACCCGCCCGACGATGTTCATCGCCGGCAACGACGCCGATGCGAAGGCGACCGCCACGGCGCTGCTCGCGCAGGTCGGCTGGGACGCCGCCGACATGGGCACGGCCGTCGCCGCCCGCGCGATCGAGCCGCTGGCCATGCTGTGGTGCATCCCCGGCTTCCGCGAAGGGTCGTGGATGCATGCGTTCAAGCTGCTGCGCTGACGTCGGCCGGCCGCGAAGCGCCCCTGTACATTTCGACGGATGGCACCTCGCACCTGGATCGTCGACACCGTCGGTGCACCGACGTTCGAACGGCTCTCCTCCGGCCTCGCGGGCGCGGAACTGCAGTCGCTGCTGCTCGACGTGATGCAGGCGCGCGCCGCGGCGCGCGGCGCAAGCGAGCTGGTGGCGCAGCACGGGCGCGACGCTTTCTGCGCGCCGGCCCAGGTCGACGCGCGCGCGATGCTGGCCATCGACGCCCACCTGCTCGCGGCCGCCGAGGGCTTCGACGCCATCGAGCTCTCGCCCGTCACACCGCTGGGCACCTGTTCGGTGGTCGGGCCGACCCACCAGAATCGCGTCCTCTCGGCGCTGCGCGGCACCGAGGTCGTCTCGGATCCGACGAACGTGCTCGCGCTCGAATGCGCGCAGCGGCTGCGCACGCACCCGCGCTCGGACCACCACCTGGCGGCGAGCCACCGCGTCGTGCGCGCGCAGCCGGTGCCGAAGCTTCCAGGTTACGCACAGCATTTCCGCCTGTTCACGCTCGCCAGCGGCGGCATCGAACGCCAGGACCACGCCTTCACGGTCGACGCCATCGCCCTGCACGTGCGCACGCTGCTGGCCGGCCTCGACCGCCTTGCGCAGCAGGGCCATGCGCTCGGTCCGCGCCGGGTGGAGATCCTTGCGACGCCGGAAAGGCGGGCGCTCGGTGACCGGCTCGCCGGCCTGCTGGACGCCGAGCGCGGCCCGCTGGACCATCCCTACTACTCGGGCGGCCTCCGCTACCGCCTCTGGGTGACCGCCCCCGACGGGACGGAGCTGCCGCTCGGCGACGGCGGCAGCTTCGACTGGCTGGGCCAGCTCACCTCCAACCGGCGCACCGTCTTCATCGGCAGTGGACTGGGCTCCCAGTTGATCGCGCTGCGCTTCGCGGCGGCGACCTGAGCGAAGGGCCGTCGGCTCGCGTGCGTAGGCGGATCAGCCCAGGTAGCGCTTCTCGAGGTGCGCCTTGAAATGCGCCGGGTTCAGCGTCTCGCCCGAGGCACGCGTGCTGAGCTCGTCGGTCGTCCACAGGCTGCCCTGCAGCCAGATGTTCTCGCGCAGCCAGTCGAACACCGGGTTCAGGTTGCCGGCGCCGATCTGCGCGTCGAGGTCGGGCATCCGGCGGCGCATCGTGGCGAACCACTGGGCGGCGTACATCGCGCCCAGCGAGTAGCAGGCGAAGTAGCCGAACAGGCCCTCGGGCCAGTGGACGTCCTGCATCGGGCCGTCGCGGTAGTTGCCGCGCGTGTCGACGCCCAGCAGCGCCATCATGTGCTCGTCCCACAGCGCGGGGATGTCCTCGACCTCGTAGCGGCCCTCGATCAGGCCGCGCTCGATCTCGAAGCGCATGATGACGTGTGCCGGGTAGGTGACTTCGTCGGCGTCGACACGGATGAAGCCCGGCTGCACGCGCGTGAGCAGGCGCTGCAGGTTGGACGTCTCCAGCGCGGGCTGGCTTCCGAAGGCGTCGCGGATCAGCGGCGCGATGTGGGCGACGAAGCCGGGGTGGCAGCCGACCTGCATCTCGAACGACAGGCTCTGGCTCTCGTGGATGGCCATCGAGCGCGCCTCGGCCACGGGCTGGCCCAGCCACTCGCGCGGCAGGTTCTGCTCGTAGCGGCCGTGGCCCGTCTCATGGATGGTGCCCATCAGGCTCTGCAGGAACTCGTCGTCGCGAAAGCGCGTGGTCAGGCGCACGTCCTCGGGCACGCCGCCGGAGAACGGGTGCGAGCTGACGTCCAGCCGGCCGCCATCGAAGTCGAACTGCAGCTCGCGCATCACGCGCTCGCACAGCGCGCGCTGCGCGGCGCGGTCGAACGGGCCTTGCGGGTGCAGCGTCTTCTCGCTCGCCTGCTTCTGCGTGATCTGCGCAATCAGGCCCGGCAGCCACTTGCGCACCTCGCCGAAGATGCGGTCGATGGACGCACCGCGCATGCCGGGCTCGTAGCGGTCGATCATCGCGTCGTAAGGCGTCAGGCCGCTCTTGTCGGCAAGGCGGCGCGCCTCCTCGCGGCCGACCTCCAGCACGCCCTTCAGGTTGGCGGCGAAGCCGGCCCAGTCGTTGGCCTTGCGCTGCGTGCGCCACGCGTACTCGCAGCGCGAGGTGGCCAGCGCGCGGCGCTCCACCAGTTCGGCCGGCAGCGCGTTGGCGCGGAACCAGTCACGCTCGATCTCGCGCAGGTTGGCGCGCTGCGCGTCGCCCAGCGCCTCGTCCTTCGCGCGCGCCAGCTGGTCCTTCAGCACGGGGTCGGTGCGCATCGCGTGCGTGAGCTTGGCGATCTCGGCCAGCGCCTGGCCGCGCGCCGTGTTGCCCTTGGGCGGCATGTTGGCGGCCTGGTCCCAGCTGGCCATGCTTTGCAGGTGGCCCAGGCGGTACAGGCGCAGCCAGTTGGTGGCGAGGGCGTCGTAGGACGGCGTGGCGGTCGTTGTCACTGTGTCTCCTGGAGGTCGGTGTGCGGGCCATTCGCGCGTGGCGCGATGGCCGGTTCGCACATTCTGGTCGTGGCCGCCATGCTCGCCGCTCCCCATTTGCCCGGTATCCCTCTTTGGGGCGAGGGAAACCTCGACGAGCGCGCCGATGCGCGCCAGGTGGTCAGAGGCCGTGCAGCGCCAGCCAGGGCTTCAGGTGCGGCCACAGCCACACCATCGCCGTGGTGTAGACGAGATAGCGCAGGAACTTGCCGATCGCCATGTAGCCCACGCAAGGCCAGAACGGCAGCCGCAGCCAGCCCGCCACCGCGCACAGCGGGTCGCCGACCAGCGGCAGCCAGCTGAGCAGGCAGGCGGCGGCGCCGTAGCGGTCGATCAGCGCGCGCGCGCGCCGGCTGGCCGGCCCGGGCGGCTTCCTGTGCGCGATGCCCTCGTAGGCGCGCTCGACGCCGTAGCCGGTGGCCCAGCTGATCGCGCCACCGGCGGTGTTGCCGAGGGTGGCCACCAGGATCGCCCACCAGATCAGCGCCGGGTTCAGCAGCACCAGCCCCGCGAGCGCGGGCTCGGAGCCGAGCGGCAGGAGGGTGGCCGACACCAGCGACACGACGAACAGCGTCAGCAGGCCGTACTGCGGCAGCGAGAGCCAGGCGACGACGCCGGCGAACCAGTGATCCATGCGCCGGATTGTGCGATAGCGCAGCCGCCGGCCAGCGACGCGGGCGGCCGATCGGGCGCGCCGGCGCGACCCCGGCGCTGTCGGCCGCGTGCGAATCCGCACGCCGGCGTGTCGCTCGCGGAACGCACGTCCGGCCGCCATCCGGCTATACTTCTGCCTCGTTTTTCAGCACCTCGGCCGGGTCCAGGCCGGCTCGACAGCAGGTCGCTGGCCACTTCTCTCCCCCGGATTCACCCATGCACATTGGCGCGATCGAGCTGCCGAATGCCCTGTTCGTCGCCCCCATGGCCGGGGTGACGGATCGGCCGTTCCGCATGCTGTGCAAGCGCCTGGGCGCGGGCTACGCGGTCAGCGAGATGGTGACCTCGCGCAAGGACCTGTGGCACACGCTCAAGACCTCGCGCCGCGCCAACCACGACGGCGAGACCGCGCCGATCGCGGTGCAGATCGCCGGCACCGACGCGCAGATGATGGCCGATGCCGCGCGCTACAACATCGACCGCGGCGCCCAGATCATCGACATCAACATGGGCTGCCCGGCCAAGAAGGTCTGCAACAAGTGGGCCGGCTCGGCGCTGATGCAGGACGAGCCGCTCGCGCTCGAGATCGTCGAGGCCGTGGTGGCCGCCTGCGCGCCGCACGGCGTGCCCGTCACGCTGAAGATGCGCACCGGCTGGTGCGACGCCGAGCGCAACGCCGTGCGCATCGCGCGCGCGGCAGAGAGCGCCGGCGTGGCGATGGTCACCGTGCACGGCCGCACGCGCGAGCAGGGCTACAAGGGTTTGGCCGAATACGACACCATCGCCGCCGTCAAGGCCGCGCTGCGCATCCCGGTCGTGGCCAACGGCGACATCGATTCGCCGCACAAGGCGCGCGAGGTGCTGCGCGCCACCGGCGCCGACGCGCTGATGATCGGCCGCGCGGCGCAGGGCCGCCCGTGGATCTTCCGCGAGGTCGCGCACTTCCTTTCGACGGGCGAGCTGCTCGCCCCGCCGGCCACGCGCGACGTCGCGCGCTGGCTCACCGAACATCTCCACGACCACTACGGCCTCTACGGCGAGGACCTGGGCGTGCGGACGGCCCGCAAGCACATCGGCTGGGCCGTCCACGCGCTGCCGGGCGGGCCGGAGTTCCGCGCGGTGATGAACACGCATGCCGACTGCAGGACGCAGATGGCCGGCGTGATCGACTACTTCGACCAGCTGGCCGACCGCCATACCTTGTGGCCGGCGGCCAACGAAGACCTGCTTCGACAAGAAGCCTGAGAACCCGCGGACGAGGGTCCGCGGTTCCACGAGACAACAAGACCAAGCATGAGCAAGAAACAGATCGAAGCCTGCGTCCGCGAGACGCTGGAACAGTACTTCAAGGACCTGCACGGCGTCGAGCCGCACTCGATGCACGACATGTTCATGAACACCGTCGAGAAGCCGCTGCTGGACGTCGTGTTGCGCCACGCCGACGGCAACCAGAGCAAGGCCGCCGAGTGGCTGGGCATCAACCGCAACACGCTGCGGCGCAAACTGCTCGAGCACAAGCTCGTCGACCAGTGAGCCGCGCCCGCCTCCGTCCCACCGAATCCCCCTCCTGATCGTCATCGCACCATGTCCCTCACCGCCCTGCTCTCCGTATCCGACAAGACCGGCATCGTCGACTTCGCCCGCGCGCTGCACGACAGCGGCGTGAAGCTGCTGTCCACCGGCGGCACGGCCAAGCTGCTGGCCGAGAGCGGCCTGCCCGTGACCGAGGTCTCCGAGATCACCGGCTTTCCCGAGATGCTGGACGGCCGCGTGAAGACGCTGCACCCGCGCGTGCACGGCGGCCTGCTGGCGCGCCGCGACGTGCCCGAGCACATGGCCGCGCTCAAGGAGCACGGCATCGGCACGATCGACCTCCTGATCATCAACCTGTACCCGTTCGCCAAGGCCACCGCCAACCCGGACTGCACGCTCGAGGACGCGATCGAGAACATCGACATCGGCGGCCCCGCGATGCTGCGCGCCGCGGCCAAGAACTGGCAGGACGTCGCCGTCGTGATCGATCCGGCGGACTATCCGCAGGTGCTCTCCGAGCTCAAGGGTGACGGCCTGCAGAAGAAGACCAAGTTCGCGCTCGCGAAGAAGGTGTTCGCGCACACCGCCGCCTACGACGGCATGATCACCAACTACCTCACGGCGCTGGCCGAGGACGCGGAGCTCGCGGGCGAGGCCGTGCCCGCGCGCGGCGACTACCCCGTTACGTTCACGCTGCAGCTGACCAAGGTGCAGGACATGCGCTACGGCGAGAACCCGCACCAGAGCGCCGCGTTCTATCGCGACGCGCAGCCCGCGCCGGGCACCCTCGCGAGCTGGAAGCAGCTGCAGGGCAAGGAACTGTCGTTCAACAACATCGCCGATTCCGACGCGGCGTGGGAATGCGTCAAGACCTTCGACGTGCCGGCCTGCGTGATCGTCAAGCACGCCAACCCGTGCGGCGTGGCCATCGGCGCCAGCGTGGCCGAGGCCTACTCCAAGGCCTTCAAGACCGACCCGACCTCGGCCTTCGGCGGCATCATCGCCTTCAACCGCACGCTCGATGCCGCGGCGGCCGAGGCCGTCGTGCGCCAGTTCGTCGAGGTCGTGATCGCGCCGTCGGTCACGCCCGAGGCGCGCACCATCTTCGCCGCGCGCCAGAACGTGCGCGTGCTCGAGGTCGCGCTGCCCGAGAGCGGCGCGACGATGAACGCGGTCGACTTCAAGCGCGTCGGCGGAGGCGTGCTGGTGCAGTCGTCGGACTCGCGCAACGTCGCCCCCTCCGAGCTGCGCGTCGTCACCAAGTTGCAGCCGACGCCCGCGCAGATGGTCGACCTGATGTT
>Ga0207689_10004827_pt1 | contig 12158 bp, 10 predicted proteins | sample KBSMisM52_FD_184312 | JGI IMG/M metagenome (GOLD analysis project Ga0207689, IMG submission 184312) | Miscanthus rhizosphere microbial communities from Kellogg Biological Station, Michigan, USA - KBS Miscanthus M5-2 (SPAdes) (version 2) | ecosystem: Host-associated > Plants > Roots >... | reverse complement strand
GCGTCGCTGTAAACGAGGCCGGGCTTCGGGTCGAGCTTGGCGATCTCGTCGGCGGCCTTCTGGACGTCGGATGGGCTGATCCCGAACCGCTTTGAGATCTCGCTCCAACGGTGGTTGATCAACTCATCGAAGCAGTCGCGCACGAGCCGGTACGGGACGGACTGCTCGAGCCCAGCGTCCTTGAGTTGCAGCATGAGACACTCGCGCAGGTCGCGCGCTCCGACGCCGGCAGGATCAAGCGCCTGAACCGTCTCGAGCATCCGGGTAACCTCGTCCTCCGTGTAGACCGGCACTTCGGCCAGGTCACGATCCGCTGCCTCCGCGGCCTTGAGGACGACGTCGTTGATCGATTGCCGGATGTCGTCGACGGGACAGGCCAGGTACCCGTCTTCGTTGATGTTGCCGATGAACTCCTCAGCCAGCAGCATCTGGCGCGGGTCGAGGTCGAGCAGCGCGATTTGGTCACGGAGATGATCGCCCAGGTCACGCGTATCGACCGTGACCGGCTCGTAGTACTCCTTTTCCTCGTGCTCTTCGCGCCGACCTCCGGCGTCGAAGCCATCGAGAAGGATGCCTTCCCAATCGATCTCGTCGCTGGCCGCCTTCTCTTCTTGCGGTGCGGCCGCTTCCTCGGTCTCCGCGCCCTCCTCCTCTTCCTCTTCCTCCGGCTCCACCATCTCGAGGAATGGGTTGTTCAACAGCTCCTGCTTGAGGTGCTGCTGCAGGTCGAGGAGTGGCATGTACAGCAGGTCCATCGCCTGGTACAGGCGAGGATTGATCTTGAGCTCCTGGCGGAGCTGTGTGCTCTGATTGAGCCCGGGCTTCATTTCTTAGGCTGCCTCCCCCGTGGAGAACCGGGCACGTAACCGGGCTGTCAGCGTTGGGCCGAGATAGATCTTGGCGACGGTGTCATCGAATACGAGCTCTTTCACAGTCCCCGATACCTTCACCTGTCCGTCGAACATGATATACGCGCGGTCGACGATATCGAGCGTCTGCTCGACGTTGTGATCGGAGATGAGCACGCCGATGCGGCGCTTGCGAAGGTCGGCGACGATGGACTGAATGTCATGGACGGCGATCGGATCGACGCCTGCGAACGGTTCATCGAGCATCATGAACTTCGGTCGGGTAACGAGCGCGCGCGTGATCTCCAGCCGACGCCGTTCTCCACCCGACAGCGCATACGCCTTCGAGTCCCGAAGGTGCTTGATTCCGAGCTCGTTCAAGAGCGACTCGAGGCGCGTGCGGCGCTCGTCGCGTGGAATCCCCAGGGTCTCGAGAATCGCCAGGATATTGTCCTCTACCGATAACTTGCGAAATATCGAGGGCTCCTGGGAGAGGTAACCGATGCCCCGTTGGGCGCGGCGATACATCGGCATTTTCGTGATGTCGGCGCCGTCGAGAAGGATCTGCCCTTCAAGCGGCTGGATCAGCCCAACGATCATGTAAAACGTCGTCGTCTTTCCTGCGCCGTTGGGGCCAAGAAGCCCAACAATTTCTCCCTGTTGCAATCGCAGGGCCACGTCGTTCACGACCTTGCGACGCCGGTACATCTTCACGAGCCCTTTGGCCTCGAGCAGACTGCCCCCGGCGACGACCGCTTGCACCGCGGGCTGGGTGGCACGGTGCGCAACCGCGACGTGCTCGCCCGTCTGCCACACGGTGGTCGCGATGTTCTCTCTCGAGTCCCGCACGTCCACCCAGAACGCCGGCTCGATGACGACGAGTGGCTGGCCTTCGTCGTCGCGAGAATCCCGCGTCAACGCGATGATCCCGATGCCCGCGAGACGCGGTAATACCGTTCCTACGAGGTTCGCGCGTGCTTCGTCGATGCCGAGCGTTCCCGCCTCGCGGTCCGTGTCGCGACCCTCGAGGCGCATGGCGGACAGCGTGTCCTCGCGATACTTGATCGCGACGTCATGCAGCCTGGCCTGCCCGGTTTCGTCAGCCGCGCGGAGAATCGCGTGCAGCGCGATCAGGCTTGATCGGTCACGGGCAGCGAGGTGGCCGATGAGCTGACGCACCCGTCCCGGCACCTGGCGTTCAGTCATCGTTGTCCGGCCGTCGTATGGGTGATGAGCTACCTGGGCGAGTCAGCCCTCGAGGTGTGCCGGTCTTCGGCTTCGGCTTTGCGGCAGTGCTATCGTTCCCCGGCTCCAGAAAGATACCTGCGGCCTGCTCCTGAACGACGACCGTCTGCACTTCCTGCTTCTCGAAGCTGACGGTGATGACGCGACCGCGGACGTAGTTGAGGTTCGGGGGCTCATTCACCCCTTTGTTGGAGGGGACCTGGTAGAAGGAGCTGGCGTTGCCGGTCGCGAGCAGCTGGCGAATCTGTGGCTTGGATGACGTGTCCGCGGTGGCCGCGGTATCGAACGTTGCCAAGATAGTATCGCCACGAAGCCAATCCTTCTCGTTCGACTTGAGCTTCGTCGAATCCGGGACCGTTTCAGCAAAGGCGCGGTTGATCGCGTGCACTTCCCGGACGCGCTGACTCGGCATGAGAACATCGAGCGAGTCAGCGGTGATCGTCTGCGTCGGCGATATCGCACGCGCCCCCGAGGGTCCCCAGGATTGTGCGCGTGAGAGCTTGTTCTCGGTAATCCGGAGATCGATGCTGTCGCTCTTGAGATCGAGATCGCCGCTTACTGCCTGCGCGGAATCGACGGAGAGCACGCGCTCCAGCTGCCGGTTGTTCGAGAAGAGGTCGATTACCTTGCCGCGGAGGATGAACTGCCGCTCCTGCTTCTGGTCGCGTCCCTCGATCTGTGGGCGTTTCAACAGCCGGCCATATTGCCGCGTCTCGTTCATGTACGCCGAGTCGCTCGTGGCGTGCATATCGGGGCGCGTGATGTCGACGTTCCCGCCGGCGTAGTAAACCGTATCATCGACCACGCTCACGCGGTCGGCGAGCAGCGTTGCCGGGTCGAGCTGCTTCCCGGTCGAGTCCTTCTGAACGAGTGTGAACGTCGGCCTCTGAATCGCGTTGAGTCGCGCGATCTTTCGGATGGGCGTGACCGGTCGCAGGTATTCGGCTTGGGGTCCCGTCATGGTGGACCCGCTTGGCATCGTCGCGTGAACGTTCTGTTCGGCGAGGATGCGTTCGTCAGAGAGAAAGTAGGTGACCTTGTCGGCGTCGATATTCACCCGCGGCTCGCGATAGTGAACGTTGCCGAACAGGTAGTAGAGCTTGATCGTGTCATAAAGCTCCGCGCTGTCCGCGTAGAGCGTGACATCCTGGCCCACACATTTCGCGACGACGCCCCCGCCAACGAACGTGTTGTTTCGTTTGGTCGCGGGATCCTGGACGATCTGAACGCGCGTCTCTGGCGTGTTGGGGAAGTCAAGCTGGCAGCGCCGTTCCTGTTTCGGTCGGCCTTTTGCCCCAACTGGAGTCGGCGGTGTGGTGTCGCGCGCGACGAGCGTGTCTCGTGTCAGCGAGTCCGCGGGCTGCCGGGCTACGGCCTGTGTATCCGCCCGAACCGAGTCGCGACGGGCGGTAACCGGCTCGCGACGGGTCGTATCCGACACCGCCGGTGGCCGCGCGGCGGCCGCGGTGTCGACGCGCGGCGGCAACGCCGGGACCGCGCTCGGACGCGGCGCTCGGCTGCCGCGGCCACAGGCGAGAAGCGCCAGGGCGACGGCGCATAACGAGCGCCTAACGGTAAAGGAGTAGCGGGTCACCGTTCTGGCTGAGCAACAGATTTGGTGGTGCGCCCGGATGCTGCTTTGATGATGCGGATCCGCGTCAGGTCCGGATCCGTAATGAATCCGATGCCTGTCAGGATATCATCCGGTCGCGTGAGCACGAACGCGCTGTCGCCAGAGATCTCGTTCCGTCCCGGATCGTAGCGCAACTGTGGCGTCTCGAGCCGCCGTCCGTCTTCGGAGATCACAATGACGTTTCCTCGCGCTTCCATGTTCCCGCTCCGCACGTTGTATGTCCCCTGCCGCGAGGTGAGCGTGGCGCTCTTGACGCCAGTCTCCGTGTAAAACGTGCTGCGAACGGTTCGAAGCTCGAAGCGCGAGTTATCGTCGTACGTGAATGCGGTATCGGACTGCAGCAGCGAGCGCTGGACGCCATGGTCCGACATGACGACGCGGACGCCGAACAGCGTCTGGTCAGCCGTATCGGGTGTGGCGCGCGCTGCGACTGGTGGAGTCGCACCCTGATCCTGACAGGCTGCGCCGCCAAGGAGCGCGAGGGCAACGGAAAGGGCGACGATGACTCTCACGCGACGCCGGCCCGCATCAGGTCGTGCAAGTGAACCACTCCGTGAACATGACGATTCTCGTCAACGACCGGCATCGCCATGATACCGTGGCGCTCCATGCGGTACACCGCGGCGCTTCCGAGTTCCCCACATGTGGCGACCTTGGGTGCCGTGGTCATCACCTCACGGACGAGCACTGCCAGTGGGTCGGCAACCCGCTCCATGAGACGCGTGAGATCACCGGCGGTCAGCACGCCAGCAAGGCGGTCGCCTTCGAGGACGATCACGATCCCCCGACGTTCCGCGAGCAGCACGATGGCCTCGCGCATGGTCGCATTGAGCGGCAGCGTGGGGATACGCTCGGTGAGCATCACATCGTCGACCCGCGTGAGCAACTGTCGCCCCAGCGAGCCGCCTGGATGAATACGGGCAAAGTCCTCTCGGCGAAATCCCTTTTCTTCGAGCAGCGCTACCGCGAGGGCGTCACCGATCGCGAGCGCCGCGGTGGTGCTCGTCGTCGGAGCAAGGTCGTGCGGACACGCTTCCTCGCGGACCCAGGCGTCGAGCGCGACGTCGGCATGCCGCGCGAGTGTGGAGTCGATGACGCCGGTCAGCGCGATGCTGCGGACGCCGAATCGCTTGAGATGCTGGAGCAACCCCACGAGCTCGTCGGTCTCGCCGCTCTTCGAGATCAGGATTGCGACGTCGTCGTGACCCACGATACCGAGATCACCATGCACACTATCGACGGGATGCAGGAACGTCGCTGGTGTGCCCGTCGAGGTGAATGTCGCCGCGATCTTCCTGCCGATGATCCCCGACTTGCCGACGCCGGCGACAATGACGCGCCCAGTCGTACCCGCGATCAGTTCCACGGCGTGCGCGAACCGCTCATCGAGTCGTCGCCCGACCTCCACCAGCGCCTCACACTCGAGACGAATCACGCGACGCCCGCGGTCGACCAGCGTTGCCTGACGAGCAGCGGTTGCTTCGGTCGGCGTCGTCGTCATGAGCGCACCGCCTCGCGTGGCTCACCCGAACGCTCGGCAACATAGCGCGCCGTCACTTCCTCCCACACACCTTGGGCGCGAAGCAGCATCTCGGCGAACTCACGCACTGCGCCACGCCCGCCGGCCCGCGCCAGCTGTACCTTTGCGATCGCCCGCACCTCCGGAACCGCATTGGATACCGCGACCGGAAGGGCGACGCGCTGGAGAATTGCGACGTCCGGGAAGTCGTCGCCGATGTGGGCCACATTCTCCATCCCGAGCCCGAGTCGGTCGAGAATCCGTTGGAGTCCGACGAGCTTCTGCGCGTCGGGATCCTGCGCGACGTGCTCGATGCCGAGCTCGCGCGCTCGCAGATCGACGCTCATCGAGACACGTCCGGTGACGATCACCGGGATCAAACCGGCGGAGCGGAGAAAGTAGATGCCGAGGCCGTCCTGGATATCGTAACGCTTGAACTCGTGGCGCGAACCAGCCACGTCACCGAGGTAAATGCCGCCATCGGTGAGCACGCCATCGACGTCGAGGCCGACGACACGAATGGTACGGGCAAGGGCCGGGTCGATCATTGACGACATAAGTGCCAGAGGTCGACGGCACGACTCACCAGCGCGTCGAGCGAGGACAGGGGGAGCATGTTCGGGCCGTCGCTCGGGGCGTGATCGGGATCGGGGTGCGTCTCGAGAAACAGGCCGTCAGCTCCGGCCGCGACGGCGGCCCTCGTTAGGGCGGCGATGTGCTCGCGAGCGCCGCCGCTTGCACCATCTTCACCCATGCCCGGTCGCTGGACGCTGTGTGTCCCATCGAAGACGACGGGCGCCTTGCACGCGTCCCGCATGCGGGCGAAGCCGCGCATGTCGACGACGAGATCGCCGTAGCCGAAGAAGCTTCCACGTTCTGTGACCGCAATCGGCGAGCGGGAACTGGGAACGGGGAACCGGGAACTGGGACTTGAAGGAGCCTCTGTTCCCGGTTCCCGGTTCCCGGTCTGCTGTTGCGCTCCACGAACTTTCTCCACCGCCCCCTTCATTCCCTCCGGATGCATCCACTGCCCTTTCTTGATGTTCACCGATTTCCCCGTGGCGCCGGCGGCTATGAGGAGATCCGTCTGGCGGCAGAGGAACGCGGGAATCTGGAGCACGTCCACCACTTCGGCGGCCGGGGCACACTGCTCCGGCAGGTGGACATCGGTCAGGAGCGGCAACCCGGTCGCCCGCCTAACGCGGTCGAGCGCGGCGAGACCTTCGTCGAGCCCGGGCCCGCGCGCGGCACCAGCGTTCGAGCGATTCGCCTTGTCGAAGCTGGCCTTGTACACGATTCCGCCGGGCACACGCTCGGCGAGCTTGGCGAGGTGCTCGCCGACGCGCAGGTTGAGCGCCTCGGATTCGAGCACGCACGGTCCCGCGATGAGAAAGATCGAGTCGCGCGGAAACGTGAACGACATCTCAGTCGGCCGCCTCGACGAGCTTCCGGTCGGCCTTCGCGGTCTCCGAGCGCCGCTTCTGGCTCGTGGCCGCGGCGATGAGCCCCGCGAACAGTGGGTGCGGGCGCGTGGGACGCGACTGCAGCTCCGGGTGGAACTGGCACCCGATGAACCATGGGTGATCGCCGAGCTCCACGATCTCGACGAGCGATCCGTTCGGGCTCAGACCACTCAGTCGCAGCCCATGCTCCACAAACGCGTCGCGGTACTGATTCGAGACCTCGTAGCGGTGCCGATGGCGCTCGCTCACTTCCGGGACACCGTACACTTCAGCCGCCTTGCTGCCTCGTGCGAGCCGACACGGATACGCACCGAGCCGCATCGTACCGCCCATGTCGGTCACGTGCTGCTGCGACTCCATGAGGCTTACCACCGGATTCTCGCACTCCGGTGCGAACTCGCTCGAGTGGCTGTCGTCGAGCTTGAGGACATTGCGCGCGAACTCGATGATCGCGGTCTGCATGCCCAGACAGATGCCGAGGAACGGCAGTCGTGTCTCGCGCGCTCCCCGGATCGCCTCGACCATTCCGTCCACGCCTCGCACACCGAAGCCACCCGGTACGAGCAGACCGTGATAGGCGCTCAGGATGTCGCGCGCGCGTTCAGGCGTCGTGAACAGGTCGCTCGAGAGCCACGAGATGTCGACGCCAACGTCGTTGCCGATGCCGCCGTGAATGAGCGCTTCCTGCACGCTCTTGTAGCTGTCCACCAGCTCCGTGTACTTGCCGACGACGGCGATACGAACGCGATCGCGCGGCGTCGTAACGCGGCCGACCATCGCCCTCCAGCGCGACAGGTCGGGCGTCCGGCCCTCGAGCTCGAGGCGCTGCATCACGCGTTCGTCGAGTCCTTGTTCGTGGAAGCTGAGCGGGATCTGGTAGATCGTGGGAACGTCGCGGCTCTCGATGACCGCGCCGAACTCCACGTTACAGAACAGGGCGATCTTCCGCTTGACGTCCTCACTCAGCGGCCGCTCGGTCCGGCAGATGAGGATGTCCGGCTGAATTCCGATCTCCATGAGCTCCCGCACCGAGTGCTGCGTCGGCTTGGTCTTCACTTCCCCAGCGGCCGCGATGAACGGCACGAGAGTCAGATGGATGAAGAGCGCATTCTGGCGTCCGATCTCGTGGCGGAACTGGCGGATCGCCTCGAGGAATGGGAGCGATTCGATATCGCCGACCGTGCCGCCGATCTCGACGATCACGACGTCGTTGTCGGGCGACATGCGCTTGATGGCGGATTTGATCTCGTCGGTGATGTGCGGGATGACCTGGACGGTCGATCCGAGATATTCGCCGCGCCGCTCTTTCGTGATCACGTTGAGGTAGATGCGGCCCGTCGTCACGTTGTTGAGCTGCGACAGCGAGCGGTCGATGAACCGTTCGTAGTGGCCGAGGTCGAGGTCCGTTTCGGCCCCGTCGTCGGTGACGAACACTTCGCCGTGCTGGAACGGCGACATCGTGCCGGGGTCGACGTTGAGGTACGGGTCGAACTTCATGATCGACACGGTCAGTCCGCGCTCGACGAGGAGCCGCCCTAACGAGGCGGCGGCAATGCCCTTGCCGAGCGACGAGACGACGCCGCCGGTGACGAAGATGTAGCGCGTGGTTTTCGTGCTCGGATTGTTAGGCATCAGGTCCCAGGGCAGAGAGTTCGTTCCATCGGGCATTGGCGTGCGCGAGATCCTCTTCGGTGTCCACGCCACCGGCGGGCAGCTCGCTGACGGTGGCGACGCCCATGGCGAGGCCGGCGGCGAGCGGACGAAGCTGTTCGAGCCGCTCGATGCGTTCGAGCGGGTGCTGCGGCAGCGCGACCCACGCCGCGAGCGCGTCGCGGGTGTAGGCATAGACGCCGACGTGCTGGCGAACGTAGGCGGTGCGGATCGACGCGTCACCGGGCTCACGCAGCCACGGGATGGGCGCGCGCGAAAAGTACAAGGCTCGGCCGTTATCGGCCGTAACGACTTTGACGATGTGCGGCATACCGAGAATCTGGTCGGTGGCGGTGGCGGCGGCGGTGCCGAGGGGAAATCGGCCGGATGTGACGACCTCAGCCGCACCGCGAACGGCGGCTTCCGAACAAATTGGCTAGAGAGGTTGAAAGTCTGCAACTGGCTGAGGTTGTGTGAAAACGGTCTGATGCTCTAGAGTACGGCAACGCGTTAGCGATCGGGTGCTGGATGAAGCGATTCATTGAAGGTGCAGACCGAAACCAAATCGCATTGCTGCCGAATGCCTGGACGACACATCAGCGAAGACAATCCGGTTCGCGCGGTCGATGCGTTCGTTGAAGAACTGGATCTGAAGCAATTAGGCTTTGCCGGCGCTGATCCAGCGATGACCGGCCGACCGGCATATCACCCGGCGGTGCTGCTGAAGATCTACATCTATGGATATCTGAGCCGCATTACCAGCAGTCGGCGGCTTGAGCGTGAGGCGCAGCGCAACGTCGAACTCATGTGGCTGACCGATCGACTAGCGCCCGACTTCAAGACCATTGCCGACTTCCGCCATGACAACTCCAAGGGCATCGGCAATGTGTGCTGTCGCTTCGTGCGGTTGTGCCCAGACCTGAGGCTTTTTACCCAAGCCATCGTTGCTATCGACAGCAGCAAGTTCAAGGCGGTCAATAGTCGTGACCGTAATTTCACTCCCGGCAAGATAGACAGACGTCAGGAGCAGATCGAACAGAGCATCCAGCGTTACCTGAAGGCGCTGGAAACCGCTGATCGTACCCAGCCGGCGGAGGTCGAAGCCAAGACCGAGCGCCTGCGCGAGAAGATTGCGACCTTGCGCGAGCAGGTGCGGCGCATGGACGCCGTTCGTGAGGAACTGAAGCAGCAGCCGGATGGGCAAATCTCACTGACCGACTCGGACTCGCGTTCCATGATCTCCCAAGCCAAGGGCAGTGGAATGGTCGGTTATAACGTCCAGGCCGTGGTCGACGCGAGGCATCACCTGATCGTGACCCATGAGGTAACCAACGTCGGTAACGATCGAGCACAGCTGACCAAAATGGGGACCGCGGCCAAGGCAGCGATGGGCAAACAGCGACTCCAGGCCCTCGCTGACCGCGGCTACTTCAGCGGCCCTGAAATCAAGGCGTGCACTGAGGCCAACATCACGCCCATGGTGCCCAAGCCGATGACCTCCAACGCCGGGGCAGAAGGTCGCTTCAGCAAAGCCGACTTCATCTACATCGCCAAAGATGACGAGTACCAATGTCCGGCTGGCGAGCGTGCTATCCGACGCTTCACGACGGTGGAGCACGGCATGACTATCCACAAGTACTGGTCATCGGCCTGCCCGCGTTGTCCACTCCAAGGGCAATGCACCACCAGCAGCAATCGGCGTATCACGCGATGGGAGCATGAAGCAGTGCTCGAAGCGATGCAGCGACGACTCGACTGCAAACCCAAGGCGATGATGGTGCGACGGAGCACAATCGAGCATGTGTTCGGAACATTGAAGCACTGGATGGGCTCGACGCATTTCCTCACCCGTGGATTGCAGCATGTGGGCACCGAGATGAGCCTGCACGTGCTCGCCTACAACTTCAAGCGCTTGATCAAGCTGCTCGGTATCGCCGAAGCGATCAGAGCGATGCGGCTTGCCGGTGCGTGAGGACGCTTATCGAAACCTCACACCATTCACAGCTGCGCTCGGTACGCGGCCACGCGACACTTAACGCCGTTTGCAGACTGTCTGCTGAATGCGTTTCCACACAACCTCGGCCGAGGCCGTGTGGAAACAAGTAGAGAGGTCGTACCTGCGCACCCACAAGTGATCTCGACATTTCGACGATTGGTGAGAGTAAATGTGGATTGAGCTTTGACCTAGTCGTTCATGAACGCAATCAGTTTTTGCGTTCCGAAGATGTTCAGCGCTCGTCTTAGGTTGTACGCCAACACATGCAGGCTCATCTCCGTTCGAACCTTCGGCAGGGTTTTGGTGAGGAAATGAGTCGATCCCATCCATGCCTTTAGCGTACCAAAGGGGTGCTCAGCAGTCTGCCTTCGCAATCGTGCGGCCCGGGGAGTGCGATCCAAGCGGCGCTGCATGGTCTCGAGAACCTGCTCATGTTCCCAGCGCGTGATTCGTCGGTAATCACTCGGCGTGCACTGCGTCTTGATTGGGCAGCGCGGACAGGCCGAAGGCCAATAGCGGTGCAGTGTTAGACCTTTTTCGACCGTCGTCATACGCCAGATAGCCCGTTCCCCGGCAGGGCAGCGGTATTCATTGCGTTTGGCGATGTAGACGAAGTCACGCTTGTCGAAGCGCCCGTCGGCCTTGCTGTTTGACGTAAGCGGCTTGGGAACAAGAGGACGCATACCTTGTTGCGCGCACTGCCGAATCTCCACGCCGTTGAAGTAGCCACGATCGGCCAGAACGGTCATCTTCTCCCGGCCCGTGGCCTCCTGTGCTGATTTGGCCATTGTCGCGAGAGAAGTGCGGTCATGGCCCACATTGATGACCTCATGTGCCACGATCATATGGTGCTTAGTGTCCACCGCCGCCTGCACGTTGTAACCCACGATTCCCGTGCCCCGGCCACTGGTTGCCATTGAACGGGCGTCCGGGTCGGTGAGCGAGATCTGTTGATCGGGTGTCTGTAGCAGCCGCTCCTCGATCTTGCCGAGCTTGCCAATGTGCTGCTTGACCGAGGCGATCTTCTGTTTGAGCTGCGCTACCCGCTGCGGCGGGATCGAAGCAGGTTCACGATCGGCGCGGTCCAGTTCATCCAGGTAGCGCGCGATGCTCTGCTCCAACTGCTGCATTCGCGCCTTGAGCTTGTGCGGGGTAAAGTTCTTGTCCCGGTTATTGACCGCCTTGAACTTGCTCCCATCAATCGCGACCACGGCATCGCAAAACATACCCACCGCGCGACTCAACTCGATGAAGTGCCGGCAAACCTTGCGAATCGCCTCACCGTTGTCTCTGCGGAAGTCAGCGATCGTCTTGAAGTCCGGCATCAATCGACCAGTGAGCCAGATTAGCTCCACGTTGCGCTGCGCCTCGCGCTCTAAACGGCGGCTCGATTGGATGCGATTGAGATAGCCGTAGATGTAGATCTTAAGCAGCGTCGCTGGATGGTATGCGGGCCGGCCAGTGTCAGCAGGCTGCGCACCATCGAATCCCAACTCCCTCAGATCGAGCGCCTCTACAAAGACATCAACGGCGCGGACTGGATTGTCCTCGCTGATCCAGTCCTCAAGTTGCTCGGGAAACAGTACGCTTTGCGACCGATCTTGCCCCTCGATGAATCGGCTCATCAACAGCTCCGTCAACCCGGACGAGTCATCTGACATCCCAGCCCAAGGATAGTTTTCACACGGCCTCGGTCGCGAGCTGACAGTCGCTGACCGGCCAACTCCAGTCATTCGAGCCTAAGAAGATTCTTTCCCTAAAGCAACCGGTCGCCATGCTTGACTACCTCCTCGTCGCGGAGCAG